>Ga0136620_10000036_pt1 | contig 50338 bp, 54 predicted proteins | sample AntDrymUQ4162106_2_FD_104806 | JGI IMG/M metagenome (GOLD analysis project Ga0136620, IMG submission 104806) | Polar desert sand microbial communities from Dry Valleys, Antarctica - metaG UQ416 (21.06) | ecosystem: Environmental > Terrestrial > Soil > Desert | place: Antarctica: Dry Valley... | reverse complement strand
GAACATGACCTCGCTCGCACGACCGTCCCGTCCCCGACCGAGGAGGCCGCTATCCTCGTCACCGCCTGACCGTCACACCGGGACCGCCGTCACGAACTTCCACGACGAGCGGGACATCCTCGCACTCCGAGCCTTTGACGGTGTGCGGCGGATCGAAACGCGGAGCACTCAGGTGATCGACAGCGCCCGACCGTGTGGGGAAGTCTGTGGGGAAGTCTTACACCGAAACGGGCGGTTTTCAGCGTTCTAGAGCGGAAACCCGGCGCCTACGAGAACGGCCAAAAGCCCTCGATTAGCAGGACTTTCGGCTTTTCTGCGAGGTGGGCGGTACTGGGCTCGAACCAGTGACCCCCAGCTTGTCGAGCTGGTGCTCTCCCAACTGAGCTAACCGCCCTCGGTGGAGGATTCTAGCCGAGGAACCGCAGCGGGTTCAGCGGCTCGCCACCGAGCAGGACCTCGAAGTGCAGATGGGTGCCGGAGCAGCTGCCGGTGCAGCCTGCGCGGCCGAGCGTCTGGCCGCGGCGCACGCGCTGGCCCGGCCTCACCCCGACGCGCGAGAGGTGCGCGTACAGAGCCGTGTAGCGGCCCGGCAGGTCGAGCACGACGATCTGTCCGTAGCCGGCGTAGCCGCCGACGTAACCCGTCTCGCGCACAACGCCCTCCGCCACGGAGCGCAGCCGCGGCGTGCGGAGCATGCCGATGTCGATGCCGAGGTGGCGATGGCCGCCGCGCCACTCGCCGAAGCGAGCGGTGAGCGTGCCGTCGGCGGGCCAGGCCATCTGGAGACGCGCGGAGTCGTCAGTGCGTGCCGACGCCGTTGGCACGGCGAGGTGCGAGAAGGGCGACGAGGAGCGCGCTCCACTGCCCTCTTCGAGGGGGGAGCGTCCGTGTCATGTGAGGACTGCACGGTAGCCTCGCCGCGGGACCGCGACCTCCCTCCGTCGGAGATCAGCCCTGGAGGGAGTACGTGAGGTAGCGCGCCGGGTCGATCGGCACGCCGCCACGGCGGAGCTCGAAGTGAAGATGCGTGCCCGTGCAGGAGCCGGTGCAACCGGCGACGCCGATCGACTCGCCGTCGTCGAGCCATTCGCCCGGCGTCACGCGCGCGGACGTCAGGTGCGCGTACAGACCCGAGTAGCCGTCGCCGTGATCCATCAACACGACGTTTCCGTAGCCCTCGAACCCGGTCAGGTAGCCGACGTCGGTAACCGTTCCCGAGGCAGCGGCGCGGACGTCGAGCGAGCGCAGGATGCCGATGTCCACTCCCAGGTGCATGCGCCCCCAGCGCGGCCCGTAGCCGTCGGTGACGACCCCGTCGGCCGGCCAGCCGAGCGCGAACGGCTCGAGATGCTCGAGGTAGGGACGAAGGGGGCCGTCCGGGACCGCGTGAGCGACACCGACCGAGCCGAAGCTGACGAACGAGGCGCAGAGCGCCCCAACGAGAAGCCGCATCGGCGGCGGAAGGTAGCAGGTCGGGGCGTCGTTTGCAGAAACGGCGCGCGGGCTAGGGATGGGACCGTGCCCGACGCGATCGTCATCGGCGCCGGTCCCAACGGGCTCGTCGCCGCCAACGTGCTTGCGGACGAGGGTTGGAGCGTCGAGGTGCTGGAGGCGCAGGAGCGTCCGGGCGGCGCCGTGAAGAGCAGCGAGCTCGAGCCCGGCTACGTGGCCGACGACTTCAGCTCCTTCTATCCGCTGGGAGCCGCCTCAACCGTGTTCCGGCGGCTCGAGCTGGAACGCCACGGGCTGCGCTGGAGTCACGGCCCCTTCGCGCTCGCCCATCCCGCCGAGGACGGCACCTGCGCCGTGCTCTCGCGGGACCTGGACGAGACGGCTCGCTCGCTGGACGGGTTCGCTGGGGGCGACGGTCGGGCGTGGAGAGAGCTGTTCGCGCTGTGGGAACGCGTCGGCGACCTGCTGCTGCGAGGCCTCGTCACGCCCTTCCCGCCGGTCCGGGTCGGCGCTCGGCTTGCGCTGCGCCTGCGCCGGGACCTGCCCGACTTCGGGCGCTTCGCCCTCCTCTCGGTGCGCCGGCTCGGCGACGAGCGCTTCGCCGGCGAGGGCGGACGCCGCCTGCTCGCCGGCAACGCCATGCACACGGATCTGCTCCCGGAATCGTCGCTCGGCGGGTTCTTCGGCTGGCTGCTCTCCTGCCTCGGGCAGACCGTCGGCTACCCGTGCGTGGAGGGCGGCTCCTCGGGCCTCACGGATGCGCTCGTACGGCGCCTCGAGTCGCACGGAGGTCGCGTCACCTGCGGAGCCCGGGTCGACGAGATCGTCGTACGGCGCGGGCGCGCCGTCGCGGTGCGCAGTGCCGCCGGCGACGTCACCGCGGGCAAGGCGGTGCTCGCCGCCGTGCACGCCGTCCCGCTCTATCTCGACCTGCTGCCCCGCGAGCACGTTCCGGCTCGTGTGCTGCGGGCGATCGGGCGCTTCGAGCCAGATCCGGCCACGTTCAAGGTCGACTGGTCTCTCGACGGGCCGATCCCGTGGACGGCGGTGCCGGCGAGCGGCGCTCCGGTCGTGCACGTGGCCGATTCCGTCGACGAGCTCAGCGTCACCCAGAGCGAGCTGGCCCGCGGATTGACTCCCACGAGGCCGTTTCTCGTCATGGGCCAGTACTCGATGGCCGACCCGACGCGCATGCCGCGAGGCAAGGAGGTGGCGTGGGCCTACACGCACCTCCCGCAGGGGGTCGACCCGGGCGACCTGGCGGAGCGGATGGAGGAGCGTGTGGAGACGCTCGCACCCGGTTTCCGCGCCTTGATCCGGCGGCGGCGCGTGTCGACTCCAGCCGACCTCGAGGCCGCCGACGAGAACCTGCCCGGCGGCGCCCTCGGCGGCGGCACCTCGCAGCTCCACCAGCAACTCGTTTTCCGGCCGATCCCCGGGCTCGGCCGCCCGGAGACGCACGTGAAGCAGCTCTACCTCTGCTCCGCGTCGGCACATCCCGGCGGCGGCGTTCACGGCGGGCCGGGGGCGATTGCAGCCCGGGCGGCGCTGCGGAAGCTACGGCTGCGCCGCTAGAAGATCTCGGGACACCATGGCTTGCGTGACGTCGTGAAGAGCGCGTCAGCGCGGCCCGCGGCGCCCTCGCGCAGCTCGTGCACGAGGCCGGCGCGGACGAGCTCCGACGCGGAGAAGCCGCCGAGGTAGAGCGAGGCGAGCTCGTTCACGTCGAGGGCCAGCTCGGCGTCGTCGTCCGTCCGCTCGGCGCGCCCGCCCGCGATCCGCCAACGGCCCGCGTTGTCGGGCAGGAACGAGTCCGCGACGTCGAGCACGAGCGGCTCGGCGGAGGCGTACGAGCGAGCGGACAGCCCGGCGCGCACGTCGACGAGGCGCACGAAAAGCGTGTCGTAGAGCCGCAGCAGCGCCCGCCGCGGATTGACCAGGGCGTGCAGGAGCGGATGGTCGACCGGCAGGTGGTGCGCGCGGTAGGCCGAGATCCAGTCGATCCCGAGCAGGAAGCGCCAGAGCTCCAACTCGGCGCCGTCGTCGCCCATCGCCTCGATCACGCGCACGTGGCCGACGTTCGCGGCCGCCTCCCACTTCGAGACGACCCGGTAGAGCGCGTAGGCGGCGGGCGCTCCGTCCCGCTCCACCACGGCGACGTTCTTGGCGGCGCCGTCCTCGCGCCGGTCGGGCGGGTCGGCGAGGATGCGGCTCTCCCACCACGTGGGCGTCCGGTCGTACATGCCGGGCGTGCGCAGGCGGACGCGGTCGTAGATCGGCGGCAGGAGCGCCTTCGCCTCGTCGAGCGAGACGAGGCGCACGCGGGCGCTCTCGTCCGGAGGCACGCGGAGGGAGTGGTGCCCGCGGCCGAGCGTCATCTCCGTACCGAGGGCTGCCATCCCGTAGCCGTACCGGCGGTAGATGCCCTCCTCCGAGGCCCAGAGCGCCGCGAGCGACTCGCCCCGCCGGCGGACATCCTCGAGCTGCTCGCGCATCAGCGCCGTCAGGATGCCGCGGCGCCGGTGTGTCGGCAGGACGCCGACGACGGTGACGCCGGCGCATGCGATGGGGCCGCCCGGGACGGTGAGCTGGAAGGTCATCGCCCCGGCGCCGCCAACGACCTGCTCGCCGTCGAACGCGGCATGCAGGCGCTCGAAGGGCAGGTTCCTGTGGAACTGCTCGGCCGCCTCTTCGTCGGCCGGCCAGCCGCCGAAGTAGTGGCCGATGGCGCCCATCGCCGCGCCGAACTCGTGAATGTCCGTCGTCGGGCGAATCTCCCAGGTCATGCGATCTTCTCCAGCGGGGCGTAGTCGAGCATCAGCTTGCGCTCGCTGCCGTCGCTCGCAAAGCGGACGGTGACGAGTCCGCCCGGCTCGATGCGCACGATCACGCCCTCGCCGAGGGTTCCGTGTCGAACCGAGTCGCCCGTCTCGAGCGAGGGGTGCTCGACGCGGGGCTGGATGTCGCGCGTCTGCGCAGGGGTTCCGTAGTTGCGCCACGACGACGCGCGCAACCGCTCGCGCTCGACGTGCCGGTCGGGCAGCTCGTCGAGGAAGCGCGACGGCAGGTTCGAGTTGGTGCGCCCCCAGAGCAGGCGGGACGACGCGTGCGTCAGCGTCAGCCGTTCCTGCGCGCGCGTCAGGCCGACGTAGAAGAGGCGCCGCTCCTCCTCGATCCCCTGCTCCTCGATCGAGCGGCTGCTCGGGAAGATCTCCTCCTCGACACCGACGACGAAGACGGCCCGGTACTCGAGCCCCTTCGCGTTGTGGATCGTCATCAGCGTCACGTTGCTCTCTCCCGTCAGCTCGTCCTGGGCGGAGAAGAGCGAGATCTCCTGCAGGAAGCCCGAGAGCGTGGACACCTCCGTGGAGGATTCGTACTCGCGCGCGCCGTCGACGAACGCCTCCAGGTTCTCGATCCGGCCGCGGGCCTCGATCGTCCGTTCCGCCTCGAAGGCGTCGATCATCCCCGTGCGATCGTAGACCGCCTGGATCAGCTCCGGCACCTCGAGCTCCTGGGCGGCGGAGCGTAGCGAGTCGAACAGGTTCGCGAGGCCCGTGACGGCCTTCACCGCCGCCGTGCCGAGCCCCGCCTCCTGCGGGTGGGAGAGCGCCTCGTAGAGCGAGATCCCGCGACCCTCAGCGTAGGTGACGAGACGCGCGAGCGTCGTGTCGCCGATCCCGCGACGCGGCCTGTTCGCGATCCGCAGCAGCGAGACGGCGTCCGGCGGGTTGTCGAGCACCTGCAGGTAGGCGATCACGTCCTTCACCTCCGCGCGCTCGTAGAAGCGCGGCCCTCCGATCACCTGGTAGCCGACGCCCTGCAGCCGCAGCACCTGCTCGATCACCCGGGACTGCGCGTTCATCCGGTAGAAGACCGCGATCTCGCTGCCGGCGTACGCCTCGTCGATCAGGCCGGCGATCTGCGCGGCGACGTAGCGGGCCTCCGAGTGCTCGTCCTCCACCTCGACGACGCGCACCGGCTCGCCGTCGCCGAGCTCCGACCAGAGCCGCTTCTCCTTGCGCTCGCTGTTACATGAGATGACCGCGTTCGCGGCCTCGAGGATCGCGTTCGTGGAGCGGTAGTTCTGCTCCAGCGCGATCGTCCGCGTGTCGGGGAAGTCGCGCTCGAACTCGAGGATGTTGCGGATGTCGGCTCCGCGGAACGCGTAGATGCTCTGATCGGGGTCCCCGACGGCGCAGACGTTCTGGTGCTTCTCGCCGAGTAGCTGCAGCAGGCGGTACTGGGCGTGGTTCGTGTCCTGGTACTCGTCGACGAGCACGTAGCGGAACGCGTTCTGCCAGCGCTTGCGTGCCTCCGGGAAGCGCTCCAGCACCTCGACCGTGAGCATCAGCATGTCGTCGAAGTCGACCGCGTTCGAGGCGTGCAACCGCTTCTGGTAGAGCTCGTACACCTCCGCGACGGTCTGGTCGTAGAAGGAGGCGACGCGCTCGCGGTACAGGGCCGGTGAGACGAGCTGGTTCTTCGCCTTCGAGATCTGCGCGTGGATGCCGCGTGGGACGAAGCGCTTAGGATCCTTGTCCAGGTCGTCCAGCACCTGCTTGACGAGCCGCACCTGGTCCTGCGAGTCGTAGATCGTGAAGTTCGACTTGTAACCCAGCCGCTCGGCCTCAGAGCGCAGCATCCGGCCGCACGCCGCGTGGAAGGTGAGGATCCAGATCGCGCGCGCGACTGGGCCGAGCATCGTCGTGAGGCGCTCCCGCATCTCGCCCGCGGCCTTGTTCGTGAAGGTGATCGCGAGGATCTCGTTGGGCTTCACGCCGACGGCGGTGATCAGGTGGGCGACGCGGTGTGTGAGCACGCGCGTCTTCCCGGAGCCCGCGCCGGCGATCACGAGCAGCGGCCCCTCGGTGTGCAGGACGGCCTCCCGCTGGGCGGAATTCAGGCCAGCGAGGTAGCGCTCGGGAGAGGCGACGGGCACGCGTCGATGCTAGCGTCGGCGCGCGATGGCGGTCTCGATCCGGGAAGGGAACCACGACGATCTCGCACCTGCCGTTCGGCTCCTCAGCGACGTCGACCGCACGCGCGTGCTCACCGAGGCGGGTTTCCGGCACCGGCTGCTCGGCTCTCCGCCGGAGGCCCGCCGCACGTGGTGGGCGGCGCGGGACGGCGCCACGCTCGTCGGCTGGGCGGGAGCGAGCGTCGCGCACGAGACGACGGCGCGAGGCGGATACGTGGGAGTCACCATCAGTCCGTCCCACCGTGGACGAGGTCTCGGGACGGCGCTGCTCGAGCGGGCGCGGGCTCACCTCGAGCGGTCGCCCCGCATCCATGCGGAGACGTTCGAGGACGGGCGGGGCTTCGCCGAGCGTCACGGCTTCCGCCACACGAGTACCCGACGCGTCTCGGGAGTCGACCCACGCCTCGTGGACACGAGCGAGCTCGACACCTCGTCGGTGGAGGTCGTCTCGCTGCTCGAGGCCGGGCCGGAGCAGACGTTCGCGGTCGATGCGGAGTCGGTGCTCGACGAGCCGGGCGACGAGGCCTTCGATGCGGTCGAGTACGGCCAGTGGCTGCGCGACTACTGGGAGCATCCGGATCTCGATTTCGACGTCGGTCGAGGGACCATCGTCGACGGGACGGCGGTCGCGATCTCGATGGTCCTCGTCGACCGCGAGTCGCGCCGCGCGTTCAACGCCTATACGGGGACGCTTCGCGCCCATCGGAGCCGCGGCCTGGCGCGGCTGGCGAAGCTGGGCGCCATGCGGCGGCTCGCCGAGCTCGGGGTCACGATGGTGCTGACGGAGAACGACGAGACGAACGCGGCGATGCTCGCGATCAACGAGCGCCTGGGGTATCGGCCGGTGGCGAGCCGCTACTCCTACGTGTTCGACCGTTGACGTGAGCGGGCGCTTCAGCGCAGCGGAAAGGGTTCGCGCGCGAGCGCCGGAAGAACCTGAGCGGTGACCCAGAGCGGCGTCGTCACGTAGCGCGTGTTGTAGCGGTAGCTCCCGTCCGCACGGCGCATCCGCGCGAGATAGCGGAACGCGGGTGCACCCGGAGCGCGTCCGGCTGCGAGCAGCCCCTGGATCGCCCAGGCGGTCGATTGCGTGTCGGAGCCGCGCCCGAGGGAGAGCTCGAAGCCGCCGTCTCGGTTCTGGTGGCGCCGTAGGAAGACGACGGCGCGGTCGATCGGACGGCCCCGCACCCCGGCCGCTCGCAGCGCCTGGATCGCGGCAGCCGTGTCGTTCGCGTCGGCCGCCGAGGCCGCGTGCCACGACCAGCCGCCGGAGGGACGCTGTGCCGCGAGCAGCGAGCGCACGAGCGAGCGCGGCGCCGGCTCGCCCGCCTGCCGGAGCGCGAGGATCGCCCAGATCGTCGCGTTGACGAGCTTGCCGGGCCGATGCTTCCGGAGGCGCGCGAGCAGGTCGTCGGGACGATCGCCCGCGACCGTCCTGGCCATCGCGACGAGCGCGACGTCGGTCGTCAGCGCGGGGTCCTGGCGCGCGAGGTACTCCGCGGCTCGGACGTTCTCCTTGCCCACCGCGGCGAGCCCGAGCGTCGCCCAGGCCGTGATCTGTGCGTCGCCGAAGCCTCCGTCCTCGCGCTGCTGCGACTCGACGTAGCCAGCCGGCGTCGCGAGCGCGACGGCCGTGAAGGCGAGTGCGAGGAGCCTCAGGTCCACACCACCTCGGTACGCGATCTCCGCTCGAAGCGCTCGAGCACGCGGCGGAGCTCCGGGCCGGCGACGAGCGCCAGCACGACGTTGCCTGCGGCGTGAACCATGTTGAAGGGCAACCCTGCAGCGAGGCGCGCGACGAGCGCCGCCTCCGTGTGCGGGTAGAAAGCGTACCAGAGCCAGACGTCCATCACCGAGCCGAAGGCGAAGCCCAGGGCGACCGTGAACACGGCGAAAGAGAGGCGGCCGCGCAGGGCGGGTCGCAGGAGCCCGCCGAGCAGCCCGCAACCGCCCCAGGCGAGCATCTGCCACGGCGTGTGCGGCCCTTGGCCGAGGAAGAAATTCGACGCGAGCGCCGCCAGGGCGCCGACGGCGAAGCCGCGGCGGGGACCGAGCGCGACACCCGACGCGGCGACGAGCACCGTGACCGGCTGGACGCTCGGGATCGGCGCGAAGAGGACGCGTCCCGCCGCCGCGAGCCCGCCGAGCGTTGCCACGAGCGTCAGGTCGCGCGCCGAGATCGTCCCGCTCTCGAGCCAGGCGAAGCCGGCGGCGAGCACCGCGAAGGCAGCGAGCAGGACGGCGAGTCCGCCGCGCGCCGGGTCGAGCGCCGCCCAGGCGGCGAGGGCGAGCGCCGTCGAGGCGCAGAGGGCGACGATCCTAGACGGCAACCTGGAGCTCCTCCCGCGCGAGCGAGACTCGCCGGTGCGCCGGAAAGCCGGCATCGTGCGTCGCGACGAGCACGCCGTGGCCGGCCGCCGCGTAGCGCCCGAGCCAGGCGGCCAGCTCGGCCTTCCGCGGCGGGTCGATGCCCCGGGTCGGCTCGTCCAGGATCAGCAGGTCGGGCTCGGAGGCGCTCACCGCGGCCAGCCCGAGCCGCTCGCGCTCTCCGCTCGAGAGGTCGCGCGGATTCTGCGCAGCCGCCCAGCCGAGACCCACCCGCTCGAGCGCCCCGCGCGCCCGGCTCTCGTCCCCGCCGACGCCGAGCGCGACCTCGGAGAGCGCCGTCTCGCGCACGAGATAGCGGCCCGGATCCTGCGAGAGGTAGGTGACACGCCCTTGCCGCTCGATCGTTCCGGCCTGCGGTTCGAGCAGCCCGGCGGCAATGCGCGCGAGCGTCGTCTTCCCCGAGCCGTTCGGCCCCTCCAGCACGACCACCTCCCCGCGGCGCACCTCGACGTCGACGCCGTCGAGCACGGGCAACGCCGAGCGGTAGGCGTACGACACGCCGCGGAGGCGGACGAGCGGAGCTTGTGTTGTTCCAACACAAGCTCCTTCCCCACCCGCACCATTGCGCGGAACGAAAGACGCTTGTGTTGTTCCAACACAAGCGTTCGTGTACGCCGGGCGTTCGCTCGCGAGCCAGTCGAGCGCCTCCTGGCGCGGGGCGTCGAGGAGGATGCGACCGTCCTCGACGAAGACGACGCGCGTTGCGAGCTCGAGCGCGCGGCCGACGCGCTGCTCGGATAGGATCACGGTGGCACCGAGACGCTCGACGGCATCGAGGAAAAGCGCCGCGGCCTCGGGGTCGAGCTGGGAGGTCGGCTCGTCGAGCAGCAGCAGCTGTGGCTCGAGCGCCAGCGCGGAGGCGAGACAGACGCGTTGGAGCTCGCCCCCCGAGAGCTCCACGGTCTTCCGGCCCCACAGGTGGCGCGCGGCGACGGCGTCGAGCGCGCGCTCGACTCGCGGCCAGATCTCGGCCGGCGGCGTGCCGAGATTCTCGAGCCCGAAGGCGACCTCGTTCGCGACGATCGTCATCACGACCTGGTCCTCAGGATCCTGGAAAACCGTCGCCACCGTGCCCGCGAGGTCGGCCGGCCGCGCGGTTCGCGTGTCCAGGCCGGAGACCACCACACGGCCCGCGAAGCGGCCACCGTGGAAGTGCGGGACGAGGCCGGAGAGCGCGCGCAGCAAGGTCGACTTGCCCGACCCGGACGGGCCCAGCAGCGCCACGACCTCGCCCGGCTGGAGCTCGAGGGAGGCGTCGACAAGCGCGTCCGGCGCGCCGGGATAGGCATACGTCACCGCTTCGAGCCGCGCTAGAGCCACAGCCCCACTCCGAGCACGAGGGCGGCCGCGAGCGGCAGCGCGAGACGGTCGCTGCGGCTCCAGCCGGGCCGCGGCGCGCGGGTCGAGCCTGTGCGACCGAATCCACGCGCCTCCATCGCCTCGGCGAGGCTCGAAGCACGCTCGAGGGAGCCGGCGACGAGCGGGGAGAGCAACGTCGCGTACCCGCGCGCGCCCTGCAGCTGCACGCCGCGGCCCCGCACCGCCTCCGCGAGCCCGGCCGCATCGCGCTCGAGCGAAGGCACGAGCCGCGTCGCGAGCGCGACGGCGAGCGCCGAGCGGCGTGCCCAGCCGGCCGCGGACACGAGCCGGTCGTGGTCGAGCAGCAGCGCGTACGCGGAGAACGCCAGCGCAAGCGCGGTCAGTCGCAGCGCGTTCAGCGCCGCCCCGTAGAGCTCGGTCGTCGTCACGTCGAGTGGACCGAGCACGGGCAGCGCAGGTCCCTCCCAGAGCACGGTTCCGTCCGGGCTCGACCAGAGAAACGGCGAGAGCACGAGCACGCCGAGCCCGGTCGACAGCGCTCCGAACAGGTAGACGCGGCGGCGCTCCGCTGGTGCCCGTAGGCACAGCGCGAGCAGGACGAGCGCGATCGCAGCGACCACCGCGAGGCGCTCCGTGAGCAAGGCTGCAGCTCCGGCGGCTGCGAGGAGAGCGGCTGCGGGGCCGGGGCTCATGGAACGCTGTACCTCCGCAGTGGATCAACCTCGCCGCTGATGACCAATCTGACCGGGTCACCGGCATGCTCGCCGAGCAGCTCCGCGCGCGCACTCGGCGGGCCGAGCTGCAACTCGATCACGTTCGCGCCGTCGGGAACCGGCGTTCCCAGCGGCGCGACGGACTTCGCACCGACGGATCGCCCCAGCGCGCCCGCGCGCCTCGTCTCTTCGCCCTCGTACCGAACGACTGTAGGGCGCGTCTTGCCCCCGTACCCGTGCAGGAACGGCTCCGGGAACGCGCCCACGACCACGCGCGCCTCGCCCTCGCGCTGCCAGCCGCGATAGTCCCACCACGCGACGTCGCCGTCGCGGAGGCGGTACTCCGCGGCGCTGCGGTCGCCCTCGTAGCCGTTCACGAACCAGAACCAGTCGCGTTGCGCCTCGAGGTCGCCGTCGAGCCCGTCGATCGACTGCAGGAAGCGGCCGCCGTAGCGAGTCTCGACGTCGAGCTCGGAGGCGAGCGCGCGCATCAGCGTCTGACCCGCCGGGACCTCGGCCTCGTGCAGCAGAGTCCCGCCGCGGTCCCTGGTGACCCAGAGCGTCGCCGTCCCCTCCTCCTCTCCGGCGCTGCCCCCGCAGCCGGCGAGGAGGAGCAGGACGAGGAGCGCGCAAGCGCGCCGCATCTCACCGAACCGCGTTCGAGCGGATCGCGCCCGCGGCGACCGCGCGCACGAGGTCGGTGTGCTTGCCGATGCACGCGCGGCCCTGCGGCGCCCGGACGCGCCGCTTGCCGGAGACGAGCGTCGCGTTGCCGGCGCGGGTGCGCCTGCCCGCGTCGTTCACCGACTCGACGAGGTAGCAGTTGCCCGGCAGCCGCTTCAGCTCGAGCGTCGGCGGGCCTCCGCCTGGGCCGAAGGTGGCGTAGTACCAGAGCACGACGTCCCCGTCCTTGAGCACGACCTTGTCCGCGCCGACGGGCGGCGAGACACCGTTCACCTTGAAGACCCAGCCGGTGTTCTCGACGGCCGCGTACTTTCCGATCTGGCTGACGTAGTCGCCGAACGACGCCGTTGTGAGCGCGTAATGGAACTCGCCGGCCACGCTGGCGACGTCGAGCGCGTGCAGCGCGTTGTCCGCCCTGAGCGCCGGCTGGGTGGGGCCGTAGATCGTCTGCGTCCTTCCCTCGACACGCACCCGGACGTCGGCCGCGAGTGCACCTGTTGCGAGGACGGCCGCAAGAACCAGTGAGTGAAGCAGTACGAGCAGTCTGCGAAGCATCGAATCCTCCTTCCGCGAGGGGTTCGTCTGGAGGAGGCTCGGCAGGTCTTCTGACTCGGGGCTCCCCCTCCGCGGCCTTCCCGGCCCTTGGGCCAGTGGCGTATCGCGGCGGGCGTCTCCCCTTACAGCGGCGGGACCGTCCCGGATTCGCACCGGGTTCCCTCTCCGAGCTCCTTTGTGGGGCGTGAGCCTATCATCGGCCGGTGCCGTCCTCCTCCGCGCTGCGCCTCTGGGCGCCCGTCGTCCTGTGGGCCGCAGTGATCTTCGCCTTCTCCTCGATCCCGAGCCTCTCCACGGGCCTCGGCCTCTGGGACCTCGTGCTGCGCAAGCTCGCCCACCTCGCGGAGTACGCGCTGCTCGGCGCGCTCCTGCTGCGGGCAGTCGGGCTCCGCTGGCTTGCGCTGGCCCTCGGCGGGGCCTATGCGATCTCGGACGAGGCGCACCAGCATTTCGTGCCGGGCCGGCGCGGCGCGCCGCTCGACGTCCTCATCGACGCAGTCGGCGTCGCGCTCGGAATCACTGCATGGAGGCTGCTCTCGCAGCGACAGGCCCGCCGGGGTGGCCGCCGCGAAGGTCGATGCGCGTGACTCGACGTGTGCGCCCGGGTAACGAGCTCTCGCGCTAGATTCAGTTCGATGGACGCAAAGGAGATGCCAGACCGCCAGTTCGACGCGCTGCTCGAGCGCCTCGACCGGATCGCGGCCGAGCTCGCGCGGCTGAACCGCAACACCGAGGCGAGCGAGGGCTTCAACCTCGTCGCTCGCGAGCTGCGCAACCTGAACGAGTCGTTGAACGCGCTCGCCTACGCCGCGCTGGGGCAGAGCCCCACCGTCCGCCGCCGCCGCACGGGCTAGCCGGCGCGCTCCTCCTCGCAGATCGGGCACCGCTCGGGCGGCGCGTCGCTCTCGGCGAACTGCGCCGCGCAGGTGACGCAGATCGCGTTCAGGGCGTCAGCCGGTAGAGCGTGCCGTCGTGCGAGACGGCGAAGAGCTCGCCGGCGGCGTCGTCGCCGAAGGAGGTCACGTTGGGGATCCGGAAGCGCTCCTTGCGGAGCGTGCGCGCCTGGCCGCCACCGATCTTCAGGCTCCAGATGTTCCCGGTGCAGTAGTCACCGTAGAAGTAGCGGCCCTGGAACGCCTTCGCCCCCCCACGATACGGGAGCCCGCCGGTGACCGAGCAGCCCTGGCTGCGGCCGTATTGCGCCACGGGCTGCACGAGCCGGCCGGGACCGAGCTCCTTGTCCTCGAACCTCGACCGGCCCTCGTAGACGTCCCAGCCGTAGTTCTGGAGCTCGCCGAGGCGGGCGCGAGGCAGGAAGTTGATCTCCTCGAGCGCGTTCTGGCCGACGTCGGCGACATAGAGGTCGCCCGTGCGCCGGTCGAATGCGAACCGCCAGGGGTTGCGCAACCCGAGCGCGGCGATCCGGATGCGGGCCGGGCGCCGGTCGACGTCGATCCGGAGCAGCTTGCCGAGCCTCGTACCCATGTTCTGGGCCCGGTTCTCGGGGTCACCGCCCGCGCCGCCGTCACCCATGCCGACGTGGAGCGCGCCGTCCGGTCCGAACGCGAGCCCGCCGCCGTTGTGGTTCGAGTAGGGCTGCCGCACGAGCAGCAGACGCCGTGCGCTTCCCGGGATGGCACGCGTGCCGTTGGAGCGGTACTCGACCACGTTCGTGTGGCCGCCCCCGTCGGTGTAGTTGACGTAGAAGCGTCGGTTGGTCGCGTAGCGGGGATGGAAGGCGAGGCCGAGCAGCCCCTGCTCTCCGCCCGAGCGCACCAGGCCTCGAATGTCGAGGAAGGGCGAGGCGCGTCGCTTCCCCCGCACGACGACGCGGATCGTGCCGGCCTGCTCGACGACGTAGAGACGGCCGGGCTCGCTGCGCGGCACCGCCAGGCCGACGGGGCTGTCGAGGCCGCGGACGACGACGCGAGGCCCGAGCTCGATCTCCTGCTGCGCTCCGGCTCCGGCCGGGCCGAGCGCAGCGACCGCGGCGGCTGCGTAGGCTGCGACGGCGCTCAGCACGCGGTCACGATAGCCAACACCGGCGTGTAGGAGGAGTAACCTGCCGCCGGTGAAGATCTTCGTCATCGGTGCGGGTCAGGTCGGCACGACGATCGTGCAGGCGCTCCACGACGACCACGACGTGACCGTGATCGACCTCGACCCGGCCCGGCTCGAGCCGCTCGCGCACCGCTACGACGTCTCCACGATCGAGGGGAACGGCGCCAGTCGCAGCGTGCTCGCCGAGGCGGGCGTCGCCTCCGCCGACCTCCTGATCGCGTGCACCTCGCGCGACGAGGCGAACATCGTCTCGGCGATGATCTCGAAGGCGGTCGCTCCGATGACGACGACGATCGTGCGGACGACGAACCCGGAGTATCTCGAGGTGTGGCGCGAGGGCCAGCTCGACGTCGACTTCATCGTCTCGTCGGAGCTCGAGACCGCGCATGCGGTCTCGAGCTCGATCGGCGTCCCCGCAGCCCGTCAGACGGACGTCTTCGCGGACGGCCAGGTGCAGCTCGTCGAGTTCGACGTCGAGGAGGGCTCGAGCCCGTCGGTCGTGGGGGTGCCCGTCCGGTCGGCGGCGATCCCGAAGGACTCGAAGGTCGCGGGCATCATCCGCGCCGACTCGATCATCCTGCCCGGTGGCGACGAGACGATCCACGCCGGCGACCGCATCGTCGTGATCGGCTCGCCGGCGGCGGCGCAGGCCTGGAGCGAGCTGATCGCGCCCGGCTCGGGCAAGGTGACCGACGTCGTCGTCTTCGGCGCCGGCCGGGCCGGCACGGCGATCGCGAAGATGCTGCTCGAGCAGGGGATCGGCGTGCGGATGATCGAGGCGTCGCGGGACCGCGCGCGGATCGTGGCCGAGGGACTGCCACGCGCGCGCGTCTTCCACTCGACCGGGATCGAGCCCGACTTCCTCGAGCGGGAGCGGATCGGCGAGGCGCAGGTGGCGATCTTCGCCATGCGCGACGACATGAAGAACCACTACGCCGCCACGCTCGCGCGCGTGCACGGAGTCAGCTTCACGATCGCGATCGTCCACGACCCACCCGCGATCGAGGTGTTCGAGCACGCGGGCATCGACGTCACGATCAATCCGCGCGCGGTCACGGCCGAGGAGATCGTCCGCTTCGCGCACGACCCGCGTACGCAACAGGTATCCATGCTCGAGGGCGACCGCTTCGAGGTGCTCGACATCACGACGCGGCCAGGTAGCGAGTACGTGGGGAAGGCGTTCCGGGAGATGCCGATCCGGGGCGCCTTGATCGGAGCGATCGTGCGGGACGGCACGGCGATCTTTCCGCGCGGCGACGACGTCCTCCGCGCGGGCGACCGGGCGATCATCTTCACTGAGTCGAAGCGCGTCCCCGAGGTCGAGCGGGCTCTATGAGCCCCCAGGCGGGTCGGGCGCGGCTCGTCGGCCGGCCGCGGTCGCTCGCGGTCGACCTGCGCGGCGTCGCGAATCTCGTCGCCGCGCTGACGAAGTACCTGAGCCTCGCCACGCTGGTTCCGGCCGGCGTCGCCCTCGGCTCCGGCGAGTCTCCGGTGCCGTTCCTCGCCGCCGGCGTGCTCACCGGCGGGCTCGGCTGGGCGGTCGAGCGGCTGACCCGCGGCGATCACGCCGTCCGCCCGCGCGAGGGGTTCCTGATCGTCGCGCTCGTCTGGGTGGTCGCGGCGGGCGTGGCGGCGCTTCCGTACCTCTTCTCCGGCGAGCCGCAGTTCGACCGCCCGCTCGACGCCTACTTCGAGGGCATGGCCGGGTTCACGACCACCGGCGGGAGCATCCTCACCGACGTCGAGGCGCTCCCGCATTCGCTGCTGATCTGGCGAGCGCTGACCCAGTGGCTCGGCGGCCTCGGGATCATCGTCCTGGCCCTCGCCGTCTTCCCGCGCCTGCGCGTCGGCGGGCGGCAGCTCTTCGAGTCCGAGCTGCCCGGCCCGGAGATCGAGAGCCTGACCACCCGGATCCGCGACACCGCGCGCCGGCTCTGGATCCTCTACGTGGCGCTGACCGCGGTGCTGGTCGCGATCCTCTGGCTCTACGGGCTCTCCGGCCTCGACGCCAGGATGAACGGCTTCGAGGCGGTTTCGCACGCGTTGACGACGATCCCGACGGGTGGATTCTCGCCGAACGCGCGCTCGGTCGAGGACTACGCGGCGGTGACCCAGTGGACGTTCGTCGTCTTCATGTTCCTGGGCGGAGTCAACTTCGCGCTGATGTACGCCGCGTTCGTGCGACTAGCCCCGCGCCGGCTCCTGCGGGACGAGGAGTTCCGGCTCTACGCCGGCCTGCTAGCGCTGGGGGCGGTGATCCTCGGGCTCGAGCTCGCGGGCGCGGGGGTCGCGAGCGGCGAGGCCGCGGTCCGCCATGCCGTCTTCCAGACGGTCTCGATCATGACGACGACGGGCTACTCGAGCACGGACTTCGCCGTCTGGCCCACGCTCGCGATCATGACGGTGATCGGGCTGATGTTCGTCGGCGGCTCGGCCGGCTCGACGTCGGGCTCGGTGAAGGTCGTCCGCCACGTCCTGCTGGGCCGGATCCTGCGCCGCGAGATCGACCAGACCGTCCATCCCGAGCTGGTCAGCCCGGTGCGGCTGAACCGCCGAGTCGTCGACGAGCGCACGCTGCGGGCCGTCTCGAGCTTCATCCTGCTCTACATCGGGATCTTCGTCGCCGGCGCGGCGCTGATCGCGCTCGACGCCGCCCGCGTCGGCCTCGACCTCCGCGTCCTCGACGCGGTCGGCGTGTCGGCCGCGATGATCGGGAACGTCGGCCCCTCCTTCGGGATCGCGGGTCCGCTCGGCTCGTACGAGCCCTTCAGCGACGTCTCGACGGCGGTCATGATCCTGCTGATGTGGCTGGGTCGCCTCGAGGTGATCCCGATCGTGGTCCTGCTCACGCGCCGCTACTGGCGGAGCTGACCTAGGGGCCTAGCGCCGGACGAGCACGCGGAAGAGCTGATCCTCCTTGCCGGGCTCGACGACCGCGAGCACCTGGTCGCCCGGGCGCAGGACCGTCGCGTCGTGCGCGAGGTCGGACTTGCCGTTCCGCAGCACCGAGATCAGGCGGGAGCCGTCCGGCAGCGTGAGCCCGGCGACGCGCTTCCCCGCAGCCGGCGAGTCGCGGCCGACCTGGAGCTCGACAATCTCGAGGTTCTCCTTGCGCAGCTCGAGCAGGCGGACGATCCCGTGCTCGGGCACCTCGTGCTCCACGAGGCCCAGGATGTTCGCCGTGGCGCAGACGGTTTGGCCGATTCCGAGCAGGTCGAAGTGCTCCTGATTGCGCGGATCGTTCACACGGGCGACCACCTTCGGCACGCGATAGCCCTCGCGCGCGATCTGGCAGATGATCAGGTTGTCCTCGTCGTCACCCGTCACGGCGAGCACGAGGTCGGGCGGGCGCGCGATCCCGGCGAGCTCAAGCACGTGCAGCTCGGTCGCGTCGCCGAGCAGGATCTGGTGCTCGAGCTCCCCCTGCAGCCGGTCGAAGCGGTACTGGCTCTGCTCGATCAACGTCACCTCGTGGCCCATGCGCAGCAGCGAGCGCGCGAGGTTCGCACCGACCTTGCCGGCGCCCGCGACGATGGCGTACATCAGTGGCTCTCCCGGTGAGGGTTCCGTGCCGATGGTGTGCGAGCTGCAAGCGATGTAAGAACGCAGGGAGCATCCCGGCTGGTTTGCCTGGATGCGACTGAGGACGCCGCAGCGCGCCGCAGATCGCGCGCCAGCGGTGCTCGAACTGTTACCGGGAGGGCCACTTAGCGAGCCGCCAGCGCGGTCGTGGTCTTGCGGACGGTCTCGGCCAGCGCGCCGATCGCCGTCTGGGTGGGGCAGACGACCTGCATGCCGCGCGCGGCGTAGAACTCGGCGCGCGCCGGGTCGAGGATGCGGACGACGACGCAGCCGACGCCGTAGCGCTTCTTCACGACCTGTCCGATCACGAGGTTGGTGTTGTCGCCGTTCGTGGCGACCACGACGGCGTCCGCCTCGTCCGCGCCGGCGCGCCGCAGGATCTCGGAGTCCATCCCGTGGCCGACGACGAACCCGCCGGACCACTCGGAGCCGAGCCGCGAGAGCGCCTCCTCCTTCTCGTCCACGGCGGTCACCTCCCAGCCGTCGGCCCGGAAGTCCCGTGCGAGCGCGGCGCCCACGCGCCCGCAACCGATCACTACGAGGTTCATGCTCGAAGCCTAGCTCGCGCCCTCGAGAACGCCCTGCGGGAAGGCCACGACCAGGACCTCGCACGGGGCGTTCCGCAGCACGTACTCGACCGTGGGCGAGAAGAACGCCGACTGCCGCCGCCAGCGCGGCGCGGACCCGAGGACGATCAGATCCGAGCTGCGCAGCGCCGCCTCGACCACGATCGCCTGGCCGATCGAGCGCGAGCGCACCGTAATCGGGTTGACGACGACTCCGTGTTCCTCGCCGAGCAGGCAGGCCTCTGCCAGGGAGGCGACGGCCGTTTCCTCCTGCTCGCGCAGCTCCGTCTCGAGCTCGTGCTCGAGCGGCACGCGGATCACGAAGAGCGCGTCGACGGCGGTCTGCCGCTCCTTCGCGAGGGCGATGGCGGTGGCGACCATCTCCTCGCCGACGTCCCCGAGCTTCATCGGCACGAGCACGCGGTCGAAGGCGACTCCGGGCGGCAGCGCCTCGATAGCGCCGACGCCCTCGAGCAGGCCGTGACGATCGTGTCGGCGCACGAGCCAGTAGAGGCCGAGCCCGAGCACGAGCCAGGCCGGTCCGGCGTACCGCGCGCCCGGATGCGTCGCGAGCGCCAGCACCAGGATCGCGACGGCGAGCACGAGCCCCGCGACAGCGGGGACGGGCACGGCCGCCCCACGGAAGCCGACGTTCAGGGGGACGCGGAACGGGCGCGCGAGCGCGGGCTCGAGGAAGCGCAGCCGGATCACGGCGAGCTGGGCGGCCGCGAACGCGAGCAACACGCCGAAGGAGTAGAGGCCAGCGAGGAAGACGACGTCGTCGCCCGCGGCCGCCGTCGCGGCAACGAGCGCGATCGAAAGCGCAGCCGCAGCGACGATCGCCTGCGGCGAGACGAGCGTGCGCCGGTTCAGGCGGCCGAAGGCGCGCGGCAGCTGCCCGTGGCCGCCGAGCGAATGCGCAAGCCTCGTGAAGCCGGAGATCGAGGTCGTGGCTGCCGCCAGCAGAACGAGCGCGCCCGTCAGGCCGACGAGGATTCGCAGCGGGTCGGCGAGCGCGGCGGGGAGCGGCTCCGCGAGCGCGGCCGCGATCCCGGCGATCGGGGCCCGGAGCCACTCCGTCGCGAGCGGCGTCACGCCGTGCACGACCGGCAGCGCAGACGTCCCGACGACGGCGATCGTGGCAGTCACCACCACGACGAGCCCGATCGCGGAGAAGAGACTGCGCGGCACCGTACGGCCCGGCTCCCGCGCCTCCTCGGCGAGGTTCGCGACCGTCTCGAGTCCCGTGTAGGCGAGGAGCGCGAGCGGCAGCGCGAAGGCCGCGTCGCGCCAGCCCGGCCACGGGCCCAGCGCGAGCGTGGCGTCGAGCGGCTCGGGGGCGAGCAGGAGCGCCAGCCCGAGCGCCACGAGCAGGAGCTGGACCCCGAGGTCGAGCGCCGCCACGACGATGCCGGCGGTGTAGAGCCGGCTGTGCCGCGTCAGCCGGAGCCCGGCGATGACGGCGATCACGCAGATCGCGACGACGACGTCCCACGGCGAGTCCGAGAGCTCCGGGACACCAAGGGCGGCGCCGAGGTAGTGCGGCAGGAACAGCGTCGAGAGCGCGATCACGATCAGGTAGTCGAGGAAGAGCGCCCAGCCGGTCAGGAAGCCTGCGAGGTCGTTGAACGCGCGCCGGACGAACGTGGCCGCCCCGCCGGTCTCCGGGAGCGCCGCCGTTCCCTCCGCGTACGAAAGCGAGACGAGGAGGAAGAACCCCCTGCACCGAGCAGGACGAGCGGGGTGTAGCCCAGCGCGTATACAGCCACGATCCCGAGCGCGAAGTAGAGCGAGGACGCGAGCTCTCCGTACGCCACCGAGAACAGGGCCGGCGCGTCGAGCACCCGCTGGAAGCCGCCGAGCTTGCGTGCTATCTCGCCGCTCCTTTCCGCAGCAGCGTCAGCCGTCCCACGCCGAGAGCGACGAAGAGCCCGCCGAGCAGGAAGCCGAGCACGCCTCCGCCCCGCATCGCGGTAACGACGAGCAGCGCGATCCCGATCGCGACGAAGACGAGCGCGAAGAGCGCCACGATGCGCCGGTAGACGTTCACGCGGCCGCCTCCGTGGCGGTCACCATCACGCGGCAGGGGGCGTTCTTGAGCACGTAGTCGACCGTGTCCCCGAAGACGGCGCGTCTGCGGCCGAACTGCTTGCGCGGCGCGCCGATCACGATGATCTCGCTCTCGCGCCGCGTTGCCTCCTCCACGATCGCCTGGCCGGCGCTCCGTGCGCGCAGGAGCCGCGGGATCACGTCGACCCCGTAGGAGTCGCCGATCGCCCGTGCCTCGTCGAGCTCACGGTGGGCGAGCGCCTCGCTCTCCACGGGCAGCTCTGCCAGCAGGCCCTGCTCGAGCGGCACCTCGAGCACGGTCACCGCGACGATGTGGGCACCGCGCTCCGCCGCGAGGCTCGCGGCCACGTCGAGCGCGTCGTCGGAGGCCTGCCCCGGCAGCACGGGCACGAGCAGGCGACGGTACTCGAGCGCGAGCGCCGGCCCGAAGGCCGCGGGCGCCTTCACCGTCGCGCGCAGCGGCTCGTGGACGACGCGCCGCCGGTAGACGAGGTAACCGACGAGCCCGGACGCGAGCCAGCCGAGGCCGACCCAGCGCGTGAGCGGGTTCTGGACGAGGATGACCGCGAACGAGATCCCGGTGAAGAGGCCGCCGAAGAGCGCGAAGAGAGGCCAGTCGATGCCGCCCGCACGCACGTTCGGCTTCGCCCGGAAGAGCGACGGCTCGTCCCGGGGCAGCATTCGGAGGCGGACGAGGGCCGCGTGGGCGATCGTGAACGAGAGCGTGGCGCCGAACGAGTAGAGCGTGCCCACGAAGGTGACGTCGCCGGGCACGATCACCGCGATCGGCAGGATTCCCGCGAAGAGGAGGAGTGCCAGCCAGGGCGTCTTGAAGCGCGGGTGCAGCCGGCGGAAGATCTCGGGCAGCTGCCGGTAGGTCGCCATCGAGTAGGTGATCCGCGAGGCGCCGATGATGCCCGCGTTCACCGCGATGAAGAGGATCGTCGCCGCGAGCACCCCGACGTAGACCTGCATCCCGTCCAGGACGAGGCCCGAGAGCCCGAGGTTCTCGACCACGCCCAGGATCGGGTCGTTCGCGTAGCCGCCCTCCTCCGGCGGCAGCGCGAGCGTCGTCGTCAGCTCGCCGTCGACGAGCCGCACCGGCAGCGCGGAGAGGGCGACGAGCGGGAGCGTGAAGTAGATCGCGAAGACCGCGGCGGCGACCAGCTTGTACGCGTTCGGGACGCTGCGCACGGGGTCGCGCACCTCCTCGGCGAGGTTCGAGACCGTCTCGACGCCCGTGTAGGCGAGCATCGCCACCGGCACCGCGACGGCGAGGTTCCCCCATGTCGGCGCCGTGCCCCAGTGGACGTTGTCGAGGAGGATCTCCGGGCTGAAGACCGCGACGAGGCCGATCGCGACGAGCAGCAGCTGCGTCGCGAAGTCGAGCACCGCGAGCACGATGCTGAGCCTCGCCGCCTCCTGTACCCCGAAGACGTTGAGCGTCACGAGAGCGAGGATCACGACGGCGCCGCCGACCACGTCCCACGGATTCGTGTTCAGGGGCTCCCAGAACACCGAGAGGTAGTGCGGGACGAAGAAGGCCGACGTCGCGACGGTGACGACGTAGACGAGCAGCTGCGCCCAGCCGGCGCCGAAGGAGACGAGCTCGTTGAAGCCGTGCCGGGCGAAGCTCGCGGACCCGCCGGCCTCGGGATAGCGCACCGTTCCCTCCGCGTAGGTGGCCGCCGTGCAGGCGAAGATGAGCCCGGCGACGACGAAGACGAGCGGCGTCAGGCCGAGCGCGAAGACGGCCGTGAGGCCGAGCGCGTAGTAGATCGAGGAGCCGACGTTGCCGTAGGCCGTGGCGAAGAGGGCGGGCGTGCCGAGGACGCGCTCGAGCTCGACCTGCCGTCTCCTGCGGCTGGGCACCGCGAGAGTCTAGAGAGACGACCGGAGAAGACGGAGGGCCGGCGCATGGCCGGCCCTCCGCTTGCTGCTATCTCACGGGACGGCTAGCCGTCGATGCGGACGATCGTCCGTCCGATCGCGCTCGTCCCGTTCCCGTAGGTGACGGAGCCGAGGTACTTCGTCCCGACCGTGAGGCCCGTCCACGAAGCGGTGATCGGCGCGGGCTGACCTGTCGTCGCCGCTTGCGAGGCGGGCGTAACGGTCAGGCTCGTCGCCGTGCTGCCGAGCACCCACCCGAAGAGGGTGAACTGGGCGTCCGGACCGTCGGTCTGCCACCCGTGCACGTACACGCTGTACGTGTCCGCGGGCGGGCTACTGAGACTCACCTGCTCGGCCGACGTGCCGCCGCCGCTGGCGCCGACCAGCGTTGCGCCACGGTAGACGTACAGATCCAGGTCGTCATCACCGTCGGTGTGCTCATCGAACAGGTTCCAGCGGGCGTACGTCGTGCCCGCCGGGATGACACGTCGAACTTGACCTGGCCCGGCCCGTCCTTGACGAAGTCGTCCGTCGGGTCGTCCGGAACCGTGCCGGCGTTGGTCGCCGCAGGAACGAGCCCTGCGGCCGCGGCCGTCAGCGTGCCGGTATAGCCGGGCTTGACGGTGTAGGCGATCGAGCCACTCGTGCCCGTGCCCCTGAGCTCGGCCGGTGCTGCGATCTGCACCGCGCGCAGCGCGATGGGACTCCGCACCGTGTGCGTGCCGTCGCCCCAGCTCAGCGAGCCGAACCGGAACTGGTTGAACGTCGCATCCGTGCGGGTGAACGAGACCGTGTAGGTCTGCGTCGCGCCCGGCGCGACCGTGAACATGCTCGGGCTGACCGAGCCGGTGTAGCCGGCAGGAAGAACCAGCGTCGCCGTGTACGTGCCCGCGGTCGACGAGACGTTCGTCACCGTCCGCGTCACCGTCTGCGCACCCGCCAGATCGCCGATCGCGATCGACGGCTGGTTGAGATCGCTCGCGTCCGCTGCCGGGATCGAGGCGCTCGTCGCGCAACAGAGCCCCTGCCCCTTCAGGAAGGACAGGTAGTCGGCGAAGCCGGCGTCGTAGACGAGACCTGGATCGGTCGACAGGTTCGGCCGGACGTGGCCCGAGCCCGTGTTGAACGGAAGGTTCAGCCCGGCCCGAGACGTGGCGTCCGCCGTCGTGGCGAGCGCCGACCGCATCGCTGCCGGCGACCAATCGGGATGAGCCTCGCTGAGCAGCGCCCCGAGGCCGGCCACGTGCGGGCTCGACATCGACGTGCCGCTGTAGAGGTCGAAGTCCTTCCCGGCGTTGCCCGGAGGCGCGACCGCGGCGAGGATGTCGACGCCCGGAGCCATGAAGTCCGGCTTCAGGATGTCGCCGCCACCGGCGAGGCTCGGGCCGCGCGACGAGAACGCCGCGACGTCCGGCGCCGGAGCGGCATTGTTCACGACCGCCTGCGAGAGGGTCGCCGTGGCACCCGGCGTCTGCGCATACGTCGCGATCGTCGGACCGGCCACGTGATCCACGTGCACGGTCGGGATGCTGTGCAGGTCGGCGTTCAGCGTGCTCGCCGCCACGTTGGCGAGGATCATGCCCACGCCGCCCGCGGCCTTGACGGCCGCGCTCTTGTCGACGCGCGCGTTGGCCGGTGCCGGGCCGCCACGCTCGCAGAGCACGATCTTCCCGCTCACCTTGGCCGGATCGAGCTGGACCGGAGCCGAGAAGCACTGCCGAAGCAGGTTCGCATCGGCCGTCGCGAGACCCGCGTCCTGCGCGCGAATCAGGGGCGCAGGACCTGCGGCGGCGGTCAGCGACGCACCCGTGAAGGTTGCGCCGTTCCCGAGGGTGACCGTCGCCGTTCCGGAGCGGTTGTGCGTGCCGGCGGCGACCGAGGCGAGCCACGGGCTGATGTGGGCCACGGTGCTCGCGGTCGGGCCGCTGTTGCCCGCCGAGGTCGCCACGAAGACGCCCGCGTCGGCGGCGAACAGATAAGCCACCTCGACCGCGTCGAGATAGTTCGTGCTCGTTCCGCTGATCGAGTAGTTCAGGACGTCGACACCGTCGGCGACAGCCTGGTCGATCGCGGCGACGCTGTCGCCGGTGTTGGCGCCGCAACCACCTGCGCCGTTGTCCCAACAGACCTTGTACGCGGCGAGCCGCGCGCCGGGCGCGATGCCGTTGATCGTGCCGAAGAGCGCAGCGGCACCGGTCGTGGGTACGGCTTCGTTGCCGCCGGCCGTGGAGGCCGTGTGGGTGCCGTGGCCGTTGTAGTCACGGGGCGAGAGGAACTCATGCGGAGGCACCGAGTCGCAACCGCGTGACTCGCAGAAGTACTGCGCGCCGATCAGCTTCTGGTTGCAGTCGGAGCCGCTGAAGTTTTCGCCCGGGGTGCACTTGCCGTGCCATCCGGGGATCTGCTGGTAATCCAGCTTGCCCTTCTGACCCTTCGGGCCGGTGCCCGTGCGGTCGGAGAAGGCGGGATTCTCGGCTCGAGGACGCCGATGACGACGTTCTCGCCCTTGATCCCCTGCTTCGTCCAGAGGCCGTTGACGGGATCGGTGAGGCCGAGGAAGGCCGGCGTCGTCGCCGTGTCCATCGTCACCTCGACCGCTTTCTCGACACTGAGGACGCCCTCGGTGGCAGCAAGCTTGTCGGCCTGAGCGCCGCTAAGCTCGGCGGCGAAGCCATTGAAGGCGTAGCGGTAGTCGTAGATCTTCTTGGCGCCCACCTTCGCGAGCGCAGCATCGTGCTTCGAGTCGAGGTAACCGACGTACTTCGTCACGTCGGACGAGCGCGGGTCGAGCTTCGCGCCCTTGGCCGGCTTCGTGGCCGTCAGACCCGCGACGTCACCCTCGTACGCCACGACCGGCTGGTCGATCATGCGCACGATGTAGACGCCGCTCCCGGCGCCGTGCTTCAGCTTTGCCCCGGACATCTCGTCCTCGCCGCCGAAGCCCGCCGTGGGCACCGCCAGCAAGAAAGCCCCGAGAGCAGCAAACGCGCCGAGCGCGCTCCACCTTCGCAGATGCAATATGTCTCTCTCCCCTAAGTGGCAAGCGAGCCTTCGGGAGGAGCCGCGCCAGCTCCTCCCGAAACCTCCACGAACGGCTAGCCCCCGTGGATCGAGATCAGCAGCGGGATGATCAGAATCGCGACGATGTTCGCGATCTTGATCATCGGGTTGATCGCAGGCCCGGCGGTGTCCTTGTACGGGTCGCCGACGGTGTCGCCCGTGACGGACGCGGCGTGGGCCTCGGAGCCCTTGCCGCCGTAGAGGCCGTCCTCGATCAGCTTCTTCGCGTTGTCCCAGGCGCCGCCGCCCGAGGTCATCGAGATGGCGAGGAAGATGCCCGTGACGATCGTGCCGATCAGCAGGCCGCCGAGCGCCTCGGGGCTGATGATCCCGACCGCGATGGGGACCGCGACGGGGATCAGGGCCGGCAACAGCATCTTCTTGATTGCGGACTTCGCGACGAGGTCGACTGCCTTGCTGTAGTCGGGGCGCTGCGTGCCCTCCATGATCCCGGGCATCTCCTTGAACTGCCGCCGCACCTCGACCACGACCTCGCCGCCCGCGCGTCCGACCGCCGTCATCGCGAGCGCCGCGAACAGGAAGGGCATCAGTCCGCCGATGAAGAGGCCGGCGATCACGTACGGGTCGGACAGGTTGAACGTGATCTCGAGACCCTCGTCGACGAGCCCGCGTGTGTACTCGTCGAAGAGCACGAGCGCTGCCAGACCAGCCGAGCCGATCGCGTAGCCCTTCGTGACGGCCTTCGTCGTGTTGCCGACGGCGTCGAGCGGGTCGGTGATCGCCCGCACGGACTCGTCCAGCCCGGCCATCTCGGCGATGCCACCCGCGTTGTCGGTGACGGGGCCGAAGGCGTCGAGCGCAACGATCAGCCCGGCCATCGAGAGCTGCGCCATCACCGCGACGCCGATCCCGTAGAGGCCGGCGATCTCGTAGGCGACGACGATGCCGGCCGCGATCACGAGCACCGGCGCGGCCGTCGCCCGCATGCCGACGGCGAGGCCCTCGATGATGTTCGTCGCGTGGCCGGTCTGCGAGGCTCTGGAGATCGACTTGACGGGGTTCCAGCGGCTACCGGTGTAGAACTCCGTGATCGCGACGAGCGCGAACGTGATCACGAGGCCGACGAGAGCGGATCCGTACAGCTCGCCGAAGCCGAAGTTGCCCTCGTCGAACGCGAGCGTGACCGGGATGAACCCGAGCGCCGAGAGCACGGTCGCGACGAGCACGCTCTTGTAGAGCGCGTTGATGATCGAGCCACCCGGGCCGATACGGGCGAAGTAGATGCCGATCACGGAGGCGAGGATCGAGATCCCGCCGATCGCCAGTGGGAAGAGCGGCAGGTTCCCGGCCGGGAACGCCGTGCCGAGCAGCATCACCGCGACCGCGGTCACGGCATAGGTCTCGAACAGGTCGGCGGCCATGCCGGCGCAGTCGCCGACGTTGTCGCCGACGTTGTCCGCGATCACGGCCGGGTTGCGCGGGTCGTCCTCCGGGATGCCCGCCTCGATCTTCCCGACGAGGTCGGCGCCGACGTCTGCGGCCTTCGTGAAGATGCCGCCGCCGAGGCGCGCGAAGACCGAGATCAGCGAGCCGCCGAACGCGAGCCCGATCAGGTCGTCGATCGCCGAGTCCTGGCTGTTGTCGAGCAGGCTCGTGAGGACGCCGTAGTAGCCCGCGACGCCGAGCAGGCCGAGGCCCACGACGAGGAGCCCGGCGACCGAGCCGGCGCGGAACGCCACGTTGAAGGCGGGCCGCAGCCCCTGCTTCGCCGCCTCGGCGGTGCGGACGTTCGAGCGCACGGCGACGTTCATGCCGATGAAACCCGCCGCAGCCGAGAGGATGGCGCCGACCGCGAAGCCGATCGCGGTACCCCAGCCGAGCTCGTTGTAGAAGCCGAGCAGCAGGAACGGAACGAGGGCGACGCCCGCGATCGTCATGTACTGGCGCCGCAGGTAGGCAGCCGCGCCCTCCTGGATGGCGCGCGCGATCTCCTGCATGCGCTCGCTCCCGGCGGGCTGCTTGAGCAGCCACATCGTGAAGTAGAGCCCGAAGCCAACGCCGATCGCTGCGCAGATCAGCGCGAACGCGACCGCGTTGTCATTGAAGAAGTCCATCCGTCCTCCGTCCGTCCTTACCCGTCACAAAGTGAGCGCCGAGCAGTCTCGGCGCGGGAGAGTATCTATCACAAGCTCGGGCGCTGCTCGCCCGGACGGGTCAGGTCGTGCCAGTACCTACCGCGTCGGCGTAGGCGAGCTGGAGGTTCGCCGTCACCTGCTCGAAATCCCGCACGAGCTCGTCCGGGACCGAGCCGCGCAACACGGGCACGAGCGCGCGCAGCGACTCGATCGCGAGCCGAGCTTGATCGAGGTCGCGGTGCTCCTCGGCGAGCCGGTGGTAGGCGAGCGACGAGATCGTGGAGAGCGAGTGCACGAGCAGGTCGGCCACCTTCAGCTGCTCGAGCGCAGCCGCCAGCTGATCCTCGCCCGCCTCCGCGCCGTCGTCAGCCACGGACCGGCACTCCCACCTGCTCCGCGTAGACCTCGCGAACGGTGGCGCCCTCCTCCAGCCGGCCGTACTGCCGCTCAGCCGCGTTCTGCTCGGGCAGCGCGAGGTACGGAGCCGCGCCGATCTCGGCCGCCACCGGCGCGACCCACTGGAGCAGCTGCTCGAGTCTCGCGCGGGCCGGCAGCACCTGGCCGCGGTCGAGGTCGATCAGCTCGCCCGAGAGGCCGTAACGGATCGCGCGCCACAGGTTCTCCTCGATCAGCCGGTGCGGCCGCTCTGGCAGCGGCTCGCCCTCGTCGAGCGCCCTCGCGACCCGGGCGGTGAGCGACGCGGCGAACGCGGCGAGCGCCTGGGCGTCCCCGAGGTCGGGCTGCGCGTCGCAGATCCGGATCTCGACCGTCGGGAAGGACAGGTGCGGTCGCACGCTCCACCAGAGCTGGGTCGGCTCGTCGACGGAGCCGGTCGCGTAGAGGAAGCGAACGTAGTCCTCGTACTCCCGCCAGGACGCGAAGGCGTCCGGGACGCCGCAGCGCGGAAAGAAGCGGGTGAAGATCTGCGTGCGCGCCGAGTGGAGCCCCGTGACGCAGCGGTCGACGAGCGGCGAGCTCGCCGAGAGCGCCAGCAGCTCGGGGAGGAACTCGCGCAACCCGTTCGTGACCGCGATCGCGCGGTCGGCGCCCTGGATCCCGACGTGGACGTGGAGCCCGAACGTGTTGTTGCGCCAGACGACGTACTGGAGCAGCTCGTTGTTCCGGGCGTAGTGCGGCGTGTCAATGATCCGCTGGTCGCGCCAGTCCGCCCAGGGATGGGTGCCGGTCGCGCCGAGCGACAGTCCGAGCGGCTCGACGAGGGACAGAAGCTGGGAGCGTCGCTCGGCCATCGCGGCCGGTATATCGCCGAAGCTCTCGCACCGCCCGGTCTTGATCTCCACCTCCGACGCGATCAGCTCTCCGACGAGATGCGGCTCGAGCACGGTTCCCCGCGCGGCCGCCTGCACGTTCTCGAAGCGGTTGACGAGGTCGAGCGAGTCCGGGTCGAGGAGGGCGAACTCCTCCTCGACGGCAACCGTGAAGTCGGTGGCACCGTCGAACCGCTCGCGGGCCTCGCGCAGGAGCTCGTCAGCCATGGGGCGGAGGGTAGATGAACGGTTCCAGCAGGCGCCGCGAGACGCCTGCCCAGCTCCACCGCTCGAGCGTGGTGCGACGCGCGGCCGCAGACAGCGCGGCGCGATCCTCGGACGGCAGCGCCAGCAACTCGTTCAGCTTCCGCGCGAGCTCGGCGGCGTCGCCGGTCGCGAACGACGCGAGGTGGCGCAGGTGCGGAGGGTATTCCTCCTCTAGGCCGGCGGCCACCTCGGCCAGGCCGGAATGGCGAGCCACGAGCGGCGGCGAGCCCGCCGCCGCCGCCTCGGCCGCGACCATGCCGAACGCCTCAGGGAAGATCGAGGGAACGACGGTGGCGTCCGCCAGCGGCAGCAGGTGCACGAGATGGCGGTGCTCGAGCGGCCCCGTGAACAGGGCCCGCGGGCCAGCGAGGCGCTCGAGCTCGGCCCGGTAGTCGCCGAAGCCGACGATCACGGCGCGCGCGTCGACCTCTCGCAGCGCCTCGATCAGCACGTGGACACCCTTGTTGTGCAGCAGTTTCCCGAAGTAGAGAACGGTCTGCTCGTCGCCGGCCAGGAACTCCCCGAGCCGGCCGGCGTTGCCGTCGTCGGGGAGCCGCTCCTCCGCGTTCCCGGGATTGGGCGGGTCGCGTCGCGCCTCGGCAACGAGCCCGGCCAGCGCCTCCTCGCGCGGCCGCGGCCGCCACTCGTCCACGTCGACTCCGGGCGGTACCTCGCGCACGCGCTCCACCCGCCCGACCACCTGCTCGAGCACTCCGCGGACGTGGTCGGAGCCGACGAAGACGGCCTCGGCGTGCGCCAGCGTCTCCCGGCCCCAGGCGGCGAGCCCTGCGTCCGCCCGCAACGTGTACTCGAGCTCCGAGCCATGGGCCTTGACCGCGAAGCGCCCGCCGGTCGCGGCACCCACCGGGCCGCCGAGCAGGACGTGGTTGCAGAGGACGGCGTCGGCCGGTAGCTGCTCGCGCAACGCGGCCGCGTTCGCCTCGACCCAGCCGTCGAGCTCGGCGCGGGTGCACTCCTGGACGAGCTTCACCTCGTACCCCTCGTAGCGGTCGAGCACGAACACCGGCAGCAGCCCGCCCACGTCCGGCCTCACGGCCCGCGCGCCGCCCAGGTCGTAGTGCTCAGGATGCGGCTCCTGCGAGAGCACGACGACGTCGTGCCCGGCGCGGCTCCACTCCCTGGCGAGGGAGCGCGTGTACACGTTCGACCCCGTGCCGCCGAGCAGGTACCCGTGCCAGAGGATGATCCTCATGACCTCATCCTGCCCGTCGAGATCGCTCGCGCGAAGACCGTCCGCAGCGGACACGCCGAGGGGTCAAAGCCCAGGACCTGGCCGCGACAGACAGTGCGGCTGCTCGAGCCGCACCGCTACGCGAGCTCGCTCAAGATCGTCGTCAACCGACATGTCCAGGGCTTTGACCCCCAGCCACGTCCGGTACGGAGGGTGTAGAGCGGTGTCGCTACGTCAGGTGGAAGTAGAGGGCGTAGAGGAGCTCGACGGCGGGGTTCGAGGCGTGCACGGCAACGTCGGCGGGCACGTCGAGCAACGCCTCGGAGTAGTTGAAGATGATCTTCACGCCGGCGTCGATCAGGTCGTCGGCGGCGGCCTGGGCGCTGTCCGCAGGAACGGCGATCACGCCGACGATGATGTTGTTGTCACGCACAGCCTCACGCAGGGTCGAGTATGGCGCCACCGCCAGGCTCCCGATCGAGCGCCCCACCTTCTCGGGATCGGTGTCGAAGACGGCGGCGATGTTGATTCCGTGCTCGCCGAAGATCGGTGAGCTCGCGATCGCCTGGCCGAGCCGGCCGGCGCCGACGAGCGCGATGTTGTGCTGCCCCTGCGTGCGCAGGATCTTGCGGATCTCGCCGAGCAGCGACTCGATGTTGTAGCCGACCCCGCGCTTGCCGAACTTGCCGAAGCCGGAGAGGTCGCGCCGGATCTGGGTCGCGTTGATGTTCGTGTAGTCCGAGATCTCCTGCGAGGAGATCCGGTCCTTACCCATCTTCCTCGCCTGGGTCAGCACCTGGAGGTACCGGCTCAGACGTGCTGCGACCCCCACGGTGAGCCGTTCCGCCACGCGCTCGCTCCTTTTCACTTGTGACAACCAGGCACATGATGCCAGCGAGTCGTCTGAGCCCGCGGACGCAACCGTCAGCGCTGCGCGAACCGACGCCTGAGCGCGTCGGCGCTCACGAAGTAGGTGAACGCCCGCTCGCCGTCGAGCTCCACGACCGGCAACGACGTCCGATACGCCGTCTCGAGCGCCGGATCGCCGGTGATGTCCACGAGCTCGAATTCCTCGCCGCAGACCTGTCGCACCACGTCGACAGCCGACGCGCAGAGGCCGCAGTCGGCGGCGGTGTAGACGACCACGCGCATCTCTCGGCTAGAGCTTGTCGGCGCAGCCGAGAAGCTCTAGGGGTAGAGCCCACGCGTGACCGTCGCTTCGCCGACGCGGCGGACCCCCACGCCGTAGGCGGCCATGCGCAGGCTCGTGCCGTGTCGGACCCCGGTCTCCCACGACTCCCGGAACGCCCGCGTCACGATGTCGTTCAGGCGCGCGTTCACCTGCTCCTCCTTCCAGAAGTACTCCTGGAGGCCCTGCACCCACTCGAAGTAGGAGACGACGACGCCGCCGGCATTCGCGAGCACGTCAGGAAGGACGAGCACGCCGCGCTCCTCGAGGATCTCGTCGGCTCCGGGAGTGACCGGTCCGTTCGCGCCCTCGCAGACGATCCGGGCCTTCACCTGCGCGGCGTTGTCAACCGTGATCACCTGCTCGAGCGCGCAGGGAGCCAGCACGTCGCAGTCGATCGTGAGCAGCTCCTCGTTGGTGATCGAGTCCGCGCCGCGGAAGCCGTCGAAGTACCCGGTCTCGCCCTTGTAGGCGAGCGCGGCGGGAACGTCGAGTCCGGCCGCGTCGTGTACTCCACCCCGGGAGTCGGAGATGGCGACGACGGTCGCGCCCTCCTCGGTGAGCATGCGCGCGAGCCCGCCGCCGACCGTGCCTGCCCCCTGTACGGCCACGCGCAGGCCCTCGATCACCTTCGACTCCTCCGCAAGCGCGTCGGCGAGACAATAGAGCGCACCGCGCGCCGTCGCTTCCCGGCGGCCGAGCGATCCCCCGATCGCGAGCGGCTTGCCCGTGACGACGCCGAGCACGGAGTGGCCCTTGTTCATGGAGTACGTGTCGAAAATCCAGGCCATCACGCTCTCGTCCGTGCCGACGTCGGGAGCCGGGATGTCCTTCTCCGGCCCGATCTCGTTGATGATCTCGCTCGTGTAGCGGCGGGTCAGTCGCTCGAGCTCGCGGCGCGAGAGCTGCTTCGGATCGACGATCACGCCGCCCTTCGCGCCGCCGAACGGCAGGCCCATGAGCGCGCACTTCCACGTCATCCACATCGCCAGGCCCTTGATCTCGTCCTGCGTGACGCCGGGGTGATAGCGAATGCCGCCCTTCGAAGGGCCTCGGGCGATGTTGTGAGTGACGCGGTACCCCGTGTAGACCTCGATGGAGCCGTCGTCCATCGACACCGGGATCGAGACCTCCACCGACTTCTTGCAGCGCTCGAGGACGTTGATCAGGTTGGGGTCGATCCCGAACGTCCTTCCGACCCTCTGCAGCTGCTCGCGCGCGATCCCGTAGGGGTTCTCGCGGAGGGGCGTCACTTCCGTCGCCGGCATCGCGGCGCGGAGTCTACATCGGGCGTCAGCGGATCCGGAAACGGACCGACCGCGCCTCGGGCCGCCCCGCCGGCGGGATTGCAAGGATCCGGAGGCGGTACGACCCCCGCGGGAGGGTGGCGCCGCGCGGACCTCGACCGGTGAGGCCGAAGGCGTAGCTCCCCGGAAGGACGTTGCGCAGGCGCGCGAGCAGGCCGATGCGCGCCCGGCCGCGCCACAGCTCGACGTCGAGCCGGGTCAGAGGACGCAGCTGCGCGCGACCGTCCCGAGCCTGGACGCTGCCGGCGCGGACGCTCAGCACCGCCGGGGCGCGATCGGACGGGCGGAAGCTCGCAGCCGAGAGCCGTGTCTCCCCCAGCAGCGGCTCCGTTCCGGCGGGCAGCGTCACAGCCCAGGGGATCGCGATCCCGCCGCCGCCGGTCACCTCGACGCGAGCCGAGCCCATGATCGCGCCGAGCCCCCGGGGGACGAAGGTCACCCTCGCGGTCAGCTCGACCTCTCGTTCCCGTCCGGAGCGAAGCAGGAACCGCTCCGGCTTCACGGCGACGGAGACCCCCGCGATGCCCTCGACCTCAGCCGCCACCGAGACGCGCAGACGCCGGTTCGTGACGTTGCGGACCCGGACGCGGCGGACCGACCTCCAGCCCCGCTCCGGGGCCGCTCCGAAGGCTACCGCGACGGGTGCCGCCACCACTTCGATGGCGGCCGCGGCGCCCGGGTCGATGAGACCGGCTCCCTGGGCGGCGGCAGGCGTGCCGCGCAGCGGGACGGCGGTGCCGACGAGCACTCCCTTCAGCGCCTCGGCGTCGAGCTCGGGACGCGCCTGGACGACCAGCGCGGCGGCGCCGCCGACGACCGCGGCCGCCGCGCTCGTGCCGCTGACCGTCCCGTACCGCGGCAGGCGACCATCCGTGCGACCGACGTCGGCGGTCAACAGCTCCACGCCCGGCGCGGCCAGCTCGGGCTTGACCCCGCCTCCGAAGGCGAGGCCGTAGGACGAGAACGGCGCTGCTCGGCCGCGCCCGTCGTTCTCCTCCCACCCAGGCTCGCTGAGCGACACGTGCACGGGCACGCCCTGCGCGAGCGCCTCGCGAATCCGGCGCGCAACGTCCGCCGGCACGCCGATCAGGGGAATGCCCAGGCGCTCGTCGAGGCCGAGCGCACCGGCCGGAATGACACCGTCGACGAGCACGGCCGCAGCACCCGCGTCCGCCGCCTGGCGCCCCGCGTCGGCAGGCGCTGCGGACCGCGCGAGCAGCGCGGCCCGGCCCGCGACGAGGCTGAAGCCGTCCTTGTCGAAGAAGCGCGAGAGCGGATCGACGTCCGGGTCGGGGCGAGCCTCGGCCGCCGGGCGCACCACCTCCAGCGAGCCCGAACGCCGAGTCTCGGTCGTTCCCCCGAGCGGCAGCTCCCGATCGATCAGCACGCGCAGCCCCGCACGAACGACGACGCGGGCCGACGAGATGCTCACCCGGCCGTCGGCGGCGCCGACCGTCAGCGCAGCAGGTGCCCCGCCCGGGCCACCGACACTGCCGTATCCGGGACCTGCGGGGCCTTCGTTACCGACAGGCGCTACGACGAGAGTGTCCAGCCGCATGGCACCGGCTACCGCCCGCGCTACGGGCCCGTCAGAGAACGCGGCGAACGGCTCGGCGATGCCGACGACCGCGATGCGCGCGGCATCGAGCGTGCTGCCGTCGAGGTCGGGATCCACCGCGCGCTCGAGGCCGGCGAGCAGCTGATCCGTACGTCCGTAGACGGCGTACCCTCCTGCGGCGGTCGGCTGCCAGCCTGCGACCCGGATCGGCAGGAGCGAGGCTGCCGGCGCCGCGCCGTGCAGATCGCCCGGCCCCCCACGTCCGATCAGGAGCCCGGCGGCCTGCGTGCCGTGCTGTTCTACCTGCGAGGAGTCCGAGGGGTTCGGGCGCGCGAGCGCGCGCCCGTCCGGATCGAGCACGTCGATCCCCTCGAGCACCCGGCCGCGCACGTACGGATGGGTCGCGTCGACGCCGGTGTCGAGCAGGGCGATCGTGACGCCGGAGCCGTCAAGGCCCGGCAGCCGCAACTGGCTTCGGCGTCCGGAGTCGGGGCCGAACGCGTCCTCCCGGAGCGCATGCGACGCCGTCGCCGCGGGGTACGCGACCCGGACCGGGTAGATGCCGACGACGTCCCGATCACGCTCGAGCAGGGCGAGAGCCCGCGCGTCGAGCGCGGCCGAGAAACCGTTGAAGGTGCGGGTGTAGACGAACTCCGGCTCGACCTGGACACCCTCCTGCGAGAGACGCGCCGCGATCTGCTTCTGACCTGCGAGCGCCGCCGCCGTCCAGCGGCGCATCTGCGACTCGCTCCCCTCGCCCCCCGCCCGCGCGACGCGCTGCGCGAGCGACGCGTAGCGCAGCACGACGACCATCCGCTGGCCGACCGCCACCTCGCTGCGGCTGCCGTCAACGAGGCCGCGCCATGCCGACGCGCCGGTGTCGAAGGCGGTGGGGCGCTGCTCGGCGCCCTGGCTGCCCGCGGCGAACAGGAGCGCTGTGACCGCGAGGAGGGTCGGCGGCAGCAGCCGCAGCCGCTCAGCTCCGCGAGGCATAGGCGTCGAGATCAAGGTAACGAGGATAGGGGAGCGCCCTACCGTACCTCCCGGCCGAGGCGATCATGGCGGCGTTGTCGGTGCACAGGGCGAGCGGCGCGAAGCGTGCCGCGGGAAGCGCCGCGCGCAGCTCGGAGTTCGCGGCCACGCCGCCGACGACCGCGACCGTGTCGCGGCCTGCCTCGGTCGCGGCCGCGGCCGTCCTCTCCACGAGCGCCCGCACGATCGCCCGCTGGTACGAGGCGGCGAGGTCGGCACGGCGCGACGCCGCCTCGTCCCCGAGCTCGCGGACCCTGTAGAGGAGCGACGTCTTGACGCCCGAGAAGGAGAAGTCGAGGCCGTCCAGGCGCGCGACCGGGAACGAGAACGCCTCCGGATCGCCCGCCTGGGCGAGCCGATCGATCTCGACGCCACCGGGATAGCCGAGCCCGAGCAGGCGTGCGCCCTTGTCGAACGCCTCCCCCGCGGCGTCGTCGACGGACGTACCGAGCACCCGGTAGCCGCCGCGCTCTGCGACATCCAGGAGCAGCGTGTGGCCGCCGCTCGCGAGCAGGCAGAGAAACGGCGGCTCCAGCGGCTCCGGCGCGAGGAAGAGCGAGGCGACGTGGCCGTGGAGGTGGTCGACGGGCACGAGCGGCAGGCGCCGAGCCCACGCGAGCGCCTTGGCGACCGAGAGGCCCACGAGGAGCGCTCCCACGAGCCCAGGCCCCTGCGTCACCGCGACCGTCTCGACGTCGTCGAGCGTCGCACCCGCCTCCGCGAGCGCCTCGCGCACGACCGGCGAGACCAGCTCGAGGTGCCGCCGCGAGGCCACTTCCGGCACGACGCCCCCGTAGCGAGCGTGCAGCTCGGCCTGGGAGGAGACGATGTTGGCGCGGATCTGCCCGTCCCTTGTGACGAGCGCCGCAGCGGTTTCGTCGCACGAGGTCTCGATCCCGAGGATCACGTGCCGAGTCCGGCGACGATCTCGCCCGCGATCTCCGCGGGCGACTTCCCTTCGGTGTCGACATGTACGTCGAATGCGGGCTCTCGCAGCGACGCGAGGCAACGATCGAGCTGCTGCTCACCCCACACCTCGTAGTCGGCTCTGCCGCGGTGCCGCTCGAGAATGCTCTCCCGACTCGCGAGCAGCGTGAAGTGTCGTACGTCGATCCCCGATCTTTGGAGCGCACCCACGATCTCGATGAAGTAGTCACGGACGACGAGAGTCATCGGGACGATGAGCGGTCGGTCGTACAGGGTCGAGATCGAGTCTGCAATGTGGCGCGTGAGCTCTCGCCAGAGCGCGATGTCCTGGAAGTCGTCTTCCTGGAGCTCGGTGGGCAAGAGGCCCCGAACGAACACCCCGATCTGCTCCGGGTCGAAGACGAGTGCGTCAGGCAACAGCACCGCCAACTCCCGCGCAACGCTCGTCTTCCCGATGCCGAACGGCCCGTTGATCCAGATGATCACGGCGACTCCGCTGCCGCGGCCTCACCCGGCACGGGGTCACGCCACATGATCAGGGCGTCCTCCCGGTTGTCGGTGTAGTAGCCGCGCCGCACTCCCCGCCCCTTGAAGCCGAGCCCCTCGTACAGCTTGATCGCAGCGATGTTCGAGGCGCGCACCTCCAGCGTGTAGCCGCGCCGCTCGTCGGTGGCCGTGACCTCGAAGAGGCGGTCGAGCAGGGTCCGCGCAATCCCGCTCCTGCGGCGCACCGGCTCGACCGCGACGTTCATCACGTGCCAGGCGTCGACGTAGCGCGAGATGATCAGGTAGCCGAGCAGCTCCCCTCCGTCCGGGTCGAACGCGCCGAGCGAGAGCGAGCTCGGCTTCCCGATCTCGCTGGCGAACATCGACCGCGACCACGGCGTCGGGTACGACGCGCGCTCGATCCGCTCGATCGCGTCGAGGTCGCGGAGCTCGAGCTTGCGCAGCTCGACGTTCATCGTGCCGAGGCCGGCTGCGCGTCGGGCGCTCGGACGTAGATGGGCTCGATCAGCTCCGGCGGGCCTAGGTCGCCGGCGAGCTCGGCGTGAAAGCGCGCTCGCGGCAGGTGACGGTCGTCGTCCTCGGGCGGAACCTCGGCGCCGGCCGCCTCCAGCAGGTCGCGGTAGCGGAGCGCGCCGTCGCCCACGCAGACCGTCCCTGACGACGGTGCGAGGTCGGTGGGCGCGAGCACGCGCGGGCCGGGGACGAAGATCTCGCGGCGCCTGGCGTCGATCACCGGCAGAGCTCCAGGCGCGCCCGCCGCCAGCGCGTCGAGAGTCGAGACCCCCGCTGCTGGAATACCGAGCGCGAGCCCAAGGCCGCGTGCGACCGCGAGCCCGATGCGGGTGCCGGTGAAGCTGCCCGGGCCCGTACCGACCGCAAGCGCCTCGATGTCGCCTGCATGGGCGCCGGCTCGGCGCAGCAGGGCGTCGACGTCCTCGAGCAGCGTCGCCGCCCGCGAGACTCGCTCGCCAAGCACCTCGCCGTCGCCGACGAGCGCGCTCGTCGCGCGCTCAGTCGCCGTGTCGAACGCCAGGATCAGCACGTGCAATCCGTTCTACCAACGCCGCGTCGAAGGCGTCGAGCCTGATCCGGCGCCGCTCCGGATCGACGTGCTCGAGCTGCACCGCCACGCGAACCTGCGGCAGGCTCCGGCCCGCCGCCTCGGGCCACTCCACGAAGGCGATCGCCTCCTCGAAGTACGGCTCGAGGTCCCCCCACTCCGCCTGCGTGACGCCGCTGAAGCGGTAGAGGTCGAGGTGGGAGACGTCGGGGTCGCCCCGGTAGCGGTGCCCGATCGTGTAGGTCGGGCTCGTCACGGGCGCGGTCACCCCGAGCGCGCGGCACGCCCCCCTGACGAAGGTCGTCTTGCCGCTGCCGAGCTCGCCCGAGACGGTGACGAGGTCGCCCGGCGCGAGCTCCCGCGCGAGCCGGGCCGCGAGCGCCTCCGTCTCCGGCGGCGAGGCGCTGAGGAGCCAGACTGAGCCGGGAGCGGATGCAAGCGCTCGCTCAATCAGAAAGCGCTTGTCCTCGCCGCGATACCAGTCACCCAGCTTCTCGAGCAGCGAGCGCTTGAGCTCCTCGTACTCGCGCGCGAGCGCAGGATCCGCTCGCAGGGCGTCCCGGAAGCTCAAGTAGGACGCCCACGCGGGAGATCCCCATTCGACCACGTGAACGATGACCTCTCCCGGAAAAGCTGCGCCCCGGCGAAATCGGCGCTCGCCGGGCCTGCTGTCCTCTGCGGCATCCTCGTAGCCCAAAGCAACCATGGTCGTGATCACAGTGTCGGGCAGAGGCAGGCTTGTCACGCCGGCGGCGATGTCGACGGTCGGTTTGGCGGCAAGGCCGGGCACTGCGGTGCTGCCGACATGCTCGATCTGGACTAGAAGCGGCCCCAGAGCCTCGCGAATCGCTTCGGCTTCCGTGCCGAAGGTTTCTGTCCACCTCGAGTCGTGTGGTGCGAGTTCGGGCACTGGACAAGCGCTGGGACCGAAACTAGAAGAGGCCGAGCTGCACTGCTTGCCTCGCGCCGACGGCCGGCTCCTGCTGGGACACAGGAGGAGTAACCTCCTCTGAGCGACGCGCGCCGAGCAGCTGCGGGATGCGGGCGAAGTCCTGCTCGAGGATCCTCTGCATCGACGGCGTGTAGAGGGCGGCGGCGGGATGGAAGAGCGGGTAGAGCGTGACGCGGTTTCCGCCGAGGGTCACTTCCTGCTCAACGCCGTGCACGCGGGTGATCCCGGTGGGCCTGCCCGAGAGGAGCTTGGTCGCGAAGTTGCCGAGGGTCGCGACGAGCTCCGGCCGGATCAGCTCGATCTGGCGGAAGAGATGCGACTCGCATGACGCGATCTCGTCGGGGTGCGGATCGCGGTTTCCGGGCGGGCGGCACATGACCACGTTCGCGATGTAGACGTCGGGGCGTGAGAGGCCGATCCCGTTCAGGAGCCGCTCGAGCAGCTTGCCGGCCTGACCCACGAACGGAACGCCGTTCGCGTCCTCGTGGAAGCCGGGAGCCTCACCGACGAACATCAGGTCGGCTTGCGGGTCGCCGGAGCCGAAGACGACCTGCGTCCGGGTGCCGGCGAGGGGGCAGCGGGTGCAGCCGAGGGCCTCGTCGCGGTAGTCGGCCAGATCCGACGGGCGGAGCGCGGTGCTCACGGAGAAGGAGTCTAGAGGTGGCGGCGGACGGGTCTTCTGAGCGTGCTCCGGCGCGAGGCGACGCCGGAGGGCGGCTCCGCCGTCCGTAGGTGCCGCCGCCCGGTGTGCGCTCAGCAGCTGCCGCAGCCGCCGCCGCAGCAACCGCCGCCGGTGCCGCCGCCGAAGCTCGGCTGCGACGACGCGCCGCTGACCGCGAACGTGGACATCTGCTTCAGCACGTTCCCCTGCCCACATTCGGGGCAGACGACCGCCTGCTCGGCGCTTCGCACGAGCTCCTCGAAGTGCGACTCGCACTCCATGCACGCGTATTCGTACATCGGCATGCTCACGATTCTATGTCGGACCGGGCGGCGACGACGCTGGAAGGCGAGCTGGTGCGGCTCGAGCCGCTCGCGCCCGCGCACGAGGAGGAGCTCTGGGTGGCAGCGCAGGACCCAGCGGCCTGGCGCTGGCTCAGCGTCACGCAGCCGCGGACGCGCGAGGAGCTGCGCGCGTGGATCGACGCGGCCCTCGCCTCGGACGACGTCTCGTTCGCGACGGTGGTGCGCGAGAGCGGCCGGGCCGTCGGCAGCACGCGGTTCCTCGCGTTCCGCCCGGAGCACCGGAGCGTCGAGATCGGCTGGACGTGGCTCGCGCCCGAGGCGTGGGGCACGGGGGCGAACGTCGAGGCGAAGCTGCTGATGCTCGCACACGCCTTCGAGCGGCTCGGCTGCCGCCGCGTCGAGCTGAAGACCGATGTGCTGAACGAGCGCTCGCGCCACGCCCTGGAGGCGCTGCCGGCGCAGTTCGAGGGTGTCCACCGCAAGCATATGCTCGTCCGCGGCGGCGAGAACCGCGACTCCGCCTGGTACAGCGTGCTGGACGACGAGTGGCCGGAGGTGCGCGCGAACCTCCGACGTCGGCTCGCCCGCGCGAGAGACTCGATGTGACGTCTTCCGCCCGCGACAGGCCACTTCGGGATCTTCGCGCCTGCTAGGACAGGAACTCGCGGACGAGCTCGATCGCCTCGGGCGGTCGCGGAAGACGCCGTGCCCGGTGTCGGAGTAGCGCTCGAAGCGAGCGAGGCCCGGTGGCAGCGCTGCAACGAGCTCCTCCGCGCCGGCGATCGTGGTCGAAGGGTCGTCCTCGCCGGCGAGCACGAGCGTCGGGCAGCTCACCCGGGCGGCCTCCTCGCGCAGTTCGAACCGGTTGCTCCTGCCGCGCTCCCAGAACATGATTCAGCTCGAAGTTCATCTGAACCCGCGCCAGCGCATCGGGTGTCAACGGCTTCCTGGTGTACAGAGGGACGCAGACGCGCAGGAACTCCCGAACGTCGCCTGCTACGGCTCGGCGAAGTACCGGGTCGCGATCTCGCCGGCCTCCGCGCCACCGAGCCGGTCGAGCACGGCGATCGAACGCGTGTGGACATAGCGGGCGACCGTGCTGACGAGGACGAGACAGCCGATCGCTTCCGGGTGGTGCGCGGCCAGCAGCAGCGCGACCGAGCCGCCGAACGCCGTCGCGAGGACGACCGGCCGCTCGATCTCGAACACCTCCAGGAACTCGCGGGCTTCCTCCACCCAATGGTCGAAGGTCCAGTACTCGGGCTCGCTCCAATCGCTCCGCCCGGAGCCACGCAGGTCGAGATAGACGACCTGCGCGCTCTCCGCGAGCGCCGGCCCGACGTGATCCTTGTAGAAGGAGCGGTCGGTCCCCGGGCCGGGTGTGCAGGAGCACGACCGTGGGGCGGTCGCGCATCCAGGGGCCGTCGTGGGCGAGCTTCGCGCCCTCGAGATCGAAGAAGAGCTCGATTCCCCGAACCTGGGCCTTCATGCCGCCTTCCCCTGGCGGAGGTCGTCGAGGAAAAACCGGAGCTCGTCGTAAGCGTCCGGCGCGTCGCGGAAGACGGAGTGGCGGGCACCCGGGAAGCTGCGGAAGCGCGTTCCGGGCGGCAGGTGCCGGACGAGCTCCTGCACCGAATCGAGCGGCGCCCACGCGTCGTCCTCGCCGGCGAGCACGAGGACGGGCGCCTGGATGGCCGCGAGCTCCTCCCGAAGGTCGAGCTCGCGCGATTCCCCGCGCATCCAGTCGACCAGCACCTCGGGCCGCCAGTCGGCCCGCACGATCACGTCGCTCGTCAGGTCGTGCCGGAGAGGAGCGGGAAGCACACGCGCAGGAAGTCGCCGGCCGCTCGATTCCGAGCGCATCGCAGAACTCCTGCACGTCGTCCGCCCACCGGTCGAGCCGCAGGTCCCCGGGAGGGCCGAGGTCGCTCCGGCCGCCGCCGCGCTGGTCGAGGTAGACCACCTGGGCACCCGCGGCGAGCCACGGACCGATCTGGATCTTGAACAGGCCGTGGTCGAAACCAGGCCCAGGGTGAAGCAGCAGCACGGTCGCCCGCTCACGCATCCACGGCCCGTCCGGGACGAGCTTCGCGCCCTCGGCATCGAAGAAGAGGCGAATGTCGCCGACACCGATGCGCACGGAGCTAGACTAATGACGCCCGGTATCCGGATCGGAACTGGAGCTCACCATGATCGAGACAGTCCATGTCGTCGGCGCCGGACGCGTCGGCTCTGCGCTCGCCGCGCGGCTCGCCGAGCGCGGCGTCCGCGTCGGGGCGGACGGCGCGGAGCTCGTTCTTCTGTGCGTACCCGACCGGGCGATCGCCGAGGTCGCGGCGACGATCGGCCCCGGCCCGTGGGTGGCGCACGTGAGCGGTGCGACTCCGCTGGCCGCGCTCGCGCCCCACACCCGCCGCTTGGGCTTGCACCCCCTCCAGACGTTCACGCGGGCGCGCGGCGCCGAGCAGCTCGACGGTGCGTTCGCGGCGGTCACCGCCGAGAGCGACGAGGCCCTCGGGCTCGGCTTCGAGCTCGCGCGCCTGCTCGGCCTGCAGCCCTTCGCGCTCGCCGAGGAGCAGCGGGACGCCTACCACGCAGGGGCCGCGATCGCCTCGAACTTCCTCGTCACGCTGCGCCGCGCCGCCGGTTCCCTGCTCGACGCTGCCGGCGCGCCGCCGGACGCGCTCGATCCCCTGATGCGCCGGACAATCGAGAACGGCTTCGAGCTGACCGGCCCGATCGCGCGCGGCGACTGGGCGACCGTGGACACGCACCGCGCGGCGATCCGGCGCGAGCGACCCGGGCTCGAGCCGATGTACGACGCGCTTGCCGAGGCGACGCAGGAGCTCGCATGAGGATCGTGCGCACGCGCTCCGAGCTGCGCGCTGCTCTCGGGCCGTACAGGAGCGGCGCCACGGTCGGCCTGGTGCCGACCATGGGCGCCTACCACGCCGGGCATCTGGCGCTCTTCCATGCCGCCCGCGCGGAGTGCGACGTCGTCGTCGCGAGCCTGTTCGTCAACCCGGCTCAGTTCGCCGAGAGCGCAGATCTGTCGGGCTATCCTCGTGACGAGGAGCGGGACGTGCGACTGGCCGAAGGAGCCGGGCTCGACCTCCTGTTCGTGCCACCGGAGGAGGAGATCTATCCGGCGGGCTTCGAGACCTGGGTGGACGTCACCGAGCTCGGCGCGCAGCTCGAGGGCGAGCACCGGCCTGGCCACTTCCGCGGCGTCGCCACCGTCTGTCTCAAGCTCTTCAACCTCGTGCAGCCCCGTCTCGCGTACTTCGGCCAAAAGGACGCGCAGCAGGTGGCGGTGCTGCGGCGGATGATCCGCGACCTCGACCTGGAGCTCTCGCTGCGCGTGGTGCCGACCGTGCGCGACGCGGACGGGCTCGCGCTCTCGTCGCGAAATGCGCTGCTCTCCCCGGCCGAGCGCGAGCGCGCCCTCGCGCTGCCGCGCGCGCTCGCGACCCGAGATCCCGACGCAGCGCGCGCGGCGCTCGACGGCCTCGACGTCGACTACGTCGAGGTGGTCGAGCTCGACCCACCCGTCCTTGCCGCCGCCGTGCGCGTCGGCTCCACGCGTCTGATCGACAACGTCGTCCTCAAGGAGGAACCACGATGACCACCCGCCCACGCACGCCCGCACCCGGCACGCCCGCTCCCGGCAAGCTGCCGCTCACCGAGCTCGCGGAGCTGAAGGCGCGACGCCAGCCGATCGCGATGATCACCGCCTACGACGCGCCCTCGGGCCGGCTCGCCGACTCGGCGGGCGCCGACGTGATCCTCGTGGGCGACTCGGCCGCGATGACCGTGCTCGGCCACGACTCGACCGTGCCGGCCACGATGGACGAGATGATCGTGCTCACGCGCGCAGTCAACCGCGGCGCCCGACGGCCGCTCGTCGTCGCCGACATGCCTTTCGGCTCCTTCCAGGTCTCCGACGAGGCCGCCCTGGAGAACGCGATCCGCTTCCTCAAGGAAGCGGGCGCGGACGCCGTGAAGGTCGAGGGCGCGGGCGCGACGCTGTCGCGCGTCCAGGCTCTCGTTGGCGCGGGGATCCCGACGATGGGCCACCTCGGGCTGACACCCCAGTCGGCCACGCTGCTCGGCGGGTTCAAGGCACAGGGCCGGACGGCCGAGAAGGCGCGCCGGCTGCTCGACGACGCCCACGCGCTGCAGGTGGCCGGTGTCTTCGCGCTCGTGCTCGAGGCCGTTCCCGCTCCGGTCGCGGCGCGGATCACGGAGTTGCTCGAGATCCCGACGATCGGAATCGGCGCCGGCGTCGACTGCGACGGGCAGGTGCTTGTCTGGCACGACCTGCTCGGCCTCTACCACGGCGGGTCGCCGCGCTTCGTCAAGCAGTACGCCGACCTGGCCACGGAGATCGAGCGCGCGGTGTCGAGCTACGCCGCCGACGTACGCGAGCGCCGCTTTCCCGAGGAGCAGCACACGTATTCGATGCCCGCCGAGGAACTGGCGCGCTTCGAGGCCGAGCTGGACGCGCGCGTCAGCCCGTAGTCCCGCGCGACCGGGCTCACCACTTCCGGTCTGCGGCTCCTGTGACGGCGAGACGACCAACGTGAGCGTCAACGACACTGAGCAACGTCTCGCTCGGCACGGGCTCGGCTTCGGTCCCGACCGGGGTCGGGACCTCCGTCTCCGTCCCGCTCGGCGCCGCAGTGTCCGCCGAGGCGGCCAGCAACATCCACGTCCTGATCGCGAGCTAGCCCGATCTCCGGCGCTGCGGGCGGACTCGGCTTTCCCGCCCGCAGCCCGGACGGACTCTCATGAGGATCGTCACCATCGCCGTCGCCTCCACCGTCGTGGCGGTCACCGGGTTCGTCGCCTACGCGGCCGAGCTCGGTCTCGCGTCCGCTCGCGCGGCCGGCGGCCAGGCCGCGATCGCGCGCTGCGACACCGATGGCTTCACGGTCTCCTACAGCGTGTCGGGCTCGAACGTCAACAGCGTCACGGTCGCGGGAATCGCCGACCCCGGCTGCGAAGGCGCGAGCGTCGCGGTGACCGTCACGAACAGCGCCGGCGGCAGCATCAGCTCGGGCACAGGCGTCGTTCCGACCGACGCGGACACGCTCGACAACTCCTCGCGATCACCGTCTCGCCCGCCCGCTCCGAGACGACGGTCTCGGGCATCCAGATCGCGCTCACCGGGCCGTGATCATGAGGCGCCGGCGACCCATCGCCGCGGCACTCGCGGCCGCCACCCTGGCCGGGAGCAGGTTCCGCGTGGGCGGCCACGCTCGTGATAACGCCGAAGAAGCTGACCGTGTTCGCCTACTGCATCGTGCGCGCCGCGAGCGCCGACAGCTACGTAAGCGAGTCGCGCGCGGCGACCAACTACGGAACGGCAACGAGCCTCCTCGTCCCTCGGGGACCGTCGGGAACCGGAGGGCAATCGTCGGGTTCGGAGCCGCGCGGCCCGGATCGGGGCGATCGCCGGCCGGGTAACGTTTGCCGGTGTGCTCGGCGTGCTCGTCCTCGGCGGTGCTCTGGCGCTGCAACCCGACCTCGCGGGGATTCCGTTGAACCAGGTGATCGTCTCGGGCGACAGCATGACGCCGACCTTCGAGAGCGGCGACATCGTCCTTACGCACCGCCGGAACACGTACCCGCTGGGCGCGGTCGTCGCCTACCGAGCCCCGGCCGAGGCGTCGCGCGGCCCGCTCGTGATTCACCGGATCGTCGCGGGCGACGCACGCCGCGGCTACATCTTCCAGGGGGACAACCGCGATCCGTGGCAGGTCACGCCGGAGCATGTGCTCGGCGAGGCGTCGCTGCGCGTGCCTAAAGCCGGAGCTGCCTTCACGTTCCTGCGCGAGCCGATCGAATTCGCGGCCTTGGCGGCGGCCGTGTCGCTCTTCTTCGTGATGCGGCGCCAAGAAGAGGCGGACTAGCTCACAGCACGGACGAAAGCGACGCGAACGCGGCCAGGAAGAGCGCCACCAGCCCGAGCGCGCCGAGCGCCCGCCCCCAGCTCCACCCGTGGACAGCGCGGACGCCGACGAGCAACAGCGCCGCCGACCAGAGCGCGAACGCCAACTCGAGCCCGTCGAAGAGCGTTCCCGCCGCACCGTCGTCCGAGCCGCCGCGCCGGAAGACGTCAGCGCCGAACGCGGCGAGCTCCAGCGGCCAGAGCGCGAGGAGCGAGAGGGCGAGCGGGGCGACGGCGAACGCGAGCAGGTGGCGGGCGCGCCGGTAGTCGCCGAGCCCGCCGAGGCCGCGGGAGCCGAGATACAGCGCGCCGCCGATCAGCCAGTAGCCGGCGAAGGCGTAGAAGCCGCCGCCGACGACCGCCCAGACGGCTGCGAGCAGGGGGTCGTACTCGGGGTCGTCGAAGAGCCGCCCGGCGGTGCTCGTGCCGAGGACGGCGGCGATGCCCGCGAGGAGGACGAGTGCGAGCACCGGCTCCTGGCGCGCGTCGACCTCCTCGTGCGAATCGTCCCTCAGCGCGACGAACACGGCGCGCGGGCCGAGCAGGACGCCGGGAACGCGCAACCACCACTTGCGCTCCGGGCTCATTCCGCGAGCGTAGTGGTAGCCGCGCTATCGTCGCGCGGTGGACGCAGACCCGGTCCTCACCGAACAGGCTCGGGCGGCGATGCCGTTCGCGGCGACGCTGGGATTGGAGCTCGTCTCGGCCTCACCCGACGAAGTGAGTGCGCGGCTCGCCTGGGAGGAGCGGCTCTGCACCGCTGGCGCGATCCTGCACGGCGGCGCGCTGATGAGCCTCGCCGACGCCGCGGGCGCCTACTGCGCCTTCCTCAACCTCCCCGAGGGCGCGGGCGGCACGGCCACGATCGAGTCGAAGACGAACTTCTTCCGCGCCGTGCGGGAGGGATACGTCGACGCCGTTGCGCGGCCGCTCCACGTCGGCCGCACGACGATCGTCGTCGAGACCGACCTCCGCGACAACGCCGGCAAGCACGTCGCGCGCGTCACGCAGACGCAGGCCGTGCTCTGACACGAAGGCGGTCGAGGATGCAGCAGCGCCTGGGCGCGAGAGCCTCGCACGCGAGATCTTCGGAGCATAGGCTTGACCGGCTCAACACCGTGACGCCGGTAAGACCTAGGGTCGTGTACACGCGGGGGCGGCGCCGGTGTCTCAGAGCCGGTCGCGCAGTGCGTCCTCGCCGTCGGCGAGGGCAACCTCGGCGGCGTCTCGACCGGCGGCGACGGCCCGGTCGAGCGCGGAGAACTCGCGCAACCCGACGTCCTGCACATCGGGCGAGATCACGAGCGTGGCGAGCGCGCGGTTGCGCTCGGCCCGCTCGACGCTGCCGAGCACCGTCGCCCGCGTCATCGTCTCCATGATCGAGGGCAGCTGCGGCGTGGCCGCTCCGTCCTCGAGCTCGAGGCGGCGCACGACGTCGATGGCGATCACGGGCCCCTCGTGGCTGTCCTCCATCAAGTCGACTGGCAAGTTGTTCAGCACGCCTCCGTCGACCAGCAGCTGGCCGCCGCGCACGAGGGGCGGCACGAGCCCGGGAATCGACATGCTCGCGCCGACGGCCTCGAGCAGCGAGCCGCGGCGATGCACGACGGTGCGGCTCGAGAGGAGATCGGCGCTGACCGTGAAAAGCGGGCGCGGTAGCTCCTCGACCTGAAGCTCGCCGAAGACGCGCTCGAGCATCCGCCCCGCCTTGCGCGAGCGAATGAGGGCGACGCGCGGCACCGTCCAGTCGTTGAAGGGCGTCTTGCGGACGAGCTCCTCGTGGCAGCGATCACGGATCCCATCCGGCTCGAGCCCAAGCGCGGCCATGCCGGCGATGAAGGCGCCCATGCTGCACCCGCCGAGGCGGTCGACCTCGTAGCCTGCCTCGGCGACCGCGGCGACCGCACCGATGTGCGCGAAGCCGCGGGCGCCGCCGCCGGAGAGCACGAGCCCGAGCGAGCGGCCGGCGACGCGCCGGGCGACGCGGGCGGCGCCCAGGTCGTACGCGGCCTCGTACACGAGATGGTGTGCCGCCGGCTCGGTCTGCTCGAGCCAGCGGGCGGTGGCGCCGGCCGGCATGGGTGCGAGCAGCACCAGGTCGCAGCCACTCGCGGCTCCGACGATCGGCGTCTCGCTGCCCGCGACGAGCAGCGTTCGGTCGGCCTGCCTGCGGCAGAATGCGTCCCACTCGGCGTGGGCGTCATCACCGCTCCCGACGAGGAGAACCGCCTCGTTCTCGGCCTCGGCGCGGGCCAGGAGGGCTGCGTGGCCGTCGGAGCTCTCCTCGCCCCGCAGGGTGTCGACGCGACCGAATCGGGCCAGCTCGCGTCCGAGCGCTCCCGCCAGCCGGTCCGCGTCGACGTCTTCCGCGAGCGGGACGACCGAGAACACGCTGCGGGCGCGTGGATGGGGCGGCGAGACCCCCCGAGGCCTGGAGTTGCCGCGCGAGCTCGCGCACGAGAGAGCGCGAGAAGACCGGATCGTCGGCAAGCAGAGCGTCGAAGCTCCCGGCCTCGAGCGCGAGCAGCTCGCTGTCTCGGACGGCTTCGACGGAGGCCGACCGGGCGGATCCCGTCAGCAGCGCGAGCTCGCCGAGCGCATCGCCGGGCCCGAGCTCGCGCACGATCCGCGGGCCGTCGTCTGCCTCGATGAGGACGCGGAGCCGCCCCGCCCGCACGACGAAGAGCCGATCGGCCGCGTCACCGCTGCGGAACAGGTATTCGCCTCCGCGAAGCGTGACCGCGCGGGCGTCCCGGGCGAGCCGCTCGAGCGTCTGCCGGCCGATGCCGCGGAAGAGCGGGGCGCGTGAGAACGTCCCGACGTCCGCAGCACCTTCGGTCGACGTGTCGAGCACGACCGCCAGCATCCCTCAGATCGTCGCCCCCCGCAACGTGGCCGCCGGAATGCGCCTGCCTACGTATGGTATCGTGTGTGGCATGGTCAAGACGACCATCTATCTCCCCGAAGCCTTGAAGCGCCGGATCGAGCACGCAGCTCGCACCGAGGGGCGCTCAGAGGCCGAGGTAATCCGGTCTGCGATCGATGCGACGCTGCCTCCCCTCGATCGACCTCGGCCACGTGCTCTCTTCAAGAGCGGTCGGGGCGATCTCGTCGAGCGGTGGGACGAGCTGATGGAAGGCTTCGGTCGCGATTGATCGTGCTCGACGCGAGCGCGCTCCTCGCAGCGCTCGACGAAAGCGAGCCGGCACACTCCCTCGTCCTAGGCGTGCTCGAGAACGAGCAGCCGCCGCTCCTTCTGTCCCCCGTCATCCTCACTGAGCTCGACTACTTCCTGCTTCGCAATCTGGGTCTGACGCACGAGCTCGCTTTCCTGCAAGAGGTCGTCGACGGCACGTACGACCTCGTTCCGTTCGGAGCCGACGACGTGGCGCGTGCGAGCGTGGTGATCGAGCGCTTCGCCGACCTCTGCGTCGGACTGGCCGACGCCTCGATCGTGATCCTCGCCGAGCGCTACGGCACCAATCGCGTCCTGAGTCTCGACGAGCGGCACTTCCGCGCGCTCCGAACACTCGACGGGCGGCCGTTCACGCTCCTGCCCGCGGACGTTTGATCCGCGTTCGGGGACTCTCGGCACCGGCTGCTCCCGGGCATCGACAGCGAGTGAGTCCCGGCCGGCGTCGCGGCGGCGACCGATCAGAGGTACGCGACATCTCTGTTCTTTGAGCGTCGTGCCGCGCGATCACTTCGCCACGCAACGAGGTCACTCAGATGCGGGGCGCCAGAGCCAGCGGAGCGCATCGGGCAGGATTGCAGCGCTGTGCGTACCAGGAGCCAGGCTGTGGTGTCCGTCTCCGAGAACGAGGCGGCAGTCGTATGCACGCTCCGCAAGGGCCGCGGCCATGCGTAGGTTCGTGCTGTACCAGTTGAACACCGCCTCGTTGTAGTACAGGTCGCGGGTTGCGGCTTGGAGGAAGATCCGCAGCGGCTTCCGCGGCGTCTTCGGGATCAGGTTCAGGTAAGGGTTCCCGCCCTCGATCTGGACGAAGCTGCCGTTGAAGCTCGCCACTCGGCGGAACCGATCTGTGCGCTGCCAGGCGACAGTAAGGGCGCAGTTGCTCCCGGCGCTGCCGCCGCAGATAGCCCACTGGTCGGGATCGTCCGCGATGCGATAGCTCTCTTGGACGTTCGGCAGGACCTCGGTCAGCAGGAACGTCGCATAGGCATCGTCGAAAGCGTCGTACTCCGCGTTGCGGTTGTCCGGCTCGCCGGGATCGACGAATACACCGATAGTGATTGGCATCTCGCCTCGATGGATCAGGTTGTCCATAACCACATCTGTACGGAACACGCCCCGGGGGTCGAGATACACGTGCCCGTCTTGGAACACCATCAGCGCTGCCGCGGCCGTCGGTGTGTACTGCGCGGGAACGTAGACCCAGTAGCGGCGGGTGGTGCCAGGGAAGATCTCACTTTCGTTCCACTTGAATTCATGAACCGCGCCGCGAGGAACGTCCGGCTGCGGAGATGAGTCAGGGCCGTACGCGTAGCGCACGGGGAACTCAGTTGCTTGACGAACGTAGGGCATCTCAATCACTTCCGACCTCCAACAGACGCAGGGAGAAAAGCCGTGGGGCCACCGCACGGCGCGACGTCGAGGATCAGAAGCGGCCTACATCGGCCGTGGACTCTAACAGGGTGGTACGCCCGAAGATCCGGCCAGCCCCTAGCCTGAAGCCGCGGTCCCTCGCCAGCTGCGGCAAGTGCTGGAGCACTTGAGGCTG
>Ga0136620_10000034_pt1 | contig 51650 bp, 42 predicted proteins | sample AntDrymUQ4162106_2_FD_104806 | JGI IMG/M metagenome (GOLD analysis project Ga0136620, IMG submission 104806) | Polar desert sand microbial communities from Dry Valleys, Antarctica - metaG UQ416 (21.06) | ecosystem: Environmental > Terrestrial > Soil > Desert | place: Antarctica: Dry Valley... | reverse complement strand
GGTGGCCAACGGCGACCTGTCCCAGAAGATCACCGTGGACGCCCGCGGCGAGATCCTCGAGCTCAAGGACACCGTCAACACCATGGTCGACCAGCTCGGCTCCTTCGCCGACGAGGTCACCCGCATGGCGCGCGAGGTGGGCACCGAGGGCCAACTCGGCGGCCAGGCCCAGGTCGAGGGCGTGTCGGGCACATGGCGCGACCTGACCGAGAACGTCAACCAGCTCGCATCGAACCTGACAACTCAGGTGCGCTCGATCGCCGAGGTCTCAACCGCGGTGACCCAGGGCGACCTGACCCGCTCGATCACCGTCGAGGTCCGCGGCGAGCTCGCGGACCTCAAGGACAACCTCAACCAGATGATCGCCAACCTGCGCGACACCACGGCGCGCACCGAGGAGCAGGACTGGCTCAAGACGGGTCTGGCGCGCATCTCCGCGCTCATGCAGGGCGAGCGCGACCTCGAGACCGTGACCCAGGCGATCATCTCCGAGCTGACTCCGACGGTATCTGCCCAGCACGCCGCCTTCTTCCTGGCCGAGGGCGAGGAGCCCGACGGCTCGGAGCTGCGCCTGATCGCCAGCTACGGGTACAAGCGCCGCTCGGGCGTGGCCGAGCGCTTCGCCCTCGGCGAGGGACTCGTGGGCCAGGCGGCCGTGGAGCGCAAGACGATCCTGCTCAACGAGGTCCCCGCCGACTACGTGAAGGTCATGTCGGGACTTGGCGAGGCCGCTCCCGCCAACGTCCTGATCATGCCGGTCCTGTTCGAGGACCAGGTGCTGGGCGTGATCGAGCTGGGCTCACTGCGTCCGTTCTCCGGGCTACACCGCCAGTTCCTGGACCAGCAGCTCGAGACCATCGGGGTGTCGCTGTCCACGATCATCGCCAACCGCCGCACCGAGGAGCTGCTGGAGCAGTCGCAGTCCTTGACCCAGGAGCTTCAGAGCCAGTCGGTGGAGCTGCGCCAGACAAACGAGGAGCTGCAGGAGAAGGCTGCGCTGCTCTCCCAGCAGAACCGCGACATCGGGGTCAAGAACCGCGAGATCGAGCTGGCGCGGATCGGCATCGAGGAGAAGGCCGACCAGCTGGCGGTCAGCTCGCGGTACAAGTCGGAGTTCCTGGCCAACATGTCGCACGAGCTGCGCACGCCGCTCAACAGCCTTCTGATCCTGTCCGACCTGCTGGGCAACAACGAGAGTGGCAACCTCACCGACAAGCAGGTGGAGTTCGCCCAGACGATCCACTCCGCCGGCAGCGACCTGCTGGCGCTGATCAACGACATCCTCGACCTCTCCAAGGTGGAAGCGGGGCGCATGGACATGCACCCCGCTCCGGTGGACCTCGCCCGCGTGAAGGAGGACTTCGAGCGCACCTTCTTGCCCGTGGCCGAGCAGAGCCTGCTGGAGTTCACGGTGGAGCTGGCCGACGGGGTGCCCCAGACCGTGACCACCGACGAGCAGCGCCTACAGCAGGTGCTCAAGAACCTGCTCTCCAACGCCTTCAAGTTCACCGAGGCGGGCGGGGTCACGCTCCGAGTTGCGACGGCGCCCGACACATCGGTGTTCGACTCGGAGTCCCTGCGCCGCGCCGAGCGGGTGGTGGCCTTCTCGGTGCGCGACAGCGGCATCGGCATCCCCGAGGACAAGCTGGCGCCGATCTTCGAGGCCTTCCAGCAGGCCGACGGCACTACCAGCCGCCGCTACGGCGGCACGGGGCTGGGCCTGTCGATCAGCCGCGAGATCGCCGGCCTGCTGGGCGGAGAGCTCAAGGCCGAGAGCGTGGTGGGCGCGGGCAGCCTGTTCACGCTGTTCCTGCCCGAGGCGTTGGACCCCATGAGCGTGCCGGCGGCGCAGACGCCCACCAGCAACGGTGACGAGGTGATCGTGCAGGCGCCCCTGGAGAACGGAGCCTCGGCGCGCGACGCCTCTTTCGAGGGCAAGAAGATCCTGATCGTGGACGACGACGTGCGCAACGTCTTTGCTCTCACCAGCGTGCTCGAGCCGCGCGGGGCCACGGTGCTGTTCGCCGAGAACGGTCGCCGCGGCATCGAGACCCTCGAGCAGAGCCCCGACGTCGACCTGGTCCTGATGGACGTGATGATGCCCGAGATGGACGGCAACGAGACCACCCGCGCGGTGCGCTCGATGCCGGCCTTCAGGGAGCTGCCGATCGTCGCGCTCACGGCCAAGGCGATGAAGGACGACCGCGAGAAGAGCTTCGCGGCCGGCGCCTCGGACTACATCACCAAGCCGGTCGACATCGATCGTCTGCTCTCGGTGATGCGCACCTGGCTGGACCGCTGAGCGCCGGCCCATGCCGGGCGCCGCAAACATCCTGATCGTCGACGATCTGCCCGAGAACCTGCTGGCTCTGCGCGCGGTGCTGGAGCCCCTGGGGCACCGGATCGTGGAGGCTGACTCTGGCGAGGAGGCGCTCAGGCGACTGCTCGAGGAGGACTTCGCCGTGGCCCTCCTCGACGTTCAGATGCCGGGGCTGGACGGCTTCGAGACCGCGGAGTACATCCGCCGCCGCGAGCGCAGCCGCCACCTGCCGATCATCTTCGTCACCGCGATCGACAAGGAGAACCATCACGTCTTCCGCGGCTACTCGGTGGGCGCCGTGGACTACCTGTTCAAGCCCTACGAGCCGGAGATCCTGCGCTCGAAGGTGTCGGTCTTCGTCGAGCTGCACCAGACAGCGGGTGCTCTGCGCGAGAGCGAGGAGCGCTTCCGCACGGCGTTCGCCGACGCACCGATAGGCATCGGGCTGCTCAACCTGGAGGGTCGCTTCACCCAGGTCAACCGGGCGCTGTGTGACATCGCCGGCCGTTCGCAGGCCGAGCTGATCGACACCGAGCTGGGCGCACTCTCAGACCGAGAGGATGCGCGGGCCGTCGAGCGGATGCTGGCCGGGGAGCTGCCCTCCCACCAGGCCGAGCGCAGGGTGTCCCACGGCGACGGACAGCAGGTGGAGGCGCTGGTGGCCATCTCGCCCACCGCCGACGCGGACGGCGATCCTGTGGGGTTCATCGTGCAGATGACCGACCTCACCGAGCGCAACCGTGCCGAGCGCGAGCGCTCCGAGCGGATGCGCGAGCAGGGGGCGCGCGAGCAGGCCGAGGCGGTGGCCGACACCATCCGCAAGCTCCAGAGCGTGGCCGATGTCGCGCTGGCCCACCTCGCACTGGACGACCTGCTGCGCGAGCTGTGCCAGCAGGTGAGCGGCGTGTTCACCGCCGACTGCGCGTCGATCCTGCTGACCGAGCCTCAGAGCAACCACCTCAAGGTGGTGGCCACGGTGGGTCCCGATGCCGCCGATGTGCTCGGCGTGACGGTGGCCCACGGCGAGGGCTTCGCCGGGCGCATAGCGGTTACGCGCGCCCCGGCCGTGGTGCGCGGCGCGGGCGCTCGCGACGGCGGCCCCGTGCGCCGCGAGCTGGAGGCGCTGATGGGGGCGCCGCTGGTAGCCGACGCCCACGTGCAGGGGGTGCTCGAGGTGGGAAGCCGCAGCGAGCTGAGCTTCACCGCCGCAGACCTCGATCTGCTCCAGCTGGTGGCCGACCGCGCCGCACGCGCGATCGAGCACGCCCAGCTCTACGCCCGCGAGCTGGACGTGGCCGAGACCCTGCAGCGCAGCCTGCTGCCCTCGCGCCTCCCCCACGTGGCGGGCCTGGATCTGGCCGCCCGCTACCTGCCCGGCGGCGAGGTGGGGGGTGACTGGTACGACGTGATCCCGCTCGAGGACGACAGCGTCATGCTCGCCGTCGGCGACGTGGTGGGACACGGCGTGCAGGCCGCCTCCCTGATGGGCCAGCTGCGCCACGCCCTACGGGCGCTCGCCCTGGACGGCCACTCTCCCGGCGCGCTGATCGAGCGCCTGGACCGGCTCGTGAACCTGGACGGCAGTGGCATGGCCACGGTGAGCTGCATGTCGCTCTCGCCCGAGCTGGACTCGATGCGCCTGGCCAGTGCCGGGCACCTTCCTCCCCTGGTGGTCGACTCCGACGGGGCGGCCAGCTTCGCCGAAGGTCGGGGATCCGTCCCGCTCGGGGTGAGCCGGCGCGGCTATGAGGAGGCGGATATCGCCCTGGGGCCGGCCTCGCGGCTCATCCTTTACACAGACGGGCTGGTCGAGGATCGCGGCAGCTCGATCGACGCCGGCCTCGAGGCCCTGCGCGCGGCTGCCGCGGACGGGCCCAGCGACCCCGAAGCGCTCTGCGCCAGCATCGTGGCGGCCCTCGGGCGCGAGCGCGGCGCCGACGACGACGTGACGCTGCTTGTGGCGGGCACCGTGCCCGCGCCGCCCCACGCGCTGCGGCTGGTGCTACCCGCCGACCCTGGCTCGCTTAGGGGCATGCGCATCCGCCTGGGCCGCTGGCTGGAGACCCTCGGCGCCACACCCGCCGAGTCCCAGGACATCCAGCTGGCCAGCCACGAGGCCTGCTGCAACTCGATGGAGCACGGCTATGACTTCGGCGCGCAAACGCTCGAGCTGCAGGCCAGCCGGCTCGACGGAGGGGTGTCGATCGTGGTGCGCGACGAGGGAGAGTGGCGCGAGCCCACCGGGAAGAGCCGCGGGCGGGGGCGCGGAATCGACCTGATGCGCGAGCTGATGACCGACGTGGATGTGACGCGCGACGACGGGGGTACGCGGGTGGTTATGAGTCGCAAGCTGGAGCAGCTCACCTAGCTCCTCAACGGCGCGTTCGAGACGCCTTGCGCAGCGCTCACAGCACGGCGGAGGAGCCTACGGCCGTGGCGATCTCTGTGACGCCGGCCTTCTCGAAGCTCAACTCGCCCGCCGCCGCATCCACCCGCACCCGGTCCCCAGGAACGAACTCGCCATCCAGGAGCTTGATGGCAAGCTTGTCCACGAGCTGCTTCTGGATCACGCGGCGCAGCGGTCGGGCGCCGTAGGTGGGGTCAAAGCCCAGGTTTCCGATCAGCTGCTTGGCCTCGTCGGTCAGCTCGATCTCGATTCCTCGGGCACGCAGGCGTCGCGCCAGGTCGGCCACTTGGAGCTCCACGATCTCCGAGAGCTCATCCCGGCTGAGCTGGTCGAACTCCACGATCTCGTCCAGGCGGTTCACGAACTCGGGCTTGAACGTGGCCTCCACGCCCTCCACCCCGCCGGGGAGGTTGGAGGTCATGATCAGGACCGCGTTCTTGAAGTCCACGGTACGACCCTGGCCATCGGTGAGCCGGCCGTCGTCCATCACCTGCAACAGCACGTTGAAGACGTCGGTGTGGGCCTTCTCGATCTCGTCCAGCAGCACGACCGAGTAGGGACGCCGGCGCACGGCCTCGGTCAGCTGGCCGCCCTCGTCGTAACCGACGTAGCCGGGGGGAGCTCCGACCAGGCGGGAGACGGTGTGCTTCTCCATGTACTCGGACATGTCGATGCGCACCATCGCCTGCTCGGAGTCGAACATGAACTCCGCCAGTGCCCGGGCCAGCTCGGTCTTGCCCACCCCGGTGGGGCCGATGAACAGGAAGCTGCCGATCGGGCGGTCGGGGTCCTGGAGGCCGGCGCGCGAGCGCCGCAGGGCGTTGGACACGGCCTCGGCGGCGGCGTGTTGGCCGACCACCCGCTCGTGCAGGCGCTCCTCCATGTGCACCAGCTTGGCCACCTCGGACTCCATCAGGCGTGAGACCGGGATATGGGTCCAGCGCGCCACGACCTCGGCCACGTCCTCGTCGTCGACCTCCTCCTTGAGGAAGGTGCGGTCGGCCTGCAGCTCACGCAGGCGGGCCTCTTGCTCGGTGACCTCCTGCTCCAGCCGCGGGATCTCTCCGTAGCGCAGCTCCGCGGCGCGCTGGAGGTCGGACTCGCGCTCGGCCCGCTCGGCGTCGCGGTGGCCCTGCTCGAGGCGCTCCTTGACCGAGCGGATGGCGTCGATGGCCTCCTTCTCGCCCTTCCAGTGCGCCTTCATCTCGTTCGACTGCTCGCGCAGGTCGGCCAGCTCTCGCTCAATCGCCTCGCGGCGGGCCACGCTCGCGCCGTCGGACTCCTTCTTGAGGGCCTGGAGCTCGATCTCCAGCTGCTGGACCCGGCGCTCCACCACCTCGATCTCCTCGGGCATCGAGTCGATCTCGATGCGCAGGCGCGAGGCGGCCTCGTCGATCAGGTCGATCGCCTTGTCGGGCAGGTAGCGGTCGGCGATGTAGCGCTGCGACAGCGTGGCGGCCGCCACGATCGCGGCGTCCTGGATGCGCACCCCGTGGTGCACCTCGTAGCGCTCCTTGAGGCCGCGGAGGATGGCGATGGTGGCCTCGATCGAGGGCTCGCCCACCTGGACGGGCTGAAAGCGGCGTTCGAGCGCGGCGTCCTTCTCGATGTGCTTTCGGTACTCGTCGAGCGTGGTGGCGCCCACGGCGCGCAGCTCTCCGCGGGCGAGCATCGGCTTGAGCAGATTGGCGGCATCGACGGCGCCCTCGGCGGCCCCGGCGCCCACGATCGTGTGCAGCTCGTCGAGGAATAGGATCACCTGGCCCTGCGCCTCGGAGACCTCCGCGAGCACGGCCTTGAGGCGGTCCTCGAACTCGCCCCGGTACTTGGCGCCCGCGATCAGCGAGCCTATGTCCAACGCAATGACGCGGCGGTCACGCAGCGAGTCGGGGATGTCGCCGGACACGATCCGCCGTGCCAGCCCCTCCGCGATGGCTGTCTTGCCCACGCCGGGGTCGCCGATCAGGACCGGATTGTTCTTGGTGCGCCTCGAGAGCACTTGAATCACGCGCCGGATCTCGTCGTCGCGGCCGATGACCGGGTCGAGCTTGTCCTGCTCGGCGGCCTCGGTCAGGTCCCGGCCGAAGCGCTCGAGAGCCTGGTAACGGTCCTCGGGATTCTGGTCGGTCACGCGGTGAGGCCCGCGGACCCCCTGCACGGCCTCCAGGAGCTGCTCGCGCGAGGCGCCCACGTCGATCTGCGGATCGCCCGACAGCACCAGCAGCAGGTGCTCGGTGGACACGTACTCGTCGCCCATGCCGCGCGCCTCGTCATCGGCACCGCGCAGCAGTGCGACGAGGTTCGGGCTCAACGCCGGTATCGGCTCGGTGTCGCCGGTGGCGGTGGGCAGGGCGTCCAGAACCTGATTGGCGCGGCGTCGCACCGACTCGGGGTCGGCGTTCACGCGCCGGAGCACGGGCACCACGATGCCACCCTCCTGCTCGAGCAGGGCGACGAGCAGATGGTGGGGCGAGACCTGGGAGTTGCCGCGCGCGCCGGCCAGCCGCTCGGCGGCCGCCAAGGCTTCCTGACTCTTGACTGTAAAGCGGTCTGGCTGCATGAAATCTAAGTCTTGGTATAGCAGATCTTAGAGATCGGCCTCACAATCTCCTTCCCCCGGCCCGACCGCCTCCGAGCCGCGGAAATAGCCCGAGCGGCCGATGGTCCGTAGCCTTTGTGAAATGCGCGTGCCGGCTGCCACCGACGGCCTCTATCGGGCTGCCTCGGAACACGACGGTTGCGGCGTGGCCTGCCTCGCGCGACTGGACGGCCGGGTGACCCGCGAGGCCGTCGAGCGGGCCATCGCCGCCCTCGTGAACTTGGAGCACCGCGGCGCTGAGGGGGCGGACGCCGCCACGGGCGACGGCGCGGGAATTCTGATCCAGCTCCCAGACGCCTTCCTGCGGGCCACCGCGGAGTTCGATCTTCCGCCGGCGGGCGCGTACGGAGTGATGATGTGCTTCCTGCCGCGCGACGACGCCGGCCGCCGCGGCGTCGAAGAGCAGATCGAGCGTACGGCCCGCGCGGAGGGCGTGCAGCCGCTGGGCTGGCGCGACGTGCCCGTCGACGAGCAGCAGTGCGGGCGCAAGGCACGCGAATCCGCGCCGGTGATCCGCCAGCTGTTCCTGGCCGCCCAGGAGTCCGAGGACCCCGACGCGTTCGAACGGCGGCTGTACGTGCTGCGGCGGGTGTGCGAGCTGGAGGCGGGCGACGACCTCGCGGTGCCCAGCTGCTCGGCGCGGACGATCGTCTATAAGGGCATGCTCTCGGCGCCGCAGCTCACGCGCTTCTACCCCGACCTCGACGACCCGCGGATGGCCAGCGCGCTGGCCATCGTCCATTCGCGCTTCTCGACCAACACCTTCCCGAGCTGGGCGCTGGCTCACCCGTTCCGGATGAGCGCGCACAACGGCGAGTTCAACACTCTGCTCGGCAACGTGAGCTGGATGCGGGCGCGCGAGTCGTCCCTGGCCGGCGGCGCGCTGGGCGACGAGGTCAGGCGCGTGCTTCCCGCAATCCCTGAGGGCAGCTCGGACTCGGCCGCATTCGACGCCGTGCTCGAGCTGTTGGTGATGGGCGGGCGCTCGCTGCCCCACGCCGCGATGCTGATGACCCCGGAGGCCCACGAGGGGCGCCCCGACATTCCCGACGAGCTGGGAGGCTTCTACGACTACGGCGCAATGCTGATGGAGCCCTGGGACGGCCCGGCCTCACTCACCTTCACCGACGGCCGGATCCTGGGCGCCACCCTGGACCGCAACGGCCTACGGCCCGGCCGCTGGGTGACTACGCGCGACGGCTGGTTTGCGCTGGCCTCGGAGGCGGGCGCATTCGAGGTGCCCGCCGACCAGGTCAAGCGCGCCGGGCGGCTGCTGCCGGGGCGGCTCCTGGTGATCGATCCGCGCCGGGGTGGCCTACTCGCCCACCGCGAGGCTGAGCTGGAAGTCGCGCGAGCCAAGCCCTACGGCGCCTGGCACGCCGAGCAGGCCGTGCACTTCGATGACCTTCCCCACGCCGAACCGCCGGCCATCCCTGCGCTGGCGACGCTGCGAGAGCGCCAGCTGGCCTTCGGCTGGACACAGGAGGACCTGCGAGTGCTGATCGCCCCGATGGCGGCGGACGCCAAGGAGGCCACCGGCTCCATGGGCAACGACGCCGCCCTGGCCGTGCTGTCGGACCGCCACCCACCGCTGTTCAGCTACTTCAAGCAGCTGTTCGCGCAGGTGACCAACCCCCCGATCGACTCCGTGCGCGAGGCCGTCGTGATGAGCCTGAACACGCTGCTTGGGCCCGAGGGCGACCTGCTCGAGGAGACCCCCGAGCAGGCGCGGCGCCTGGAGATCGACCAGCCCGTGCTGCGTGATTCCGACCTTGCGCGCATCCGAGCCGTCTCGGAGGGACCGCTGCGCTCTCGAACGCTCGACGCCACCTGGCCGCTGGCGGAGGGCGCCGGGGGCCTGGAGGCCGCGCTGGACCGCCTCTGCGCCGAGGCCGACGCCACGCTGCAGGCGGGCGTGGGCATCGTCGTGCTCTCCGACCGCGGCACCTCGGGCGAGTGCGTGCCGATCCCGTCGCTGCTGGCGGTGTCGGCCGTGCACCACCACCTCGTGCGCGCCGGCACGCGTACGCGCACGGGCCTTGTGGTCGAGTCCGGCGAGGCCCGCGAGGTGCACCACATCGCCGCGCTGATCGGTTACGGCGCCGGCGCGGTCAACCCCTACCTGATGATCGAGTCACTGGGCCATCTGGAGGGGCGCGCCCAGCCCGAGCACAACGGCTCGGCCATCGGCGAGCACGGTGCGGCCGGCAAGGACCTCGAGGAAGCTGTCGACCGCGTGATCGAGGCGCTCGGAAAGGCCCTTCTGAAGGTGATGTCCAAGATGGGCATCTCCACCATCCGCTCCTACACCGGGGCGCAGGTCTTCGAGGCGGTGGGCCTGGACTCGGAGCTGGTGGAGCACCACTTCGCGGGCACGCGCTCCAGCATCGGCGGGGTCGGCATGCCGGAACTGGCCGCCGAAGCGCTGCATCGCCACGCCCGCGCCTGGCCCGAGCATCATGGCACCGCGCTGCCCGCCCATGTGGAGGACGCCCTCCTTCCGGCCGCGCACGCCAAGCTGCTGCCCCAGGGCGGCCTTTACGCCTGGCGCCGCGACGGCGAGCGCCACATGTGGGATCCCGAGACCGTGGCCAGCCTGCAGCGCGTGGCACGCGGCGCCGGTCCCGAGGCCTACGAGGAGTTCAGCCACCGGGTCAACGAGGAGAACGCGTCGCACGGCATGCTGCGCGGCCTGCTGCGCCTGCGCCGTGCCACCGAGCCGGTGCCGCTGGAGGAGGTCGAGCCGGTCGAGGAGATCGTCAAGCGCTTCGTAACCGGCGGCATGAGCCTGGGCTCGCTCTCGCCCGAGTCCCACGAGACCCTGGCCGTCGCGATGAACCGCCTGGGCGGCAAGTCCAACACCGGCGAGGGCGGCGAGGACCCGGCGCGCTTCAGGCCGGACCCCAACGGCGACCTGCGCCGCTCGGCCATCAAGCAGGTGGCATCGGGACGCTTCGGTGTGACGATCGACTACCTGGTCAACGCCGACCAGCTGCAGATCAAGATCTCGCAGGGCTCCAAGCCGGGCGAGGGTGGCCAGCTGCCCGGGCACAAGGTGGACGAGACGATCGCGCGCCTGCGCCTCTCGACCCCCGGCGTGGAGCTGATCTCCCCGCCCCCCCACCACGACATCTACTCGATCGAGGACCTCAAGCAGCTGGTGTATGACCTGCGCCACGCCAACCCGCGGGCGTCGGTGTCGGTCAAGCTCGCGGCCGAGGTGGGCGTGGGCACGGTCGCCGCCGGAGTGGCCAAGGCCAACGCCGACCACGTGGTGATCGCCGGCCATGACGGCGGCACGGGCGCCTCCCCGCTCTCGTCGATCCAGTCGGCGGGCGTGCCCTGGGAGATCGGACTGGCCGAGACCCAGCAGACGCTGGTGCGCAACGACCTGCGCTCGCGCGTGGCCGTGCAGGTCGACGGCCAGATCCGCACGGGGCGCGACGTGGTGATCGCCGCCTTGCTGGGCGCCGACGAGGTCGGCTTCTCCACTGCGCCGCTGGTTGCCACCGGCTGCGTGATGATGCGCGTCTGCCACCTGAACACCTGCCCCGTGGGCATCGCCACCCAGGATCCCGTGCTGCGGCGGCGCTTCACCGGCCGGCCCGAGCACGTCGTCAACTACCTGCTGGAGGTGGCCCAGGAGGCGCGCCAGATAATGGCCACGCTTGGAGTCCGTATGTTCCAGGATCTGATCGGGCGCCCCGAGCTGCTGGAGGCCGACCCGGCGATCGAGCACTGGAAGGCGCGCGGCGTGGACCTGACCGGCCTGCTGGCCCAGCCCGAGGGCGAGGCCACCGCTCACCGCCGCCAGTCGCGGCCCCAGTCGCCGGTGCTCGACGACTCGCTGGACCACCTGATGATCCTGCCCGCCGCCCGCCGGGCCATCTCCGGCGGCGATCCCGTGCGACTGCAGATGCCGATCTCCAACGTGCACCGGGCGGTGGGGGGCCTGCTCTCCGGGGAGATCGTCCGCCGCCACGGGCCGCAGGGGCTGCCCGAGGGCAGCGTGGACGTGACCTTCCGCGGCTCAGCCGGCCAGAGCTTTGGCGCCTGGCTGGCCCCGGGGGTGATGCTCACGGTCGACGGTGCCGTGAACGACTACGCAGGCAAGGGGCTGTCGGGGGGCGTGATCGCGGTGCGCCCGGCCCCGGACGCCACCTTCACCGCCGAGGAGAACGTGATCGCGGGCAACGTGGCCCTCTACGGCGCCACCGCCGGGCGGGCCTTCTTCCGCGGCCTGGCCGGCGAGCGCTTCGCGGTCCGCAACTCCGGCGCGCGCGCGGTGGTCGAGGGCGTCGGCGATCACGGCTGCGAGTACATGACGGGCGGCCGTGTGGCCGTGCTCGGCCCTGTGGGCGTGAACTTCGCGGCAGGGATGAGCGGTGGCGTGGCCTGGGTGCTCGATCCAGACAGCCGGCTGGCCGGCCGGACCAACAAGGCGCTCGTGGACCTCGAGGACGTGGGCCCCCAGCAGGCGACTGAGCTGCAAGATCTGTTAGCCGAGCACCTGGCGCGCACGGGCTCGGGGGTCGCGCGGGGTCTGCTGGCCGACTGGGACCGCTCGATCGGGCAGTTCACCCAGGTCATGCCGCGGGACTACCGGGCCGCCCTGCAGGCAGCCGAGCAGTGGGATCCGCCCACCGAGGGCGGCAGCCGCACCGCCGAGGCCGCGGCCTAGGCATGGCGGACCCGCGCGGCTTCCTGGAGCTCGAGCGCGTGCCCTCACCCGAGCGCGACCCCCACGAGCGGGTGCGCGACAGCGCCGAGATCTACGGCACGCTCCCCGAGGAGGAGGTGCGCGGACAGGCGCGGCGCTGCATGGACTGCGGCGTGCCGTTTTGCAACAACGGGTGCCCGCTGGGCAACCTCATCCCCGACTGGAACGACCTCGTACGCCGCGGCCAGTGGCGCGAGGCAATCGACCAGCTGCACGCCACCAATAACTTTCCCGAGTTCACGGGCCTCGTGTGCCCCGCCCCGTGCGAGTCCGCGTGCGTGCTGGACATCGCCGACGACCCGGTGATGATCAAGGGGATCGAGTGGGCGATCATCGAGCGCGCGTTCCAGGAGGGCTGGGTGGTACCCCGCCCGCCCGAGCACCGGACCGGGCACACCGTGGCCGTGGTGGGCTCCGGCCCGGCCGGCATGGCCGCCGCGGCCGAGCTGAACCAGGTGGGCCACACGGTCGTGGTGTACGAGCGCGACGAGGCACCCGGCGGACTGGTGCGCTTCGGCGTTCCCGACGCCAAGCTCGAGAAGTGGATGATCGACCGGCGGGTGGCGCTGCTCGAGGCCGAGGGGATCGAGTTCCTCTGTGGCGTGGACGTGGGCACCGACCTCGGCGCCGACGAGCTGACTGCGGCCCACGACGCCGTGGTGATCGCCGTGGGGTCGCGCGTGGAGCGCCCGCTCGAGATACCGGGCTCGGACCTGCCCGGCGTGCACTTCGCGATGGACTACCTCTACCAGCGCAACCGCGCGGTGGCCCGCGCCGACGGCCGCGTGGCGCCCGAGCCCGAGCACGAGATCAGCGCCGCGGGCAAGCGCGTGGTGGTGATCGGCGGCGGCGACACCGGCATGGACTGCCTCTCCAGCGCCAACCGCGAGGGCGCGGCGTCGGTCACGATGCTCGACGTCTACGGCGACGTTCCCGCGGGCGGACGCTACCCCGACACACCGTGGCCCGAGGCGCCTCGGCGCACTGAGACCACCTATGCCCTGGACGAGGGCGGCGAGCGGCGCTTTGCCACCCAGGTGACCGCGATCGAGGGCGACGGCCGCGTGCAGCGCGTACACGGGCGCCAGGTCACCGGCACCTCATCCCGCAACCTGGTGGCGGTCGACGGATCGGAGTTCGTGGAGGAGGCCGACCTGTGCCTGGTGGCGATTGGCTTCATGCATCCGGCACACGACGGCCTGATCTCCGACCTAGGCGTGGACCTCGATGCCCGCGGCAACGTGAAGGCCGGCGTTTTCGCCACCTCGCATGACGGCGTCTATGCGGCCGGTGACGCCCGCATCGGCCAGTCGCTGATCGTCAACGCGATCGCCGACGGTCGCAGGGCGGCGCGTGTGATCGACCGCCGGCTTCGCAGCTAACGGACTCCAGTAACGCGCTTGGACCGCTTCGGCGTGTCTAGCGACCTACAGAAACCCGAGCTGTTTCGCTGGCTCGACCATCCTTACTGATGAGTGTGCCTCGCACATGATCAGGTCGGGTCATCTGAGGCGTGAGTTCAACCACGATCCGCCGACTATCGCCAGCCTTCACCCGAAAGTCCCGAGGAATGGGAGGGTACTCGTCAGAGCTGTCATCGACCAAGACGCTGAGGCTGAACGGCGTGCAGCTTCGACCGGGCAGTCCAACTTCGACGTCAACCCGAACACGCGACCCCTCCTGACGAGCTTGCAGGCCGGGAGAAGGAGGGACTGCGCGCGACCTGTACGCGCCATCTAGCCCCCGGATACGCGATCGGCCGCAGCCATCCTCCGGTGACGTCTTGGCATCGACATCCAGCTCGCGGCTGTAGACGATGGTGCCGTCCGGCAGGGTCCGGGCACTACGCCCCGTCCTGGGGTTCACCGGGCTGACCGAGCGATCCTTTCGGCCTTCTTGCCCGGTTGGACGTTCGGCAGAGGACGGCGGATTCGCGCTCCCCACGTCCTTTTCCTGGGCGGCGCGGTCGTCCGGTTCGTTTGCCTCGGCACAGCCAAACAACACCGCCGTGATCAGAAAAAGCGTGGTGCATGTAGCACGCCTATCCATCGCCCTAGGCATGTCGCCCCACTAGCCGGCGAAACGCGGCACCAGACACGGTGGTGGCCGCCTGTCCCGCCGACGGGCAAGCCAAGCCCCACAGCCAAGCCGAACGCCACCGCAACGACGTAGGCCCGAATCACCGACCCACCCTGGCACACCTCGCAGTCGGAGATGTGACCTCGCTGTCAGAGCGGGATATCGCCAGGGATCGTCTCAAGCCCTTGCTCCGACGCGAACGCGTCAGCCCTGATCACCGATAACGCGCCCGGCCCGCACGGCTGCCGAACTCGCCTCGCCGGGATCGACAGGCTCGTCGCTCCGCAGGCGATCGAGCAGCTCGGCCATCGTCGGACGGTTGGCGGCATCTTGGAGCTGCTCGCGCACCAGCTTCGAAAGGGTGCGCCCCCTCCTGCGCAGCGCGCTCTTTCAGCCGCCGGTGGACTTCGGTTGGGACACCGCGCACCTGAATGACCTTGCCCATGCACGCTGCATTCCATCACGCAGCGCAGAAACACTGCGAACCGCCACTGCTATATCGGACGGCGCCGCGGCTGGCCTGGCGTGGGCGCTGGGTCGCCGTCCGCGCCCCCGTTGCCCGACGGCTCGGCCAGCTCGGCACGCATACCGGCGAGCGCCGTCTCCATCTCGGCGATCTGCGCAGCCATCCGCTCGCGGTCACCGCCGTTGGCCGCGGCCGGTACGGTCGGCTCAGGCTCAGAGGGGGCCGGCGGGCCCCGCTCGGGTGGCGCGGCTCCCTGCGCGGCACGAGCAGCCGCGGCCGCGGCGTCGGCCGCCCGCGCCTCCGCCGGCGGCCGCGTCATCCGCCGCGCGAAGGGCACGGCCAGCAGGATCGCGAGCGCAGCCATCCGGAAGCCCCAGCCGAAGGCGTCGCGCGCGGCGCCGGCGGTCTCTCGCGCAACAACCTCGTCGAAGCCGGGGCCCGGGTCGAAGCGGGCGGTGGACTGGCCCACGTAGTCGGTGAACTTGCGCATGGTGATGCCCGTGACCAGCTCCGGCGGCAGCTCGGCCACGTCGTTGGCATCGGCGATGTCCTCGATCGCGTAGCCCAGCGTCTCGTTGGACGCGGTGATCACCGTGGCCACCAGCAGCGCGATGCCCAGCGCCGCTCCCAGCTGCCGCGCGGTGTTCACGATGCCCGACGCCACGCCCAGCTGCGGCCCCGACACCGAGCCCATGGCACCCACGTTGATGGCCGGGAAGACAGTCCCGATCCCGATCCCGATCAGCAACAGCCCCGGCAGCACGATCAGGTAGTCCCCCCACGACTCAGATGTCGACGGCACGAATGAGAACCAGATGCAGCCGACCGCCATCGACAGGAGGGCCGGCACTGCAAGCGCGCGGGGCGGCCGCGTGTCGGCGCCGCGCGCGATGAAGGGCCACGCGATCATGCCCATCACCGGCACCGGCAGGATGGCCAGGGCCGCCTCCCACTGGTCATAGCCCCACAGGTTCTGGAAGGTGAGCGAAAGCAGGAATAGGGTGCCGAAGGCCCCGGCTCCGAACAGCACCATCGCGGTGTTGGCGCCGGTGAACTGGCGGTTGCTCATCAGGCCCGGTGGGATCATCGCCGCCTTCCCGTGGCGCTGGGAGAAGTAGAAGGCGATGGCGAACAGCAACGACCCCTGGAGTAGGAAGAGGATGAGGGCGTCGTCCCAGCCACGGTTGTTGGCCTCGGCCAGAGCGAAGGTCAGGCTGAACACGGCCAGCCCGAGGAACGCCATGCCCACGAGGTCCACCCGCTTGCCTACGGCCGAGAGGTCCCAGGTCTCCGGCCACACCCGAAGGGCCAGCACGATCCCGAGCAGCCCGAACGGGACGTTGACCAGGAAGATCCACTCCCAGTCGGCCACCTCCAGTATGGCCGCGCCGATCACCGGGCCGAGCGAGGTGGACACCAGCGCCACCACGGCGATGAGCGCCAGCGCCCGGCCGCGCATCTGCGGCGGGAACACGAGCACGGTGATGGCGAAGCCCAGCGGCGCGAGCGTGCCGGCGCCGAGGCCCTGGATCACACGGAAGAAGACCAGCGCCTCCACCGACTGGGCCAGGGCGCACAGGCCGGAGCCGAGGGTGAACAGCGCCATGCCTATGAGGAAGAACCGCTTGCGCCCGAACTGGTCGGCCAGGCGGCCCATCGCCACCAGCACCACCGCGAAGGTGATGTTGTAGGCGTTGATCACCCAAGTGATCGACCCGGTGTCGGTGACCAAATCGCGTTGCAGCTCGGGGATCGCGATGTTCACGATCGAGATGTCGATCAGCGACATCGACCAGCCGATCATCATCACCGCGAAGATCTTCCACTTGCGCGCGTAGAGCTCCTCGGCAGGCGGGTTTACGCGCTCTCTGACGGTTGCCGCCATCGTCACTGCCCGCTGAAGTTGAGGTCGTCGTCGCGGTCCAGGCGGCCTTCGTCGACGTTGTCGTCGTCGTTCTCGTCCGCTTCCTCGCGCGGGCGGATCGGGCCGTCGGGGCCGAACTTGGGAATGGTGCCGCCGGCGTCCTGGACCACCCGCGCCCACATCATGCGCACCTGCTCGGCCTCCTCGCGGGAGACGTCCTCGGACTCGTCGCGGGGCGAGAAGTCGTCCTCATCGCCGTGCTCGTCCTCGTGGACCGGAGGGTCGGTGTCATACAGGCGCTTCTCCGCGCCCTCGAAGTCGGACACCAGCACGTAGCGGCGATCCCCCACCACCACCTGCCCGTTGACGCACGAGGTGAAGTGGCGGCGCGGCGGAGGGTCGTCGTCGTCGAAAAAGGCCGTCAGGTCCTCCCCCTTCATCTTGCCGGGAATGGTAAGGCCGAAGTGGGCCAGGATCGTGGGCGCCACATCGTGCGTGGACGCGTAGAAGTCCTCGCGGTCTCCCGCGCGGCGGCCATCGGGGTCGCGGATCATGTAGGCCACCTTGTAGACCTCCTCGTGCCCGGCCGCCACGCCCGTGCCATAGACGCCGTGCTCGCCCAGCGCGGTGGTGCCCGCGCTCACGATGTACACGAGCGTGGAGTCCTTGAGGCCCTGCCGGTCGACCTCTGAGAGCAGACGGCCGATCTCGCGATCCACGGCGGTCACCTCCTGGGCGTAGTGATCGCGCATCCGCTCGTCGGACACTTCGGCCTGCACCCCCTGCGTCCGCCCGAAGCGGACCTTGTCGTCGGTCTCGCTCTCGCGCTCCTCCGCCCGCTCGCGCTGCTCCAGTGCATCGGACGGGCGCAGGTAGACCGGCGTCGGTTCCCGGGCCTCGGAGGGGTCGAAGGCATCCACGGCCAGGAAGAACGGGCTGTCTCGCTTGAGCTCGCGCAGCGCGGCGATGCCCTCGTCGACCACCCGCTTGATCGAGCGATCCGCACCGGGTACGCCGCCGGGAACCACGGGCGCCACCCAGCGATCGGCCTGGGTCGCGCTGGGCGCGCTCCCGCCGGGCTTACGGCGGACCTCGGAGAAGCGCTCCCCGTCCAGCAGCGGGTTGTCGGCGATGTAGGCCGCGGTCACGCCCTGATCGGTGAGCACGTCGGAGATGGCCGGCTGGTGGTCGTACACCGGTGTCCAGCCCGGGAAGCGGGCCAGGCCGTCGGTGGGGCGCCAATCGCGATAGGGAAACGAGCGCATGCCGGTGAGGATCGCCTTGCGGGCGGGCATGGCGGCCATCGACTCGGGGATGGCGTGCTCGAAGCGCAGCGACTCCTCGGCCAGGGCGTCGAGATTGGGTGTGTCCGCGCGCTCGTCGTGGTGGTCGAACGCGCCGACGAAGTCGGCCCGCAGGCCGTCCACCACCACCAGCAGCACGTTGGTGGGCGTCCGCTGCGTGGCCTGTGCTGCGGCTGCCGGCGGCCTGGCGGCCCCGAGGCCCACGAGCCCGGCCAGGCCCGCCGCCCCCGCGCCGCCGGTGCCGATCAGGCGCCTGCGCGTCCAGCGTCCGGGCCGCTCAGCCACCGAGCACGAAGTCCTCTCCGAACATCGGGAGGGAGCCGCCCGCCTCGTCCTCCAGCGCCGTCCAGAGGCGATCCACGATCTGCGGGTTGTCGGCCGCGATGTCGTCGATCTCGCGCGGGTCCTCGAGCGTGTCGTACAGCTGCCGCCGCTTGCCGACGATGTTCGAGATGAGCACGTAACGGCCGTCCCCGCAGATCACGTTGTCGGCGTAGCAGGCGGTGAAGTGCGGACGCGACGGGGGCTGCCTGCCCTCGAAGAGCACGCTCAGGTCCTCTCCGTCCATCGCACCAGCCGGGCGCACGCCCATCGTCGAGAGCACCGTTCTGGCCACGTCGTGGGTCGATGCGAAGTAGTCGCTGGTCTCGCCCGCAAGGCGCCCCTGGGGGTCCTTGATGATGTAGGGCACGTGGTAGATGGGGTAGTGCGGCAGCGCGGCCGCCTTTCCGATGATGCCGTGCTCACCCAGCGTGATGCCGTGGTCTGAGAAGTAGTAGACGAGCGTGTCCTCAGCCAGACCGAGGTCGTCCAGCTTGTTCAGCAGCCGGCCGATCCACCTGTCGGTGTAGGCCAGCTCGCCCGCGTACATCTCGCGCACCAGCTCAACGGTGTCCTCGTCGATCCCGATCGTCTCGACGCGGTTGGACGGCGTCTCGAACGGCTGGATCGGGAGGATGCCGTCCCTCTCGATCCCCTTGGGCTCGGTGCCCGAGAGCTTGACCCGCCACTCCCGCGGGGGGTCGAACGGCTCGTGCGGATCGAAGGCGTCCACACCGAGGAAGAAGGGCCTGCCCTTGCCCTTGACCTCGTCGAGCACCTGCATCCCCGCCCGCATGACGCGGGCCGATGAGAAGTCGCGCTCGCGACGGCGAAACAGCGCGTTCCAGCCGACATGGTCGCGGATCCGCTGTACCTCGACGGTGTCGGAGAGGGCCGGGAGCACGTAGCGCTCGATCTCCGACCGCGCGGCCGGCCGCTCGAAGGGCTTGTTGAAGGCGCGGTAGGCGCCCTGGGAGAAGTCCGGGCGGGCGGCGTCGAGCGTGCGGCGGAACGCCGCGAAGCGGGGCCCGACTATGAACGGGTTGTCGGTGCAGTAGGCGGTCTCGATGCCGGCGTCACCCAGCAACTCCGTGAAGATCGGCTGGTGGTCGCCGATCGGGGTCCAGCCAGGCTCGGGCGGAAGGGGCGGGGACATGACCCAGTCGCGAAACGGAAAGCCGCGCTGGCCGGTGAGCACGGCGCGCCGGCAGGGCCCGGTGGGCATCGCCTCGGGCACCGCCAGCTCGAACCGCAGCCCGTCCTTGGCCAGCGCGTCGATGTTCGGCGTCTTGGCGATCGAGTCGGCGTTGTAGGCGCTGATGTAGTCGGCCCGCGTGCTGTCGGTGATGATCATCAGCACGTTGGGACCGTCGCCGTCGCGGGTCAGCTCGGTCTCGAAGTCGTCGGTGGCGCAGCCCGCCACCCCGAGGGACAGCGCGCCGGCGCCGCCGGCTTTCAGAACATCCCTACGAGTGAAGCCTCGTCGCGCTGCCAATGCTCTCCAGGTGGTGGTTCGGGCCGGCGCGGAACGGGAAAAGGGCGGGCCGCCGCCGGCGACGGAGCCGGCGCGGAGGGTAGCGGAGGGACCTACCCGGGAGGCCTGGTGATGCGCACCCGGACGGCTCCGTCCGGCCGCCTGGCGCGCGGTACCAGGGCCTGTCCGGGCGGCTGGTAGCGCACCATCTCGGCCTTCGAGGCCCGGCGCACGCGCTCCAGCTCCTCCTGGAGCTCCTCGCGGACGCGCTCGGCGTGGCGCTCCAGGTTGAGCATGCGCCGGCGCATCCGCGTGAGCTCGCGCTCCAGCTCGAAGACTCTCTCGACGCCCGCCAGGTTCATGCCCATCTCAGAGGTGAGCTCCTGGATACGCCTCAGGCGCTCCACGTCCGCCGCCGAGTACAGCCGGGTGTTCTTGGGCGAGCGCTGCGGCGCGATCAGGCCCCGGGCCTCGTAGATACGCAGCGTCTGGGGGTGCATCCCCGCCAGCTGGGCCGCCACGGAGATCATGTAGACCCCGCGGTCGCCTTCGCCGGTCACTGCCTGCGCCCTTTCAGGATGCCCTCGCGCGGGTTGCCGTCGATCACCTGGGCCAGTTCGTCGACCACCTCGCGCTGCTCGCTGGACAGCGAACTGGGTACGTCGATGGCCAGGCGGTAGTGGATGTCTCCCCGGCCACGGCCACCCAGGCGCGGCGGCCCCTCGCCGCGCAGGCGCTGCACGGTGCCGTGCTGGGTCCCCGGGGGTACGCGGATGCGCTTGGTGCCATTCAGGGTGGGCACCTCGATGGTGGCCCCGCGGATGGCCTCCGGGATGGTCACGGGCACCTCGACCTCGAGGTTGTCGCCCTTGCGCCGGAAGAGATCTGACTGGGCCACTCGCGTGACCACGTACAGATCGCCGGACGGGCCTTGGCGGCGGCCCGGCTCACCCTTGCCGGCCAGGCGCACGCGGCTGGCGTCGCGCACGCCCGCGGGGATGTTTACGCGGTAGCGCTTGACCTGGCGCGTGACGCCCGCCGCGTTGCAGGTGGGGCACGGGTCGGTGATCTCCGTGCCGGTGCCGTGGCACTGGCGGCAGGGCTGGGAGATCGAGAAGAGCCCCTGGGACTCAGCCTCGACCCCGCGCCCGTGGCAGCGGCTGCACACCTTGGGCACGGTGCCCGGCTTTGCGCCGGTGCCATGGCAGGTGGGACAGGGAGCGGCCACCGCAACGCTGACGGGCACCTGGGCCCCCTCCATGGCCTGCTCGAAGGAGATATGGACGTCGGTCTCCAGGTCACGGCCGCGCTCGGCGGAGCTCGGCCCACCGCCGCCCGCCGGGCCGCCACGATTGAACAGGTCGGAGATGATGTCCCCGAAGCCTCCGCGGAAGGCCCCGGGATCGAAGCCGCCGCCGCCTGCGAAGCCGCCGCCGAAGATGCCCCCGCCCTGGTCATAGGCCTTGCGCTTCTCGGGATCCGACAGCGTGGAGTAGGCCTCCTGGACCTCCTTGAAGCGATCCTCGGCGGAGGCGTCACCCGGGTTCTTGTCGGGGTGGTAGCGCCGCGCGAGCTTGCGGTAGGCCTTCTTGATCTCGTCGTCGGACGCGCTCTTGGTGACGCCCAGAGCGTCGTAGGGGTTCTTCACAGCCGGCATCGTCTGTGTCTCCTCAGCCCGACACGACCACTCGGGCGGGACGGAGCACCGCGCCGTTGGCGCGGTAACCCTTCTCAACCACGTCCAGCACCACGCCCGCGTCCTGTTTCTCGTCCGGCCTGGTGGACAGGGCTTCGTGGAAGGTCGGGTCGAAGCGCTCGCCCGCCGGGTCGAACTGCTCCACCCCGTTGCGCTCCAGGAGCGCGATCAACTCGGAGTGAACGAGGCGCACACCGTTGACCAGGTGCTCCTCCTGCTCGCCGGCCGAGGCCAGCGCGCGCTCGAGGTTGTCCACCACCGGGAAGAGCCCGCTCACCACGCCCGCCTTGGCCCGCTGGCCGGCGGCCGTGGCCTCGCGGGCGGCCCGCTTGCGGTAGTTCTCGAAGTCGGCCTGGGTGCGCTGGGCTAGCGCGAGGTAATCGTCGCGCTCGCGCTGGAGCACCACAACGGGATCCTCAGGCTCGGCGTCGGCGTCGGGATCCTCAGGCTCGGCGTCGGCGTCGGTTTCCTCAGGCTCGGCGTCGGCCTCGGGTTCCTCAGGCTCGGCGTCGGCCTCCGGTTCCTCAGGCTCGGCGTCGGCCCCCGGAGCCTCCTCGGGCTCCGGATCGGCCTCCTCCTCCTGACCGTCGTCCGGCGGCACGTCGCGCTCCTTTTCCTTGGCGAGCTCCTCGCGCACGGCGTGCTCGGCGGGCTTGGGCCGGCCCTCCACTAGCGGCTCTCCTCACTGTCCACGACCTCGGCGTCCACGACCTCCTCCTCACCGGAGGCCGAGCCGTCGGAGGCGTCGCCGTTGTCGGCGGCGCCGTCCGCGGCCTGGGCCTGGGCCGCGGCCGCGGCGTACATCTGCTCGGACACCTGGTGGAAGGCGGTCTGCAGGGCCTCGGTCTTGGCGCGGATCTCGCCCGCGTCCTCGGACTCCAGCGAGCCTCGCACCTCGGTCACCGCCGCCCGGATGTTCTCCCTTGCGGAGTCGTCCACCGAGTCGCCCAGCTCCTCGAGCTGCTTGTCCGCCTGGTAGGCGGCGTTCTCGCCCTCGTTACGGGCCTCGACCAGGTCGCGCTGGCGGCGGTCGTCGTCGGCGTGAGCCTCGGCGTCCTTGACCATCCGCTCGACCTCTTCGTCGGCCAGCCCGGAGCCGGACTTGATCTCGATCTTCTGCTCCTTGCCCGTGCCGAGGTCCTTGGCCGACACGTTCACGATGCCGTTGGCGTCGATATCGAATCCGACCTCGACCTGCGGCACCCCGCGCGGGGCCGGGGGGATCCCGGTGAGCTGGAACTTGCCGAGCGACTTGTTGTAGGTGGCCATCTCGCGCTCACCCTGCAGCACGTGCACCTCGACGCTCGTCTGATTGTCCTCGGCGGTGGAGAACACCTCTGACTTGCGCGTGGGGATCGTGGTGTTGCGCTCGATGAGCTTGGTCATTACGCCGCCCTTGGTCTCGATGCCCAGCGTAAGCGGTGTCACGTCGAGCAGGAGCACGTCCTTGACGTCACCGGCCAGCACGCCGGCCTGGATGGCGGCGCCCACGGCCACGACCTCGTCGGGATTGACACCCCGGTGCGGGTCCTTGCCGGTCAGCGTCTTGACCTTCTCCTGCACGGCGGGCATGCGAGTCATGCCGCCGACCATGACGATGTGGTCGATGGAGTCGCCGGTGACCGATGCGTCCTTCATGACCTGCTTGACCGGAGCGTCGACGCGGCCCAGCAGGTCGGCCACGAGCTCGTTGAGCTTGGCCCGGGTGATGCGCTGGTTGAGGTGCTTGGGCACCGAGTCCACCGCGGTGATGAAGGGCAGGTTGATCTGCGTCTCCTGTGCGGAGGACAGCTCGGCCTTGGCCTTCTCGGCCTCCTGGTAGAGGCGCTGCAGAGCCATCTTGTCCTGGGACAGGTCCACGGCCTCGGCCTGCTTGAACTCGTCGACGAGCCAGTCGACGATCTTCTTGTCGAAGTTGTCGCCGCCCAGGTGGTTGTCACCCGCGGTGGCCTTCACCTCGAACACGCCGTCGCCGATCTCGAGGACCGACACGTCGAAGGTGCCGCCACCCAGGTCGAAGACGAGAATCGTCTGGTCGGCGTTCTCTTTGTCGAGGCCGTAGGCCAGCGAGGCGGCCGTGGGCTCGTTGATGATGCGCTTGACGTCCAGCCCCGCGACCTTGCCGGCATCCTTGGTCGCCTGGCGCTGATCGTCGTTGAAGTAGGCCGGGACGGTGATCACCGCGCCGTCGACCGTGTCACCCAGGTAGGCCTCGGCGTCGGCCTTCAGCTTCTGCAGAGTCATCGCGCTGATCTCGGGCGGCGAGTACTCCTTGTCGCCGGCCTTGATCCGGGCGTCGCCGTTCGGGCCTCGCACCACCTGGTACGGGACCATCGTCTCCTCCTCCTTGACCTCGGCCTCCTTGCGGCCCATGAAGCGCTTGATGGAGAAGATGGTGCGCTCGGGGTTGGTCACCGCCTGGCGCTTGGCGGGTGCGCCCACCAGGCGCTCCCCGCTGTCGGTGAAGGCGACCACTGACGGCGTGGTGCGCGCGCCCTCGGCGTTCTCGATGACGGTGGGCTCACCGCCGTCGAGCACTGCCATGCACGAGTTGGTCGTGCCAAGATCGATTCCGATGGTCTTGCCCATCGCCATTGCTCCTTTGCTTCGGGTCAGTTCGAATAGAAGAAAATCTGAGTCTTACTATGGCAGATCGTCAGAGATACCCCGCGAGAGTCGAAATCGCAGCGGAGCCGTTCGGCGCCACCGCCTCGCAGGCGCTGCTGGCCGAGCACGCCTCAGGCTTGATAGAGCGCTACGGCGCTGACACCGAGTCGGGCGCGAAACCCACCGAGCACGACGTGGCAGCCTTTCTCGTGGCGCGCGACGACGCGGGGACGCCCGTGGGGTGTGGCGCATTGCGCGCTCTGGACGACAGCGCCGCGGAGATCAAGCGCATGTACGTGCGCCCTCACGCACGCGGAGCGGGGCTGGGACGACGGCTGCTCGAGGCGCTGGAGGCCGAGGCCCGGACCCAGGGTTTCGAGGTGTGCCGGCTCGAGACCGGCGACCTGCAGGGGGAGGCGATCGGCCTGTATCGCGCGGCGGGCTATCGAGAGATCGAGCCCTGGGGCGCGTACATCGGGTCGTCGATCTCCCTCTGCTTCGAACGGCGGCTCGACCCTTGAAGCCGGCCGAGCTGCGGTCGGCCTGTCTGGCACATCCCGGAAGCGAGGAGCAGTTTCCCTTCGGACCCGAGACCTCGGTGTTCAAGGTGGCGGGAAAGGTGTTCGCACTCAGCCCTCTCGGCTCCCCTCCCCTGCGGGTGAGCCTGAAGTGCGAGCCGGGGTTGGCCGAGGAGCTGCGGGCGGCCTACCCGGCGATCGGTCCGGGCTATCACCTCAATAAGCGCCACTGGAACACCGTCGAGGTGGCCGGTGTGCCCGCCAAGCTGCTGCGCGACATGATCGAGGACAGCTACGACCTGGTCGTCTCGGCTCTCCCGCGCAAGACGCGCGAGAAGCTCGGGTGGGCGCCCGAAGCCGGATAGCCCGGTGCTCAAGCTCCTGCGGGCCGCGGTGATCGCGGTGGCGCTCTTCCTGCTGGCCGACGGGCTGGACCTGGGACCACTCGACGAGGGCGGACGAAACGGACGCGCCCGCGTGGTGCGGGTGATCGACGGCGACACCGTGCAGCTGAGCGGTGTCGGGCGCGTGCGCCTGATCGGCGTGGACACCCCCGAGCGCGGGCGCTGCTTCGAGGACGCCGCCACGCGCTTCACCCGCGAGCGGATTGGCGGACGGCGGGTGCGATACGCGCTCGGCGAGGAGGACGAGGACCGCTACGGGCGCATGCTGGCCTACCTGTACCGGCGCGGGGGCATGCACAACCTCGCGCTGGTGCGCCGCGGCTATGCGGAGACGCTGACCATCCCACCGAATGACCGCTTCGCAGGACGTTTCCGGCGCGCGGAGCGAGCGGCGCGGCGGACACGAGCAGGCCGCTGGGGCGCCTGCCGCTGAGCTACGCCGCCGCGGGCGGAGGATCGAGGCGATCCAGCCGGTCGAGAACCTCGCCTCATGAACTCGCGGTGCTCAGTGAGCTCGACCCGGTGCAACTTGCGAGTCAGCCGCATCTGCTCCTCCAACCGATCCATCAGCTCGTTGCCCCGCTCCAGGTGCGCGTCGAGGCGCCTGAGGATGTCCCGGTTCCCCACGCCCGAAATTGTGGCACGGCAGGAGCCGTTGAACCGGACTCCTCCGTGTCGATTCTGCGACAGCGCGGTGACGAATCAGCCTTCGGGCAGCGGCCGCGGCGGGCGCATGCGCGGGACGAGCTCCACCGCCACGATTGCGGCAAGGATTAGTAGCGCTCCAAGCAGCGAGAGGGCCGACAGCCGCTCGTCGGCCAGCAGCCAGCCGAAGAAGCCCGCGAAGGCGGGCTCGCTGGCGAGGATCAGCGCGGTGCGGGCGGGCGAGGCGTGTTGCTGGGCATAGGTCTGGATGAAGAAGCCCAGCGCGCTGGCCACCAGCGACGTGACGATCAGTGCGGACCAGACTGTGGCTCCCTCGGGCCCCTCCAGGTCGCCGGCCACGCCGGCGATTGCCAGACAGATCGTCCCGCACACAGCGAGCTGCACCACCACCAGCCCGCCCACCTCGTACTCGCGCACCGCTCGGGAGGTAACGAGAATGTGCCCCGCGAAGGCCAGGGCGCAGAGCAGCACCAGGCCGTCGCCCCGCAGCCGGAAGTCGCCGCCCGCCCCGGAGAGTAGGAACAGCCCGAGCACCGACACCCCGGCGGCCGCCCACCCGACGGGCGACATGCGCTCGGACAGCAGGAGCGCGCCAAGCAGCGGCGTGAACACCACCATCATCCCGGTGATGAACCCGGCGTTGGAGGCGGTGGTCTGCTCCAGGCCCAGAGTCTGGAACACGTAGCCGGCGGTGAGGAACACCCCCATGACCGCCCCCGCGCGCCACCCAGCAGGCGAGAGCGAGCGCAGCTGGCGGTGAAAGACCAGCGCCACCAGCGCAGCGGCGGGTAGGAAGCGGTAGGCGAGGAAGGCCATCGTGGGCAGCAACTCGATCGCGTCCTGGACCATCACGAACGTCAGGCCCCACACCGCGGCCACGCCCACCAGGGCCAACTCCGCGCCGGCGTGCCCCGGCCGCTGCGCCTCGCTCACCGCGCGGCTCGGGCCGCGGCGGCCAGCTCGCGCGCGTAGGGGCACATGCTGCGCAGCGGACACTGCTCGCAGGCCGGCGACCGCGCCGTGCAGGTGCGCCGCCCGTGCCTGATCAGCGCCATGTGGGCCTCGTAGGGATCGGACCCGCGCGCCAGGCGCAGCATCTCGTCGTGGGCCTCCTCCAGCGGCGCCCTGGGCCGGAACAGGCCCAGGCGCGTGCCCACCCGGTACACGTGGGTGTCCACCGGGATGTCTGCGCGACCGTAGGCGAAGAGCAGCACGCAGGCCGCCGTCTTGCGGCCCACACCGGGCAGCTCGCACAGTTCCGCGCGGGCCTGCTCCAGCGGCTCAGAGGCCAGGCGCGACAGGTCGTCGTCGCCCACGGCACGCAGGATCTGCTGGATGCGCGGAGCCTTGCTCGGGGCCAGCCCGCCAGGGCGGATGGCCTCCTCCACCTCGGCCACCGGGGCCTCGCGCACTGCGGCCCAGGAGGGGAAGCGCTCGCGCAGGCGCCCGTAGGCCACGTCGCGGTTGCGGTCGTTGGTGTTCTGTGAGAGCACCGTGAGCACCAGCTCGTCGACCGGCGCGCCGTGCGGACGACCGTTTGGACGCCCGTACTCCGCACGCAGGCGCTCGAGCACCTTGCGCAGGCGGCTCGGCGCGTAAGCCTTCCACTCGGACGCTGCGGACACGGGCGCAACCCTAGGTGGGGCGCACGAGCGGTGGTGATATGAAGCCGACCGTGAGGGTGGAGGAACATCGCGCGGACGTGAACGGCGTGGAGGTGTTCTGGCGCCGCGCCAGACCCGACGCAGGCGCCGCGCCCGTGCTCTACGTGCACGGCGTGCCCAACCACGCCGACCTCTGGCAGCCCTTTCTGGAGCGCACCGGCGGCGTGGCGCTGGACCTGCCCGGGTTCGGTCGCTCGGGCAAGCCCGCGGACTTCGGTTACTCGATCGCCGGCTACGACCGCTTTCTGGAGGCCTTCCTCGGCCACCTCGGTGTGACCCGCTTCTCGCTTGTATGCCACGACTGGGGGGTGGTGTCGCTTGCCACCGCCCAGCGCCTGCACGACCGGCTCGAGCGCCTCGTGGTGATCGCCGGAGTGCCACTTCTGCCGGGCTACCGCTGGCATCGCATCGCTCGCGTGTGGCGCACGCCCCTGGCCGGGGAGATGGCCATGGGCTTCAGCACCCGCTGGGGGCTCAAGCAGTTCTCGAAGGAGGCGAGCGCCACGCCCGGTCCGCTGCCCGACGAGTTCCTGGACGCCACGTGGGAGCACTTCGACCACGGCACCCAGCGGGCGATCCTCAAGCTCTACCGCGCTTCGCCCCCGCCCGTACTGGAGGCCGCGGGGCGAGACCTTGGCCGCGTGGACGCTCCGGCCCTGGTGCTTTGGCCCGACCGCGATCCCTACATCGGCCCTGAGTTCGGGGCCGCGTACGCCGAGGAGCTGCCCAGTGCCACCCTGGAGACGGTCGCCGGCGCCGGTCATTGGCCCTGGCTCGACCGGCCGGAGGTTGTGGAGCGGGCGACGTCCTTCCTTACCCGGGCCTGACCGTCCGGCTCCCCTACCCTCAGGCCGGTGCCGCGCCTGCGCCGCCTGCTCTGCACCCTGGTAGCCGCCCTGTTGCTCGTTATCGCGAGCTGCGGGGGCGACGACGAGGGCTCCGGCGACGCCTCTTCGCCCCCGCCGGCGCCGACTGAGCCCCCACGGACCGGGGGAGGGCAGGCCGCGCCCAAGGAACCACTGCGTGCCCGAGGCCGACCGCGGCTTGAGACGGTGGTCACCGGTCTGCAGGCCCCCTGGGAGATCGCCTTCCTGCCCGACCGGCGGGCGCTGCTCACCGAGCGCTCCGGCAGCGTGCGCCTGTTGGACCGCGAGCTGCGGCTGCAAAAAAGGCCTGTGGCCACCGTGGAGGTGGCCGCGATCGGCGAGGGCGGGCTCCTCGGCCTGGCCGTGGACCCGCAGTTTCGGCGCAACCGCTTCGTCTACCTCTACCGCACCACGGACTCCGGCAACGAGGTGGCGCGCTACCGGTTCAATGGCGACCGGCTGGCCGAGGAGGCGGTGGTCCTCGAGGGGCTCGAGGCCGCGCCCATCCACGACGGCGGGCGAATCCACTTCGGCCCCGACGGGCTGCTCTACGTGTCCACCGGCGAGGCGGGCAATCCCGACCTCGCGCAGGACGACGACTCCCTCAACGGCAAGTTTCTGCGCCTGCGCGCCTTCCGTGACGCCGGCGGCGAGCCCGAGGTCATCGACAAGGGCCACCGCAACGTGCAGGGCTTCGACTGGGACGCTGATGGACGGCTGTTCGCCACCGAGTTCGGCGACGACTCCGACGACGAGCTGAACCTGATCCGAGAGGGGGGCAACTACGGCTGGCCCGAGCGCGAAGGCACCGAGGGCGGCGGCGAGTTCATTCCGGCGCTAGTGGGCTATGAGGATGTGATCGCCCCATCGGGCGGCACGATCGTCTCCCAGCCCGGATCGAAATGGACGGGCAGCTTTCTGTTCGGCGCGCTGGTGGGTGAGCAGATCCGCCGTGTCGAGCTGGACGGAGGGCAAGCCGGCGAGGACGAGGCCCTGTTCGAGGGCAGGCTGGGGCGGGTGCGCACGGTGGTCGAGGGGCCCGACGGAGCCCTGTACGCACTGACCAACAACACCGACGGTCGCGGCAGCCCACGCAAGGGCGACGACCGGCTGGTGCGCATCGTGCCGCCTGCGTAGTAGGACTACCCTGTCGCGCGTGCCGCGCGCCGCCCACTCAGTTACCGCGCCGCCACCGCGCGCCGCAACCCCGGTCGCCTTTCCTGCCCCCTCCGGCCGCGGCGAGAGCCCGCCCCGCGAGCATCCGCACGACCCCCTTCGCGAGCGCGTGGACTGGTGGCGGCTGGCGCCCTCGCTGGTCGCGGCACTCCTCGCCGCGGTCTACCTGTTGGTTGCCCCGCGCTCACCTGACCTGGCCGCACATGTCTTCCGGGCCGAGCTGTTCGGCCGTGAGGGCTTCACCATCTGGAACGGCCAGTGGTACGGCGGGCACCACACGCCGGCCTACTCGCTGCTCTCACCCCCGCTGGGCTGGCTGCTCGGGCCGCCGCTGATGGGCGCCCTGTCGGCCATAGCCGCTGCCGCCTCCTTCACCGAGCTGGCCCGCGGCCACTGGGGCGCTCGGGCGGCACGGGCCGGGACGCTGATGTTCGGGGCGGGCTCGGCCACGCTGCTGTTCACCAACCGGCTGCCCTTCGCGCTCGGCGTGGCCTTCGGGATGGGCGCACTGCTGGCCCTTCAGCACCGCCGCCGCGTGACGGCGCCCGTACTCGCAGTGCTCGCGGCGCTCGGCAGCCCCGTGGCCGGCCTGTACCTCTTCATGGCCGGAACGGCCTACGCAATCACCGCGCGCGGGGACGAGACGCGGCGGCGGCGCACCGACGGCTTGGCGTTGGCCGCCGGAGGGCTCGTGCCACCGATCCTGCTCAACGCCGCCTTCCCGGAGGGCGGCTACGCCCCGATGGTCTTCACCACCTACGTCGCCATCCCGATTTTCTGCGTGGCGGCCCTGGTGGTGATCCCGCGCTCCGAGCGGACCCTCTGGTGGGCGGTGGTGCTGTACGCCCTGGGGGCCACGGCGGCCTTCGCGCTGCCCACCGCGATGGGCAACAACGCTGTGCGGCTGGGAGCGCTGGTGGGAGGGCCGGTGATGCTGCTGGTGCTCGCCGGCACCTGGCGCCATCGCCGCCGCGCCCAGGTGGCCGCGCTCGCAGGGCTGATCGTGGCCTTCGCAGTGTGGCAGTGGTCGTCCGCCGTGCGTGACACCTACAAGGCGGCCACCGACCCGGTGGCCTCCGATGCCAGCTACTTCGACCCGGTGCGCGAGTACCTGGCGCTGCTGCCTGACCAGGCGCGCGTTGAGATTCCCTTCACCCTCGGCCACTGGGAGGGGGCGCAGGTGGCCACCGAGGCACCGCTGGCCCGCGGCTGGCTGCGCCAACTGGATACCGGACGCCACCCGATCTTCTACAAGGACGGGCTGAACGAGCTCACCTACGCCAGCTGGCTGTCGGAGAACGCCGTGCGCTACGTGGCGCTGCCCGATACAAAGCCCGACGCCAGCTCCTACCGCGAGCGGGCGCTGATCGAGCAGCCGGGAGGCCTGCCCTACCTCAAGCTGCGCGCCCGTTTCGATCATTGGCGCATCTACGAGGTCACCCTGCCCGCGCCGGTCGTGATTGCGCAGGGCGACTCGAACATCCAGCTCGAGCAGCTGGGCTCCGATCAGGTGCTGCTGCGTGTGCACAAGCCCGGACAGGCGGTGGTGCGCGTTCGCTGGACGCCGTACTGGCTGGCCAAGGGTGGGTGCGTGGAGCGCGATGGCGCGTGGACGCGGGTGACGGCGCCCCGAGAGGGGTTCCTGCGGCTGGTCATTCGCTTCTCGCCCGAGCGCGTGGTCCAGCGCGGGCGCCGTTGCAACGGCGCCTGAGTAACCCGTGGCGGTGGTTAGTCTGTCGTGATGGTCCCGCTGTCGCACCGCGTTTCCCCCGTAATCGAGCGCGTGAGGCACTCCAGCAGCCGCTGGCTGCCCCAGGGAGGAATCGACGCCCTGCGCCAGCTACTGCTCTTCGCCGCCGCCTACTACGCCTACCGGCTCGTGCGCGGGCTGGTGGACGGGCGCGCGGTGGCGGCCTTCGAGAACGCGCGCGCGCTGGTGGACATCGAGCGAGCTCTGGGCACGTTCTTCGAGCCGGGCCTGCAGGCCTGGGCACAGGGCGAGGCCTGGATCGTGACCGCGGCCAACTGGATGTACGTCAACTCGCATTTCGTGGTCACGACCACGTTCCTGATCTGGCTCTACACCGCCCGCAACCACGCCTTCTACTACGTGCGCAACATGTTCATGGTGGCGATGGGGCTGGCGCTCGTGGGCTACGTCGCATTCCCCACGGCGCCGCCGCGCTTCCTTCCCGAATGGGGATTCACCGACACCGTGGCCGCCTTCGTGGGCGACGCCGCCTCGCAGAGCGCCAACGAGCTCTACAACCCGTTCGCCGCAGTGCCCAGCATGCACGTGGCCTTCGCGCTGATGATCGCCATCCCCGCCGTGAAGCTCGTGCGTCACGGCGCTTTCAAGGTCTTGTGGGCGATCTACCCGGCGGTGGTCACATTCGTCGTGGTGGTCACCGCCAACCACTTCTGGGTCGACGCCGCCCTCGGCGCACTGGTGGCGGCCGCAGCGGCCTCCGCCGCGTCTCACGCCCTGGCCAGGGCGCGCCCCGAGGCCTGGGCCTGGCGGCGCAAGGCGGGCGCCGAGGCAGTCGCCTAGAGCACTAGAGTCTCCGCCGCATGGTCGAGCCCACTGCCGGCGGGCGACGCAGCGGCGCGGATATGCGCGCCCAGGCGCGCAACCGCCTGATCGAGTCCCGCCTCACGCCGAACGCCATCTCGATCATGGGCCTGGTGGGCAACCTGGTGGCTGCGGTGCTGGTAACCCAGGAGGAGTTCTTCCTCGCCGGCATCGCCTTCATCGCGGGCTCGGTGATGGACACCCTCGATGGGCGCTACTCGCGCATGTCGGGAAAGGGCACCCCGTTCGGCGCCTTCCTGGACTCCAGCCTGGACCGGATGGAGGAGGGCATCGTGCTCGCCGCGGTGGGTGCCTACTTCGCGCAGCAGGGAGACGATCTCGCGGTGGCCGCGGTCGTTTTGGCCGTGCTCTTCTCGCTGATGGTGAGTTACACGCGCGCCCGGGCGGAGGCCCTGGGCGTCGAATGCAAGGTGGGACTTGCCACGCGCGCGGTGCGCGTGGTGATCATCTCCGTCGGCCTGCTCTTCGCCAAGGGCGCGAACCTGGGAGACTTCGAATTGCTGGAGCCCGCGGTGTACCTGCTGGCGGGACTCACGGTTTTCACGACGTTCCAGCGGGTATGGCATGTCCGAAGCGTTCTAGGAAGGGATCGTGCGCAGCCGGCCGAGCCGGCTGCTTCGCCCGAGGCCGACGCCGACCCTGTGTAACTGGGGCCGGGCGCCGGGGTTCGCTTTTCTGCGGCTCCCCAGGCGGGGGCCGCTTTTCATGAGACCTTAGGAGGGCTCTGTGACTGACCAACTGCATACCAACGGCGCATCTCGCTATCAGAGCGAAAAGGTGCGCGTGGCGATCGTAGGAGTGGGCAACTGCGCCTCCTCGTTCGTCCAGGGCGTCCAGTACTACAACGACGCCGACCCCACTCAAGACGTTCCCGGGCTGATGCACGTGGACCTGGGCGGGTACCACGTCCGCGACATCGAGTTCACCGCGGCGTTTGACATCGACGCCGAGAAGGTGGGCAAGGACCTGTCCGAGGCGATCTGGTCCGGGCAGAACAACACGATCAAGTTCGCCGACGTGCCCAAGCTCGACGTGCCCGTCCACCGCGGCATGACCCACGACGGCCTGGGCAAGTACCTGAAGGAGAAGATCACCAAGGCGCCCGGCGACACCGCCGACATCGTCCAGATCCTCAAGGACACCAAGACCGACGTGGTGGTGTCCTACCTTCCGGTGGGCTCGGAGAACGCCACCAAGTGGTACGTGGAGCAGGTGCTCGAGGCCGGCTGTGGCTTCGTGAACTGCATCCCGGTGTTCATCGCCAGGGAGGAGTACTGGGGCAACCGCTTCCGCAAGGCGGGCCTTCCCATCGTGGGCGACGACATCAAGTCGCAGGTTGGCGCAACCATCGTCCATCGCCAGCTCGCTCGCCTTTTCGGCGATCGCGGGGTGAAGATGATGCGCACCTCGCAGCTCAACGTGGGCGGCAACATGGACTTCTACAACATGCTCGAGCGCGAGCGGCTGGAGTCCAAGAAGATCAGCAAGACCAACGCCGTGACGTCGATCATGGAGCACGAGCTGCCCGCCGACGACGTCCACGTGGGCCCCTCGGACTACGTGCCGTGGCTCACCGACCGCAAGTGGGCCCACATCCGCCTCGAGGGCCAGGCCTTCGGGGACGTGCCGCTCAACGCCGAGCTCAAGCTCGAGGTGTGGGACTCCCCCAACTCGGCCGGCATCGTGACCGACGCCGTGCGCTGCTGCAAGCTGGCGCTGAACAACGGCCTCTCGGGGCCGCTCGAGGCACCGAGCTCGTATTTGATGAAGTCCCCGCCCGTACAGGTGCCCGACGATCAGGCGCGCGAGGACACCGAGAACTTCATCGCCCAGTACGGCGGCGCGCCCAAGCTGCCGGGCGGCAAGGCACGGGTGAGGGTCATCGACGAGGCTTAGGCCGTCGACGACGGCGGCGGACGAACTCGTCCTTGCGGATGCGCGCGTGCACGCCCTTGGTCTTGTCGACCACCTGGCTGACCGTGTAGTCGGCAGCAGCGCTCAGGTAGGCGTAGGCCACCGAGCGCTGCATGCCGAACTCACCGTGCAGGAACTCGATCGACTCTCGCACAGCCTGCTTCATCGCCTCGTCGAGATCGGCGTTGAGCCCCACGGGGAGCCAGTAGTCGGCGGTCTCGCCGAACGGGCTGGCAAGGCTCCCGCGGTTGCCGGGGATCTCGGCGCTTCCCTTCTTGAGCACCGTGAGGCGGAAGCTGCCGCGAAGCGGCGCCTCGAGCGCCGTAAGCGCCACCTCGCCATCCCCCTGGCGGTAATGGGGATCGCCCACGAAGAACTTCGCGCCCGGCACGAACACCGGCAGGTAGAGCTTGGAGCCGACGGTGAAGTCGCGGATGTCCAGATTGCCGCCCGCGACGGTCGGCGGGATGGAGTTCACCCGCTCGGTGGTATCCATCGCGACCCCCATGATCCCCATGAAGGGATCGATCGGGAACTCCGCCCGGCGGCGCCCCGCCGGGAGCACCGCCGTGTCCGCGCCCTTGATCCGCCTTACGGGCGTGAAGACCGAAACGTTGTGGTACAGCTCGGGCCGCTGCGGACTCGCCTCCGGTGACGGCTTGGGGCCCCTCGGGTACTCGCCGGGAAGCGCGCCCTTGCCGTGACGGCTGGAGATCACCCCGTACGGGGCGCGCGGGATCAATCCGACCACCTCGATCTTGAGCACGTCCCCAGGCCGAGCGCCCCGAACCAGGACTGGGCCGGTGACAACGTGAGGGCCGTCGACGGCGAAGTCGTGCTCGATCCGCGACGCGGCGATCGCGCGCGCGTCGCGCAGGACGTCACCCTCGCCGACGCCCTTGGACGCGAAGTACCCCACGGGGTCGCGGCCCTGGTCCTCGAGGATGCCCTCGTGCGAGACAGTGTCGAAGGTCACGACGGAGCCCGAATCGACGTAGACCACGGGCTTGGAGGCCGCGTTCGGGAGGTACCCCCACCTGATCGTCTCGGGAGTGGACTTCACGTAGCGCCCAACGCGTCTGCCCTCGCCGGGTTGGAGCACGCGCGGGCCGCGCCGGTCACCAAGCGTGCCCGTCGCCTCCGCGCCTCCTGGGGAGAGCATCCACGAGGGCGCCACGGCCCCGCCTCCGATCGCCGCAGCTGCCTTCAAGAGCGTCCGCCGACCAATGCCGTCGTCCATCGCCTCGAACGCCTGCTCCGGCTCTGTCCAGCCGTCCGTGCCCGTCTCGCCCATCGCCACTCCCCATCGGTCGGTTGCGGGTTGGGAATTCTGCAACGTCGGCCGCCGGCCTCACACCGACCGGGCGTCCAGTTGAGCGCGCGGGCGCTGGCCCCGCTGTCGAGGCCGCCTCCGATTATCCTGCCCCTCGTGCCCGACGAGCGTTTCTCGATCGCCCAGGTCACTCCATATCCCTGGGAGCAGCACCATGAGGTGAACACCTACGTCGAGCGGGTCTCCGACGAGCTGTGCCGGCGCGGTCATCAGGTGGCTGTGGTGGCGCCGTCCGAGTCACGCGAGCTGATCCGCGAGGGCCGGGCACGGGTGAAGCGCCTCGCCGGCGATCCCGGGGCGTTGTTCGATGCCCCGGGGTGCGCGAGCCTCGTGGGGGTGGGCCAGAGCCTGCCGTTCAGGCGCAACGGCTCCGTGGCGCTGCCACTGGACGTGTCCCGCACCATCGAGGAACTGATGGACGGCGCGGAGCTCGACTTCGTGCACGTGCACGAGCCGTTCGCACCGAGTGCGGCCGGCGCGGCTCTGCGCCACTCCCGCGCTCTCAACGTGGGCACCTTCCACTCCCCGGAGGAGCGCTTCCTCTCGACGCAGGTGGCACGGCCCGTAGTCGAGCGGCTGTTCGGGCGGCTGGACGGGCGCACCGCGGCGTTCGCCGCCACCCGCGACGTCGTGGAGCGCTTCTTCGGTGGCAGCTACCGGGTGATCCAGCCCGGCGCCGACGTCCAGCCGTCGGCGAGCCGCGGCTCGGGCCCGCCCGAGATCCTGTTCTGCGCCGAGGAGGAGCGCGGAGCGCTGCGGCTGTTCCTGCGCGCCCTTCGCAAGCTGCCCGTGGAGCTGGACTGGACCGCCACGGTGTGGCTGCGCGACCCCTCCGCATGGCCGCCCGCGCAACTGCCCCGCAGGCTACGGGACAGGGTGCGTTTCGCGGGCCCCGCCCAGGGCTCGGAGGCGCAGCACCTCGCCCGCGCCACCATCGTGGTGGCCGCGTCCACCGGGACCGCCCCGGCCCCGCAGCTGCTGCTCAGGGCACTGGCGGGCGGTGCCGTGCCGGTGGTCTCGCGGCTGCCTCAATACGAGGAGGTGCTCGAAGAGGGCGAGCTCGGGCTGCTGTTTGAGCCACGCGATGTGCTCACCCTCGGCGCCCAGCTGCAGCGACTGGTGTCAGAGCCCGCGCTGGTGCAGTCCTACGGCGCGAAGATCGCCGCCGTCCACGACCGCCTGGGCTGGGGTCGGGCGGGGGACGAGCTGGAAGACCTCTATCGGCGCCTCGCCGCGCGCCGCCACGCACCGGAGGGCGACTCCGTGGTCCGCCGCCGGATCGTGGACCGCGACTTCATCCACGTGGACATCCACATGCACACCGACCACTCCAGCGACTGCGCCACACCCGTGACCACGCTCCTGAAGGCCGCCGAGGCGGCCGGCCTGGGCGCGATCGCGATCACCGACCACAACGAGGTGTCCGGCGCACACGAGGCGCGCGAGCAGTCCCGGCGCAACGGTGGCTCGGTGAAGGTGATCGTGGCCGAAGAGGTCAAGACGGCCGACCAGGGCGAGGTGATCGGGCTGTTCATAGAGGACAAGATCCCGAAGGGCATGACCCTGCAGGACACGATCGCCGCCATCCGCGAGCAGGGTGGGCTTGTCTACGTGCCCCACCCCTTCGATCGGATGCATTCCGTGCCCGACTACGAGCATCTGCTCGACGTGGTGGAGGACGTGGATGCGATCGAGGTGTTCAACCCGCGCGTGGCCTTCTCGGCCTTCAACGACGAGGCCGCGCGCTTCGCCGCCAAGTACCGCATCGTGGCCGGCGCCGGCTCCGACAGCCACGTGGCGGCTGGGCTGGGCTCGGTCAAGATCCGCATGCGCGATTTCGACGGGCCGGAGGAGTTCCTGGAATCGCTGCGCGACGCCGACATCGTCCGCAAGCGCACCAGCCTGCTCTACGTGCAGGCGCTGAAGTTCATCCAGACCAAGGCCACCCCGCCCGCGGCACGGCGCCGGACGGCAAAGCCGGGCGCCGGGGCCAGCCGCGCCAACGGCAAGGAGTGATGCAGGCAGAGGGATGGCGCCCGCCCCGTCAAAACCCCCGATCGGAGTGCCGGCGACTGACGACGAGATTCGCGAGAAGTACCTCGAGCGCGCGATCCGTGAGCTGAACCAGCTCACGCGCGAGATACAGACCTGCGATCACTGCCCCCGGGGCAACCTCATGCCAGTGCTCGGCTCGGGCCACCCCCAGGCCGACGTGATGATGCTCAAGTTCGCCCCCAGGCCGTCGGAGATCGAGGAGGGCGTGGCCTTCTACGGGCGCTCGGGCAGCGCGCTGATGAAGAGCTTCAAGCGGCTGAGCATCGACCCGCTCGCCGTTTACGGCACGGTTTTCGTCAAGTGCCCGGTGCCCGATACCGACCTCTCGGCCCCCGAGTGCCGGGCTCGGGTGCTGGACGAGCTGGCAGTGGTGGCTCCCCGCATGGTCGTCGTGATGGGCCAGGAGGCGCTGGAGGAGCTGAACGGGCTCGGGGTGCCTCTGGGCGCCCAGGTCGAGCCCGCCATCGGCGAGGTACAGAAGCTGACCCCCAGCTGCGATGCCCTGTACGTACCCGACATCGACGCCTCACTCGACGACGAAGCCTCCAAGCGCGCGTTCTGGAGCGCATTTCGCACGCTGGGCGACTGGTACGCGGACTTCCCGCCGTATTGACCAGTGAATCCTCGAGTTCCATCTACGATGGGCCGTATGCGGTGGGGCGGTGATCTGCATCGACGGCGCCTCCCCCTCCCGCCCCTGACGCGCTGGGCTCGCACGGGTTAGGCCCGAGAGCCACTGCATGAGCTGAAGCACAAATGCGCGGGTGCTTGGACTCGCCCCGGTGCCCGCGCTATCTTCGCGGAGGGGGCGCCGCCCCGGAGGAGGGTCGGTGGAGCAGAGCGCACATGTCCTGGTCGTGGCCAACCGCACCGCGGACTCGGACGCGTTGCTCGACCGCATCCGAGGTGCGGGTCTCCAGGTCGAGGGCATGGTCGGCGACCCGGATCCGGTCGCTGCCGTTCAGGATGCCCTGAACGCAGGCAAGAACTTCGACGAGGCCATCGTGGCCACTCTGCCCCGGCACCTCTCGCGCTGGCTCAAGCTCGATCTACCCAACCGGGTGAGGCGCTCCACGGGAGTGGCGGTGACCCACGTCGAGGCGCAGGGCGGTTCGGCCACGAGCCGGGACTAGTACATCCGGCCGAAGGTTCGAGCGGGAATCGGCGAGCGGCTGGAGGTGGCTGGCAAGTCCGGTGGACGTAGTCGATGCCCAAGCATCGGCGAGTCCGCCGGACGCCGCCAGGCGCGTCCAGCCGCCGCCGAAACCGCTCGAACTTGAGGACGGGTGTATTAGGCTCCGGCCGTGCGGCGAGTGAGCAGCGCCACGCTCTCGATGTGCGGCGTCTGGGGGAACATGTCCACCGGGCGGACGCTGCGCAGCTCATAGCCGGCGTCGACCATCTGGCGAGCGTTGGGAGCGAGCGTGGTGGGGTTGCAGGACACGTAGACGATCCGCTGGACCTCGGCCTCGAGCACCCTACGAACCACCTTCTGCGAGAGGCCGGCGCGCGGCGGGTCGATCACGGCCACGTCGGCGCCGACGCCCTCCTGTTCGAGCAGCGGGCGCATGGCGGTGCGTATGTCGCCGGCATAGAAGCGGGCGTTGTCCAGGCCGTTGAGCTTGGCATTCTCGATCGCGTCGGCCACGGCGCGCTCCACCACCTCCACGCCCACCACCTCCCGTGCGTCGAGCGCCATGGCCAGGGCGATCGTGCCGATGCCGCAGTAGAGGTCGATCACGCGCTCGCGGCCGCTCAGGCCGGCTGCCTGCAGCGCCACGCCATAGAGCTGCTCGGCCATCTCGGTGTTGGTCTGAAAGAAGGCGTCGGGTGAGATCCGAAAGCGCAGACGCGCGCCGCCGAGGTCCAGCTGCTCCTCGATGGCGGGCTCGCCCTTGAGCGTCTTGGTCTTGCCGCCGCGGGTGGTCTCGGCAACGCCCTCGGCCTGGGTCCACAGCACGCTGTCGGCCGGCAAGGCCGCCGCGAACTCGTCGTGGCGGAAGGCTCCGGTGCTCGTCACGAGCCGCGCCTGGAGCTGGCCGGTGCGCCGCCCCTCGCGCACCACCAGGTTGCGCAGGAACCCGGAGTGGTCGCCGCGGTCATACGGCGACAGCCCCTCCTCGCGGCACCAGGCCCGTACAGCCAGGCGCAGTTGGTCAACGCGCTCGGAGGCCAGGACGTCGCTCTCCATGTCCTCGACCACGTCCCAGCGGCCCGGGCTGTGGAAGCCGAGCGCGAGCTGGCCGTCTTCGGACTGTCCGAAGGAGTACTCCATCTTGTTGCGATAGCGCAGCGGCGCCACCGCCGGCACGATCGGCTCCACCGGTGGGTCATCGAAGCCGCCCAGGCGCTTCAGGGCGTCGCGCACCTGGCTCTCCTTCTCGGCCAGCTGGCGCTCGTAGGAGAGCACCTGCCAGGGCGCGCCCGGATGGGACACCTCTGGCTCGATGCGCTCGGGGCTGGCCTCCAGCAGCTCTTCGAGGCGCGCCTCGGCGAACGAGCGCTTGGCCTTCTCGATCCGCGCCCGCACGCGGTCGCCGGGCACCGCGCCGCGCACGAAGACCACGAAGCCGGCTTCGGCCCGGCCCACGCCTGCGCCGCCATGAGCGAGCGAGTCGATGGTGACCTCCACCTCCTCGCCCCGCCGGGGGCGAGGACGCTGGGCGGCTGATGGTGCGGCTTCGGACGGCATGGCCCCAATGCTCGCAGGCCCGTGCCGCGGGCCTGCCCCAGGGGCGCGAGCTCAGCCGAGCGCGTCCTCGATGGCGCTGAGCACCGTCTTGCGGTTCGCGTGGCGACGCTCGTAGTCGCGCACCTTGCGCAGCTCCGCCGGGCTCAGACCGGGCAGCCGGCCCTGGACCTGCGCCACGGTCAGGTCGTTGTAGCCGCTCACCGGGAAGCTCGGCCCGAGTCCTGCCGCCCGGCGGGCGCGGTCGGCCTGTGCGATCACCGGGTCAGCTCCCTTCACCGCCTCCTTGCGCGCGCGGGAGGTGGCGCCCTCCACCTGGTCGCGCGCCTTGCGGGCGGCGTTGTTGCCGCGCTTGCGCGCCGAGTCGGTACGACCCTCGATCTCGCTGCGGCCGCGGCCCATCAGCTGCTCAAGGTCGCTGAGCACATCGTTGGTTTGCTTGCGGCCACGGTCGATGATGCCGGACACGAGGTCCTGCGCGTCATCGGCGGTCACCCGCCCCCGCGTGACCGCGTCGTTCACGGCCTCCTCGATCCTCTCGCGGGTGAGCATCACCAGGCCCAGCGGGTCGATCACGCGCTTGCTGATCGCCTCGCGCATCTCGGAAACGTTCTTGGCGGAGAAGTCTGTGTCGGTCTTGCGGCTGGCGGACGCCCGGCGAGCGGATGCGGAGCGCTGCGCGCCGGTGCGCTTGGCTGCACCCTTCTTGGCCGCGGTCGAGCGCTTGCGTGCCTCGCTCTTGCGCGTGGCGGCGCCCTTCTTGGCCGCGGTCGAGCGCTGGGCCGCGGGAGACCGGCCGCCGGCGCCCGACGAGGCCGAGCGCGCGGACGATGCCGACTTGGCCCGCGACTTCGAGCCGCTCGCGCGCGAGCTGCCACTCCTCTTGCTGCTACCGCTGCTGCCTCCGCTCTGGGCCATCTCGTCCTCCCGTTTCGTGTGCTGCCGTGCGCGGACTATCTCATGCCCAACAAGGCGGTGACGGGCGCGTGGTCTGAGAGGCGCAGCGCCAGCCCGCAGGGCTCACGCAACTCGCGTGCGGCGGCCTTCAGCGCGGTGGGCTTGGACCTCACGGCAAGGCCGCGCACCAACAGGTGATCGATGGCGCGTGGGGCGGTCGGACCGGCCAGGTCGTAGCGCTCGCGCACCTGCTCGAATGCGCCGGGCACCTCGGCCGCGCGCAGGTTGAGGTCCCCGCCGAGCAGCAGCGGCAACCCTCCTGCGAAGGCCACCGCGCGCTCGGCCGCGCGCAGCAGCTCGCCCGCGCTGCGACCGGTCTCGGGCACCGACAGGTGCATCGACGCCACGGCCAGGCGCGCTCCTTCGGCCAGGCGCACACGGGCGAGCAGCATGGTCCGGCGTTCGGGGTCGCGGGTCAGCTCCATGCGCTGCACCGCCTCCACCCGCCCGGGCGCACGCACCAGCACCATGTTCGACCCGCCCTCGTTCGAGGCGATCAGGTCGGGATTTCGCGCGCCGATGGCTCGGCGCAGCGGGGCCAGCCAGTTGCGGGAGGTCAGCGCTAGCGCACCCGACGCGCGCGTGGCACGGCCCAGCGGCTCCAGCCAGCGCGGCGGAGCTTCCTGGAGCAGTGCAATCTGCCAGTCCAGCGAGTCGAGATAGCGCGCGAACTCGCTCAGCAGAGGCCGGTTGACCTGCACGTGTGTGGCCGAGCGCTCGGTGACCCTCAGCAGGCGTGAGCGCCAGGTGTAGAGCTCGCCGCCCGGCGGCTTGTCGCGGCCGTGAAAGAGGTTCCACGTGACCGCCCCGAAATGAGATCGTGCGCAGCCGGCCGAGCCGGCCGCTTCGCCTATGCTGCCTTCTTGACCCGTCACTTTCTGACCGGTGAGGAGCTTACGGGAGCCGAGCTGAGCGCTCTGCTTGCCCGCGCGGCCGAGCTCAAGGCCGATCGCCGGGCCTCACGGGCACTGGCCAACAGCAGCGTGGCCCTGGTCTTCGAGCACCCCTCTACGCGCACCCGGGTGTCCTTCGAGGTCGGGGTGCACGAATTGGGCGGCCAGGCAGTGGTCCTGCGGGGCGACGAGCTCCAGTTGTCGCGAGGAGAGTCGCCGCGCGACACAGCGCTGGTGCTGTCGCGCTTCGTGCACGCCATCTGCGTGCGCGCGGCGCCCCACGCCGTGGTCGAGGAACTGGCCCGCTACTCCTCTGTGCCGGTGGTCAACATGCTCACCGGCGACCACCACCCATGCCAGGCGCTGGCCGACCTCCTGACCCTGCGCGAGCGCTTTGGCGAGCTGGCCGGCCTGAAGCTGGCCTTCGTCGGCGACGGCAACAACGTGGCCCACTCGCTGATGGTGCTCGGAGCAAAGGCCGGGATGGAGGTCGCGGTGGCCACCCCCGCGGAGCTCTCTCCCCACCCTCTGGTCGGGCAGGTGGCAGGCGCCCAGGCCGAGGAGGGCGGGCGCGTGACCATCACCCAGGATCCCGCCGCCGCCGCAGAAGATGCCATCGCGGTCTACGCCGATGTCTGGGTGAGCATGGGCGACGACCCCTCCGCCGCCGAATCCCGGCGCGAGCTGCTGGCCCCCTTCCGCCTGGACGCGGACCTGCTCGCGCGTGCGCGCGAGGATGCCGTGGTGCTGCACTGCCTGCCTGCCCATCCGGGCGAGGAGATCACCGAGGAGCTGCTCTACGGCGAGCGCTCGGCCGTGTGGGATCAAGCCGAGAACCGCCTGCATGCGCAGAAGGCCTTGCTGGAGCTGCTGGTGTCCTAGTGGTCCGTCCGACAAGTTCGTGGTCGCTTTGCCGAGCGAAAATCGAGCATGGGCGAGCCCGCGAGCGCAGCCAATGCAGCGCATTGGCGAGCATCGCGAACGCGGCCAGGCGACGATTTGCAGCCGGCAAACGGACACGAACTTCGAGGATGGACCACTAGCTCTGGGCCGCCCGCCGCGCAGCTGCGGCCTGTGCCTGGCGATCGGCCGAGCGCTGCGCCCGCGACTGCAGCTCGGACCGGCGCTGCGGCACCGCCTGGTCCACGCGCTCCTGCGCCCGCTGCTGCGCCCGCCCGCGCGCCTGTGTCTGCGCCTTGCGCTTGGCCTGAGCTGCCGCCCGCGGACCGCCGCGGCCCTCGGCCTGACGCCGGGCGCGGTCCTGCGCTCCGGCACGGGCCTTCCCAACAGCCTCGGCCGGGGTGGCCGCGAAGGCACACGCCCGTCCCTTGCCCCGAGTCACGACCGAGCCCGCGGCCGAGGCCGCCACCGTGACGCGGGCGGACACCGTGGCCGAACGCGAGGCCGTGGCGGTGATGGTCACCTCGCCCGAGCCGTCCGCCAGCTGCGCTGTGGCGGATCCCTTCGCCGTGGCCTGGACCGGCCGCCGGGCGGTGAAGTTGACCGTCACCCGGGCGCGGCGCCGCACGGTGAAGCGGCGATCCACCGTGCGGCACTCCTCGGCGGGAGCGTCGGCTCCGGCATTCGGCGAACCGCCGCCTTCGCGCCTGTCGGAGCCCGGTGGGCCGCCTCCCGCCGCCACCGCCACCAGCGCGACGACCGCTCCCACGGCCACCAGCACGAGCCCGATCGAGGGCCGGCCCGCGTCTCGCAGGCGGCGACTCAGTCCCGGTTTGGGCTCCTCAGGTGACACGAGGCCGCAGAGTAGGCGGTGCCTGCCCCTCCTCCCGTTCTAGGATCGAAGTCCATGAACCTGCGAACAGCCATACCCACGTTCTGCGCCTAGGAGGGCACGATCACGGTCGAGTAGGGAGGCCCACCGGAGCGGCGCGAGAAGCAATCAATCCAAGGACGCCCCCATTCGGGGCACAGGCAGGGAGCGTGGCCCGCTTCAGCAGCGAGCGGCCGAGGACGCCGGAGTGCGCCGCTTATCGCGCCGCTCCTCAGGCCCGCAAGCCGAAGCCGCGCAGCATCAGCAGCGCCGCCTCACCCATCCCTCCGCGCTGTGGCAGCAGCCCCAGCTGGGTGGCGGCGTCGTAGAGGTCGAGGAAGCCGCGGGTGCGGCGCACGCGGCCGTCGGAGAGCTCCATGTAGTGCAGGCCGTGCAGGCTCACCTTGCGGTCGGTGGCGGGGAGAAACGCGATGTCTCCCCTGTGGGTGCCCGTCAGGCGCCAGGGCACGCAGGCGTGGCCGGCGCGCTCGAGCACCGGAGCGGTCGCCTCCATGCGCGCGTCGGGGAAGGCGGCGTGCAGCTTGGCCACGTGGGACTCGAGCTCGGTCACGCCGTTGAGCGGTAGCCGGGCCATGGGGTCCTCGTAGTTCACGTCGCCGGTGCAGCAGCGCTCGAACCCCGAGCCGGCGGTGAAGGCTCGGGTCCACTCCTCGCCGAGCAGATCCAGCTGCGAGCGCTCGGGCAGCTGGTCGCTCACCCCGACAGCTCCGCCACGCCCTCCTCGGGGCTGGACGCCTGGGCATACAGGCGCCGCGGGATGCGCCCCGCGCTCCGCGCCTCGAAGCCGGCCTCCACGGCCTTGCGCATGGCGGCCGCCATGGCGGCCGGATCCTGAGCGCGCGAGATGGCGCTGGCCAGCAGCACGCCGTCGGCGCCGCTCTCCATGGCCAGAGCGGCGTCGGAGGCAGTGCCGATGCCGGCGTCGAGGATCACCGGCACGCGCGACTGCTCCACGATCAGGCGCAGGTTGTAGGCGTTGAGGATCCCCATGCCGCTGCCGATCGGTGAGCCCAGCGGCATCACCGCCGCGCAGCCCGCGTCCTCCAGGCGCTGGGCCAGCACGGGATCGTCGTTGGTGTAGGGCAGCACGGTGAAGCCGTGGGCCACGAGCGTCTCGGCGGCCTCGAGCAACTCGGAGGCGTCGGGCAGCAGCGTGCGGTCGTCGCCGATCACCTCGAGCTTGACCCAATCGGTCTCCAGCGCCTCGCGCGCCAGCTTGGCGGTGGTCACAGCATCCCGCGCGGTGAAGCAGCCTGCGGTGTTGGGCAGCACGAAGCAGCCACAGTCGGTGAGCACCTCCAGCAGCGAGCCGCGCGCCGACGGGTCCACACGGCGCATGGCCACGGTGGCCACCTCTGCGCCGGAGGCCTCCACCGCGGTGCGCACCGTCTCCAGGTTGCGAAATCCGCCCGTGCCGATGATCAGACGCGAGCCGAACGTGCGTCCGGCTATCTCGAAGCCGGCCATCAGCAACCCCCCTGCACAGCGTGCAGGACCTCCACGCGCCGGCCCTCGTCCAGCGCCGTGGCCCTCCATTCGCCACGAGGCAGCACCTCGCCGTCCACGGCCACGGCCACGCCTCGCGCCTCGCCCTCGATGCCGCTGGCACGCACCGCGTCGGCCACCGTGGCGCCATCGGGCAGGCGCCGCTCCTCGCCGTTGAGGGTGACCGCCGGCATCACGCGCTCTCCACCCGCGCGCGGCCGCGCACCAGGCCGAGCACGCGCCGGGCTGTGACAGGCGCCAGCAGCACGCCGTTGCGCCCGTGGCCGGTGGCCCACACCAGGCCCTCGATCGCGCCCGCTTCGATCACCGGCTCGCCGGTCGGCGTAAAGGGGCGCAGCCCTGCGCGGGCGTTGACCAACTCGAGCTCGGCCGTGTCGGGCAGCACCTCATAGGCCGCTTCGAGCAGGCCGAGTACGCCGCCGGCGGTGACCGCCGTGTCAAAGCCCTGCTCCTCCATGGTCGCGCCGACCACCACGCTGCCTCCGCGGCGGCAGACCACATAGCAACGCGGCGTGCGGATCAGGCGCTCGGCGGGCAGCGACTGGCCCCGGCGAACGCGCAGCTCCAGCAGCTGGCCCTTCACCGGGCGCACCTCCGGCGCCACAGTCTCGATACCCATCTCGCCCTCACCGCTCCACGCGCCCGCGGACATCACCACGCTGTCCGCGGCCACGGCCTGGCCGCCGGCCAGGCGCAGTCCGGTCACCCGCCCGCCCGCGCTGTCGAGGGAGGTGACCTCGGCGTGGGTGCGCAGCTCACCGCCTGCGCTGCGCAGTGCGGTGTGCAGCGCGATCACCACAGCGGAGGGATCCACGCTGGCCTCGCCCGGCACCGAAATCGCGCCTGCGATGCGCGGCGACAGGCCTGGCTCCAAGCGGCGGGCGGCGCGGGGGGCAAGCCATTCGGCGTCGAGCTCCAGCCGCTGCTGCAGCTGGTGCAGGCGGCGCAGCTCCTCGGAGTCGTCGCGGTCGGTGGCAACCACCAGCGCGCCCGGCTCGGCGAAGCGGGTGGGCAGGCCGGTGAGCTCCTCCAGCTCGGCGGCGAAGCCGGGCCACAGTCCGCGCGACTCCAGGTTCAGCGCCAGCAGCTCGTACTCGCCGAAGTCGGCCTCTGTGACCGGCGCCAGCATCCCGGCGGCCACGCCGGAGGCGCCCGCGCCGGGCTCGTCGCGCTCCAGCACCACCACGCCCAGGCCGGCCTGGGCGGCGCGCCATGCGCACGCCAGTCCGATGACGCCCGCGCCGACCACCGCGAGGTCATAGCGCTTTCCCTTCCCTTGCATCTGCATTGCCTCCGCCGGCATTACCCGGATCAGGTTCCACGGTCGGCAGCCTCGTAGCCACCCTCTCAGCCGTATCCCGGCTCCCGTTTGGCTCGGTCCACTCTAACTGGGCGCGGTGGCGGCCCGAGCCGCTACCTGCGTCTGGCAGGATTGCCCGCATGGTCAGCCTCGAAGATCGCCGCGAGCGCCTGCAGCGCGCGCGCCTGTACTTCGTGTGCGACGCCTCCACACCCGCCTCGGTGCTCGGCGGCGCGCTCGAGGGCGGCGCGGACATGCTCCAGCTGCGCGATCCCTCGCTCTCGGATGTCCAGCTGCTCGAGGTGGCCGCCGAGTGGCGGCGGCTGTGCGACGGGCACGGCGCGCTGCTGTGGCTCAACGATCGCCCCGACCTGGCCCTCCAGGCGGGCGCCGACGGCGTGCACGTGGGCCAGGACGACCTGCCCGTGGCCGAGGCCCGCGAGGCCGCCGGGAGCGATCTGCTGGTGGGCCTGTCCACCCACTCGCCCGAGCAGCTCGAGGGGGGCATCGCGGCCGGGGCCGACCAGCTCAGCGTGGGCCCGGTGTGGGAGACACCGACCAAGCCCGGGCGGCCCGCGGCGGGGATCGAGTACGTGCGCCACGCCGCGCAGCGGGAGCCGCCCGTGCCGTGGTTTGCCATCGGGGGCATCGACGCCGCCAACGTGGCCGAGGTGGTGCAGGCGGGCGCCGAGCGCGCCGTGGTGGTGCGCGCGATCGCCGATGCGCCCGACCCGCGCGCGGCCGCCGCCGAGCTGGCCGCAGCACTGCAGAGGAAGCCCGTTGGCGCAGCGCAGTAGCCGCAAGCGGCGCAAGCAGCGCCAGCGATCGGCGCGCGACGGCAACGGCGCCGCGGCCAAGCCACCGTCCTCTGAGCCCGACAGCGACGCCGACCGGATGGCCCGTGGCTACGCTCGCGGCCGGGCCAAGGACGAGGCCGCGCGCGCTGCGCTGGTGCCGCTCAGACAGGGCGAGCGCCCGCGGGCGGTGACCGTTGCCGGCGTGCTGGCCGCGTTCCTGGGCCTGTCCAACCTGGTCGCCTACCTGGCCGGGATGGAGATCCGCGGCGACCGTCCCGCCGCGTTCGGCGTCGCCCTGTTCACGATCATCATGCTGGTGGCCGCCTATGGGTGCTTCCGCGTGCGCTACTGGGCGGTGCTCGGCATGCAGGCGCTGCTGGGCCTGATGATCCTCATCTTCTCGCTGTTGATCATCCGCGCCGAAAGTGCGCTGGCACTGGTGATCGCCACCGTCGTGATCGCCAGCGCCGGCACCCTCTTCTGGTTCCTCGTGAAGTCGATGGCCCGGATCCAGATGCCCCAGCGCCCGGGCGCCTGAGCGGGCCGTCAGCCCCGCGGCTCGCGCACCATCGGCCAGAACGGCGGCAGTCCCTGCGGATCCCGCCGCCCGCCGCCGACGGCGAAGCCGTGGCGCTCATAGAAGGGCACGTTGCGCTCCTCGGAGGTCTCCAGGTAGCAGTGCACCCCGTCCCGGTCGGCCCGCGCCAGCACCGGGGCCATCAGCTCCCCGCCCAGCCCGCGCCCCTGATGCTCGGGGGCCACGCCCAGGATGAACAGGTGCCAGTAGGGCTCACGCACAAGCTCCTCGCGCGCGCTGTCGAAGTTGCCCGTGATGCGCATGAAGCGCCGCAGCCCAGCGGGCCCCAGGTGTAGGGGCACGAACGCAAGCCGCGAGTGCACCAGCGCCCCCAGGCCCAGCCGGCCGTGACTCGGCGTGAGCCAGATGGCGACGCCGGCGTCGTCCTCGAGCATGTGCAGCTCACCCTCGCGCTGACCCAGCCGGGCGGTGGCGGTGAAGAACCACGGCAGCAGGCGCGCGCGCCGTTGAGGGTCGGGCTGCACGGCGCAGAACATGGCGTCGTCGTGGAAGGCGCGGGCCAGCACCCCGCCGGCGCGCTGCGCGCTGTCGGGGCCGGTCTGCACGGTGGACGCCACTGCCCCGGTTCTACCGGATCGCAACCCGCCTCCCCGCCCGCGCTGCTAGAACCGCCCGCGCATGGACGCCGCCGACGCGCCGATCCACATCGAGGGCCTGAGCAAGAGCTTCGGCGCGGTTCAGGCCGTGTCCGACCTCTCGTTCCAGGTCGACCCCGGCCGCGTCACCGGCTTCCTCGGTCCCAACGGCGCCGGGAAGAGCACCACCCTGCGGATGCTGCTGGGCCTGGTGCTCAAGGACTCGGGCGAGGCCAGCTTCGGCGGGCGCTCCTACGAGCAGCTGCCTCACCCCAGCTCCCAGGTGGGCGCCGTGCTCGAGGACGCGAGCTTTCACCCCGGCCGCAGCGGGCGCAACCACCTCCGCATCCTGGCCACTGCGGGCGAGCATCCCAGCGGGCGCGTGGATGAGGTGCTCGAGCAGGTGGGCCTCACCGACGCCGCCGACCGCCGCGTCAAGGGCTACTCGATGGGCATGCGCCAGCGCCTGGCCATTGCCGCCGCCCTGCTCGGCGATCCCGAGGTGCTGATCCTGGACGAGCCCGCCAACGGCCTGGACCCGCCCGGCATCCGCTGGATGCGCGACCTGCTGCGGGCGCAGGCCGGCCGCGGGCGGGCCGTGCTCGTGTCCAGCCACCTGCTCTCAGAGGTCGCCCAGAGCGTGGACGACGTGGTCATCATCGCCCACGGCAGGTTGCGTGCCAGCGGCCCGCTGGAGGAGGTGCTCGGAGGCAGCGGCGGCGCCGTCACGCGGGTGCGCTCGGCCGATGACCAGCGCCTGGCAGCCGCGCTGCGCGAGGCGGGCATGACCGTGGACCTGCAGGCGTCGGGCGCGCTCATCGCGCGCGGGACCGCGCCCGCCGTGGTGGGCGAGGTGGCGGCCGCGCACGGCGTGGCGCTCATCGAGTTGGTGGGCGTTTCGCGCTCGCTGGAGGACGCGTTCTTCGAGCTCACAGGGGGCGGCGAGTGAGCGCGCTGCTGCGGGCCGAGCTGATCAAGCTGCGCACCACCCGCACGTTCCTCGCGCTGGCGGGCGTGGCCGTGGGGACCTCGCTGCTGCTGGCGCTGCTGGTGAGCCTGCTCACCCAGCCCACCGAGGACTCCGTCCTCAACGACGTCTTCACCTCCGACACCAGCGGCCTGTTCATCCTGATCCTCGCGGTCGTGGGCATCACCGGCGAGTGGCGCCACCGCACGATCACCAGCTCGCTCCTGGCCGCGCCCGACCGCCTGCGCTTCCTCGCAGCCAAGACGGTTGCCTTCGCGGCCGCCGGCCTGGCGCTGTCGCTGCTCATCTCGGTCGCGGTGGCCATCACCGGCATCGTGGTCCTCAGCGCGCGCGACCTGCCGACCCCCGAGCTCGGTGAGCTGGTCGAGCAGATCGGCCGCAACGCGATCGTGGCGATGCTGCTCGGCGCCCTCGGGGTGGGGCTCGGGGCGCTCGTGCGCAACCAGGTGGTGGCGATCGTGGGAGTGCTCGTGATCGCGCTCATAGTGGAGCCGACGGTGCTCGCGCTGAAGCCCGAGGTGGGCCGCTGGGGGCCGTTCACGCTGCCCAATGCGGTGGCCGGCATCCCCGAGGAGGACGCCGGCTTTGGCGGCGGTGTGGAGTCGCCGGCCGCCGGCGTGGCCGCGGTGGCGATGCTCGCCTGGATCGGCGCCTTCTACGCCGCCGGAGCCACGCTGCTGCGCCGCCGCGACCTGGACTGAGGCCTAGGAGCACCGCCCGCGATGCTTGACCCGCCCGCCTCCACCGGCCGCTTTGCCGTCGTCGGGGCGCCCTCGGGGCTAGGCCTGCGTGCGGCCGGAGTGCAGGGCCTGGGCGACGCGCTAATCGGGCACGGCCTGGCCCAAGCGCTGAAAGCCGGCACTGCCATGACCGTGGCGCCCCCGCACGCGTCCGGGGTCCGCGACCCGGCGAGTGGGGTGCTCAACGGGCGCGAGGTGGCCGGATACGCGCTCGCCCTCGCGGACGCGGTCGAGGCAGTGATCGACACGGGCGACCTGCCGCTCGTCCTGGGCGGCGATTGCAGCGTGCTGCTCGGCGGGATGCTCGCGCTACGCCGCCGGGGCGGGGCGGGGCTGATGTTCCTCGACGGGCACGCCGACTTCTACCAGCCCTCTGCCGAGCCCGCGGGTGAGGCAGCGTCGATGGACCTGGCGTTGGCCACTGGCCACGGGCCGCCCGCGGTCGGTGACCTCGAGGGGCGCTCGCCGCTGGTTCGCGCCGAGAACGTGGTCATCTTCGGGTTCCGCGACGCGGAGGAGCAGGTCCGCGACGGGAGTCAGCCGCTGCCCGAGGAGCTGCTCGCGCTCGACCTGGCCGCAGTCCGCGCGGCCGGCGCGCGCGCCGCAGCCGGACGCGCCCTCGCTCACCTGACCCGCCCCGGCGCGCCCGACCGCTTCTGGGTCCACGTGGACGCCGACGTGCTCGACGACGCCGTCATGCCGGCGGTCGACTACCGGCTGCCCGGCGGCCTGTCGCCGGACGAGCTCGTGACGACCCTGGCCGCCGCGATGGCTACCGGCCGCGTCGCCGGCGTCGAGGTCACGATCTACAACCCGGCACTCGACCCCGATGGGACCGCCGGCGCCGCGCTCACCGACGTGCTCGTGCGCGGGCTCGGGGCGGCCGGCGCGCCCCGATAGTCTCGACCGCATATGGCTGAGAGCAAGTACGACTGCATCGTGATCGGCTCCGGGCCGGGCGGCTACGTGGCCGCCATCCGCGCCGCGCAGCTGGGCATGAAGACCGCCGTGATCGAGAAGGGCGACGTGGGTGGGCGGTGCCTGAACGAGGCGTGCATCCCGGCCAAGGCGATGCTGCGCGTGGCCGACGCCATGAAGGAGATCCAGACCGCCAAGGGCTTCGGCATCACCGCCAAGGAGGTGGACTTCGACTTCTCCGGCGCCACCAAGCACCGCGACAAGGTGATCGAGACGCTCACCGGCGGCGTGGCGATGCTGCTGGAGAAGAACAAGATCGACGTGATCGAGGGGCTCGGCGCGGTGACCGACGACGGCAACGTGAAGGTGGGCGGCTCCTTCGACGGCACCGAGATCGAGGCGAGCACCGTGATCCTGGCCTGCGGCTCGGTGCCCAAGCCCGTGGCCGGGCTGAAGTTCGGCGGGCGTATCCTGGACACCGCCGCCATGTGGCTGCTCAACGAGCAGCCCAAGAAGCTGGCGGTGGTGGGCGCGGGGGCGTCGGGCACCGAGGTGGCGTCGGCCTTCGGGCGCCTGGGCACCGAGGTGGTGCTGCTCGAGGCGCTGGACCAGATCCTGCCGCTGGAGGACCCCGAGATAGCGAAGGCGTGCGCGCGGGAGATCGCCAAGCAGAACGTGCAGATCGTGACCGGCGCGAAGATGGAGAACGTGGAGGACACCGGCGAGTCGGTGAAGCTGAAGTCCGATGAGGAGTCCTGGGAAGTGGACTACCTGTGCATCGCCGCCGGCCGCGGCGCCGACGTGGAGGGCCTGAACCTGGACGAGGCCGGCGTGAAGGTGGGCGAGAACGG
>Ga0136620_10000032_pt1 | contig 52643 bp, 45 predicted proteins | sample AntDrymUQ4162106_2_FD_104806 | JGI IMG/M metagenome (GOLD analysis project Ga0136620, IMG submission 104806) | Polar desert sand microbial communities from Dry Valleys, Antarctica - metaG UQ416 (21.06) | ecosystem: Environmental > Terrestrial > Soil > Desert | place: Antarctica: Dry Valley... | reverse complement strand
TGGGTGGTGCCCTCGAGCTGCTCGGACTCCACGCCCTGCTCCTCGCCCACCAGCTCGTAGAGCAGCAGCAGGGGTCCGGCGGGAGCGTTGATGGTCATCGAGGTGGAGACCTCGTCCAGCGAGATGCCCTCGAACACCCGGCGCATGTCGTCGATCGTGTCGATGGCCACACCGGTGCGGCCCACCTCGCCCTCGCACAGCAGGTCGTCGGAGTCCCGCCCAAGCTGGGTGGGCAGGTCGAAGGCCATCGACAGGCCGGTCGAGCCGTGCTCGATCAGATAAAGGAAGCGCTCGTTGGTCTCCTTTGCGCTCGCATAGCCCGCGTACTGGCGCATCGTCCACTGTCGCGAGCGATACATGTCGGGATGGATGCCGCGCGTGAAGGGGTACTCGCCCGGCTCGCCGAGGTTCTCGCCGAGGTTCTCGGGCAGGTCGTCCTCGCTGTAGAGGCGCTCGATCTCGATGCCCGAGTCGGTGAACACCCGCTCGTCATCGGGGCCGACGATCGGCGCAATGGTGGGCTTGCTTTCAGGCTCGGTGGCCATCCGCGCAGATTACCCGTACGGAGCCTCGCGTGGCGGGAGTCGTGCCTGCGGGATGCCTCGTAGCATGCCACCGGTGGAGGTCACCGTCCGCCTGTTCGCCGTACTGCGCGAGCGCGCCGGGGCCGGTGAGCTCGTGCTCGACCTGCCCGATGGCGCCCGCGTGGCCGATGCGCTGGACCGCCTCGACGGCCTGGCCGAGGGCCTGCCGCTGGTGATGGCGGTGAACCGCGAGTACGCCCCGCGCGAGCAGGTGCTCGACGCCGGTGACGAGCTGGCGCTCATCCCGCCGGTGAGCGGTGGCGAGGCCGGTGCCGCGCCACACGTCCGCGTGACCGCGGAGCCGCTGGAGCTCGACCCGCTCGCCGCCCGCGTGCGCGACCCGCGCGCGGGCGCCGTGGTCACCTTCCAGGGCGTCACGCGCGACGTGGAGCGTCTGGAGTACGAGGCCTACGCGGAGATGGCGGCTCGGCGCATCGAGGAGATCGTGCGTGCCGCGATCGATGCGCACGGCCTGTGCGCCGCCGCGGCCGAGCACAGGGTCGGTGAGGTGCCACTGTCGGAATCCAGCGTGATCGTGGCTGCCTCGGCGCCCCATCGGGGCGAGGCCTTCGCCGGCGCTCGGGAGATCATCGACCGTGTGAAGGCGGAGGCCCCGATCTGGAAGCTCGAGGTGGAGGGATCTGAGCGGCGCTGGGTGGAGGGCACCCGGCCTTCGCCGGACGCGACCTAAAGCGCGTCAGTCCGGTGGCTGCCATCCGGCTGCCGTCAGCACGCCGAACAGCGACCCCATCAACAGGCCCTTCACCTCTTCGCGACTCATGTCGCCGTTGTCGAGCCAGTCCAGGCACACGCCGTCCATCAGTGCCAGCCAGCCCCGCACGGCTGCGCGGATCAACGGCCTCGGATTCGGGGCCAGCCCCTCGATGAGCCGCGTAGCCGTGTCCTGGCGTAAGCCAGCCACGAGCGCCTTCACCTCGATAACCGTCTCCGAGCTTTCCAGCACCCGGCGGTAGGCCAGCTCGTTGGCCTCCACCCACGACAGGAACACGTCGAGACTCGCGGCCAGCGCCTCGGGAGGAGGTAGGTCGGCCAGAGGCTCCAGCTGGTGCTGGAGGTCGAGCGCGGCCGCGCTCAGCGTCTCCTGGAAGTACTCGGACTTGCTCGGGAAGTAGTGGTAGAGCAGGGCCTTCGAGATGTCCGCCTCGCGCGCGATCTGAGCCATCGACAGCGCGTCATAGGCGTGGCGCGCAAACAGCACTGTGCCCAGTTCGAGCAGCTGGCTGCGACGTTCGTCGACCGGTAGCCGGGTGTACCTGGGCTCGGTCACGAGTATCAGTGTAACCACCTTGTTGACCGTGGGTAGATAATGCCCTACGCTCTTGTCAACCGATGGTCAGCAAGCAAATGGAGGAGGAGTGATGTTCACGGACGAGCGGTTCTGCATTTTGGAAGGTGAGGTCGAGCGGCTCGGACGCCGGTTGACCTGCCTGGAGGAGGGATCGGCCCCTGCGGCCGACCGGCAGGACGCCCCCGCCCCTGCTGTGGCCGAGCGGTCACGGAGAGCCGCTGCCGTGCCGGCACGGCAGCGGTGGCGGCCGCCGGCCGAGGCGCAGCCCCGTCCCGCCGCCCCGGCCGCGCCGGTGCGGGCCGCAGCGCCCGCAGCCCCGGCCGCGCCGGTCAAGACCGCGCCGTCCAGGCCCGCGCCTGTGCCCGCTCCGCGTGCCCCGCAACGGTACTCGTCCAAGTCGGCCCAGCCCCCGGTCAAGCAGCCCCGCTCTCCGCGCCGCACGCCTGGCGAGTTGCTCGGAGGCCGCAGCATCGAGGATCTCCTTGGGGGCAGCGTCCTGGCCTGGGTTGGGGGGCTCGCCGTCCTGATCGGCGTCGCGTTCCTCTTCGCCGTGGCGATCTCACGTGGCTGGATCGACGAGGCCGGGCGCACACTCATCGCGGGCGCCGGCTCGACCGCTCTGCTGACGCTGGGCATCTGGCTGCACGAGAAGCGTGCTCGCACAGACGCAGCGCTCGCCGCCGTGGCCACGGGCGTCTCGGCTCTGTTCGTCACGTTCACCGTGGCGGCTCAGGTGTATGAGCTGATTCCCTCGGCGCTGGCCCTGGCGGCCATCCTGGGGGTGGGCTCGCTGGCAACCGGCCTGGCTGTGCGGTGGGAGTCACGGGGCATCGCGGCACTGGGCATCGTGGGTGGGCTCGTCTCACCGGTGCTGTCTGGCGCCCCGTATGACTTCGGCACGATGGCGATCCTGATGGTTGCCGGGGGCTCCGCCGTCGGCGTGCTGCTGCGCCAGCGGTGGAGCTGGCTCGCGTCGGCGGTGTTCGCGGTGACCATTCCGCAGTGGGTCATCTTCTTGTTCAACGACCCGTCCGTGGTCGAGGCCCTCGCAGTGCTGGTCGGCTTCGGCCTGGTCGGCGCGGCTGCAGCCGTCGGCTACGAGGTCCGCGCCGGGGCGAAGACGCTGCGTCCCTTCTCGGCGTTCCTGCTGGCCCTGAACGCAGTCGTGCTGTCCCTGGCCGGCTGGTACGCGCTTGGCCAGCTCGACCACGAGACGGTGGGCCGCTTATGGCTCGCCGGGCTCGCCCTGGCGCATCTGAGCATCGGCGTCGCGGCCACGCGCTCTCGCCTCGCGGCCCACGACTTCGGCCTGCTGGCGATGACGATCGGTGTCGTCATCGCCGACGTGGCGTTCGCACTCTCGGTTCACGGGCCCGCCCGCACGGTCGGCTTTGCAGGCGCCGGCGTGCTGTTCGCGGCTCTTGTTCGCCACCGTAGGGGCCAGGCCAACGACGAGTCCCTGGCGGCGCTTGGCCTGGGCACTCACCTCGCCCTGTCTCTGATGCAGGTGCTGGTGAGTGACGCGCCCGTGTCGCTTATCGAGCAGGGCGGGATCCTCGCCACCGGCTCGGCGGCGAGCCTGGTGGCCATCGTGGCCGCCTGCTTCGTGTCGGGACGACTGGCCGAAGCCGGCCGCCCCGACCTGAGGCTGGCGCTCGACGCCGTGGGCCTGGCGGTACTGGCTTACCTCACCGCGCTCACCCTCGACGGTACGGCGCTGGCCGTCGCCTGGTCGGTGCAGGCCGTGGTGCTGGCGCGCATCGCGCGGCCGGCGGCAGACCCGATCGCGCTGGTGGGCGCATACGCGCATCTCGGTCTGGCGATCATGCAGGGGCTGGTCCACGTGGCCCTGCCGGAGGCGGTGCAGATCGGCGACGTCGACGCCCTCCAGGCACTAGGTGCCCTTGGAGCCGCCGCGCTGGCGGCCTTCGCCTGCGCCCGCCTGGTGCCCGAGACCGAGGACGAGGACGCCATGCGCGGCGCCCTGGACGGGGTGGGGCTTGCGATGGTCGTCTACCTTGCCGCCGCGGTGCTCGACGGCGCGGTGCTGGCGGGCGCCCTCGCCGCTGGTGCTGTGGCTCTGGCCGAGATCGGGCGGCGCCTTGGCTACCGCATCGCGGTAGTGGGGAGCGTCAGCTACCTGGCGCTGGCCGCGGTGCAGGTGCTGGTCAACGTCGTCCCACCCGAGGCCGTGGTGCAAGGCCCCGCGGAGCCGCTGGTGGCCCTGGGTGCCTTGGCCGCTGTGTGCCTGGCGGCGTTCGCCTCGGCACGGCTCTGCGAACGGCTGCGGAACCGCCTGGACGTGGCCGGCCTGGTCGCGCTGGCCTACCTGCTGGCGGTGATGCTCGAAGGCGCGCCGCTGGTGCTCGCGTTCGCCGTGGTGGCAGTGGCGCTCACCGAGCTCACCCGGCGCTCGCCCGGTGAGCCCGCCGGATACGCGGCGCTCGCGTTCGTGGGCATGGCGGCCGGCCACGTGCTGGCCATCGAAGCCCCGCCCACGAGCCTGGTGGGGGGTGTGCAGTGGCCGCTGGCCGCCTGCGCGGCGCTGGCCGCGACGGTGCTGGCGGGGATCTCCTGCGCGCGTGTGGAGTGGAGCGATCCCCTCCTGCGTCGTGCCATCGCAGGCGCCACTGCCGTGGCCGCCCTCTATGCGGCCTCGGTGATGGTGGTCACCCCCTTCCAGCCGGGCACCGCCGCCGCCGAGGCGTCAGTCCTGGAGCTGGGTGTGCGCCAGCACGGGCAGGTGCTGCTCAGCGCCCTCTGGACGGTGGCGGGCTTCGGCGCGCTGATCGTCGGCTTGCGGCGTGACCTGCGCGCGGTGCGCCTTGGGGCTCTGACCCTGCTGCTGTTCACTGTCGGCAAGGTTTTCCTCTACGACCTGGCCGCCCTCACGTCGATCTATCGCGTGATCTCGTTCATCGGGCTTGGCCTGATGCTGCTGGCCGCCGCGTTTACCTGGCAGCGGATGCGCCCGCGCGACTTGCCCGACATGCGCGAGACGCCCAAGGGCATTCGCTAGTCCTAGGGCGCGAACTCCCCGCCCCCGCCGCCACTTGGAGACGGTGCCGGGGCGGGGATGGGCGCCGGGGCGGGCGCCGGTTGGGACGCCGCTGCCGACGGCGCCGGCTCGGGTCCGAACTCGTTGACCGGCTGGGGCGGAGGAGCCGGGGGGGCTGAAGGCGCTGGATCGGCCGCCGGCGCGGGCGTTTGATCGGGCGCGGGGGTCGGGGTCGGCGTTGCCGGCTGCTCGACCGGCGGCGCGAGGATCGGCGGGTCGGGTGTCGGCGAGGCGGGCGGTGTGTCGCGAGCCTGCTGCGCGGCGGCCTTGCGCACCTCGGCCGCGGGCCCTTCGCCGCCGCCCGGCCGCTGCGACAGCCGGTCGGCGCCCACCGCGCCGCCGCCGGCCAGCGCGGCCGCTGATGCCGCCACCGCGGCGGCCTTCTGAGCGCTAATCACCTCCGCCGCCTGGTGGGCACGCTCCCCCAACGCCGCGGCACGATCCTGAGCGGCCCCGAGCACCGACTCGAGGAAGCCACGCACAGGGCCCGGCCCGCCGGCCAGCAGAGCGGGAGGAGCGAGCGCCGCGACCCGCGACGGCACCGTGCGGTATTCGCGAAGGCGGGCCCGGCAGGCAAGACAGCCCTTGAGGTGCGGGCGCAGCTCCCCGAGCTGCCTGGCGTCGGCCTCCCCATCGGCAAGGGCGGAGAGATTGGGCGCCAGACGGCGGCACTCGAGGCCCGTCTCGATGTTCGAGACGGTGTCGAGAAATGCGCGGCGCCCCTCGGTGACGCAGCGGTTGACCTTGGTGTAGCTGAACCCGGTCTGCTCGCATATCTCGCGGTAGCTGAAGCCCCGCGCGCGCAGTACCAGGCAGCGCAGCTCCTGCGGCTTGAGCAGTGACAAGGCCTGCACGCCCAGCCGGACGCGCTCGGCCCGCTCCACGCGCTCGGAGGCGTCGGGACCCGGAGGCTCGCGCGCGGCCACAACAGCTGCGTCGCCGGCAGGCGCCGTGCGGCGCTGCTGGCGGCGAATGGCCAGCGCTTCGTGCTTGACGGTGGTGCGCACCCACCTGCACAGCTCCTCCTCGGTGCCCGTCGGGCGGCGGGCCAGCACGATCTCGGCCGCCCTCTGGTAGGCATCCTCGGCATCGTGAGGGCCGGCCGAGTAACGGCGCGCCGTGGAGACCATCTGCTCGCGAAAGCGCTCGAGCAGGGCAGCGCCGCCGTCCGGCCCGCGGTGATTCTGCCTGTCAAACGAAGCTCTGGCTCTCAATCGCGCTCCCAACGGCGATGTTGACCGTGGCGGCCCATGCGCGCCAGCTCGCAACGGCCGCAAGGTCCGGGTTTTTCGGTGTGTGCGCTAACCCCTTCAGTCGCGACAGGGCGAAGTTCGCCCCCCTTGCGATCCCGCGCGCAACTCCCACGGGCCGCTTGGCCTCTGTCGCGGGCGCTACATTGGGTCGGTTCCCTGGTTTGGGTAAGGGGAAGACCATGAGCCACGGCGTCGTCGAAGAGCTGCGAGAGGTAGAGCCGGCCGAGCCGGCGCCTCTGCCCCACCGCGACGTGCGCGCCGGAACGATGCCGATTCTGCGCGGCGTGCTGCACTTCGAGATGCTGCGCCGGGGCTCGCGGGTGCTGGCGCTCGCGGCCCTCGACGTGGCCGGGATGTTCGCGGCCATCTTCACCGCCCTGGTGATCAAGACCTGGGTGGTCTCGCCGGAATTGGCGGTGATCGACCGCTCCCTGGCGCAGGCCAAGGACTACGCGCCTCTGGCCTGCCTGGTGATGCTGCTGCTGTTCGCGCGCTCGGGCCTCTACCGCGACCGTCCTCAGCGTCCGGGGTTCGCCACGTTGATCTCGTCGCTGGTCCAGGTGACCGTCGTGATCGCGCTCTACGCCGTGATCGAGGGCGAAGACTTCTCCTCCTACTACATCTTCTACGGCACGCTGCTGTTCGCCCTGGCCTACATCTGCACGGCGCGCTGGGGCTTCGAGCGGGCCAGCGGCGCGATCCTGCGCGCCGCCGGGTACCGCCGCCGCGCGGTGCTCGTGGGGTCGGGGCCGAACATCGAGGCCGTGGCCCACGCGCTGGGCGACAGCTCGCAGGTGGAGCCCTTCGGCTACGTCTCACTCGACGGCAGCCGCAGCGAGGGGCTGCGCGACTTCCGCTCGCTCGAGCGCCTGGAGCGCCACTTCGACGCGATCGACGAGGTGCTCATCGCCGACTCCGACTTCGCGCAGGAGAAGGCGGTGGACCTGGTGGACCGCTGCCACCGGCACGGCATCCGGGTGCGCGTGGCGCCGTCCACGATGGAGATCCTCATGGATCGCGTGGAGTTCGTGCCCGGTCAGTCGCTGCCGCTGTTCGAGCTCAAGCCGCCGGTGTTCGATGGCATGGACTTCGCCGTCAAGCGCACCTTCGACGTGGTGGGCGCCCTGCTGCTTCTCGCCGTGCTCTCGCCCCTGATGGCGGTGATCGCCCTGGCCATCAAGGCCGACTCGCGCGGCTCGGTGCTGTTTCGCTCGCGCCGCCCGGGGATCGGCGGACGGCCCTTCGCCTGCCTGAAGTTCCGCACCATGCAGCGGGGGGCCGAGGCGCTCCAGGATCAGCTCGAGGAGCACAACGAGATGGGCGGGGCGATCTTCAAGATCCGCCGCGACCCCCGCGTCACGGGCGTGGGGGCGTTCCTGCGCCGCTGGTCGCTGGACGAGCTGCCCCAGCTGTTCAACGTGCTCAAAGGCGAGATGTCACTCGTAGGCCCGCGCCCGCTGCCCGAGCGCGACTATCAGCGTCTGGAGGATTGGCATCGCAAGCGCTACCTGGTGCTGCCGGGGCTGACCGGGCTGTGGCAGGTGTCGGGGCGCTCGGAGCTGGACTTCGACGAGCTGGTGCGGCTGGACTTCCTCTACCTCGAGCGCTGGTCGGTTTTCCTGGACCTGACCATCCTGATCAAGACGCTTCCCGCCGTCTTCAAATCCCGCGGCGCCTGGTAGAGCCGCGATAGGCGTCGCATCTGGCGGTCATCGGTCGCTCGCGTGCTAGAGCACGCGTCGCTCCCTGCTTCCCGCCACCTGCTCGCCTCTCGCGGCTCTACCCTGCACCGGTGATCCAGTACCGCTTCCTCTTCGAGCAGATGGTGCGCCGCGAGCTGCGCCAGAAGTACAAGGGCTCGGCGCTGGGTGTGCTGTGGTATCTGGTCAACCCGCTCGTGTTGATGGGGGCCTACGCGCTGGTGTTCAGCGTGCTGCTGCGGGTGGCCGACGTGCCCGACTACCCGCTGTTCCTGCTCGTGGGGCTGATCGTGTGGGTGTTCTTCTCGCAGGCGCTGCTCGCCGCTGCGCCGAGCCTGGTGCAGAACGCCTCGCTGGTGCGCAAGGTGCGCTTTCCGCGAGAGGCGATTCCGGCCTCGGTGGCCACCGTGCAGCTGGTCACGTTCCTCGTGATGCTGGTGGTGGTCGTACCACTGGCGCTGGTGGTGCGCGGCTCATTCGATCCGGCGCTGGCGCTGCTGCCGGTCATCGTGGCGCTGTTGTTCTGCTTCGTGCTCGGTCTGTCGCTCGCGGTGTCGGTGCTGCACGCCCACTACCGCGACGTTGAGCCCGTGCTGGGCGCCGCATTGCTGCCGTGGTTCTTCGTCACCCCGATCTTCCTGCGCGTGGAGGACCTCCCCGGTGTGGGCAACCGAGAGTGGCTCGGCGACATCCTTCAGTGGGGCAACCCGATAGCCCCGTTCGTGGACGCGGTGCGCGAGGTGCTCTACTCGGGCGTCGCGCCATCGGCCGGGCACATGGCCTACGTGACCGTGGCCGGCTTGCTGGCCCTCGGTGGCGGCCTGGCTCTGTTTCGGCGCATGGAGCGCGACCTGGCGGTGATTCTGTGAGCGTGGCGCCGGGTGAGGTGGTGCTCGACAAGGCGTCGCGCCGCTTTCACGTGCGCCGCGATCGCAGCCGCACGCTGAAGGAGGTTGCGGTGCGCCGCGGCCGGAGCTCCCGCCACGCCACGGTGGACGCGCTGCGCGACGTGACCCTCTCGGTCGAGCCGGGCGAGGCTGTGGGGCTGGTGGGGCGAAACGGCGCCGGCAAGTCGTCCACGCTGGCCTGCCTGGCGGGCATAGTGCCGCTCGACTCGGGGCGGGCGGAGTGTGGCGGCCGTGTGGTCACCCTCCTGGAGCTGGGGGCCGGGTTCGGTGAGGACTTCTCGGGCCGCGAGAACATCTTCCTCAACGGAGCGCTGCACGGCTTCGGCCGCGATGAGATCGAGGCGCGCATCGACGACGTGATCGCCTTCTCCGAGCTGGGCGAGTTCATCGACCTGCCGGTCAAGGTGTACAGCTCGGGCATGTTCCTGCGCCTGGGCTTTTCCATCGCCGCCCACCTCGACGCCGACGTGATGCTCATCGACGAGATCCTCGCGGTGGGCGACGAGTCCTTTCAGCGCAAGTGCCTTGCTCGCATCTCGGAGCGCATGGAGGCGGGCGCGACCATGGTCCTGGTCTCACACGACCCCAGCGCGATCGAGCGCGTGTGCCGGCGGGTCGTGGTGCTCGACGGAGGGCGCGTGGTCTTCGACGGTCCGGTGGCCGAGGGCCTGTTGGCCTATCACCGCCTGCTGGGCGGGGACGAGGGCGCCACCGCGAGCGTGCGCCCTGGAGCCGGAAGCACCCTGGAGGTGTCCGAGCTGGAGCTGCTCGACGCCGACGATCGACCCCGACGCGTCTTTCGTCCCGGGGAGGGCTTGCGCGTGCGGATGGTCCTCAGCTCGCATGCGCCGTTCGAGCGGGTCCAGGCCGCTCTCGAGGTGCGCGACCAGCGCGGGGAGACCTGTTTTCGCACGGACGCGTCGGTGGGCTCGGTGAGCGGCACGATGGAGGTGTCCTTCGCCATCGAGCGGCTGGCGCTGCTGGGCGGCGACTACGACGTGGCGGTCGGGGCGGCCGAGCAGGACGCGCCCGCGGGCGCCTGGCTCGACCGGGTGGCGCGGCTGTCGGTGGCGCCGGTGTCCGGTGGCGAGGGCGTGGCGGACCTGCGCGGAGAGTGGACTGTGGGCGGACGCCGGCCAGCAGTGCCGGTGGGCGGGAGTGCCACGTGACCCCGCCCGAGGAGGCTCTCGAGCGCGCGCGGGAGGCTGCGCGAGGCAAGCGCTCACGCGGCGGGTACGCGGACACGGCGGCGGACGCCCCCGACCCCCTGGACCCCACGATCCTCGGCGGCCGTGCCCCGGCGGAGCTGCTCAGTGAGTGGGCGGTGATCGAGATCGAGCCCGACCGCGTCTACTCCACGCGCCGCTGGGGGGCTCCGGTCACGGCGCTGAAGCGGCTGCTGCTGCGCCTCATGCGCCAGCACCTGGTGGAGCTGGAGGCTCGCCAGACGCGCTTCAACCTGGGATTGCTGGCGGCCTTCCAGGAACTGGATCGGCGGGTTGAGGCGCTGGAGAGCGCGGCCGGCCAGCCACCCTCCGAAGAGTGACGGCGGTCCACCAGGCCGTCGCGGGCGCGGGCCCCTACGACGCCGTGAGCGAGCAGGCGCGGGCCTGGCGGCGACTGCTCTCGGGTGCGGGCCACGGCGGTGGTGACTATGCGGGCCAGCTCGCCCCCGGTACGGACGGATTCGATGCGCTCGCGCGCCTCGAGCCCGATCCTGAAGACCTGATCGTGGTCCGGTACTCGGCATGGTCGCCTGCTCTGGGGCGCCTGCTCGAGTTGCCGCAGCGCAAGCTGCTCATCTACCACAACATCACGCCGCCTGGCTATCTGTGGCATCACAGCCCGCCGCTGGCGATCCAGTGCGCGGTGGGACGGATGCAGCTGCCCGCGTTCGCCCGCGGTGCGCGGGTGGTGACCGCCGACTCGGACTTCAACGCCGCCGAGCTGCACGCGGTGGGCGCGGACGGCGTCCGCGTCGTGCCGGTGCTCTTCGAGCGCGAGCGCCTGCAGTTGCGTGGGCGAGCTCCGGAGGGCGACGGCCCGCTGGTGTTGGTGGTGGGACGTCTGGTTCCCAACAAGCGCCACGACCGCGTATTCGCTGCCTTCGCGGCTTACCAGCGCGAGTGCGAGCCCAACGCACGGTTGTTGTGCGTGGGCACTGCGCTCGATCCCCGTTATGCCGAGCTGATGCGATCGCTGGCCGAGCGCTCGGGCGCGCGCAATGTCCGCCTGGCCGGAGGGCTGGCCCAGGACGCGGTCAACGCCGCGTACGCGCAGGCCGACGTCCTGCTCACCCTCTCCGAGCACGAAGGCTTCTGCGTGCCGCTGCTGGAGGCCTTTCACTTCGGCGTGCCGGTCGTGGCCGCCCCTGCTGGTGCAGTGCCGGGCGTCGCGGGTGATGCCGCCCTGTACACCGATGGCGACCACGCGGTGACGGCGGAACTGATCGACCTGGCGGTGCGGGACTCCGAGCTGCGCGCCGAGGTGGCCCGCCGGGGGCGTAACCGGCTGGCCGCCTTCTCTTACGAGCGCACGGCGGCCGCGGTGCGCGAGGCCCTCGAGGAGGCGATTGCGTAGTGGGACCACTAGGGGGCAGCGAGCCCTACGACCCGGACAACCTGCTCGACAAGATGTCCTCGGACTCGACGATGCAGCTGCAATACGGGCACATGCGCGACCGTGAGCGCGAGCTGCTCGAGCCACGCCTGCCCCCAGGTGGGGACGTGCTGTCGGTGGGCTGTGGCTGGAATCCCGGCCGCCATGCGTTTCCCGCGCCGGCCTGGCGGATGACCGGCGTGGAGCCCGAGGCCGAGAAGCCCGATGTGCTGGTGGCGGAGGGCGTGCTGGACGCAGGGCTGGCCGGACGGGCCGGGGAGCTGGACTCCCTGGCAGACGCCTCCTACGACGCGGTGCTCTACCGCCTGGTGCTCCACCATGTGGCATTTCAGGCGCCGTTGCGGCCGGTGTTCGCGGAGGCGGCGCGCCTGCTTCGTCCTGGGGGGTCTCTGGTGGCGGTCGAGCCGGGCCTATGGCACCCGGTGGGCGCCGGTCTGGCACTGGCCAACAAGCTGGGCGCCGGCCCCGCGGTTCATGGCACCCCCGATGACCTGCCGCTTTCTCCTCGCCGCCTGCTCGCCGATGCGCAGGCCGCGGGGCTCGAGGCCCAGCTGCTGGCGGTGACCTACACGTGGCGGCGTATGCCCCGGGCGATGCAGCGCGCGCTGTGGCCGCCGGACCGGGTGCTGGGCGCGCGCCCCCGGGCGGCGAAGTTCGGGCACACGCTGATGCTCATCGCGCGCCGGGCCTGAACTGGTGCTCGTAGACGAACGGATCGATCATCGCGCGTGAAGAGACATCGGGCCCGGGCGCGTCCGGGCGCATCTCGTAGAGGGCGTAGTCGCGGTTGCTGTGCAGCGCGGCGCCGGCCGCGCCGGGGGGCCTGCCGATCGCCCGGTTGACCACCAGATAGTCGGCCTTGCGTCCCTTCGGGGCGTAGGGGAAGAAGAGGAGGAGGGGATCGGCGGCGGTGAGGGGGCGGTCGGCCATCATGTACCACGCCCATTGCTGCATTCCGATCGGAGTCACATCCACGCGCACGCTGCGGCCCGCCGGCAGCCGGGAGCTCCAGTCGCGCAGGTCGGCGAGCTGACTGGTGAGGTGCGGCTGCGCCCGCCGGATCTCGCCTCGCGCGCTCAGCGTGGACGCCACCAGGACGAGTCCGATCCCCACGGCGGCCGCCACCCGGAGGGGCCCGCGGGGCCGGACGGCCGCCTCGGCCAGCCCGACGCCGGCCAGGCCCACCACCAGCACGCCACCGAAGCTGAGCGCCTTGAACTCGAACAACTGGCCCCCCGAAAGCAGGCGCGTGTAGCCGGCGACGAGCAGCAGGACGCCGGTGGCGACACCGATCGGCACGGCCACCGCCCGGGGGCGTTGCACGAGTGCGAAGCCGGCCGCGGCCAGGAGCAGCCACGCCACCAGCGGCAGCTCGGACGTTCCGAGCGAGCGTCCGAGCGCCAGGTAGGCCAATCCCTCGCCGGACCACGGCCCCAGATCCCCGCCGGGAAGCACGGCGCGGATGCCCGACACGACCTTCTCGCCTCCCTCCAGGCTCAGTGCGACCACCACGGGAATCGTCGCCAGCGCGAGCGGAACCCAGAGCAATAGCCACCGGCGTCCGCGCGGGAGATGCAGCGCGGCCACCCAACCGGGCCGCCGGCCCTCCGCGCGCCGGTCGCGCCACGTGAGTGCAGCCACCACGAGAACGAACAGCGCGGTGAAGGGCGCCAGCAGCGGGTAGGCGAAGCTGCCCACCAGGCCGAACAGGGTGAGCGCCAGCAGCGAGCCGCGAGACGGCTCGCGGATGTAGAGCCATCCCGCCAGCAGCGTGAACGGCAGCGCCAGCGTGCCCCACAGCTGGTTGTAGAACGGGTTGAGCGCGAGGTGGAGCACCTGCTCGTTGAACCCGATGAGCGCCATCGCCGCCAGGCCACCCGCCACACCGGCGCCCAGCATGTGCCGCGCCAGCAGCAGGAAGCCCAGCGCGGTGAGCGCGACCAGGAGGGCCGACAGGGTGGCGAAGGCCTCGAAGGACTCCAGCCCGGCCAGTGTCGACACCGCGGCGAGGCTGTAGTAGATCGGGTACTTCGAGCCCCACGAGCCGGGCATGCGGTCCACCGGCAGGGCGGTGTCTTCACCGGTCGGGTGGGTGTGCTGCAGCAGGGTGGCGGCGCCGGTCGACATGTGGCCGTCACCGTTCTGGCCGAGCACCGTGGCGAAGCCGTCGGGCTGGAACAGGGGCGCCACCGCCACGGCGGTGATCAGGGCGCCGAGCACCAGCGGGCCGCGCAGGTCGCGACGGGCCTGAGGAGTGCGCGCTTCCTGGAGCGGCCTCGTCCGGCGATGGACGACCCAGGCGCCCACTGCCGCCGCCAGGAGGATCGCGGCCAAGCTGAGCTCGAGCGGGAGCCGCGCGAAGCCGAGCAGGGTGAGGCCCAGCGCCGAGGCCATGGCGCCGACCGGCAGCGCGAACAGCGGCCAGTCGTCCTGCAGTCGCGCCGGCAGCGCGGCCCGAGCCAGCGGATAGCCGCAGAGCCCGAACAGCAGCACGGCGGCCGCGATGGTGCGCGCCACCGCCGGGAGCGCGTCGAAGCTCGGGGAGGCGGTGGCGCCGTTGAGCCGGTCGAGCCCCACCACCGCGAGGATCACCACGAGCACCGCGGTGGCGGCGCCCAGCCTGGCCGGCCACCCCTGGGCGCGGCTGCGGGGAGACCGCCGCCCGCTCCGGGTGGCGGTGGCGCTCACTCGCCTCCCGGACCGCTGCGGCGCCGGCGCTCCTCGAGCACCCGGTACAGGAAGGTGGGGTTGCCGAGCAGGTAGCGCCGCCACATCCGCCGCGGCTCCACCACCAGCCGGAAGATCCACTCCAGGCCGTTGTCGGAGAGCCAGTGCGGCGCGCGCGGCACTCGTCCGGCCACGTAGTCGAACAGGGCGCCCACGTTCCACACCACCGGGGCCTCGATGCGGTCCCAGTTGCGCTCCACCCACAGCTCCTGCTGGGGAGTGCCCATCCCGACGAGCAGGATGTCGGGCTGGTGCTCGGCGATGTGCTCCAGCACACGCTCGGAGTGAGCACCGTCGAGGCCGAAGTAGCCGTGGTGGGTGCCGCGCACCTCCAGCCGGGGATACCAGCGCCGCAGCGCGGTGGCCGCCTCGGCCGACGCGCCGGGGTCCGATCCCAGCAGGTAGAGCGACCGCCCGGACTCCTGGCACAGCGCGGCCACCCCCCATATCCAGTCGGCGCCTGTCATGCGGTAGGGCACGCTGAGCCCGATCAGGCGCGCGGCCAGCCGCACGCCGTAGCCGTCGCAGTAGACGAGGTCGGCTGCCTGCAGCGCGCGGCGCAGCTCGGGATTGGACTGCGACTGGTTGAGCACGTGCGCGTTGACGTAGCTCACGCGCCGGCGCTCCCCCCGCTCGGCGTAGCCGATGATGCGCCGCAGCAGGTCCGCAGGCGGCTCGGTGGCCACGGAGACCCCGAAGATCTCGGTGGCCGGGGCCGGCGCGGGCGTCTCCGACCGGGACTGCGCGCGAATGCTCACCGGGTGGGCTCCAGATCGAAGGGCACGGCCGCCGCGGGGCGGCCGTGCCGGCGCTGGGTCAGCTCGCGGCGCAGGCGCAGGGCCCGCGGCATCAGGCGGGCGGCCTCGGCGTAGCCGCGGAGCAGGTGGCGCTCGCGCAGCAGCACGTGCCCCAGCGCGAGCACCTCGTACGCCAGCACACGAGGCAGGTCGGCGATGAGTGCCGAGGTGTCGTTCTTGGCCATCATCAGGTAACGGTTGCGAAACTGCACTCGACGGTCGCGCTCGGGTACGCGCGAGCGGGTGGAGGGCCCGTAGGAGCGCACATGGTAGGCCAGCGCACACGGCTCGTAGACCGATCTCCAGCCCAGCAGCCACCCCCGCCACGCCAGGTCCACGTCAGAGGCCCACTTCTCCATCGCCTCGTCGAGCACGGTTCCGCCCAGGCGGCAGTCATCGAGCATCTCGCGCCGGTACAGCGCGGCCGCGCCGTCGGGGCCGAAGGCCTCGCCCTCCTGGTCGTAGGCCAGGGCAGGCGAGCCGTGGCCGGCCAGGTCGTTCTTGCGCCGCCGGTCCACCACCATCCCGGCGCAGTCCAGCGCGTCCAGACGGTCGCAGGGATCAGGTCCCAGGGTGCGTATGAGCTTTGGGGTGACCGAGCCGGCGCGGGGTTCGGCCAGTCGCGGGCGTGCAGCCGCCAGGAAGCCCGGCTCCAGGAAGCAGTCGGCGTTGAGCAACATCACGGCCTGGCCGGGCGTGGCGTCGATGCCCGCGTTGTTGGCGGCCGCCCAGCTGCGCCGCTCGGACAGGCGCAGGTGCCGGACGCCGGCTAGGCGGGCCAGCTCACCGGTGGCGTCGCTGGAGGCGTTGTCGATCACCGTGACTTCGGCCCCCTCCTGCGCAACGGCCAGCGGCAGGGATCGCTCCAGCTCGGCCGCGCGATCGGCCGAGATCAGCAGGATCTGTGTGTCCATCGGCCGGACGGGGCCGTCACGCGCTGCCGATGTCGATCAGGCGCTCCACCAGGTCGGGGCTCGCCGCCGCCACCACGCGGGAGCGCATGCCCAGGTCCAGGCCGGTGGCCGACAGGTCGCCCGAGCGGCTGGCCTCCGGGAAGCTGACCGCTCCGCCGGCCTCGCGGACGATCAGCTGGCCGGCCGCGCAGTCCACCGAGCGGGTGGCGCCCAGGCTCACCAGTGCGTCCAGGCGCCCGGCGGCCACGAAGCACAGGGACAGCGCGATCGAGCCTATCCCGCGCAGGCGAGCCGCACCCGTGGCGGCCAGCGCCTCGGAGTGCTGGGCCACCAGCGCCGGATGGACGGTCTCCAGGCCCACCATCTCGAGATCGCCACTCTGGCTGACCCGCACCGGCTCCTCGTCGCAGAAGGCGCCCTGGCCGCTCTGGGCCCACCAGTCCTCGCCGGTGCTGAGGTCGTGGATGTAGCCGGCGTGCACGTCGGCCATCGCAGGTCCCGAGGCGATTGCGATCGAGAGGGCGTACGCCGGCAGGCCGCGCTTGGCGTTGCGCGAGCCGTCGATCGGGTCCACCACCACGTGAACCGGCCCACCACCGCCGAGCGCGACTTCGCCGCGCTCCTCGGACACCGCGGTGAGCGGCAGATCCAGAGCCTCGAGCTCGGCGAAGACGGCGTCCTCCACCTCGCGGTCGATCACGAGCGACATGTCCCCTCCCATGCCCAGGCCTGCCGTGGCGGCACGGTCTGCGGGCAGAGGGTTGCGCTCGAGAGCGCTGCGCGCGCCGTCCGCGGCCCGAAGGCAAAGCCCCAGCCAGTCGATCGCGAGCGCGGAATCCGCGGAGGAGGTCATCGCGAGCAAGGATATGGGCGCGGGCGGCCGCACCGGCGAGGTCCTCAGAGGAGCTCGCGGTAGACCGCTGCGGTCTCGCGCGCAGTTCGCTCCCAGCTGAGTCCTTCCGCGCGCCGTCTCCCGCGCTCGGCCATGTCCTTGCGCCGGGCCGGATCGGCCAGCACCGCGCGCACCGTGGCGGCCATGTCCTGCTCGTCGGTGGGGTCGAAGTAGGCGGCGGCGTCGCCGCCGGCCTCGGGCAGCGCGGTGGTGCCGGAGGCGGCCACCGGCACTCCCCGCGCCATGGCCTCCACCACCGCCAGCCCGAAGCCCTCGTAGAGGCTCGGGTACACCAGCAGGTCGGCGCCGCGGATGAGCGCGTCCAGGCGCCCGTCGGGCACGTAGCCCGGCAACTCCACAGGCGCGTCGCCCGCGGCGGCCTTGATGCGCTCGGCTGCGCTGCCCTGAAGGCCGGCCAGGATCAGCCGATGGGGAAGGCCCTCGGCGCGCAGCGCGCGGAAGACCGACACCAGCCGGGGAAGGTTCTTCTTTCGCCGCAGGTCGCCCACGGCGAGCAGGTAGGGGCCGGCGGGCGAGGGCTGGTCGCCGATCGGCAGGCTGGGCGCCGAGAGCACCACTCGCGTGCGCTCGCGGTCTACGCCGTAGCGGCTGCAGATGTCGTCGCGGGTGTGCTCGGACACGCAGATCACGCGCTCGGCCGAGCGCGCGGCGCGGCGGGCGAACGTGCGGTACTTCCAGCCCGTGCGGCGCGAGAAGTCCTCCGGATGCTCCTCGAAGGCGAGGTCGTGGATCGTGACCACCCCCGGGCAGGGCCGGCGCAGCGGCAGGAAGCAGTTGGGGGCGTGCAGCACGGCGGCGCCCCTGTCGCGTGCCAGGCGAGGCAGCACGATCTGCTCGAACAACAGCTCGGGCCCTCGCCCGCCCGCCTTCAGCGCTTCGATCTCCAGACCGCCGGCCTCGCGCCCCAGCGCAGCCACCAGCTCGCGTGTGTAGCGCCCCCAGCCACGCAGCTGGGGCGCCCCGGCATCTCGAGCATCGATGACGACCTTTGGCACGGCGGCAGCGTAAGCGTTGGCCGGAGCACTTAGCCGGCCACGGGGCGTAAGACTGCGTCGCCGTGGGCGAGCAGCGCAAACCGGCGGGCCGGGTGGCCTACGTGAGCGGCATCTATCCGGCTCTCACCGAGACCTTCGTGACCGGCGAGCTGCGCGAGCTTTGCCGACTGGGCGAGGACCCGCTGGTGTTCGCGGTGCTGCGCGGCTGCGACGACCATGCGGGGGCCCCGGCGGCCCGCTACGTGGTGGAGCTGGGTAGGGGCGAGCAGCTCGCGGCGCTTATCGCGCTGCTGGTGGCCCACCCCCGGCGGACCGGGCGGGCGCTGCTGACCCCGGCGCGGCGCTTCGGAGGCTCGGTCAGGGACATGGCGGCGCTGGCCCCCATGGCGCGCGCACTGCGCGGCACTCGCCACATCCACGCACACTTCGCGGGCCAGCCGACCGACGTGGCGGGGCGCCTGTCCGAGCTCGCGGACGTGCCATTCAGCTTCACCGCTCACGCGCACGACATCTTCGTAGAGTGGGAGCGGATGGAGCAGAAGCTCGCCGCCGCCAGCTTCGCCGCGACGGTGTGCGAGTACAACCGCCGCTTCGTCCTCGACCGGGTGCCCCGCGCCGCCGATCGGCTGGAGAAGGTGATCTGCGGGGTCGACACCGCAGAGTTCACGCGCAGGCGGGCCTACGACCCGGATGGGCCGCTGGTGGCCGTAGGGCGGCTGGTGGAGCAGAAGGGCTTCGAGTACCTGGTGCGCGCCGCCGCGATGGCCCGCGGGCGCATTCCCGAGGTGCTGATCGCGGGCGATGGGCCGTTGCGCGACCACCTCGACGGACTCGTGCGCGAGCTGGACGCCCCGGTGCGGCTGATGGGCGCCCTCGTCCACGCCGAGGTCAGGGAGCTGTACGACTCGGCGTCGGCGGCCGTGCTGCCGTGTGTGGTGGCCGCCGACGGCAACCGCGACTCGATGCCGGTGTCCCTGAAGGAGGCGATGGCGCTGGAGCTGCCGGCGGTGACCACCACCGAGGTCGGCATGCCCGAGCTGGTGCAGCCCGACCGTGGAGTGCTGGTGGCGCCGCGCGACGCCGAGGCGCTGGCCGAGGCCCTGATCGACCTCCACGAGCGTCCGGTGGCCGAGCGCGAGGCACTGGGGCGGGCCGGTCGCGCGTTCGTGGCCGAGCACTGCGACCTGCGCACCGAGACCGAGCGGCTGCACCGCCTGTTCGCGCTCGATGGCTGAGCGCGTGCCACAGGCGGCGGTGGTGATCGCCACCCGCGGGCGCGAGACCCGCCTGGCCTTCGCCCTCGAGGCGCTGGCGGCGCAGACGCTCTCGCCCGAGGACTTCGAGGTGGTCGTCGTGCGTGACGGGGGCGTGCCCGAGCGCGCGGCCCAGGCGCCCCCCGGGCCGGCCGTGCGGTTTCTGACCCGCGAGCCCGCCGGCGGCCCCGGCGCCGCGCGCAACGTGGGCTGGCGGGCCACGGAGGCGCCGCTCATCGCGTTCACCGACGACGACTGCCGGCCGGCGCCCGGCTGGCTGGAGGCACTGCTGGGTGCGGCGGGAGGCCAGGAGACGATCGTCCAGGGCGCCACCGAGCCCGACCCCGAGGAGCGCCACCTGCTCGGCGGGCTGGCTCGGAGCCAGTTCGTGGACCGGGCCACCGGTTGGTACGAGACCTGCAACATGGCCTACCCGCGCGAGCTGTTGGAGCGCCTCGACGGATTCGACGAGACGTTCGAGCTGGCGGGCGAGGACACCGACCTGGCCCTGCGGGCGCTCGCGGCCGGCGCCCGGTCTGTGTTCGAGCCGCGCGCCCTGGTGTGGCACGCGGTGCTTGCGCGCCACCTGCCCGCGGCCCTGCGCGACACGCTGCGCTGGCGCTCGGTTCCGAGGCTGCTGCGCAGGCACCCCGCCCAGCGACGGGCGATCTACCTGGGCTGGTTCTGGAAGGAGTCGCACGCGCGCCTATTGCTGGCGGCCACAGGGGCTCTGGTGGCACGCCGCCGCCCGCTGGCCGCCGCTCTGCTGGGGCTGCCCTACCTGGAGCTCTACCTGCGCACGTATGACCGCACCCCGCGCGGCCTGACGCGTGCCGCGCTGGACCTCCCTGCGCGTGTGGCCGTGGACGCCCTGGAGACAGCGGTCACCGCGCGCGCAGCAGTGCGCGAGCGGGTACCGGTGCTCTGATGAGGGTGGCGCTTCTGCATCCCAGCTACTGGCCGGAGGTGCGCCGAGGCGGCGAGCGGCTGGTGCACGACGCCGCTCGCGGGCTGGCCCGCCGCGGCCACGACGTGACCATCCTCACCAGCCACCGCGCGCGCACGACCGTGGAGTGGGAGGAGGGGGTGCGCGTCGTGCGCAGCTACCGGCCCCCGACCAAGCTGATGCACCGGCGCGCCTACGAGTACCACCTGACCAACGTGCCGGCGGCGCTGGCGCGCACAGCGCGCGGCGGGTACGACGTGGCGCACGCCTTCTTCGTGCCCGACGCGTGGGCGGCGGTCAGGGCGCGCGCGCTCGGCGGGCCGCCGGTGGTCTACTCGTTTCTGGGCATCCCCACACGCGAGTGGATCGTGGCCCATCGCTACCGCATGCCGATGGTGACCACCGCGGTGGAGCGCGCCGCCGCCGTGACCGTGCTCAGCGAGGCGGCCGCCGTCCCCTTCCGCCGCTTCCTGCTGCGCGACCCCGTAGTCGTGCCAGGCTCGGTGGCGATGGGGCAGTTCAGCGTGCAGCGGCCACCGCCGAGCCCCACCCTGATCTGTGCCGCCTCGCTCAGCGACCCGCGCAAACGGGGCGAGCTGCTGCTGTCGGCGTTCGCCAAGCTGCGTGGGCGCCGGCCCGACGCCCGCCTGGTGCTGGCGGGGCGGCGCGATCCCCACCAGGGCGAGACGGCGTTCGACCTGCCACAGGGCGCGGAGTGGATCGACGCGGCCGACGACGCAACGCTGGCGAAGGCCTACGCCGGCGCCGGCGCCAGCGTGCTCCCCTCCGTCGACGAGGCCTTCGGGTTGGTGGTGATCGAGGCTCTGGCGGCGGGAACGCCCGCCGTGGGCGCGCGCTCGGGGGCCCTGCCCGAGCTCCTGAGCGACCCAGGCGTGGGACGACTGTTCGACCCCGACGACGAGCAGGATCTGGTGCGTGCCATGGAGGAGGTGGTGGATCTGGGGGCGCAGCCCGAGACGGCGGAGCGCTGCCGCCGCCACGCCGCCGCCTACGACGAGGACGCGGTGGTGGCCCGCTACGAGGCGCTCTACGAGCAGGCGCTGCGTTGAGCCCGCAGGCCTCGGTGGTGGTGGCCACCCGCGATCGCGCCCCTCGGCTGCGGGCGCTGCTGGACAGCCTGGCCGCGCAGCGCGACGTCGAGGATTTCGAGCTGATCGTGGCCGACGACGCCTCCGGGGACGAGACGGCGGACGTACTGGCCGACGGCGTGCGGGGGCTGGTCCTGCGCAGCGTGCGCCTGCCGGAGCGAGCAGGTCCCGGCGCCGCGCGCAACACCGCTCTCGCAATGGCCCGCGGGCCGCTGGTGGCGTTCACCGACGACGACTGCGTGGTGGCGCCCGGCTGGTTGCGCGCCCTGCTCGACGCCCACGCGCGGGAACCCGGCGCGCTCCTGCAGGGCCGGACCGAGCCACACCCCGCGGAGGTACACCGCCAGGACGCCTTCTCGCGCAGCCAACTGGTCACCGCCCTCTCGCCCCACTTCCAGACCTGCAACATCGCCTACCCCCGCGAGCTCCTCGAGCGCCTCGAAGGCTTCGACGAGCGCTTTTCGCACTACGCCGAGGACGCGGACCTGGCCTGGCGCGCCATCGAGGGCGGCGCGGGGGCGTCCTTCGTGCCCGATGCGCTGGTGCACCACGCGGTGCACACCCCCGGAGCGTTGGCGCAGCTTGCCGACTCCCAGCGCTGGGTGCATGCCGTGCGCGCCTTCGCCCGCCATCCAGGGATGCGCCAGGACTTCACCCACCGGATCTTCTGGCGCCCGTCGCATGAGGGGCTGTTGCTGGCGCTGGCAGGCCTGGGGCTGGCACGGCCCTCGCGCGGGATCTCGCTGGCGCTGGGCGCGGTGTACCTGCGGCATCTGCGCAGGTTGCACGGCTCCTATGGCGGGGTGGCGGTGGCGCTCCCCGCCCATGCGCTGGTGGATGCGGCGGAGGTGGTGGCCATGGCCCGCGGCAGCGCGCGCTACCGGACCTTCGTGCTCTAGGCGCCGGGCGGGCCGTGCGGTGCGCCCCGGCTCGCGGGGGCGGCGGCGTCGGTGTGGAGGAACGGCGCAGCAAAGGGAGCGAGAATCCGGCGCCTCCGGTTGCGCGAGAGGCCTTTGCGACGCCTCGGCGACCATAACCTGGCAACCGATGGCCTCCAGACGAGGTGCTCCAAGAAATGGTCGCCAGAGCCACCTCCTGTGGAGCACCTCTGAAAAACGACATCGCGCGTCAAGTTGTGGTCGCTGAGGGCCGATCCGGCTGGTCCCTCGCGCCCTGAGACACCCGGCACGGCCAAGCTCTCAATCCTTCACCGCGCTGTTTTCTGTAAGCACCCGAATGCCTAGCCGCGCCGCCGCCTCGCCGGCTAGTGGTCCATCCTCGAAGTTCGTGTCCGTTTGCCGGCTGCAATCGTCGCCTGGCCGCGCCCGCGATGCTCGCCAATGCGCTGCATTGGCTGCGCTCGCGGGCTCGCCGATGCTCGATTCTCGCTCGGCAAAGCGACCACGAACTTGTCGGACGGACCACTAGCGATACGGATAGCGCCGCCCGAGCGCGCCGCGCAGCCCCGGCACGCGGACTGCGGCCGCCAGCGCGCGCATCCGGGCGTTGGGAGGCTCCAGCTCCGCGGCCTGCGCCAGGGCGCGTCGGGCGTCGGCGTAACCGCGCCGGCGGATGCTGCCCTGGGCGTAGGCGCGCAGGTCCAACGCCCGCATGCGGCGCGCCAGCACCGGGTCGACGAGGCCGGCGTGCACCTCGCGCACCGTGAGCAGGGAGGAGGCCAGCGCCGCGATGTCCCATGACAGCGAGCGGTCGTGGCGGCGCAGGCGAACGCGTGCCTGGGGCTCATAGAGGAAGCGCTCGCCGCGGGCGGCAAGGCGCAGCCACAGGTCGTAGTCCTCGGCCAATGGGGCAGGCGCATGGAAGCCGCCCGCGGCCACCAGCCGGTCGCGCCGGATGACCGTCGTGGCCAGGGCGATCGGGTTGTGCTCGAAGAGCCTCCGCACGAACTGCTCGCCATCTAGGGGAGCGCCCGCGGGCCAGTCCCAGCGCTCGCCCGTGGGGGCCCCCGCCCGGTCGACCACCGTGACCGGCCCGAAGCAGACGGCGGCGCCGGGGTCGTGCCCCAGCGCCTGGAGCTGGGCGGCCAGCTTGCCCGCCTCCCACACGTCGTCGGCGTCTGCCAGTGCGATCAGCCCGGACTGCAGCGCCTCCAACCCCGTCGCGCGAGCCGGCCCGGGACCGCCGCGCTGCGGGCGGCGCACCAGCCGGCAGCGGGCCTCGTGCCGCGCCGGCAGGGACACCGGCTCCGGCGAGCCGTCGTCGACCACCACCACCTGGTCCGGTTGGGGGACTTGGGCGAATACCGAGTCCAGCGTCTCGGGCAGGTAGGGGCCCTCGCCATAGACCGGCACGATCACCCCGACGCCGCTCATCTGCCTGTGGCCTCCTCGTAGACCGCCCAGGTCTCGCGCGCCACGTCGTCCCAATCGCGCTGCGGCGGGCGCGCGGCGGCACCGGTCAGCCGCGCGGCGGCCTCCAGCAGGCCGGCCACGTCGCCGGGCGCCACCAGCTCGGCGCCCTCCGCGCCCTCGAGCACCTCGGGCAGCGACCCGGCGGCGTAGACGGCAACCGGCGTGCCGCAGGCCAGCGCCTCCACCGGCGGCAGGCCGAAGCCCTCGTCGTCGGAGGGGAATACCAGCGCATCGGCGGCCGTGTAGAGCGCGGCCAGCTCGGCGTCGGTAACCCGCCCGGCCAGGTGCACGCGGCCGGGCGCGGCCAGCTCCTGCGCCTCGGCCGAGGCGCGCCCGGCCAGCACCAGCTCGGGACCGTCGCCGCGCGCCACGGCGCCCGCAAGCGCAGCGAGCCCCTTGCGCGGGTCCGGGGGGTCGAGCGTGCCCACCCACAGCAGGAATCGCTCGGGCAGCGCCAGGCGCTCAAGCGCCGCTCGGGGGTCCGTGATCGCTCGGATGCCCGGCGCGGCAGCGGAGTGCACCACCCGCACCCGCTCCGGCGAAAGCCCCAGCAGCCGCTCGGCGTCAGCGGCGACCGCGGCTGAAGGCACGATCACCCGGCTCGCGCGGCGCACCGCCGCGTAGCGCAGCCGGTGCTTGAGGCCGGTGCGCAGGTACTGCTCGCGGCGCTTATGCGGGACCAGGTCGTGCAGGGTGACCACGTAGGGCAGGCCCGGACGCGTGGTGGCCAGATCCTGCGCGGGGGAGTGGAGCACCTCCGCGCCTATCCGCCGGGCGTCGCGTCCCAGCAACAGGTGCTCCCAGCCCTCTCGCAGCCGCGCCGGCGCCGGTGGCCGGCGCAGGTCCGTGAGCACCTCGAGCTCGCCACCGTGCTCCCGGCGCAGCGCCTCCAGCAGGCAGGTGGCGTAGCGCCCTATTCCGCCCTCGGCCAGGCCGCGGTGCTCGAGCACGCGGGCGTCGACGGCCACTCGCGTCATCGGCGCGACCCGGTGCTCGCCGCGCCCAGCGCCTCACCCAGCGCCGCCGCCACCAAATCGGCCACGCGGTCCGCCGCGAAAGGCGCCGCGGCGCGCTTGGCCGCCTCGCTCATCCCAGGCGCGGCGTCGAGCACTTCGAGCAGCGCCTGACCCAGGGCAGCGGCGTCGCCGGGAGCCACCACGGCTCCGCAGTCGCCCGTCACGTACTCGCTCATGCCGCCGCTGGCGGTGACCACGGCGGGTGTGCCGGTGGCCAGCGCCTCGGCGGCCACGGTGCCGAAGGCCTCGCGCAGCGAGGGCACGGCCAGGGCATCGAACCACGGCATCAGCGCCGTGGCGTCGGCCACGGGCCCCAGCAAGAGCACGCGGTCGCCAAGCGCACCGGCGCGGCGCTCGACCTCGCGGCGGTACTCGCCCGAGCCTTCCAGCCTGTCGCCGCCTGCCAGGACGAAGCGGGTGTCGGGCCGCCGAGCCAGCACGGCGGGGGCGGCGGCCAGCAGCTCGAGCACCCCCTTCAGCGGCTCGATGCGCCCAGCGAAGCCCACCACCGGCCCGTCACCCGCCCACTCGGGACGAGGCGCGGGGGCGGAGATCTCCACTGGCGTCCCGACGTTGCGCAGGCGGTCGCCGGGGGCGCCGGCGGCGGCCGCCGACTCGGCGACCGCGCCCGAGGCGCACATGACCACCGGCACGGAGCGCCAGAAGCGCTCGCTCCCAAACGGGCGCGGGGCGCGCTGGAACAGGTCGTGCAGGTGCGTCACGGCCGTCGTGGCCCCGAGCGCGGGCCAGGCCCGCAGGGTGACCGCTCCGTTGAGGTACACCAGGTCGGGACGCACACGGCGGACCAGTCGGCGGGCCGCCGGCAGCCCCCGCGCCAGACCCGCCCAGGACCGTGCGCCCAGACCCCCGAGCGGGACCTGGTGCACCTCGATCCCGGCCGCGGTGGCGGCCGCGGCCAGCGGCCCGGGGGCCGGCACGGTGAGCTGCGGCTCGAAGCCGCGGTCGGGCAGGCGGCGGGCGATGCGCAGCAGCGCGAGCTCGGCGCCGCCGAGCTCTGGGGACTGTGCCAGGCAGAGCACCCGCGCCATAGGGGCGATCATGCCACCTGGCCATGGACGGATACGACGACGAGATCTGGCGCCAGGTGCCCCACCCGGCCGCACGGCCCCCGGCGCACCTCGAGCGTTTCGTGAGCGCGCTGGGCCCGGTGGGCAGCGCGCTGGACCTGGGCTGCGGGGACGGCCGGCTCTCAGAGGCGCTGGAGGCGCAGGAGCTGTGCCTGGCCGACGTCTCCGAGGTCGCCCTGGCTCGCGCGCGCGAGCGGCTGCCGGTCGCGCGTGTGGTGCTGGTCGAGCCGGACCGGCCCCTGCCATTGCCTGACAACGGGTTCGACCTCGTGCTGTGCGCCGAGACCCTGGAGCACGTGCGCGACGTCCAGCTGTTTCTGTCTGAGACCCGTCGAGTGCTGCGCCCCGGCGGCCGGTTGGCAATCACCACCCCGGCCTACGGTCGTGTCGTCGGACTGGACGTGCTACTGCGCGGCTTCGAACGGCGTTTCGACCCACTGTCGCCCCACCTGCGCTTCTTCACCCGCCGCTCCCTGGCGGGGCTGCTGGATGCGCTCGGGTTCGAGGTGGCCGAGCTGCGACGCGACGGGGGCACCCTCATGGCCGTGGGGAAACGCTAGAACCGCGCCGGTGCGCGTCCTGATCGACACCAGCTACGTGGCGCGCGGCGCGTCGGGCACGGCCGTGTATGTGCAGGCGCTCCTGGCGGCGCTGCGCGAGAGTGGGGGGGTGGAGGTGGTGGAGGCGCGCCAGCGGCGCCGGCTGCGCCCCGGGCGCGCCGGCGGCCCGCTCGGCCCGCTGCGAAGCGCGGCCAACCTGGCCCTCGACGCCCTATGGCTGCACGCCGGCCTGCCGCGCGCGGCTCGCGCCGCGCGCGCCGACGCGGTGCACCACCCGCTGCCCGCCCACAGCGCCCGGATGGGCGTACCGCAGGTGATCACGGTGCACGACGTGGCCTTTCTGCTCCACCCGGACCTGTATTCCCGCACCTGGCGGCTGCTGGCCCGGCGCTCGTACCGTCGTGCGGTGCGGCGCGCGGCCGGCGTGATCTGCCCCACCGAGGCGACGGCCCATGACGCCGTGGACCTGCTGGGCGCGGATCCCGCCCGCGTGTTCGTGGTGCCGTGGGGGCCCGGTCAGATGACTGCCGGCGGCCCGCACTCCGACCGCACGCCGGAGGGAGCGCCCCGCCAGTCCCCGCCGAACGGGCCGCTGCTATTCGTGGGCAACGCCGAGCCGCGGAAGAACCTGGACGGACTGCTGGGCGCCTACGCGGCCTACCGGGAGGCCGAGACCGATCCCGCTGAGCTGTTGATCGCTGGGGACGCCGCCGGCGTGGCAGCCGGCCAGCCGGGGGTCCGAGGCACGCCGTCGCCTACGTCCGCGGAGTTGCGTGAGCTCTACCTCGGCGCCCGCGCTCTGGTGCACCCCTCGCTCCACGAGGGCTTCGGCCTGACCCCGCTCGAGGCGATGGCGCTGGGCGTGCCGGTGCTGGCGGTGCGCAACCCCGGCACGGTAGAGGTCTGCGCCGGTGCGGCACTGCTGGTAGATCGCGCCGGCCTGGCCGAGGGTCTGGCCACGATCGCCTCCGATGCTGCGCTGCGCATCCGCCTGTCCGGGCTGGGCATCGAGCGTGTGCGCGACTTCTCGTGGGCGCAGAGCGCGCGCGGCCACGAGCGCGCCTATACGCTGGCTCGGGACGGGCAGGCATCCCAAAGCGTCCCGGACTCACGATGAACGTCGCCATTCTCGGCACCCGCGGCATCCCGGCCTCCTACAGCGGCTTCGAGACCGCGGTCGAGCAGATCACCAGCAGGCTCACGGCCCGCGGCCACGCGGTTACCGTCTACTGCCGGCCGCACGTGGTCGATCCCGCCATCCGGGAATGGAAGGGCGCGAAGCTGGTGCACCTGCGAACCGCGCGCAACAAGTACCTCGACACGTTCGTCCACACACTGCTGTCCAGCCTCCACGCCGCTCGCGGAGAACGGCCCGACGTGGCGCTGTTCTTCATCGCCGGCAACAGCCCCCTGTGCCTGGTCACGCGCCTGGCCGGCATTCCCACGGTGATCAACGTGGACGGCTCGGACTCCGACCGCCGCAAGTGGAACCGCTTTGCCAAGTTCTACCTGCGGGCGGCCGAGCGGCTGGCGCCGCGGATGGCAACGCGTGCCATCACCGATTCGCACGCCGTGGCCGCTCTCTATCAGCAGCGATACGGGCGCGAGATCGGCGTGGTGCCCTACGGCGCCGAGGTTCCGGGTCGCCACGACTCCGATGTGCTGGAGCGCCTGGGCCTGGAGCCGGGTAGCTACGTGCTGTTCGTCGGGCGGCTGGAGCCGGAGAACAACCCGCACGTGCTGGTGGACGCGTGGTCGCGGATCCCCACGGCCGCCACCAGGGGGATGAAGCTCGTGGTGGTGGGCGGTGCCCCCTACGCGTCGGACTACATCAACCGCGTGCGCCGCGCGGCCGACCCGCGCGTGGTCTTCCCCGGCTATGTGTTCGGGCCCGACTACTGGGAGCTGCAGCGCAACGCCTACCTGTTCTGCGCCCCCACCGAGGTCGGGGGGACGCACCCGGTGATCCTCGAGGCGCTGGCCGCAGGCAACTGCGTGCTGGTCAACGACTACCGCCCCAACGCCGAGACGGTGGGAGACGCGGGCGTCTACTTCTCAGGGGCTGAAGGAGCGCCCGATCTGGCGCGCCGGCTGATGGCGCTGCTGGGCGACCACGAGCTGGTGGCCGGCTATCGACAGCTGGCGCTGCAGCGGGCGGAGCTGTACTCCTGGGACGCTGTGGCCACCGCCTACGAGCAGTTGCTATTGGAGGTCTCGGACTCCAACGGGCGGCACGGGCCGCTGCCGATGGAGCGCCTCGACGAGATCGAGCGGGCCACAGCGCCCGCCGGGCCCTAGGGCGGCGGCGGCGCCAGCGCCGCCTGAACGTCGCGCAGCAGCCTCGCGAAGCGAGGAGAATTGGGGTCGAGAGCCCTAACGCCCTCTGCGGTCACCAGGGCACGCTCCGGGAGATCGAGTTCGCGCAGCTCGAAGTCGGCCAGGCGCAGCAATGCATCGGGGTCGCGGGGATGCTCTTGGACGGCCTGCTTCAGGGTCTGGTGAGCGGCCACGCGCCGGCCCTGGCCTGCCAGGGCGCGCGCGCGTACGAAGAGCGGTCCGGTGGAGTGGGGATCGAGGTCGCGCGCACGGGCAGCCTCGCGCTCGGCGGCAGGGAAGTCGCCTCGCTCGATCGCGTCGAGCGCCCGGTCACTCGCGCGCGCCGCGGCCTGTGGCTGCCAGATCGCCCAGCAGCACAGGAGGGTGGTCAGCACAACACCCCCTGCCGCCGCTGCTCGCGCAGGCGCCGGACCGCGAGATCGAAGCTCCGCAGCGGCCGGGCCCGTGGCCGCCGATACAGGACCCCGGCCGGCCACGAAGCCGGCGGCGACCAGGGCGGGCACCGCCGTCCCGGGAATCGACCACGTCCAGTCGATCGATGAGTGCAGCCCGAAGACCGCCGTGCACAATGCCAGGGCCCCCAGCGCCAGCCGCTCATCCGACCACTCTGGACGCCTCCTGCGCCCGGGCACCAGGCTCAGTGTGCGCGCGGCGGCCAGCAGCCAGGCGATCAGCAGGCCGATCGCCGCCGCGAGTCCGACCAGCCCGAGGTCGCTCAGGGTCTGGGCGATGAAGCCGTGGGCATGGGCCGCCCCCTGGGCGTTCTTGCGGTAGGGCAGCCGGGCGAGGCCGAAGGTGTTGGCCCCCCGGCCCACAAAGGGACGTTCCTCGAACACCCTCCCCGCCTGTCGCCAGTATTCGCCCCGCGACGACGAAGCTGAAACCAGCCGGCTGGCGTCCGCGGGTGGCGCCTTGGTCTCGCTGGTGAGCTCCTCGAACCGGTCTGACACGGCGCCCCCTAGACCCTTGTCGCCCACGGCCACTGAGCCGAGCGCCACCAAGGGCAGGATGCAGGCCACCGCAATCAGCGATGCACCGGCGCGGCGCCGCGTGGGCAGCGAGGGCGACCACCGGGAGGAGATCGCGACCACGGCCAGGCCGGCGGCGAGCAACGAAACCAGCATCGCGCCTACCAGCAGCCCGAAGTTACCGCCAACAGCCTCCTGCGCGATCACGGGCTGGAACGGCTTGGTGAACTGATCACGCGACAGGGCCCACGTCGCCACGGGCGTGACCGCGAGCGCGGGCAGCGCGAGGGCCACAGCGCTGCGTAATCGCAGCGGCGCCAGAGCAAACCAAATGACCAGGCCAAGCAGGCCGGCAGCGAGCGCGCCACGCGACTGAGTGAGCAGGATGGCCAGCATGAGGACTCCCGTCGCGGGATAGGTGAGCACCGTGATCGTTGACGAGCCCCAGCGCCGGGCAGCCAGCCACAGCACGGCGGGAAGAGTGAGGGCGCCCATCCCTCCCAGTGCGTTCCAGTAGCCGAACGGGGAACCGAGTCGAGCAGTGAGCAGCAGATCCCCGCCCAAGGAGGCGGGCCAGATGCGGGTGGCCAGCGCCCAGCCGCACACGATCACCCCGGCCAACGCGATGCCACACGCCAGAACGCCGGCACCACGCCGGAAGTGGCGTCCGGCGGCTACGGCCGCGGCGAACACAACCAGGTAGGAGAAAGTGCGCCCGGCTTCCTCGGTGGTCTCGGAGGGGGCGATGGACCAGGCTGCCGACAGCGCCGTCACGGCCGTGAACAAGGCAAGCGCCAGCACTGCCGCGCCGCCATGCCAGGGGCCAGTGCGCCCTCGAAGCACCACGATGCTCAACAGCAGCCCGGTCCCTAGCGCGACCAGGATCGACGCGGCGGTGCTGCTCGCCAGGTCGGTGCCCGCCTGCGCACCGAAGGCGAGGGCGCTGAGCGCGCCGCCGACAGCTGCGCTAGCTGCGGCGGAACGGAATCTGGACACGGCGCAGGAGCTCAGGGTTGCGCCGCCACAGGACGTAGAGGCCCGCGCCAAGCGTGAGCAGCGACAGCGCCACAAGGGCCAGGATCGCCGGCAGCGAGAGGCCACTGGCCGCGTCGGTGTCGGCAAAAGCCGCAGCGTCGCGAGGGTCCACCCCTCGGTCCGCCAACTGCCCGTCCAGACGTGCAAGCTCTCGCTCGCGCTTGTCGGCAGCGGCCCGTTCGGCGGGGCTTACCACGCCGTCGCCATTGGTGTCCGGGTCGAAGGAGCCGCCGCTGCCGCCCGTGCCGTCTCCCTCCCCAGGATTGCTCGAGGACTTGCCCTTCCCGGCGATGGAGGCTGCGATCTCCGCCTCGCAGTCGGTGTACTCCTTCACGTCGCCCGGCACGTTTCGCAGAGCGGCGCGCTTGTCCTTGTCGGAGTGCTTCTCGTCCACGGAGCCATCGACGGCGCAGTCGCTGAGGACGTCGTCAGGAGTCGCCTGGGCCAGCGCCGGGAACGCCAGCGCGGTGACTAGGAGGATGGGCGTGATCATATGTCTCATGGTCATAGGAAATCGGCGATACGGGTCGGATCCGTCGGACTGAGAACAGAGCAGGCGACGGCTTGTGTCGTCAACTCCGTGAGAGGACATGCGGTCCGTGCGATCTGGTCGCGAGCACGGATCAAGTCCCCTGGTGCTTCGGGGCAGGCTAGCAAGTGCCTCCTGATCGGCCCGCCCCGGCTCGGGCCAGCGCCTGGGACATGCCTCCAGCCCACGCGGCGGGTGTGAGTTGCACGGCGGCCTCCCGGGCTGCCTCGCCGAGACGCGAGCGCAATTCTGGAGCGGCGTTCACGGCCTCCAGGCGGGAGGCAAGCGCGGCGGCGTCGCCGGCGGGGAACGTGAGCCCTGTCAAACCGTCTGACACCAGTCCACCCGCGGCTGCGCCCACGGCATCGCTGGCTATGACAGGAGTGCTCTGGAGCATGGCTTCATTAATCACAAGACCCCACGGCTCCAGGAAAGTTCCGGTGCGCACGGAGGGCAGCACGAGTACGTCCGCAGCAGCGTAGAGGGCGGGGAGGTCGTCCTCTGGCACGTGGCCCAGGGCGCTCACGCCCGTGGCGCTCGCCACCGTCGTGGCGAGCGGGCCCTCTCCGGCCACCGCCAGCCGCGCTCCGGCGCCGAGCTGGGCGCGCCGCCAGGCATCGAGCAGCACCTCCACGCCCTTCTCGCGCTCCAGGCGCCCGACGAACAACGCCAGCAGCGAGTCGCTCGGCGCCGCCGACCGCTCGCGCCAGCGTTCGCGTTCGGCCGGTGTGACGACCGCGCCGAAGTGGTCGGTGTCGACCGCCTGGGGGGCAACCACCACGCTCCCGCGGGTGCGGTGGCGCTCGACGTGCCGGCTCACGTGCTCGCCGTAGGTGGCCACGGCGTCGGCATGGCCGTAGAGGTGGCGCGTGGGCAGGACCGACAGCGCATGAGCCGCGGTGCGCGGGTGGCCCCACACGGTTGCCCAGAGCACGAAGGGCACCCGGCGGGCCCGCGCCGCGAGATAGCTTCCCGGCAGCGCCAGCCGTCCCCCCAGTCCGCAGATGACCGCTCGGTAGCGCCCGGACGCGGCCAGGCGCACCGCGCCCGCCTGCGTGGCCCGGTGCACCGCCAGGCCCGGCACGGGCGGACCCGCACGCTCAAAGGCGATCACCTCCACCCCCTCGCGCTCGGCCAGCAGGCGGAAGGGCTCCCGCCGATAAGGGGAGACGATGCCGGTGATCAGGCAGGCGGGGCGAGGGTCGCCAGGCATGGCGGGACCCTACGATGCCATCGGTGGCGGACCGCCCCGACATTGCCCTGATCTCAATCAGCAGCACGATGGGGTGGCGCCGCGCCGACGAAGCCTTCGCGGACCAGGTGCGTGCGGCCGGAGCCACGTGTGAAGTACTGCCCGTGCGGCTGGGCGCATCCGCGCAGCTGCGCCGCACGATGGCGCTGACCGACGTGATCGAGGGGCTCGGGGCGCGCCGCGCCGCGCGCCACGCGCGCGCCGGAGCCTATGTCTACTCCAGCGTGACCGCCGCGCTCCTGCAGCCGCCGCGCGCTCCGTCGGCCGTGCGCTTCGACGGCACGGCCTCACTCAACCGGCCGGGCGCGGGGGGCGCCTGGCAGCGCAGGCGGGAGCGCTCGGTGCTGGCCGCGGCGACGTTGCTGCTGCCCTGGAGCGAGCCGGCCGCGGAGGCGGCGTTGGCGGCCGTCACAGGACAGGCGCCCCAGGTCGTGCTGCTTCCGCCGCCCGTGCCGTTGATCGCGGCCGCCGGGGGTCGGCGCTACGACGCCGTGGCCTACGCCGCCAATCCAGACAAGCGCGGACTCGACCTGCTGTGCGCGGCCTGGGGCGCCGCGGGGCCGCCCGGGGGGCGGCTGGGAGTCGGCGGCCTGGATCGCGAGGAGGCGCTGCATTGGCTCGAGCGGCTGGCGACGGCCGAACCGCCCGGCGTCGAGTGGCTGGGGAGGGTGGACCCACAGCGGTGGCTGGGGCTGGTGGCCGGCGCGCGGGTGTTCCTCAACGCCTCACGCTTCGAGGACTGGGGCCTGGCACAGATGGAGGCGCTCTCGGCCGGCACGCCGCTTGTGACCGTCCCGACCCCCGGTCCCAATGCCGCGCTGCCATTGGCTCGCGAGCTGGCGCCCGAGCTCGTGGCGGGGGAGCGGTCCGCGACGGCGCTGGCCGGCGCTCTGCGCGCCGGACTGGCGCTCGACGACGAGGCGCGCTCGGCCTACGCCCTGGCGGCCGACCGGATGCTCGAGCCCTACCGCGAGCCAGAGCTGCGCCGGCGGGTGGCCGAGGAGATCCTCCCGCGCCTGCTCGACAGGTCTTCGTAGACATGGGCCCAGCCGCGGGCGAAGGCCTCATAGCCGTAGTCCTCCTCCGCGCGCCGGTGCAGTTGCCCGGGGTCGAACTCCCGGTCCAGAGTGCCCTCGATGGCCTCGGCGAGCGCTGCGGGGTCGCGTGGCGCAACCAGCCGCCCGACGTCGGGCGACAGCAGCTCGGGCACGCCTCCCACGCGCGAGGCGACAGCGGGCAGCCCGCTGGCCATCGCCTCGATCAGCACGCAGGGCAGGTTCTCGTGCAGGCTGGGCAGCACGAACAGGTCGGCCTCGGCCATCAGTCGGGCCACCTCCTCCTTGGGCCGCTCGCCGTGGAAGCGCACCGCGCCATCCAGCCCCAGGTCGGTGACCCCGGCCTCGAGGTCGGCGCGCAGCTCGCCGTCGCCCACCACATCCAGCTCGGCCGCCCGCCGCTCGCGCAGGCGGGCCAGCGCCTGGAGCAGGTAGGTGTGGCCCTTCTTCTCGGCCAGCGCACCCACGTTGAGCAGCCGGGCCGGGCCTTCGTGGCGCTCATGTCGGGCGGGAGTGAACACCTCGGTGTCCACCACGTTTGGCATCACCCGGACCCGGGCTCGCGGGGCCAGCGAGCGCACGTGCCCGGCAAGGTCCTCGCTCACCGGGGCCACCAGGTCGGCGCCGGTGAATGCCGCGCGCGCCACCCATCGGTCGGCCCCGGTGATCAGACCACGCTGGAAGCCCGTGTAGTGCTCGGTCACGACCACGCGCGCCCGGCTGAGCCGCCCGAGCAGCAGCGCGGGCAGGGCGGCCGAGTACACGTGGGCGTGCACCACCTCCGGGCACCAGCCCTCGCGCCGCAACCGCCACAGGGCTGCCAGCAGCCCGGCGATCTGGCAGCCCATCGAAGCGGGTCTGAACCAGGGGCGGCGGTAGCGCACGCGCAGGGTGCGCAGCCCGTCCTCCACCTCGTCGGTGAGGCGAAAGAGGGCGAAGTCCGGTGAGGGGGTGGCCAGCGAGGCCAGCACCACGACGTCGTGGCGACGCGACAGCGCGCGTGCGTGCTCGCGGCAGAACAGGCCGAACACGGGCCGGTCCGGCCACGGGTACCACTTGGGCACCACCAGCACTCGCCGCTTCACGAGGGCAGGCGGCGGATCGTGGCCAGCGTGCGCTGCGCTTCGTGGGCGGGCACATAGGCCCGCTCGGCGAGAAAGCGCCGGCCCTCCTCGATCGCCTCGGCGTGGGAGTAGCCGGCTGCTACCGGCTGCCACTCGTGGCGCACCGGCAGGGCGTCGACCACGCCCAGGCGCCATCCGCGCTCGCGCGCCACCGCGGCCCAGTGGTTGTCCAGTCCCCAGCCGAAGCGCAGCCCGGGGAAGGGCAGCAGGACCGCCGCGGCGCGGGCCGAGAACGCTGTCACGGGCCCGATCTCCACGTATGAGGTGCGGCGAGCCAGCGAGAAGGCCCGCCTGCGCGTGACCCTCCAGGCCGCGTGGCTACGCGCGGTCTGGGCGGGCTGGGCCAGGTCAAGGCCCATGAGCTCGCACAGGGCCAGGAAGCGGTCCAGGAAGCGGCTGGGAAGCTCCACGTCGTCGTCGGCCACCACGATCCAGTCGGCCCGCTCGGGCTCGGCCCCTTCGAGCAGGCGGTTGAGGTTCTCGAACTTGCCGGCGGCCAGGCCCGTGAGCAGCGTGTCGGGGGCCAGCTGGGGGTCCGCTTCAGCGCTGGTGGCGCCGAGTGCCACGCGCACGTCATGGCGCTCCGAGCGCAGCCGCGGTAGAGCGCGGGCCATCCGCGAGCCGGGGCGGTAGAGGCCGAGCACCAGCACCCGCCGCGACGCCTGCCGTGCGGCCAGCCGGTCCAGACGAGGGCCGGCGAGGGTTATGGCGCCCGCCAGCCAATGGGCCGCGCCGGTGAGCGTGCGGGTCGCGCGCAGGCGCGGGCCGCTGACCGAACCGGACTCGCCGGACAGGAAGTCGGGAGCCGCGGGCTTGCTCATCCGCCGCTCAGCGCCTGCCAGAGCCGGCCGGCGGAGTGTGCGCCCATGACCACGCCCTGGGTGCAGCGCCGGCGTACGGTGTGCCAGCCCGCACCGGCCACGTTTCGCAGTTCGCGTGCGGTGCCGGGTGCGGTGCCACGGCGCACATCGGTGCGCCGCGCCGCACGGCCGCGCCGCCATGCCGCGCGGGCCAAGGGGGTCAGGCGCGAGTCCTCGCTGGACCGGCGGTGCTCCAGGCCCGCCGCCGCCAGGTAGGCGATCTCCCCGCCCGATGCCCGCAGCGCCATCAGCCAGTCCTCCTCGTCGCCGTGACCGCTCAGGGCCGGGTCGAAGCGACCGAGCCGCTGGACGGCGGCGCGGCGTACGGCGAAGTTGGCTCCCCACACCATCCGCGCCGGCGTGTCCTGCTCGCCCAGGTCGAGCGTGGTGATGGGCGGGTCCTCGCTGCCGCAGCCGCGGGGCGCCGGCCCCTCCAGCCGCGCCCGGATCGGTCCGCCGAACGCGTCCGCCGCTTCGTGGCGCGCCACGCCCTCGGCCAGTGCCGCCAGCCAGCCCGGCGGCACCCACACGTCGTCGTCCACGTAGGCCACGATCGGCGCTGTGGTCTCGTCGAGCCCCGTGTTGCGGGCGGCGTTGAGTCCGCCGGGCTTCTGGACTCCCACGACACGCACGCCGTGGCGTGCCGCCACCTCGCGCGTCTCGTCGCTGGAGCCGTCGTCGACTACGAGCAGCTCGTGCTCGGGGGCGCCCTCCTGCGCGAGGAGCGATGCCAGGGCCACGTCGAGGTAGCCGGCCCGGTCGCGGGTGGGCACCACGACTGAGACGGCGGGTGCGGTCATTGGCTCGGGTAGGTTAGTCCCCCTTCGCCCGGCCATCCGCCAGCCCGGCCGGCGTTGCCACGTGACCTCACCCCGCGTCCTCCTCCTGCACAACCGCTACCGCGTGGAAGGAGGCGAGGAGCGCTCCCTCGCGCTTCAGGCCCGGGCGATGGAGCGAGCCGGGGTGGAGCATCGCCTTCTGGAGCGCCGATCGGCCGACGTCGGGCGCACCCGCGCGGCGGCCGCGCTGATACGCGGTGGAGAGGGTGAGGACGAGGTGGCCGCGGCCGTCCGGGAGGCGGGGGCCACCGTGGTTCACGCCCACAACATGCAGCCGCTGCTGGGCCCCAGGGCGCTGTCGGCGGCGCGGGAGGCGGGCGCCGGGGTGGTGCTCCACCTGCACAACGTGAGGCTGTTCTGCGCCACCGGGTTCGGCGAGCGCTTCGGCCGGCCGTGCGCGCGCTGCCGCGGGCGCAACACGATGCCTGGCCTGGTGCTCAACTGCCGTCGCTCGCTGCCCGAGGCCGTGGCCTACGCCACCGCGCTGTCGGTACACCAGCCGCGCGTCCTGGAGGCCGTCGACCGGTTCGTGACCCCCAGCGAGTGGGCCGCCGGCCGGGTGGTGGCACTCGGGTTGCCGCGCGATCGGGTTCAGGCGCTGCGCCACTACCTCCCCGAGAACGCCTTTGCCCGGCGCAGCGGCGCGCGCGACGGCGCCTACGCCCTGGTGGCTTCTCGCCTTTCTCCCGAGAAGGGCATCGAGGACGCCGTGGCCGCCGCGGGCGCCGCCGGCGCCCCACTCCGGGTGGCAGGGGACGGCCCCGATCGCGAGCGCCTGGTGGCGCTGGCAGCTCGCACCGGCGCGCCGGTGGAGTTCCTGGGCCGCCTCGAGCCCGCCGCGGTCCGCGAGCAGCTGCTGGGAGCCGCCGCGGTGCTCATGCCCTCGCGCTACCACGAGTTCTCGCCCTATTCGGCGCTGGAGGCGATGGCCGCAGGCGTGCCCGTGGTGGCCATGGGCCTGGGCGGGCTGCCCGAGCTGCTGGGCGAGGGCCGGTGCGTGCCATCCGGGGACGCCAACGCGTTCGCCGCCCGGCTGGCGGCGCTGTGGTCCGACCCGGCGCTGCGCCAGGCGGAGGGCGAGGAGCTGTTGGCCCGCGCGCTCGAGCGCCACGGGGAGGAGCGCTTCGTAGCCGAGCTGTTGGAGTTGTACGAGCGGGTGGCGGGTTAGTTCGAGGCGGCCAGTGTCTCTCGTGGGCGCCGCTGAACCTTGCCGCGTTCACCGCGGCAATAAGGGGTGCCAGCGACCATTCCCTGACGATCGATCTGGATTTCCGGAAGTGCTCCATGAAACGTGGCTATAGCGACCACTTCATGGATCCCTTCCCTCACAGGCGATCGATTGCCAGGTTATGGGCGTTGGAGTGTCAATAGCGTCCCGAGCCTCGGCAGCCGCAGAGTTCACTTCCCCTTACTGCGCGGTAAACGCCGCCCCTAGCGCCGGCGCCGCGCCAGCAGCCGCGGATCGCGCAGCAGCAGCTCCACGTTGCGGTCGCGCCGCCGGCCGCGGGACGACGCGCCGAACCGGGCGACCACGTTGTTGGCCGCCAGCCCCCGTGCCAGCGATGCCAGCTGGAGGTCGGACATCGAGGCGGCCGGTGTGCCCGAGGGGGGCGGGGTCACGGGCGCGTCGTGGTCGATCAGCGTCCCGAACAGCGACAGCGTCCCGTCGCTGTTGTCCATCAGCTCCAGCAGCCGCGCCTGTCCCGGGAAATCGATGCTCGAGGCGCTGACCACCTCCCAGAAGCCGCCGCGGCGGTCCTTGCGGAAGTGCGGGGTCACCCGATTGCGGTGGCTGTGCCCCGCCACGTAGGCCACCACGTTCGGGTAGCGCTTGAATAGGGACGCCAGTGACCGCGGACCGCTCCGGCCGCGGTGGATCGGCGCGGAGGAGCGCGGGTCGGAGTCGCAGCCGGCCACGTTGCCCCCGGTGCACGGCGCCCGCTCGTCGGCCCAGTCGTTGTGCATCGCTGGGAGCGAGTGGTGGCCGTAGACCACGATCAGCCGGTTGGGATCGCCATCGCGCCGCACGCGGCCGCCTTGGTCCAGGCTCACCGAGCTGGACCGGTCAAGCTCGCGCGCGAGCCAGCGGTACTGCGGGTCGTCGAGGTTGCCCGTGGAGCGCCCGCCCTCGGCGGCGGTGTCCAGCCCCACCAGGCGCAGCCCGGGGCGCGGGCTGAAGCCGTAGTAGGTCGCGGCGCCGGCTGAGCCGCGCAGCTCGCCCCGGTCGGTGTAGCCGAACCCGTGGGCGCGGTCATCGGCGCCATGCAGCGCGCGCAGCTCACGTTTGCCGACCATTCGCCGGGCCGGGTCGGGGGGCACGGCGCGCGAGTCGCGGCGCAACTGCTCGAGCGTGTCCGGCGCGGCAAGGCGCTCGAGTGCCTCGGCCTGTGTGCGCGCGCCGAGCTGTGCGGGTCCGAACGCGTCGCTGGGGAAGGCCTTGCGGCAGCCGGTGGCCACGGCGTCGTTGAACGCGGGGTGGGCGCCGGGCGCCAGGCCCCCGCGCAGCGCCTCGTGGTTGCCGATGACGGCGTACCAGCGGCCGGTGAGGCCGCCGGCGGTGAACGGGCGCTGGGCGCGCTCCATCAGCCCCGGGTAGGACAGCTGCCCGTAGGGCCCCTCGGCCGCCGCCCGGTCGGGATCCCAGTAGTCGGCCAGGCGCCCCTGCGAGACCCCGTCCGGATAGTCGTCCCAATCCTGCACTCCGGTGTAGAGCTCCGCGCCTCCCGGAGCGTCCGGGCAGCTCCCGGCCACGCCCGATGAGGGCGACACACCGCCGCCGTCCAGGAGCCCGAGGTACCAGCGCCACTCGTTGAGCTGGGCGTTGTCGGTCTGGTCCCCCGTGATCAGCGTGGCGCTCAGCCGAGCTCGCCTCCCGTTTCCGGTGCGCAGTGGGCTGCGGCCGTGGCGGTTGAGGCTGCGTACCAGCTGCTCGCCCGCCTGCACCGTGAGGGCCTCCTGAGCGCGGTAGCTGGCGTCCTGCGTGGAGGTGAGGTACTCCTTGCGCGACGGCGAGGTCTCGTCTACCAGCTGCAGGTCCGACAGCTGGGCGAAGTAGAACAGCGAGCGCCGCCGCCGAGCCCGGTGGGCCACCGCCCGGGCGCCTGGAGCCACCCGCGGCAGCGACCGCTCGCCCGGAGCGGGCACCAGCGCTCGGAAGCCCGTGCCTGGTTGCACCGCGATGGTGCGCTCGAGCGTGCTGGCGCCCAGCGCCGGCGCGGCGGCGCCCAGCGTGGCAAGCACGAACGCGGCGAGCACCCGGGCCCCCGCGCCTACCTTGGCCTTTCGCGGTGTGGACATCGGGGGAGTCAACACGCGATAACCGCTCACGATGCGCGGCGCGCGACCATGGCCACCGTCCCGCCGTGCCGCGCCGCCCCGGCGACGACCTCCAGGGCCAGCGCCAATGGCGCCAGCGGCACCCCGGCGGCCAGTAGCGCCACGTCGCGCGGCCGGGCGCGGGCGTTGCGCTTGAGCAGGTGAAACGGGAGCCCGGGAGCCATGCCCATCCGGGTGAGCAGCGCCATCCACATGCCGGCCGGATTGTGTTCCCAGACCGTGTGCCACAGCTTGACCGGTTCCAGCCCGGAGGCGCGCAGCAGCTCGGCCAGGCCGCGTGGGGTGAGGTGCACCCGGTGGCGGGGGGCGTCGAAGTGAAGCCACCCGGGCCCGGCTATCCGAGCTTGGAGGGATGCCCGGTTGGGCACGCCGAGCAGCATCAGCCCGCCCGGGCGCAGCCAGCCGCGCGCTCGCTCGAGGGCCGCTCGGGGCTCGTCGACGTGCTCGAGCACGTGCCAGAGCACCACGGCGTCGAGTTCACTCGCCTCGTGGTCGCCTATGGCCTCGTCGCGCACGTTGAGGCCGGCGGCCAATGCCGGTTCGCGGCTGCGCGCCGAGGGCTCGATCCCGTAGGCCTGGTGGCCCCGCCGGGCAAGCTCGGCCACCAGCCGGCCGCGGCCCGCACCGGCGTCGAGGACCCGGGCCTCCCGTCCCAACCCGGCTGCCTCGAGCAGCCGGACGGGCTGCACGGCCGCCACGCGCTGCAGGCGCCGGAGCAAGGCAGCGGCGCGCGGCTCGCCCGGGCGGTACACCCCCTGCTGGTAGGCCTCCGGGCCAGGCGGGTCGCCCGCTGTGACCGCGCTGGCGCAGTCCATGCAGCGCAGCAGCTCGAACCGCCGGGGGTCAGCCGGCTCCCCGGCGGGCACCGAGATCCAGGCGGCCAGCGGGCCCCCGCAGGCTGGGCAGCTCACGCGCCGACGGACACGCGCTCGCGCCACCAATCGAGCGTGTCGCGCACCGTCTGCTCGAGTGGGATCTCGGGCCGCCAGCCGGTGGCGGCGGTCAGCCGCTCGTGCGAGCCGAGCAGCACGGGGGCGTCGAGGGGGCGCAGGCGGGCGGGGTCCACCTGATGGCGCACGGGCACCGACGCCGCGGCTTCGAGCATCTCGATCAGCTGGCCGATCCGGGTGGAGCGCCCGCTGCAGACGTTGTAGGCGCCGGGTTCGGCGTGGAGCGCCAGGACGTAGGCCCGCACCACATCGCGGACATCGGTGAAGTCGCGCCCCACCGACACGTCGCCCGTTTGCAGCAGCGCCTCGTCGTCGCCGCGGGCCTCTGCTTCGGCCACCTGCTGCGCCATGGTGGCCAGGACGTACTCGTCCGACTGGCCGGGGCCGGCGTGGTTGAAGGGGCGCATCCGCATGACGGAGAGCCCGAACCCCGTCTCGTACTGCTGCGCCAGCAACTCGCCCGCCGCCTTGGAAACCGCATAGGGGTTGCCCGGTGCGATCGGCGCGTCCTCTGTCACCGGTAGCTGCGGATGGTCGCCGTACACCTGGCCGGATCCCACCAGCACGAGCCGCACACCGGGGGCCTCGTGGCGCACCGCATCGAGCAGGTTCGCGGTCATCCGCAGGTTGTCCAGCACGGCGCCGGCTGGGTTGGCCCAGGAAAGCCGCGGGCTGCTCAGTGCGGCCAAGTGATAGATGGCCTGCGGCTGGAGCTCCGAAAGGGCTCGCCGCAGCGCGTCGCCGTCGAGCAGATCCAGCTGGTCCCGGGCCGGCGCGGTCAGCGATCCCTCGACGCCCGACAACAGGTCTGCGAGATGGCGAGCGGCGAAGCCGCGTCCGCCGGTGATCAGCGAGGAGCCGGGTGGGATCGTGCGGGCGCCCACCGGACCTGCAGGCACTGCGGCGCTCTCGGGCACGCGCCGCAGTCTAGATCGGCGTCAGGAGACCGGCGCTTCGCCGCGCTCGCGCATCCACTGGCGCGCGAAGCAGAGCATGAAGCGCGGGTTCGTCACCAGGTAGCGGGGGAGCAGGCGCCTGGGCTCCTGGGCGATCCGGTACGTCCACTCCAGCCCGCGTTCCTGCATCCAGCGCGGCGCCTGGGAGACCCGGCCGGCGTGGAAGTCAAAGGCCGCGCCCACGGCGCAGAGCACCGGCGCGTCCAGGCGCTCGCGCATGCGCACCATCCACTTCTCCTGCTTGGGCACGCCGATGCCCACCCACACCACGTCGGCCCGGGCGTCGTTGATCTGCTTGGCCACTGCGGCGTCCTCGTCCTCGGACAGGGGCCGGAAGGGGGGCGAGTAGCCGCCCACGATCTGAATTCCGGGGTGCTTCTGGCGCAGGGTGAGGGCGAGCTGGACGAGCGCGCCCTGGTCGCGTCCGCCGTAGAGCCAGACGCGGTGGCCGCGCTCCACCGAGCGGTCGCAGGAGCGGCGCATGAGCTCGGGCCCGTAGACGCGATTCGGAAGCTCCTCACCGAGCGCGTTGGCGGCCCAGACGATCGGCATGCCGTCCGGCACGGTGATCACGGCGTCCCTCAGAGCCTCACGCATCATGGGGTCGCTGCGAGCGACCATCACCGAGTGCACGGCTGCGGCGCACACCCAGCCGCGGTGGCGGCGGTCGACCATGTCGTCCATCACGTCCATCGCGCCCGAGTAGTCGGTCAGCGCGATCGGTACGCCGAGGATGTCGCGGCGGGGGATGTCCGCCCCGGGCAGAACCTCATGCGGGGTTGCGACGGTCGCGAGCTTTCTGGCGTGAGCTGGATTCATGGCTGTGCTTCCAGGGACGCCCCGGTCTGCGGGGGTGCGGGGGGATGGCGGCCAGCCTGTTCTCGTGCCGGCGGCCCCTGACCCCCGGCGAGACGGCGGTGATCAGTGTAGATAACCCTCAGATACCCGTTTCGTAGCGCGAGGACGCGAGCGGGATCTTGCGGGCCAGCCCACGTGCGAGACTCGCCGCGCCGTGGGAGCCCCTTCGCAGAGCCCAGGGCCGGACACCGGCCAGGCTCGCCTGGCCGCCTCCGGCGCGCTCATCCAGCAGCTGGCTCAGGTCACCGGGTTGCTGGTGCTGCTGGCCATCGTCACGGCGCTCGCGCGCGAGCTGTCACTGGCCGAACTGGGCGCCTACGGGCTCACCGCCACGCTGGCGGTCTACCTGCTGATCGTCAAGAACAGCATCTCCAGCTCCGGCCTGCGCGCCATGACCGCCGCCCGGGAGCCGCGGGACCAGGTGACCGCGTTCTCGACCGCCACGGTGCTCTACGCCGCCGCCGCGGCCGCCACCGGAGTGCTGATCGCAGCCGCCGGCCTGGGCATCTCGGCCCTGCTTCTGGATGGTGAGCTGGCCGCCGAGGCGCGTCGGGGTACGGCGCTGCTGGCGGTTGTCACGGCCGTGGGGCTGACCGCCACGGTCAACCTCGACGCCCTGCGCGCTGCCCTGCGGCTCACCCGCTCGGCCACCAACGAGATCGCCGCCCTCGTGGTCTTCGCGGCCCTGATGCTCGGCCTGATCGCCGCCGGCGCGCCGCTGTGGGTCCTGATCGGGGCCAGCGGCTCCATCCCGCTGATCAGTGGCGCCATCAACGCCGTCGCGCGGCGCGCGCTGGGGCTGCCCTTCCGCTTCCAGCGCGGCGCGGTCAGTCGCGAGCAGGCGCGGCTGATCCTCCCAACGGCGGGCTGGCTGCTGGTGGTCGAGAGCTCCAACCTCGTGATCTACGGGCTGGCCCGGGTGGTGCTCGGCGCGTTCACCTCCGCCTCGACCGTCGGCCTCTTCGAGGGCCCGGTGCGGGCCCATAACGTGATCTACGCGCTCAACCAGGCGGTCGGGCTGAGCACCCTCCCGCTGGCTGCGCGGTACGCGGAGTCCGGCGACTCTCACCGGCTGCGCGAGCTGGCCGTGCGCGGCTCGCGCTACAGCCTGGCCTTCGTCGTGCCGTTGTGCGTGACGCTGGCGGTGCTGGCGTCCCCGCTGCTCGAGCTGTGGCTTGGCGGACGCTACCGGGAGGGGGCGATCGCGCTGGCCATTCTCATCTCCTACTGGGTGCTCTGGGGGCAGTTGGCCGTGACGCCGGGGTTCCTGGTGGGCACTGGGCACGCGCGCGAGGTGGCGCTTATCGTGGCCGCCGCGGCGGCGGCCAATCTGGCGCTGTCGCTGGCGCTCACGCCCTGGCTGGGTCTGGAGGGTCCGGCCATCGCCACCGCTTCGACGTTCGCCGCTGCCTTCCCGTTCGCGCTGCGCCTGAGCCTGCGGGCCACCGGCACCACCGTGGGCGAGCTGGCGCGGCGTGCCTGGATCCCGGCCTACGGGTTGGGGCTGGCGCTCGGTGCCGTGCTCGGGGCTGTGCAGCTGTTCGCACCGGTGGAGTCGACCGCTGTTCTGGTGGTGCTGCTGGTGGCCGGCCCGCTGGCCTACTGGACCGTCTTCGCCGCGGTCCTGCTTTCTACCCACGAGCGCCGGTTGATCGGGCAGGTGCTTCGCGGCTACCGCGGGCGCTAGCCGTCGCCGAATGCGAACGGCAACTCGTCCGCCACCTCTGAGAGCCGCGGCGCCGCGGCGTCCCGTGCCGAGACCAGCAGTGGTATGTCGGGCCAATCGACCTTGATCTCCGGGTCGTCATAGGCGATTCCGCGCTCCAGCTCGGCGTCGTAGTAGGAGGAGCACTTGTAGACGGTGTCCGCGACCTCGCTGGTCACGCAGAACCCATGCCCGAAGCCGATCGGCACGTAGAGCTGGCGCAAGGCGCGGTCGTCGAGCTCGTGGGCCTCCCACTCCCCGAAGGTGGGCGAGCCGCGGCGCAGATCCACCACCACATCCACGATCGAGCCGCGGGCGCAGCGCACCAGCTTGGCCTGGCCGCCGCCGACCGCGAAGTGGATGCCGCGCACCACGCCCCGGGCCGAGCGCGAGTGGTTGTCCTGCACGAAGGAGTCGTTCACTCCCAACTCGGCCAGGACGCTGGCTCGGTAGGACTCAAGGAAGAAGCCCCGCTCGTCGCCGTGCACCGCCGGCTCCAGGAGCAGCGGCCCCTGCAGGCGGGTATCGAGCGCGCGCATCGCGGGCAGGCTATAGATCGCACCGACGCGAACCCACGAGTGGCTCTGCTTGGATTCGGCGCTATGAACGACGGGATCGCAGCCCAGCGCGGCGGACCTCGGAACGGAGCGTGAATGGACAACCCGGTGAGGATCGCCGTCGTCGGCGGGGGCTACGGCGCCAAGGTCGCGCTCCCGGCGTTCGGTGCGCTCGAGGAGTTCGAGCCGGTCGCGGTCTGGTCGCGGCGGCCTGAGCGGGCGCGGGAGCTGGCCGGCGAGGCCGGCGTCGCGCTCGGCACCGCCGACCTCGACGAGCTGCTGGACTGCCCCGGGCTCGAGGCGGTCCACGTCGCGACGCCGGTGACGCTGCACGCCGAGGTCGCGATCGCCGCCGCGCAGCGCGGCCTGCACGTACTGTGCGAGAAGCCGCTGGCCGCCGACCTGGCGGGCGCGCGCCGGATCGCGGCCGCTATCCAGGCCGCCGGCGTGGTCGGCGCGGTCAACTACGGCCGCCGGCTGCAGGAGGCGCGCGAGCGGCTCATCGAGCGCGTGCACGAGGTCGTGGGCCGCCCGCGGATGGTGTCGGTGTCGCTCGTACACACCGACCACGCCGAGCCCGGCTCACGCCCCTTCACATGGGTGCAGGACGCGGCGATGGGCGGTGGCCGGCTCCAGGGCTACGGCGTCCACGACCTCGACCTGCTGTTGCAGACCTTCGGCGAAGTCGAGGCGGTGGCCGCCGCGACCGAGGTCGGGGTCGGCGAGCGCGCCACGCCAGACGGCTCGCAGCGGCCGGTGACGGCAGAGGACGCCTACGCGCTCCTGCTGCGCTTCCGCGGCGGCGGGCTCGGGCTGGTCAGCCTGGTCTCCACGGCGCGCCACGGGCGCAGCGACCTGATCGAGATCCACGGCGAGGGCGGCACGGTACGGCTGGACTCAGAGATACGGCTCTGGTGGGGCCGAGCCGGCGGGGAACTGCAGTGCGAGGGACCGCTGACCGCCAGCTCGAAGGCCGCCTTCGAGCGCGTCGCACGCTCGTTCTGGGCGGCGATCCGCGAGGGCGCTCCGCCCGACCCCCCGCTCACGGAGGGGCTGCGCGTGCAGGCGCTGCTCGATGCCGTGCGCGCCGCCGACGCCGAGCGGCGCTGGGTCGTCCCCGAGCCCGTCGAGTGAGAGGGCCTGCGAGAATGATGGACATGCTGCGAGGCGAGCCCCGGCCACGGATCGACTGAGCCGTGCCGGCGCCCGAGCGACCGCAGTTCTGCCCCTGGTGTGGCTCGCCGATCCCGTTTGAGGAGCATGGGCACGAGCCGCGCTATGAGTCGCTCGCAAAGCAGGCGCGGGCCGGCGGCACCGACCCCCCGCCATTGCCGGAGCGGGTCGAGGATATGCTGGCTGGCGAGTCCTACGTCGGCGCCTGTCCCGGGTGCAAGGTGGTCAGCCACGTGATCGGGCACCGGGCCGCAAGCGGCGGTCGCGACGAGCCGCACGAGACCGCGCGGGACTGAAGCACGGGCCGCTGGCCCTACTGGACCGTCTTCGCCGCGCTCTTGCTCTTCGCCGACGAGGCTGATCCGTCAGGGATTGCGCGGCTACCGCGGGCGCAGCGCACCAGCTTGGCCTGGCCCTCGCCGACCGCGAAGTGGATGCCGCGTACCACGCCGCGCCAGCGCGCGCATCGCGGGCGGGCTATTTCTCGTTCCCGGCCGCGACCGCTAGTCCAGCCCCGGCTCGGCTCGGTCGGCCAGCAGGCGGGCCAGGGCGAGCGCCGAGGTGGCCGCGGGCGACGGTGCGTTGCGCACGTGCAGCGCGCGCTCGGTCTCGTGTACCACGAAGTCGTCCACCAGCCGGCCGTCGCGAGCGACCGCCTGAGCGCGCACGCCGGCGAACCAGGGCCGTAGGTCGGCCGCCTTGATTCCCGGCACGTAGGCGGCGGCCTCGCGGGCGAGCGCCCGCCGGTCCACGGTGTGGCGGGTCTCGGCCAGCCCGGTTCGCCACCAGCGCCGCGCCATCCGCCAAGTGCCGGGCCATGCCAGCACCGAGCCCGGCCGCCGGCCCGGCCACAGGAGCGCAGTGGGGCCGAGCGACACCTCGCCGTCCACGTGGCGGGACAGGTGCACGCCCAGGAAGGGCAGCGAGGGGTCTGGCACCGGGTAGATCAGCGAGCGCACGAGCGAGCGCATCTCGGGCCGCAGCCGCAGGTAGGACCCGCGAAAGGGCACGATCCGCGGGTCGGCCGGCGCTCCGGCCATCGTCGCCAGGCGGTCCGCGGACCCGCCCGCACAGAAGATGGCCAGGCGAGCACTCGTCTCGCCGCCGGGGTGCCCGAGCTTTATCCGCCGCCCGTGGGCACTGGTGGAGGTCACCGGCCGGCGGGTGACCACCTGCACGCCCTGTGCTCGCAGCCCGGCGGCCATCGCGCGGGCCATCGCGGCGAAGTCCACGATGCCGGTCGCTGGAGAGTGCAGGCCGCCAACTCCCCGGCAGTGTGGCTCGAGCTCTGCGATCCCCCGCGCGTCCAGGCGCCGCAGGCCCGGCACGCCGCTGGCCCTGCCGCGGCGCTCGAGCTCGTTCAGCGTCGGTAGCTCCGCCGCGCTGCGGGCCACGATCACCTTGCCGCAGCGCTCGTGGGGCACACCGTGGCGCTCGCAGAACTCGTATATCTCCCGCGCGCCCTCTACGCACAGCCGGGCTTTCAGCGACCCGGGCTCGTAGTAAATGCCCGCGTGCAGCACGCCGCTGTTGTGGCCGGTCTGTTGTGTGGCCACCTCTCGCTCCCGCTCGAGCACGGTGACCGAGAGACCCCGCCGCCGGGATTTCAGCTCCCGCGCTACCGCCAGGCCGAGGATGCCACCGCCCACGACCGCCACATCGCAGGCGCTGGCCGGCATCGGATCGCTCAGCCGGCCTGCTTCTGGGGCACGCCGCTCGCCAGTAGCTCGAGGTCGGCGTCGACCATCACCTCCACCAGCTCGTGGAAGTTGGTGCGCGGCTCCCAGCCCAGCTTCTCGCGGGCCTTGGCTGAATCGCCCACCAGCTGCTCGACCTCGGCCGGTCGCAGGAACTTGGGGTCCAGGCGCACATAGGGCTCGGGCTCAAGGCCCACACGTTCGAAGGCCACCTGCACCAGTTCGCGCACGCTGTGGGTCTGGCCGGTGGCGATCACGTAGTCCTCGGGCTCGTCCTGCTGGAGCATGAGCCACATCGCCTCGACGTAGTCCTTCGCGTAGCCCCAGTCACGCTCGGCGTCGAGGTTGCCCAGCGCCAGCTCGTCCGCGAGGCCCAGCTTGATCGCCGCCGCGGCATGGGTCACCTTGCGGGTCACGAACTCCAGGCCCCGACGGGGCGACTCGTGGTTGAAGAGGATTCCGGAGCAGGCGAACAGGTCGTAGGACTCGCGGTAGTTCACGGTGATGAAATGCCCGTAGGCCTTGGCCACGCCATAGGGCGAGCGCGGGTAGAACGGGGTCTTCTCGGTCTGGGGCACCTCCAGCACCTGACCGAACATCTCCGAGGAGGACGCTTGGTAGAAGCGAGCCTGGGGCACCACCTCGCGCATTGCCTCGAGCATCCGGGTCGCGCCCACGCCGGTGAACTCGGCCGTGAGCACCGGTTGCGACCAGGACGCAGCCACGAACGACATGGCGGCGAGGTTGTAGATCTCTTCCGGCTCGCAGGCGCGCAGCACATCGACCAGCGAGCGCTGATCCAGCAGATCCCCCGTGTGGAGGTGGATCGCATCGCGGATCGACTCCAGCCGCTGAAACGTCTCTGTTGAGGAGCGGCGCACCATGCCGTGCACCTCGTAGCCCTTTTCGAGCAGGAACTCTGCGAGGTAGGAGCCGTCCTGGCCTGTGATGCCGGTGATGAGGGCGGTCGTGGTGGCCAAGAAGCGGTGACAATAACCGCCCGGACGCTCGTCGGCCTTGTCCGCGGCAGCCACCCTCGTGATCGTCAGCATCCAGGCGTTCTTCTCGTTCCTGCTGAGCATCCCCGCCCCACGCCGTCACGCGTAGCAGCCCCGCTGGGGTCCCGCCCCGTTGCTCGCTAGCATCGCCGGACGCGTCCTTCGCACCCCGAATGCGGACGCGTTCCTCTCTGGACAATCTGGATCCGACCGTTTCGATGAACCAGCCCGACCCGACGCTCGAGCGCACCGAGGCCGCCCATCAGCTGGACGGGCAGGCCAGAGCCCCCTTGACGGACCTCGGCCTGACCCTGGTGGTCCCGCTGTTCAACGAAGCTCGACGGCTTCCCGTGAGCTTCGAGAGGCTCGCCGCCTTTATCGGCTCTCAGCCGGAAGGCAGCGAGCTGCTGCTGGTCGATGACGGCAGCGCGGATGGCACTGCGGATGCGGTGGCCGAGCTCCTGGACGACCGGCCTGGGCTGTCCGCCCGCCTCCTGCGGCGTCCCCACTTGGGGAAGGGCGCGACCGTCCGCGCCGGCCTCGAGCAGGCGAGCACGGCCCTGGCCGGCTTCTGTGACGTCGATCTGGCCACGCCGCTGGAGGACTTCTCGGGCCTCGTTGCCGTCGCGGGGGCCGAGGGAGGCCTGGTGATCGGCTCCCGGGACCTGAGGAGCTCGCGGATCGTGCGTCACGAGAGCTCGGTCCGCGAAACCCTCGGCAGGGCTTACAACCGCGCCATTCGCGGGCTGGTCGTGGGGGGAGTTGCCGACACCCAGTGCGGCGCCAAGGTGGCGCCCACCGCTATCTGGCGCCAGATCCTGGCCCACTGCAGAGAGGACGGGTTCGCGTGGGACGTGGAGGCGCTGGCAGTGGCCCGCGCACTGGGCATCCCCGTGTCCGAGATCGGTGTGACATGGGCGCACGACGACGACTCCCGCGTACGTGTGCTACAGGATGGCGCCGCGATGTTGAGCTCGCTGCCCCGCATTCGGCGCAGGGCGCGAGCCGCCCGGATTCGGCCGGGCGCCAGCGCCACGGGGGGTGGAGTGTTTGACGACCGCAACGCCGCCGACCTGGCCGCGAGCGACACGCAGCACTGGTGGTTCAGGAGCAAGGCGGAGTTCGTCTCCTCTGCATTCGAGGGCGCACCGGCCGGCGGGTACCTGGTCGATATCGGCGCCGGCTCAGGCGGGGTGACCGCAATGCTGCGCTGGCCGCGGGAGCTCAAGGTCGCGGTTGACGGCAACGAGCAGCTCGTGCGGGATGCCCGGGAGCGGCACGCGCTCGAGGCCGTGGCGGCGGACGTCGCGGACGTGCCGCTGCCCGACGGCAGCGCCAGCATCGTCTGCCTGCTCGACGTGATCGAGCACCTCACCGATCCCGGGCCCGCGTTGCGAGAGGCGGGCAGGCTCCTGCGCCCGGGAGGAAGCCTCGTGGTGACCGTGCCCGCTCACCCTTCGCTGTGGAGTGTCACCGACGAGGCCCTCGGCCACGCTCGTCGATATTCGCGCGCCACGCTCCTCAAGGAGCTCGAGGCCACCGGTTTCGAATCAACATCACTCACCCACGTGTTCAGTTGGCTCTTTCTCCCTGTCTGGCTCAAGCGCCGGCGTGACACCCAGCCCCAGCTCGGGCTGGACGTGAGCTCACCGGCCATCGAGAGGATCGCAGTGGTGCTGACCCGGCTGGAGAGGGGGCTCGTCAGGCGCGTCAGCCTTCCCGTCGGCACCTCGCTGCTCTGCTCCGCAGTCAGCCGTGCGTAACTTCGACTCCGTCCGCGCCCGAGGCGCGGCCCGCGCGAGGCGCCACGGCGGTGATGTCGCCTATGCGCTCGGCGCGGCGGCGCTAGCCACGCTGATCGCCCTGTGGACACTGGACGCCTGGGATCACCTCTCGACGATTCCTCTCTACTACGGCGCCACCGTTCCCTCCAAGTTTCCCTTCGACCTGAACTTCCACCTCATGGTGGTCGAGGGCGTCGTCGAGAACGGGTGGTATCAGAGCAACCCGCGCCTCGGCGCGCCCTTCGGACAGGAGCTCTACGACTTCCCGCTTGGGGGGGAGAACCTGCAGTTCGTGTTGATCAAGCTCCTCGGGGGAGTGGCCGCCCAGCCAGGCACGGTCATGAACCTGTACTTCCTCCTGACCTTTCCCCTGACCGCGCTGTCCGCGTACGGCGTGCTCCGCTGGCTGCGAGCGTCCAAGGGCGCATCGCTCGTGACGGCTGTGCTCTTTGCGCTGCTGCCCTACCACTTCCTCCGGGGCGAGTATCACCTCTTCCTGTCGGGATACTTCACCGTGCCGCTGGGCGCCCTCCTCGTGCTGTGGGTGCTGGGCGGAGATGCGCTCTTCGAGCGGGGGTCGCCGGAGCGCCGTCGAGTGCTCGCGTACGCCTCACGGCGGTCGCTGGGCGTGGTCGCGGCCTGCGTGCTCATCGGCTCGACCTCCGTCTACTACGCGGGCCTGACGGTGATGTTCCTCGTGTTCGCGGGGTCGATCGCCTCGCTCGTGCGCCGCGATCGGCGTCCGGTTCTCGAGGGAGCCGTCGCTATCGCCCTCATTGTTGGCGCGCTGCTCGTGAACCTCGCGCCCTCGATCGCGCATCGGCTGGATGAGGGCCAGAACAATACGGCCGCCGCGCGCAACCCGGATGAGAGCGAGCTGTACAGCGTGAAGCTCACGCAACTCGTTCTTCCCTCGCCACACCACCGCTTCGAGCCGATTGCCGAGATCGGGCGTCGCTACACCTCGTCGGAGCTCCTCCGCGACGAGGAGACCGCAACGCTGGGGCTGGTGGCCGGATCTGGCTTCGTCTGGCTTCTGTTCGTTGCCTTCGGCTCCGCCCTCGGAGGACTGAGATGGTCCGAGGGGCGTGAGCGCCACCGTCACGCCGCCGTTGCCGCCGGCATCGCCTTCCTGGTCGGCACGACCGGTGGCATCTCGGCGCTCACGGGCTACTACGTGAGCTCCCAGTTGCGTGCCTACAACCGCGTCTCGGTGTTCATCGCGTTCTTCTCTCTCGTTGCGGTCGCCCTCCTTCTCGACTCCGCCGCCCGCCATCTGAGCGGTGCCGGCCGGCCACGCCCGCTGGTGTGGGCGCTCATGGCCGCGGTGCTCCTCGTCGGCGTGCTCGACCAGACGAGCCCCCGCTTCGCCCCCGACCATGTGCGCGCCCGAGCCGAGTTCACGGACGACGCCCGCTTCGTGCAGGCGATTGAGAAGCAGCTGCCGCGGGGAGCGAGCGTGCTTCAGCTTCCGTACGTCCCGTTTCCCGAGAGCGCCCCGCTCTTCGGCATGCTCGACTACGACCTCGCGCGTGGCTACATCCATTCGAACAACCTGCGCTGGAGCTATGGCGCGGTGAAGGGAAGGCCGACTGCGGACTGGCAGGGCCGGCTCGCGGGCAGGCCGATGGAGGAGGTGCTCGTTGCGGCGGTCGCCGTGGGCTTCAGCGGCGTCTACGTGGACACTGCGGGCTTCCCAGACGCCGGCGGGGCCATCAGGGCCGACCTCGACAGGGTCCTGATGTCCCCGCCGCTTCAGAGCGGCAGCCGCCGGTTCGCTTTCTACGACCTGCGTCGCTACGGGGGCGCCTTGCGCCGCCGCTACAACTCGGACCAGATGGCCCGCATCAGAGCGGCCACTCTCTCACCGGCGGCTGTGCCGCCGCCCCCGTAGCGCTCAGGGCGTCATCGCGTGCGTCGGCGGCTGCCATCATCAGCCCTCGTGCCACTCGAGGTGTCCCCCCGCACGTCCGAGCCGCCGCCTCCCTCCGATGGGTCCCTTCCGGATGAAGCGCTCGTGGAAGACCGGCTCGAACGGGGTCCCTGGCGCGCCAGGGCGCTCTGGGCCGCCGTCGCGGTGGTCGTTGCCGCGTGCCTCGGCTTCGCCCTCGCGAGCCAGTGGTCGAGCCTGCCCGACATCGAGTGGCGCTTCCGCCCGGGTTGGCTTGCGCTCTCGCTGCTCTGTCTCCTCGCCTTCCAGTGGCTGCACATCGAGCTGTGGCGGGGGATGCTGCACTCACTTGGGGGCACGCTGCCGCGGTGGAAGGCGCGCTCGATCTGGAGCACCACCCTCCTGGCCCGTTACGTGCCCACCAGCGCCCTCATGGCCGTTGGCCGGATAGCCCTGTCCCAGCGCGAAGGGGTGCCCAGGCGGATCTCCACAGCAAGCGTTCTCTACGAGGTCGCCTTCACCCTCACCGCGGCTACGCGGTCACGGGCGCGGCCACGGACCTCATGCTGCTCACGGTGCCGTTCGTGATGTACGGGATCTTTCGCGTGCTCTTTCTGA
>Ga0136620_10000031_pt1 | contig 53075 bp, 55 predicted proteins | sample AntDrymUQ4162106_2_FD_104806 | JGI IMG/M metagenome (GOLD analysis project Ga0136620, IMG submission 104806) | Polar desert sand microbial communities from Dry Valleys, Antarctica - metaG UQ416 (21.06) | ecosystem: Environmental > Terrestrial > Soil > Desert | place: Antarctica: Dry Valley... | reverse complement strand
TCGTCGAGGCCCCACCACTCCTGCAGCAAGATCAGGGCCGGACCGCTGCCCGACTCGGGGGTGGCCAGATAGCCGGGGGCGGTGTCGCCGTTGGCCTGGAACTGGACGTCGGGCATGTGGTCAGGTCTCCTTCGCTTCGGTTTCGCCGGAATCGGATCGGAAGCCTAGTTCCCGGTGCAGCTCCCACCCAACCGCCACCCCCACGAGCATCCCCATGCGCGTCTCCTCCGCCAGCAGGGTCCTGATGGCGGTGCTGCGCTCTTGCTCGTCGCCCTCGGCGGCGGCCTTGCGCACCTGGGACTCGTGCGCCTCGCCGAACCAGCCGCCGCTGTGCAGCGCGTCGTTGAGGATGCGCTGCAACTGCGGAGCCAGCCGCGCCACGCGGGCCTCGGCCTCGCGAAAGCGCTCGGGGTCCGAGAGCGCCTCAACGGCGCGGTTGAGCTGCTCGTCGGTGAAGGCGGCGTCCTCGGGCATGATCCCTCAGCGCCGGGTGAAGACGGGCAGCGCCAGGCCCAGCAGCGCGCCGGCCAGGGCGCCGGCTAGGCCGGCCACGACGTTGGCCTCGACCACGGCCAGGGGCAGCAGGAGGAGCACCGAGCCCAGCACGTAGACGCCTGTCAGGTCGGTCTCGCGGTCGTCGCCGGCCTTAGCGGCGCGGCGATCGTCGACCAGCCAGGCGGTGAGTAGTCCGAGCGCGGCTCCGTTGGCGCCCAGCACGGCATAGATCTCGGCGCTCTCGAACAGGGGCCCGAGATCCGCGGCGACCGCGGCGCCAGCCCCGGCCGCGCCCGCGAGCAGGAAGATGGCCATCAGGGGGAACCATCCAAAGCGGCGCTCGATCATGGTCCCAAAGATGCCGACGGCCACCAGCGTCACGAACTGATAGCCGAGGTTGTCGTGCGCGAAGATCGTCGTGAAGTAGCGCCAGACCTCCTCGTCCAGACCGACGACCAGACCGCCCACGTCCCCGTAGGCCAGCTCCTGGGTGGCCAGCGCCAGGGTCACCAGTAGCGACAGCGCAATCAGGGCGATCGTGGCGACCGGGCGGGTGTCGGGCGCGATGCCCGCGATCTCGTCTGGTCGCAGGCGGCTGAGCCGGGGCCGCCGGCGCTGCTTGGCGCGGGGCTCGGAGTCCTCGCCGCGCTCGAGCTTGGGCGCCCGCTTGCGCACCCGCTGGCCGCAGTAGGGGCACTCGGTCACGTACGGGCTGACCTCGGACCCGCAGTTCTTGCACACGACGAAGAGGTCGGGCTGGCTCACCGCCCCCAGGGTACCCGCCGGATGCCACCGGCTACCCGGCCTCCGGCGCCGGGCTCAGGCGGCGGCGTCGGGCACGCCGGGCACGGTCTTCTCCACTATCTCGCCCACCACCTCGCGCAGGTCGTGGTTGGCCTCGAAGACCACGAGCTGCCGTGAGCCGCCGTTGCCGTGATCGAGCAGGTCGTCCACGGCATCCAGCGCCGCCACGGAGCCGAGATCCTCGCAATGGCCCCTCAGCCGGTCCACCAGGCGGTGCGCCAGGTCCTTCGTCCGCACACGCTCGCGGCTGGGCAGGTCCACCAGCTCTCCATCCAGGCCGTGGCGGGCAGCGAGGAACTTGTTCTCGTCGAGCATCTCGTACGGATAGCGCGACAGCTCCTGGCCGCTCTCGAAGTGCTCGGCCAGCTCCTTGACCATGGCCTGGACCAGCGCGGCCAGCCCGATGGTGTGCTCCAGCCGGGTCTGCCCGTCCATCACCCGCACCTCCACCGTGCCGAACCGCGGGTGCGGCCGCACGTCGTACCAGAGGTAGGTGTAGTCGTTGATCGTCTTGCTCTCCTGCATGAAGTCGATCCGCCGCGACCAGTCCTCCCAGTCGTCGTAGCGGGGCGGGATGCCCACGCGCGGGAAGGCGCGGAAGATCGGCGTGCGGGCCGAGAGCAGGCCGGTGCGCTGGGCGCGCCAGAAGGGCGAGTTGGCCGACAGCGCCAGCAACAGCGCCAGGTGCACGCGCATGCCGTTGGTCACGTAGATGGCCTTGTCGGGATCGTCGACACCCACGTGCACGTGAATGCCGAAGATCAGCTCCTGGCGCGCCACGAACTGAAGGCCGGAGATCAGGTCGCGGTAGCGGGGGCGGGAGACGATGCGCTGGTCCTCCCACATGGCGAAGGGGTGGGTGCCCGCGGCGCCGATGGTCAGCCCGCGCCGGCCCGCGAGCTCGGCCACCTCGCGCCGCAGAGCCGCCAGCTGCTGCCCGGCGTCGTCGAGGTGCTCGCACGGGGTAGTGGCGATCTCGCAGACCGATTCCATCAACTCGGGCTTGACTTCACCCTCGGTGGTAGAGCCGCCTGCCTCGTAGTCCGCGAGCAGATTCTCGATCGCGTTCGTGAGCTCGAGCGTCTCGGCGTCGACGATCATGAGCTCCTCCTCGATCCCGAGGGTGTAGGAGGGCCCGGTGAACCGGTGCTCCACGCGCGCATCGTAACCGCGAGCCCGGCGCTTCAAACCGGGGAGCCGGGCCATTAAGCTGCCCGGGTCCCGACATCAGGAGGAAGCACCGCCCCATGAGCCTTGGCTACGACGGCAAGCTGTACATGCTCGCGTTTGACCACCGTGGGTCATTCCAGAAAAAGATGTTCGGCATCGAGGGCGATCCGACGACCGAGCAGACCGACACGATAATCGACGCAAAGCACCTGATCTTCGAGGGCATGGAGAAGGCGGTGGAGCGCGGCGTCGACGCGCCGGCCACCGGCACGCTGGTGGATGAGCAGTTCGGCGGCGACATCCCCTCCGAGGCCAAGTCGCATGGCCTCAAGCTGGCGATGCCGGTCGAGAAGAGCGGCCAGAACGAGTTCGACTTCGACTACGGCGACGACTTCGGCGCCCACATCGAGAGCCACGATCCGGACTTCTCGAAGGTGCTGGTGCGCTACAACCCAGCAGGCGACCCGGAGATGAACGAGCGCCAGGCCAAGCGCCTCAGGCGACTCTCCGACTGGCTCCACGACAACGACCGCAAGTTCCTGTTCGAGCTGCTGGTGCCCGCCGAGGACGACCAGCTGGCCTCACTGGATGGCGACACCGATCGCTACGACGCCGAGCTGCGCCCGGACCTTATGCGCCGCGCGATCGAGGAGCTGCAGGGCATGGGTATCGAGGCCGACATATGGAAGATCGAGGGCGTCGACCGCCGCGAGGACTGCGAGATGCTCGCCGCCCAGTGCCGCACCGGCGGGCGTGACGGGGTGGTCTGCGTGCTGCTCGGCCGGGGCGCCTACGACGACAAGGTCGATCACTGGCTGCGCCAGGCCGCCGGAGTGGAGGGCTTCGTGGGCTTCGCCATCGGTCGCTCCATCTGGTGGGACCCCCTCAAGGCCTTCCTGGATGGATCGCTCGACCGAGCGACCGCCATTGATCAGATCGCCGACAACTACCTGCGTTTCGTCGAGGTCTACAACGAAGCGGAGAAGTCGCCGGCCGCTGCCTGACCTGGGGCGTGAGCGCCCCAGGCGCAGCTTTCCTGGCGTTATCGCCCTTGGTAGGGTCCTTGCAGCATGAAGATGCGCCAGTCCCTAGCCCAGTTCGAGGCAGCCTTCCGCGAAGAGGCAGCCGAGTCGGTGCACCGCCGCGAGCGGCTGCGCCGCCAGGCCGTGAACCGCAGCCGCGCGCGCCGCGTGGAGCGCGTGCACAAGGCAGGCACGGCGCGGTTCGTGGGGCTGTGCTTGGCCATCCTGACGACCACTGTCGTGGTCACGCTGGTGATGTTCCAAGCCCTCGCAATCCTCGCCGGCTGAGCCGCCTGCAAACCTTCGCCTGGCGGTGTCATCGAGCAGCTCGCGTGCCAAGCACGCGTCGCTGCTCTCTTCCTTGCCAGGCTCGGTTTTCGGCGGCTCCCTGGGCTATTCGGTCTTGCCCTTGAGCCTGTCCAGCGCCTCTTTTACTTCCTCGCGCTCTCCCTCGGTGCCCGGCTCGCGCTGGATCTCGATCCAGACCTCCTTGCGGAAGACCGGCACCGAGCGGGGCGCCTCGATCCCGATGCGCACCTTTTCGCCCATGACCGCGAGGACCGAAACCTCGATCTCGTCGCTGATCATGATGCTCTGGTTGGCCTTCCGCGTGAGTACGAGCACAGGACCTCCCTCCTTGGAGTCGGCCTGTAGGACGAACAGAGCCCTCCCGCGAGTCGGCAGGACCACGCGCAGTATGCCCTAAACACCCAACATCTGGGAATCGGTCGAACGCCCTCCGTTGGTAGTGTCCCGCCCTCTTGGCACGCCGCTCCCTCAAACCGCAGCTGAACCAGATCCGCACTTGGGTGCGACAGGGCCGCACCGACGCGTGGATCGCGCATCAGCTGGACGTCTCGGTAAAGGACATCTCCGCCTTCAAGCGCGAGCACGAGCTTGCATCCGCCGATCAGAGCGGAGCCGAGAGCGACCTCTTCGGACCTCGGATCGATGAGGACGAGCCCGATCTCCGCGCCGAAGACGAGGCGCTCGTGGCCGCCGCGCTGGAGGCCGAGGGCGACGGCGACGACGAGGAGGACGAGGAGATCGCCGGCGAGTCCGACGGCGACGAGGATGGCGACGACAAGCCTCGGCGCAGGCGCCGGGGCCGGCGCGGAGGGCGCGGCCGGGGCCGCGTGCGAAAGGCGCTGGACGGCACCTTCGACCACGGCGAGGAGGGCTACGGGCTGTGGCTCGACCCCGCCGTACAGGACGACCCCGTGTACGCCGAGCACTGGGCCGGCCACCGTCCGGTGACGGCCGCCATCGAGCCCGACCGCATAGTCATCACCCGCACCGGCGAGGACGCCGGCAGCGGGGACGACGAGTAGCCGACCCTAGTCCTCGCCGTGCCGGCGCCCGCCGGCGAAGTCCCGCGCCTCACGGGCGTAGCGAAAGAAGGCGGCGTCGATCACGGCCGAAGTGTCGGGGCCCGCCCAGTTGCGGTCAGCAACCACCTCGGCCCAGTCGGTACCGCGCGAGTAGAGAACGGCCAGCTCGATCACGGTGAAGCTGGAGCCCAGCCGCCGGCGCAGCTCGTCTCTCACGGCTGCGGCCGCACGCTCCAGGTCGAGCTGCTCGGGGGGATCGGCGTCGCGGACGCGCTGCTCGCCATCACGCCATTGATACAACGCGCTCTCCAGCTCGAAGGCCATCCCGCGAAGGTACCGAGAGCCTGGCTCCACACACGCCGACCGGGCACGTTCGCGGGGTTGAACGAGCACATCGGAGGGGTATAGGTTCGGACAGAGACGGGATCGGGGCCTCCCCGGTCCCGGCTGACGCTTGCGAACGCGCAACCACCGACGGAGGAGATGAATATGGCTTTTGACCCCAGGGCCGAGACAGGCATACCGACCGAGCAGGTGGGCTCCCTGCCCCGCCCATCGACGCTCCAGGAGGCCTACGCGGCCTACGACGAGGGCAAGATCGGCTCCGATGACCTCGAGTCTGAGCAGGACGCCGCGGTGAAGGACTCCATCGAGCACCTGGAGCAGACCGGGTCGACGATCATCTCCGACGGCGAACAGCGCTGGTCGAGCTTTGCCACCTACCCGATCGCCGAGACGCTGGCAGGGACAGGTCTGGCCGACAACTTCGCCGGCGACGGCCAGTTCTTCGCGATCTTCGCCGACGGCCACGGGCGCCAGCTGCCGCGCCTGACCGGCGGCCCCTTCAAGTACACGACCTATGCGGCGGACACGTTCAAGAAGTCCAAGCCCTATGCCAACCTGCCGATGAAGCAGGCCGTGATCGCGCCGTCGATGATCGACCTGCTCTACCCGCTCAAGGACGAGCTGTCGGACTACTCGCGCGAGGACTTCGAGTCAGACATCGTCGATGAGTGCGAGAAGGACATCCGCCAAGCCTTCGACGCGGGCGCCGAGCGCGTCTCAGTGGACTTCACCGAGGGGCGACTGGCCACCCGCAACGATCCCCGCAACCCGTGGACGGGCGCCGGCATGCTGCCGCACTTCATCGAGCTGAACAACCGCGTGATGGAGCGGTTCTCGGCCGAGGAGCGTCAGAACATCGGCATCCACACCTGCCCCGGCGGTGACCGCGACTCCGTTCACTCGGCCGACGTGCCCTACAGCAACCTCCTCCCGGAGATGTTCAAGATCAACGCCGGCTACTTCTTGATCCAGCTGGCCAGCGAGCGCGAGAAGGATCCGGTCTATGAGGCGATCGGCCAGAACCGCCGGGACGACGCCGAGGGCGTGTCGCAGATGACCTACATCGGCGTGATCAACCCCGGCAATCCGAGGGTCGAGAGCGCACAGGAGGTCTGCGACGCCCTGGTGCGCGCGGCCGACTTCATACCGAAGGAGAGCCTGGGCGCCACCGACGACTGCGGCTTCTCACCCTTCAGCATCGACGAGAAGCCCAACCACGGCTCGCCCGACTATGCCCGCGAGGTCGCGTGGCAGAAGATCAGCAACCGGGTCGAGGGCACCAAGATGGCGGCCGACAAGCTGGGGGTCTCCTAGACCCCAGCTAGCGGGGGGAGTTCTCGATCACGTAGGCGCGCTCGCCCTCTCGCACCATGCCCAGACGCCGGGCCTGGCCCTCGACTGCCGCGGGGTCGCGCAGTTGCTTGACCCTGCGCTCGAGCCGGCCATGCTCGGCCTCCAGCGAGCGCAGCTCGGACTTCTCGGCCCGGGCCGTGCTCGACTGCTCGATCCAGTGCTTGGCGGGCGACACGTAGAGCAACAGGATCACGCCCAGGGTGCTCAGCAGGGCCACCCGGCCCACGCGGTCCCAGCGCACGGTGCCACTGGGCCTGCTGCGGGTCCGGCGGCGGCGTTGGGTGGGGGCGGCCATCTGCCCGGGGGTTCGCTGCGCGCCGGCGCGCTCCTGCCGCCGTGGCCCGCCGGCGTGGGGCCTAGTGGGCCTTCTCGAAACGTTGCACCCGTAATGGCGGACGTTGAGAGAAGGTCCACTAGCTGCGGAACACCGCCCGTCCGGGGTACTCCGCGCGGTCGCCCAGCGCCTCCTCGATGCGCAGAAGCTGGTTGTACTTGGCCACGCGGTCCGAGCGCGATGGCGCGCCCGTCTTGATCTGACCGCAGCCGGTGGCCACCGCCAGGTCGGCGATCGTGGTGTCCTCGGTCTCTCCCGAGCGGTGCGACATCACAGCGGTGTATCCCGCCTCCCGGGCCATGGCGATGGCCTCGAGCGTCTCGGTCAGGGTGCCGATCTGGTTGACCTTCACCAGAATCGAATTGGCCACGCCACGCTCGATGCCGGTCCGCAGGCGCTTGGTGTTGGTCACGAACAGGTCGTCGCCCACCAGCTGCAGGCCGTCTCCCAGGGCCTCGGTCAGCGCCTTCCAGCCGTCCCAGTCCTCCTCGTCCATGCCGTCCTCGATCGAGAGGATCGGGTAGCGGCCTGCCATCGCCTGCCAGTAGGAGGTCATCTCCTCGGGCGAAAGGTCTCGCCCCTCGTGCTCGAGCCGGTAGATCCCATCGGCGTAGATCTCGCTCGTTGCCGGGTCGAGCGCGATCGCCACGTCCTCGCCGGGCGTGTGCCCCGCGGCCTCGATGCCGTCGATTACGGCCTGCAGCGCGGCCTCGTTGGAGTCGAGGTCGGGCGCGAAGCCGCCCTCGTCGCCCACCGCCGTCCCCAGCCCGCGGTCTGAGAGCGTGCCCTTGAGCGCATGGAAGACTTCCGCCCCGGTGCGCAGCGCCTCAGCGAATGTGGGCGCGCCCACCGGCACGATCATGAACTCCTGGAAGTCGACGGCGTTGTCGGCGTGGGCGCCGCCGTTGAGCACGTTCATCATCGGTACCGGCAGCACATGTGCCTCCTCGCCCCCGAGGTGTCGCCAGAGCGGCACACCGGCGTGCGCTGCGGCGGCCTTGGCGGCGGCGAGCGAGACGCCGAGGATGGCGTTGGCCCCCAGCCGCCCCTTGTTGTGGGTGCCGTCGAGCTCGATCATCGCGCGGTCCAGCCCGGCCTGATCGGCAGCGTCGCGGCCGGCAACCGCCTTCGCCAGCTCGCCATTGGCGTTGGCCACCGCCCTCGAGACGCCCTTGCCCGCCCAGCTGTCGCCGCCATCGCGCATCTCAACGGCCTCGAATTCGCCGGTCGAGGCGCCAGAGGGCACCGCGGCACGGCCGCTCGCACCGGAGCGCAGCATCACATCCACCTCCACGGTGGGGTTGCCGCGGCTGTCCACGATCTGCCGGGCGTGCACCTGCTCTATCTCGCTCACGATCTGGCCTGCTCCCTTTTCACCTTGCTTGCGTATCTGTCGGCGGCCGCTCGCAGGGCCAGCTCCGGGTCGGCGCCGGCCTCGGTGGCGGAGGCCACCGCGGCGAACAGCATCTCGCCTGCGGCCTCGAACGCGTCGTCACCTACCTCCACGGCGCGCAGCCGGGCGAGTGCCGCCTCGGGCTCTGGCAGCGGTCCTGCGTCCAGTCGCCCCGCCCGCCGCTGGATCTTTTTGGCGTAGAGGGTCGAGGGGAGCGTTTCCGGAAGGTCCCCGAACGGGCCCCCACCCTCGGCCTCGGACTTTATCGTGTCCCAGTTCTTCAGGACCTCCGCTGATGTAAGGGGTTCGCGCCGCGGGGCATCCGGCCCCGCGTCCTGAGTGGCTTGGCCGGCATCCTGCCGGCCTTTACCGGCCGCGGCCTCGCTCCCGAAGACGTGCGGGTGGCGGCGGATCAGCTTCTGGCGGCAGTGCTCGGCCACGGTGGCCAGGTCGCCCGCGCCGCGCTCCTCCAGCAGCAGGGAGAGGAAGACGACCTGGAACAGCACATCGCCGAGCTCATCCACCAGCTTGGGGTCGTCGCCGGACAGGGCGGCATCAGCCAGCTCGTAGGCCTCCTCCACGGTGTGGGGGACGATCGAGCGCTCGTCCTGCTCGCGGTCCCAGGGACATTCGTGGCGCAGCCGCCGGGTGATCTCGTCCAGGCGCGTGAGCGCGGCGGCTGAGTCCTCGGCCAAGCTGCCGCCCGCGCTATGCGGTTATGGGCTCGCGGGCGGGGGAGCCGTCTGTGGCGGAGCGGTCTGTGGCGGAGCGCCCTGGGTCGGCGGCACGGTCTGGGGCACCTGCGGAGGCGCGCCGCCAGCGCCGGGCGGCACTTGCTGCGGGGGGGCGCCGCCCGCTCCGGGCGGCACCTGCTGCGGGGGGGCGCCGCCCGCTCCGGGCGGCACCTGCTGCGGGGGGGCGCCGCCCGCTCCGGGCGGCACTTGCTGCGGAGCGCCGCCGGTGGCGGGCGCCTGATCGGACTTCGCCTTCTTCGGCGCGTTGGAGCACTCGGCGACGCGGTAGTCGTCGCCGCAAATGGTCATCTCCTTGTACCTCTCGCGAAAGTCCTTGATGAAGTCCTTCAGCACCTTCTGCTCCTTCTCGGAGCGAAGCTGCTGCTTGATGCGGTCCTTGACCTCCGTGAGCTCGGGCTGGGAGGCCTCGGTGACCTTGGCCACCTCGAAGACGTAGTACCCGAACTGGGTCTTGACGGGGCCCTCCAGCTGGTTCTTCTCCGCGGCGAAGGCCACCTTCTCCAGCTCGGGATCCTGCTGACCCCTGGTGAGCCCGGTGAGCTTGCCGCCCTGGGACTTCGTGGCCTGGTCGATCGAGAGCTGCTTGGCGACCGTCTTGAACTTGGCGCCGCCGTCGATCCGGCTCTTGGCCTGCTGGGCCTTGGCCGCGGTCTTGGTGAGCACCAGGTTCACGTCGCGGGCCTCGGGCACCGCGAACTGCTCCTTCTTCTTCTCGTAGAAGGCCGAGATGTCGGCGTCGGTGACCTTGACCTTGTCGTCGGTGATCTTCTTGGTGAGCTTGGTCTGAAGCTGCTCGAGCTTGATCCGAAAGAGGATGTCGTCCTCGGACATCCCCGACTCCTTGAGGAACTTGTCGTAGTCGGCGGCCTTGGGAAAGGCCTGCTTCTTCTGGTCGTCGAAGGACTTCTTGATCTCGGCATCGGAGACCTCGACACCCCGCTCCTTGGCCTCCTGCTGCACCCACTCGGCCTGGATCAGGAACTGCATGACCTCGTCGCGCAGCGACTCGTATCGCTGCTTGCACTGAGTCTTGAGCTGGGCGTCGGACTGCTTGGGCGATCCCTGAGCCGTGGGCTCTTTCTTGATGGCCGCGATGCAGTCGGTGTACTGCGGCGGCTTGGGAACCGCCGTACCCCCGCCCTGGGGCTGTCCCGCGGCCGCGTTGGTCAGCCAGCGGTCGAACTCCTCCTTGCTGATGGTGGAGTCACCGACCTTGGCCACCGCGCTCGGCGGGACCTCGTTGCCACAACCAGCGCCGGCGGCCGCGCAGACCCCTGCGAGGGCGACGGCGGCCAGTGAGCGAACGGGCTTGGAGCGTGAAGTCATATGGAAATGTCCGGGAGTCGGGGGTCTTTCGAGTGCCAGGATGCTTTCGCGCACGGAGAGCGGCGGCACGGGTCCGGCGCGGCGGGCCGCATGGTAGCGAGTCCGTTTGGCGCCGTCCCCCCCTTTTTTGGCGAAGCAGCCGGCTCGGCCGGCTGCGCACGATTTCCTCTAGACGCGAAGCAGCCGGCTCGGCCGGCTGCGCACGATTTCCTCTAGACGCGAAGCAGCCGGCTCGGCCGGCTCGCACGATCTCCTTATGTCGGACCGGGAGCTGAGACAACCTCCAGGATGGCCTCGGCGGCCGCCACTACCGCGGGGAAGCGGGCCGCCGGGTCGTCGGGCACCCGCACCCGCACCGTGCTGCGCCCGGACTCGTACACCGCCTCCGGCAGGCGCTCACGCAGCAGGGTCACGCGGCGGGAGTCCATCTCTATCGGTGCCACGGCCAGCCGGCCGCCCGCGAAATCCACGCTCCGGGCCCCGGCATGTCCGAGCTTGATACGTGCGTCCTGCAGCCGGATGAGATTGTCCAGCGGCTCGGGCACCGGGCCGAAGCGATCCTCCAGCTCTTCACGCAGCACGATCAGGGTGGCGACCTCCCTGGCGCCCGCCACGCGCCTGTGCACCTCGATCTTGGCCGCCTCATAGGGGACGTACTCGCCAGGCACGTAGGCGTTCACGGGCAGGTCCACGCGCACGGGCTCCGCAGCCTCGTCCGCGGAGTCGCCGGCCAGCGCGGCCACAGCCTCGTCCAGCATCGACACGTACAGCTCGAAGCCCACCGCCGCCACGTGGCCGGACTGGTCGTCGCCGAGCAGGTTGCCGGCCCCGCGGATCTCCAGGTCGCGCATGGCAATCTTGAAGCCCGAGCCCAGCTCGGTGTAGTCGGACAGGGTGGCCAAGCGCGCGGCGGCGTCGCCAGAAAGCACGGCCGCCGAGGGATAGAGCAGGTAGGCGTAGGCGCGCTCCCGGGACCGGCCGACGCGGCCGCGGATCTGGTAGAGCTGGGCCAGACCGAGATCGTCGGCGCGCTCCACGATCAGGGTGTTGGCGCTGGGGATGTCCAGGCCCGACTCCACAATCGTGGTGCACACCAGAACGTCGGCATCGCCGCGGAGGAAGCCGAGCATCACGGCTTCCAGCTGCTTCTCGTCCATCTGGCCATGGGCGACCAGCACGCGGGCCGTGGGGCACATCGCCCTCACGCGCTCGGCTGTCTCGTCGATCGTGTCCACCCGGTTGTGCAGGAAGAAGGCCTGTCCCTGGCGCGCCAGCTCGCGCTCGATGGCGGTGCGCACCAGTTCCTCGTCGTACTCGCCCACGTAGGTCTTCACCGGCCGGCGCCCCTCGGGCGGCGTCTCGATCACCGAGATGTCGCGCAGGCCGGCCAGCGACATCTGCAGCGTCCGCGGGATCGGCGTGGCCGACAGCGACATCACGTCCACGCGGAGGCGCAACTGACGCAGCAGCTCCTTCTGCTTGACGCCGAAGCGCTGCTCCTCGTCCACGATCAGCAACCCCAGGTCCTTTGGCCGCACGTCGCGCGAGAGCAGGCGATGGGTGCCGACGAGGATGTCGACCTTGCCCTCGGCGAAGCCGTCCAGCGCCTCCCGTGTCTGCTTGGCCGATCGAAAGCGCGAGGCCACCTCGATGCGAAACGGGTAGTCGCGCAGCCGCTCGGTGAAGGTCCCGAAGTGCTGCTGGGCGAGCACGGTGGTGGGCACCAGGAACATCACCTGCTTGGAGTCCGCCGCGGACTTGAAGGCCGCCCGCAGCGCCACCTCGGTCTTGCCGTAGCCCACGTCGCCGCAGATCAGACGGTCCATCGGGCGCGCCTCTTCCATGTCCGCGCGCACCGCCTCGATCGCCTCGAGCTGGTCGGGGGTCTCCCGGAAGGGAAACGCGGCCTCGAACTCCAGCTGCCACTCGCTGTCGTGCGGGAAGGCGTGCCCGGCGCGGCGCTTGCGCTCGGCGTAGAGGTTGATCAGCTCGCCTGCCAGCGCCTCAGCTGCGCGGCGGGCACGGAGCTTCATCTGCTCCCACTGCTTGCCGCCGAGCTTTGAGAGCGGAGGGTCGCCGGCGTCGGCGCCCACGTAGCGGCTGATCTTGTGCAGCTGGTCGGAGGGGACGAAGACGCGGTCGCCGTCGCGGTACTCGAGCTGGAGGTAGTCGCGCGTGACCCCGCCCACCGTCTTGGTCTCGAACCCTGTGAAGCGAGCTATGCCGTGGTCCTCATGCACCACCGGCGACCCGGCGCGCAGGTCGGTGAAGGCCACGAGCGCCCCGGACGCTGTTCGCGGACCCGCGGGCCGCTCGGCGCGACGGCGGCGCAGCAGTCGGTGCTCGGGCAGGATCGCCAGCTTCAGGCTCGGCGCCACGAAACCCTCCCTCAGGCTGGCTGCGGCAAAGGACACTCCCGGCTCCGGCGGCGCCGGCTTGCCGTCCAGGAACGCGGCGCGCACCCGGTCGAGGTTGTAGGCGGCCCGCTCGGCCTCGCCCCGCCGAGCCCAGGCCACCACCGTGCGGTAGCCCGAGCGCACGAGCTTCTCAAGCTCGGGCTCGGCTTCGCGCAGCGAGCGGGCAGCTGTGTCGGCGGCCTGCGCGCGGAAGCTGTGGGGCTGGTCGCCGGAGATGCTGGACAGCGACAGGGCGGCCCGCTGCCCCAGCGCCTCCTCCAGGCGCTCCGGCGCCACGTAGAGATGGTGGGCATCTGCATCGTGGAAGGAGGTGGTCACGTCCTCCCAGTAGTCGCGCAGGGCGGGGGCCAGCTCTTCCTCGGCGGCTACCGCCACGAGCGCCTCCGCCGGCAGGAGGTCCAGCAGCTCGCCGAATCGGTCCACCGGCAGCAGCTCGGCGATGTCGGGGCGCTCGGAGGCCTCCTCGCTCGCTGCCATCTCCGCCAGCTCTCGCTGCTCGGGCGCAAGCTCGGCCGCCGGCTCGACGTCCACGCGTGCCACCTCCTCCAGGGAGCGCTGGGTGAAGGTGGAGAAGAAGGTGAGCCGCTCCACCTCCACGTCGAACAGCTCGCAGCGAACGGCGCGCTCCTCGGTGGCGGGATAGACGTCGAGGATGTCGCCGCGCAGCGCGAACTGGCCGCGATCCTCGACCTGGTCGACGTTGGCATAGCCGCAGGCCACCAGCTGTGCGGCCGTCTCATCGAGGTCGAGCAGTCCGCCCTTCTCGATCGTGAAGCCGTGGGGACGTAGGGCAGGGTCCGGGACCTTCTCCGCCAGGGCCACGGCGCCGGCCACCACCACGGCCGCGCCGTCCCCGGATAGCGCCCCGGTCTGCAGGGCGTCGAGCGCGGCGATCCGCAGGCCCACCAGGTGCGGCGGCGGCGCGAGGTGCGACTCGTAGCGCACGCCACGCGCCGGGTAGAGGTACACCCGCCGCGGGTAGAGGAACTGCTTGAGGTCGGCGGCCAGATCGCGCGCCGCGCGATCGTCGCCGGCCACTACGAGCGCGGGCCGTCCGGCCTCTGCGTCGAGTAGGGAGGCGAGCAGGTAGGGGCGCAGGCTGGACGACACGAAAGCGCGCTGGGGCGCCTGGCGCGCCTGGGCGCCGAGGGCCTCGACCGCGGGGTCGTCGTGGGCGTATGTGAGCAGTTGGCGGAGGGACACGGGCATGCCCATGCGAAGCAGCCGGCTCGGCCGGCTGCGCACGATCCTTCTCAGGCCGCCCGGCGGCGCCGCGCGGCATTCCGGTTCGATTCTAGGGACGGGCGGGTAATGCCTCTCGGTGAGTCCGCCCGTTCCCGACCCCTCGATGGCCCCCGCCCTGCGTGAGGCCCTTCAGCGCGGCCGCTTCACCGCCGGAGCGCTGCAGGTGGCGCTGGGCACCGAGCCCGATGGGTCGCCTGGCACCGCCCCGGTGTTCGAGCGCCGGCTGGGCGACGACGACCGGGCGGTACTCGCCCGGCTGTTCCTGCTCGGCCTCGAGGTGGATTCCGGCCGCGCCGAAGCGGCGCTCGCCCCCGCCTCCCTGCAAGACCTGACGGCTGGGGGCTTCCTGGAACGGCGCGGGGAGAGGGTGGCATGTCCCATCCGCTTCACCCCCTTCGAAGGCCTGATGCTGGCCCACGACCCCGAGCCGATCTCGGATCCGGCCGCCGAGATCGTGACCGGGCTGAACTCCGCCGCGCGGACGCTCGCCTCGCTCACGCCCCGCCGGCCGGCGGGGCGCGCGCTGGACATCGGCACCGGCTCGGGCGTGCAGGCGCTGCTGGCGGCCACGCACTGCGAGAGCGTCGTGGCCACCGACGTGAACGAGCGCGCGCTGGGGTTCACCCGGCTCGGCGCCGCGCTCAGCGGCCTGGAGAACGTGGAGACGCGCAACGGCAGCTTCTTCGACCCCGTCGAGGGAGAGCAGTTCGACCTGATCGCCTGCAACCCCCCGTACGTGATCTCGCCGGACTCCGAGCTTGTCTACCGGGATGGCGGGCTGGAGGGCGACGAGGTGTCACGGCTGGCCGTGCGCGGCGCCGCCGACCACCTGTCGCCCGGCGGTGTGGCCGTGGTCCTGTGCAACTGGGTGCGCCCGCCGTTCCAGCCGTGGCCGGCACCACTGCGCGAGTGGCTGGAGGGCAGCGGCTGCGACGCCCTGCTGCTGCACCACGTAACCGAGGACGCCCTCGAGTACGCCGCCAAGTGGAACACGCGTTTCCGGGCCCAGCCCGACCGCCATGGTGAGGTGCTCGATCGCTGGGTGGGCTACTACACCGAGCGGGGCATCTCCGCGTTGTCGACCGGGGGTGTCGCGCTACGGCGAAGCGACCGAGATCAGCCCGTGATCACCGAGATGGAGATGGCCGTCGGGCCCAGCGGCCGGGCCGGCGAGCACGTGCTGCGGATGCTCGACGCCGCCGACCTCCTGGAGGGCCTCGACGACGAGGCGCTGATGGCTACCGAGCTGGCGCTGGTGGAGGGTCACTCCCTGCATCGCGAGCGCGACCACCACCGCGACGGCTACGACGAGGAGAGCGTCCGCGTGGTCCTTACCGACAGCGCCGGCCTGCGCCCGGAATTCGGCCCGGCGGTGGCCGCCCTGCTCATTGGGCTCGGCGCCGGCGCCGCGCCGGCCGAGCTGGTGCCGCGGCTGGCGGAGGCGCTGGGGGTTTCGGAAGAGGAGGCGCGGAGCGCTGTGCTGGAGACCGTGCGCGAATTGCTGGCGCAGGGGCTCGTGGAGTCGGCGCAGATCAGCCCGTGACCAGCCGCTCCAGCTCCTGCGCCGCGCGCTCAACCAGATCGCGCACATCCTCCTTTGACTCCGCGAAGCGCCCCAGCACATGCGCCGAGACGATCTCGGGGTCGGTGCTGTCGGGCCTGCCGACCCCCACGCGCACCCGGTGGAAGTCCGGGCTGCCCAGCTCGGCCTTGAGCGACTTGAGACCGTTATGGCCTGCGAGCCCGCCGCCGAGACGCGTTTCGATCCGGCCGAAAGGAAGATCGATCTCGTCGTGCACCGCCACCACGCGGTCCAGATCCACGCGCAGGGCTCCGCGCGCCGGCCCTGCGGAGCGACCGGCGTCGTTCATGTAGGTCTGGGGGAGCAGCACCCCTACGCGAGGCCCACCGGGCCCGGTGCGGCCGTCGGTGAAGAGGCCCGCGTAGCGCTTGCGCGCCTTGGGCAGGTCCCACCGCCCGGCCGCCAGCGCGGCCACCTCGAAGCCCACGTTGTGACGCGTGCGCGCGTACTTCTCACCCGGGTTGCCAAGCCCCACGACCAGCCAATCGACCCGGCCGGTGGATTGCTCCTCGTCAGTAGGTCTCCCGCGGCGCAGCAGCGCCATCGCCGGGGATCAGCCTTCGTCGCCGGAGTCCGCGGCACCGTCGCCGCCGGAGCCCCCGCCGTCGTCCTGGCCGCCGTCTGACGGCTCCTCGCCCTCGGCAACGGGCTCTCCGTCCTCGCCAACGAGCTCGGTCTCCACCTCGACCTCGGGTTCCTCCACCTTGGTCGGGGGAACGATGGTGGCGATGGTGACCTCCTCGGGGTTCTCGTCGAGGAAATCCACACCATCGACGGCCGGCACCTCGGCGAGCGTGAGCGTGCCGAGGATCTCCATATGGGAGACGTCGACCACGATGCGGTCGGGGATGTCGGTGGGCAGCGCCTCGATCTCCAGCTCGCGCGCCACGTGCTCCAGCACGCCACCCTCCGAGACGCCCGGTGCGTCCTCGGCGCCCTCGAGCTCCACGCTGACGGTGGCTTGGATCTTCTCGTCCAGGCGCACCTCCAGGAAGTCCACATGCAGCGGCTCGCCGCGCACGGGGTGATCCTGACGGTCCTTGAGGATCACCGGCACCGACTTCTCGCCGCCGATCTTCACGTCGAACAGCGCCACGCCTCCCACGAGCAGGCGGCGCAGCTCGTGGAAGCCAACCTTGAACGCCACCGGCTCAGGGTGGCTGGCGCCGTAGAGAACACCGGGAACCTGGCCGGCACGCCGAAGCCGGCGCGCCTCGCGCGAGCCGCGCTCGTCGCGCTCGTTGACTGTCAATGATGGGCGGTCGCCGTCTGCCATGCGGCCGGGCAGTGTAGCGCTCGGCGGCCGTTTTCAGCCGCCGGGCGGCGCGCCGACTACTACCCTGTCCGCGGCCATGGCCGACGAGGACCGCTCGATACCCAAGGGCCGGATCCGGCGGACCGCACAGGTCGGCTCGGTGATCGGATCGCAGGGGGCGCGCTACGCCGGCACCCGGGCCGTCAACCTAACGCGCTCCGACGAGCGGGGAGCCCAGGAGATCGACCGCCGCCACATGGAAGCTGCCGAGCGGATGGTGGATACGCTCGGGACGATGAAGGGCGCGGCCATGAAGATCGGCCAGCTGGCCTCGTTCATCGACACCGAGTTCCTGCCACCGGAGTACCGACAGCTCTACCAGGAAAAGCTCTCCAAGCTGCGCAGCGAGGCGCCGGCCATGCCGTGGAAGAAGGTTCGGGCGGTGCTCGAGGAGGAGTGGGCAGAGCCCGTGGAGGAGCTGTTCGAGGATTTCTCCGAGGAGGCGGCGGCCGCGGCCTCGATCGGCCAGGTGCACCGGGCCACGCTGCCCGACGGGCGCAAGGTGGCTGTGAAGATCCAGTACCCCGGCGTGGCCGAGGCTCTGAGGGCCGACATGCAGAACGCCGGGATGATCATGCGCATGGCCAAGGCCCTGGCGCCGGGCTTGGACGCCAAAGCGGCCGCCGCGGAGCTCAAGGAGCGCGTGCTCGAGGAGCTGGACTACGAGTACGAGGCGCAGAACCAGCGCACGTTCGCGCGCGCCTACCGCGAGCACCCCTTCATCTACGTGCCCGACGTGATCACGCGCCTGTCGGCCAACCGCGTGCTGGTCACCGAGTGGGTGGACGGCGTGGGCTTCGACGAGATCAAGCAGCTGCCCCAGGCCGACCGCGACCGCTTCGGCGAAATCGTGTTCCGTTTCTGCTTCGGCTCGATCTACCACCTGCAGCACTTCAACGCCGACGCTCACCCGGGCAACTACATCCTGATGAGCGACGGCAAAGTGGCCTTTCTGGACTTCGGGATGACCAAGCAGCTGGACTCCGAGCAGATCGAGCTGGAGATAGCCGCGCTGGAGGCGGCCTTCGAAGACGACCCCGAGCGGCTGCGCGTGGCGCTGCACGACCTCGGCTTCCTGCGCAACCCCAAGAAGGTCGATGCCGAGCGGCTGATGGAGCACGTTCTTGCCGTGGGAGGCTGGTACATGGAAGACCGTGAGGTGACGATCGACTCGCAGCGCGTCATGGAGGCCATCGCCGCGGTGACCGATCCCCGCTCCGACTTCTTCGACCTCATGCGTCGCGAGAACGTGCGCGCGAACGAGCTGATGGGCAGGCGGATGGAGTCGGGCGTCCTGGCCGTGCTGGGCCAGCTCAACGCGACGCGCAACTGGTGCGCGATCGGGCGCGAGTGGTGGTTCGCAGACCAACCCGCAACCGAGCTGGGACGCGAAGAGTGGGCCTACTTCGAGTCGCGAGGCGAGAAGCGCAGGCGCAAGTTCTCCTCACGCACGCCCTGAGGGCGGCGCTCCGGTCAGTCGCCGGGCTTGACGGCCATGTCCACCACCACAAGGACAAGCAGGGTGATCTCGATCGTGTTCAGGGTGACAAGCCGCCTGACGCGTTCGAGGCCCTCCTCGGTACCGGGCCCAACCTCGCGCACCTTCTTGACCAGGGCGGGGTAGACCGCAGTTCCGAGCACGAAGGAGACCAGCCAGACCACATAGGCCAGGGACACCCACAGCCGCGAGTGCTCGTAGCCCGCCTCGCCCACCAGCAGGATCCCGAACAGGAGCAGGAGCACCGCGAGAGTGCCGTACACCCGCGACCCGAACCACCCGAAGTCCTCAGCGAAGTTGACCGCGGCGCCCGGGCCCGCCTTCAGCGCGCGCCGTCCGAGGATGTGCAGCGTCACCCCGCCTCCGACCCACATCACCGCGCACAGGATGTGCGCGGCAAGCAAGGCCTCGTACATCTAGTGGGCGCTCACTAAAAGAGCTGGTTCTCGCCCTGGAAGATCTCGGAGACCGAGTCGTCGGTGAAGATCCGCCGCACGGAGTCGGTGAGGATGTCGGCGGTCGTGAGCACCTTGATTAGCTCCGGGGCGCCCTCGCGCAGCGGCACGGTGTCGGTGACCACGATGCCGGCGAGCGGCGATTCGGAGAGCACCTCGAAGGCGTTGCCCGAGAACAGGCCGTGGGTGGCCACCGCTTGCACGCTGGAGGCGCCCTCGTCGAGCACCGTCTGGGCCGAGGCGGCAAGGGTGCCGCCCGTGGCGATGATGTCGTCGACTATCACCGCGACCTTGCCCTTTACGTCACCGATCACGTATCCGATCTCGGCCACCTGCTGATCCGGGCGCTCCTTCTCCAGCAGTGCGTAGGGCGCGCCCACCTTCTGGGCGAACTTACGCACCAGCTTCACGCGGCCGGCGTCGGGGGCGACGATCACGAGCTCCTGTCCGGCCAGCTGGTCCTGCACGAACTGGGTGAGGATCGGCATGGCGGTCATGTGGTCCACGGGCTTGGAGAAGAAACCCTGGATCTGGCCGGCGTGCAGGTCCATCGTCACAAGCCGGTCGATGCCCGCGGTCTCCAGTAACTCCGCCACCAGACGGGCTGAGATCGGCTCGCGCGGCGCCGACTTCTTGTCCTGGCGCGAGTACCCATACCAGGGCGTCACGGCGATGATGCGGTGAGCCGAGGCGTGCTTGGCCGCGTGGGCCATCATCATCAACTCCACGAGGGAGTCGTTGGGCGTCAGACCCTGGCTCGCGGACCCGCACGTGGACTGCACGATGAACAGGTCGGCGCCGCGGATCGAATCCGCGTAGCGGCAATACACCTCTCCGTCGGAGAAGGTCTTCAGGCCGGCGTCGGTGAGGCCGACGCCCAGCCGTTCGGCGATCCGCGAGCCGAGCTCGTAACTCGCCCGGCCCGCGGCGACCATCAGGCGTTTGTCGTACTCCGCCGTGATGAAGGTTTCGGCGGAAGGTGCGTCCTGGGTGGGGACCGTGGTCATCCGGGCGGCTGCTCCTTGTCGCGCTGCGCGTAACCCTCGACATTTGTCTGCCTGGAGCGGGCGATACCCAGTGCACCGTCGGGCACATCCTCGGTGATCACCGACCCGGCGCCAGTGTACGCGTCATCCCCGACGCTCACAGGGGCCACGAACGAGGTGTCCACGCTGGTCCTTACGCCCCGCCCGATCGTGGTCCGGTGCTTGTCGCGCCCGTCGTAGTTGGCAGTGATGTTCCCGGCTCCGATGTTGGAGTGCTCGCCCACGTCGGCGTCGCCGATATAGGAGAGGTGGGGCACCTTCGTCCCGGCTCCGATGTTGGAGTTCTTGACCTCCACGAACGTCCCGATCTTGGCGCCGGGGCCAATGCGTGCGCCGGGGCGCAGGTAGGCGAACGGGCCGAGTGTGGCCTCGGCCTGCACCTCAGCGTCGACGATGAACGAGTGCAGGGCCCGGACGCCGTCGCCCAGGGTGGAGTCGGTGATCGTCGTGGCCGGCCCGATCTCGCATCCCGCCCCGATGCTGGTGGCCCCACGAAGCGTCACGCCGCCCTCAACCGTGGTGTCCGCGCCGATCTCCACGCCCGCCTCCACACGTGTCGAGGCGGGAGCGAGAAATGTCACGCCCGCTTCGGCGAGACGATCGAGGACCTCGCGCTGGGCCATCGCCTCGACGGCCATCAGGTCAGCGCGGCTGTTCACGCCCATCGCGCTGCGGACGTCGGTGGTCACGTGGGCGACCACGGGGCGGCCCGCCTCGGTGAGAGCCGGGAAGACGCCGGTCAGGTAGCGCTCGCCGCGCTCCTCGCCTACCTGCTCGAGCGCGGGCCATAGGTCCGCGGCCTCGAAGGCGTACGCGCCGATGTTGACCTCACGGATGGCGAGCTCCTCGTCGCTGAGCCCCTCCGCGTGCTTGGTCTCCACGATGCGATCGACCGACCCGTCGGCCGCGCGCACGATGCGCCCGTAGCCGGAGGGGTCCAGCTCCTCGGTGGTCAGCAGGGTGGCGCCCGCGTCCGCGTCCTCGTGCGTCTGGACGAGGCGCTCTATGAGGTCCTTCGAGACGAGCGGGTGGTCGCCGGAGAGCACGACGATCGTGCCGCTGGCGGGCGCCTGTTCACGGGCCGCGAGTATCGCGGCGCCGGTGCCCTCGCCCTCGCGCTGCTCGGCGACCGTGACGGCATCGGGCAGGCCCTCGGCCACCCCGTCATCGGGCCGCGTGATGCAGATGACCTCGCCGGCCCCCGCTCCTCTCGCCGCCTCGATCACCCATTCGACCATGGAGCGCCCGCACACCGGGTGCAGCACCTTGGGCAGCGCAGAGCGCATGCGAGTGCCGCGCCCGGCCGCCATGAGGAGAACCGTGAACCGCTCGGGCATGGGGGCGAGAGCGTAGCGCTGGGGGCTTCGGGCCGCGGCCGAGGTTCAGCCCGGTGTGTGGCAGACGGCCTCGGCGTTGTTGCCGTCCGGGTCCAGCACGAACGCGCCGTAGTAGTCCGCGTGGTAGATCTCACGCACGCCGGGGCCGCCATTGTCGGAGGCGCCCGCCTCGAGCGCAGCGGCGTGAAAAGCGTCCACCTCCTCCCGGGACTGCGCCGTGAAAGCCACGTGCACGCCGGTCTGCGCGGGGCGGCCGCGATTGCCGATCCAGAAGAAGGGCTTGCCGTCCCTGCCACCGAATCCGCCGACCCCCGGGACCGGCTCCATGAGGATCGCCAGCCCGAGCGGGGCGAGCGCCTGCTCGTAGAAGGCCTTGCTGCGGTCGTAGTCGGCGACGTCGAGGCCGAGGTGATCGAGCATCGTTACGCAAGCGTCGCACGCGCGTGTTGTCTTGTCACGTTGTGGTGGGATCCTCTTCCAGGTGGCTGACCGCGACATCCTGGAGAGCATCCGGCGTCATGTGGCCGCCGGCGAGGAGGAGCTGCGGCTGAGCCGGGAGCTACACACCGAGACGCTGGCTGTGATTGCGACAACGCGCGAGCACAACGACAAGGTCCTGGCCGCCTTCCGCTTGTTCACCCGAGAGGCGATCGCGCGAGTCCAGATGATCGGGCGAGACGAGATCCGTGAACTGAGGCGCTTTGGAGACGAGATGCAGCGCTTTGGCGAGGAGCAGCGCGAAGCGCGCACAGAGAGTCGCGACCTGCGAGAGGAGAGCCACGCCCACCGGCAGGCACTGCTACGCCTGATCGACCGCTTGGGGCCGGGCGGCGCAGCGGCCTGAGCCGCTGCGCCGGCCCGTATCCTCCGGAGCGCCTTCGGGGGTCGTCCAACGGGATAGGACGCCAGGTTTTGGTCCTGGTAATCGGGGTTCGAGCCCTCGCCCCCGAGTCGACGTCACCTGCCCGCCCCATCCCCTAGCGGTCCTTCGCCTCCAGCGGCACGCGGCCCCCCTTCGCACCGGCCTCCCGAGCCGGACCACCCGGCGGCGCTATGCCCAGCACGCGCATGGCCTTCAGGCCGAGGCTCAGGCGCTCGCGGCCGTCGGTGGAGCCCACGTCGAGGCCGGTGAGCCCGCGCACGCGGTCCAGGCGGTAGCGGATGGTGTGGCGATGTGTGAACAGGCGCTCGGCGGTCTTGGCCACGTTGCCGTCCGCCTCCAGGAATGTCTCCAGCGTGCGCAGCAGCTCGGTCTCGTACTGGTCGTCGTAGGCCACGAGCGCGGCCACCGTCTCGTCGTGGAAGCGCTGGAGCTCCGCCGGGTCCTCGCTCATGGCGGGCAGGAGCAGGCGGTACGCGCCGGTCTCCTCGAAGGTGATCGCCGGCTGGGCGCGGGCCTCGGCCACGTTGGCGGCCAGGAGCGCCTCCGCCCCGGCGCGGTGCAGGTCGGTGGGGTCCGCGGCGAAGCGGCTCAGCGCCACGCCGACCGTGTAGCCCGACAACCCGGTCTCGAGCTCCTTGAGCACGGCGGTCATCGTGCGGCGGCCGGGCTCCAGTCCGTCCCCGGGAACCAGGATCACCAGCTCACGCGACTGCGGCCGGCCCGGACCAAGCTCCACCGAGCCCGCGAGCGAGGTGCGCTCCACGGCCCGGGCACCGCGCCAAGCCACCGACAGCACGCGCATCCGCCAGTCGCCCTCCTCCGGTCCGTGCGGGCGAGCCCGGGCCACGACCACGCAACCGCCGCCGGTGAGGTCGCACCCCAGCTCGGCGGAGCGCGCGGTGATGTTCTCGCGGTCGGTTACCTTCCTCGAGAGAAGGTCGGAGAGGAAGCCGGCCACGGCGGCCTCGCTGGCCCGCGCCGGCGCGCGAGCGCGATCCACCTCCTGGGCGATCAGAGTGGTCACGATCCGCAGTAGCGCGGCGTCCGCCGGTGTGCCCCGCGGGCGCAGGCGCAGCACCCCCACGCGCTCGTCGGCCACACGCAGGTCCATCGCCTCGGTGGACCCCTCGTCTGCCAGCACCGCCCGTTCGTCCTCGGGCGAGAGACAGGCCACAGCCAGCACCCCGCCTGCCGCGTCGGACACGGCCACGCTGGCGTCCAGGGCGTGCGCCGCCGCGCGGGCGACCGCCGGCAGCCCCGAGCCGGACTCGACGGCCTCCGAAACCTCCTCGAAGGCGCTCAGGAACGGGCTGGCGGCTGCCGTCGGCGTGTCGTTCTGGGGAGCCGGCATCGGGTGAATTGTAGGTTCGGGCGGGGGGCCCAGGCCGGCGGAGAGGGTTCTACGCGCCGTAGCGGTCGTAGGACCAGACGATGGCCAGCCCCAGCGAGGCGCCTATTCCCAACAGTGTGGCCAGGATAAAGAGGGTCAGCGTCCCGGCGGCGACCTTCTCCCAGAGCCGGCTGTAGGAGGCGACCGCCGGCACGAGGATGAAGGCGATGTAGCCGGCACCGACGATGCCCGCGGCGACGGCGGCCGACAGCTCGGTGGTTGAGAGATCCAGGCTCACGTGCGTTTCCCCGCGACCGGCTTGGACGCTGCCGGCTCGATCTCATTGTGCCTGAGATGGGTGACGAGAAGTGCGACGGCTCCCACGACGCCCAGGATCGCGGCTCCGAGGGCCCAGCCGGCGGCCACGTCGGACCAGTAGTGCAGCCGCAGATAGATGCGCGAGAGGCCGATCGCCGCGGCGATGGCCACCGCCGTCCCCACCAGGGCGGCGTCGCGTAGTAGCCCGGGCACGGCGCGAGCCACCACCAGCGCCACCCCCACCCAGATCGTGGAGTAGGCCGCGTGTCCGCTGGGGAAGCTGGACCCCTGGGTGTCGCGCAGGTGGTTCGAGGGCCGCGGCCGGTCCACGCCGGCCTTCGCCAGGTCAACGGCGAAGAAGATCAGCAGCGAGCCGACGATCAGGGCGGCCAGGGCGGCGAACCTGCGGCGGGCGATCAGAAGGATCGCGACCGCAAAGACGAGCGCCCCCACGACGGGAAACGAGCCCAGGTCGGTGACGACGGTCACGACGTCCGCCGCGGTCGGGCTGCCTAGGTCGGAGGCCAGGTTGAGCAGCTCCCGGTCGGCAGGGGTCACCCCCTCGCCGGAGGTCACCACCACGGTGTAGAGCGTGAATACGTAGGCCCCGACGCCGGCAACGGCCAGGACGGTGGTCAACTCCAGCCCCAGACCGCCGGGCCTGAGGCGGTCCACGACGAATCGCAGCCGCGGTCCCACCACGGCGGCCACCGGTGCGACGAGTCGCTGCAACACCGGCCGCAACGCGTTGGCCACCGGTCGCAGCGCCGGCCGCTCGGACTGGCGCTCGATCCACGCACCGACATGCCGGCGTTGCTCGGGATCGCGCAGGCGCCGGTAGGCCACGACCACGCCGACCACGAAGCCCACGGTGATCGCGAAGCCCAGGGCCGCCTGCCCGGCGATCGAGGCCACCTGGTCGAAGGAGCGGTAGAAGATGAAGCCGAGGAGGAGGAAGAGCGTGGCCCACAGCCCGCACCCGATGACGCTGTAAGGGAAGAACCGCCGGAAGGCCAGCCCCGAGGAGCCGGCCACGAACGGCGACACTGCCCGGACCAGGCCTATGAAGCGCCCGATCAGAATCGTCTTGCCGCCGTGGCGCTCGAAGTAGTCCTCCACGCGCTCCAGCCGCTCCTCGTCGATCTTCATCCTGGGCCCGTGCTTGAGCAGGAAGTCCCGGCCCAGGCGCCGCCCCAGGAAAAAGCTGGCGGTGTCGCCCAGTACGCAGGCCACCCACACCAGCCCGATCATGGGGATGATCTCCACCTCCCCCTGGCCGGCTATCACTCCGCCCACGATCACCGTCGTCTCTCCCGGGGCGATCAGTCCGACGAAGGCGCCCGTCTCCAGGAAGGCGGCCGCACCCACCAGCGCGTAGGTCCACGGCCCCAGGGCCTGCGCGATGTCCTCGATCGCCTTCTTGGGATCGGGCAGATCGGGGGTCAGGCCGGTTGCGTAGAGGATGACGACCGTCGCGGCTGCCACCGCCAGGGCCACCTTGCCCTTGTGCTGGCCCAGGCGCCTCATCGCGTGCGTGTGGCGATCGCTCCAGGAAGCTCCCGCACCGCTTCCTCGGCGCTCCGCTCGTCGGTGAAGAGGCCGAAGGCCGTGGGACCCGAGCCCGTCAGGAGAGCCGCTAGGGCCCCGCGGTCACGCAGGGCGGTCAGGCGCCCGATCAGCTCGGGGCGCAGCGAGAGCGCCGCCACCTCCAGGTCGTTCTCCAGGCCGGCGGCCAGGGCCGAGATGCCCCGGTCAGCGAGGTCGCGCAGCGGGGCTGGGTCCAGCGAGCCCGGCGGCGGAGCCTCGCCGTCCTCGCGCAGGCGATCGAGCTCTCGGTAGACGTCGGCGGTCGAAAGCCCGCGCTCGTCGGGAACGAGCACGATGTGCAGTACGGGGAGCCGCACCGGTTCGACCAGCTGGCCGCTGCCCCGCACGATGGCGTGGGCGGGGAGCAACTGGCTGGGCACGTCGGAGCCCAGCCTGGCTGCGAGCGCGAGCAAAGCCCTGTGGTCCAGCGGCCCGCCGGCCATCTCGTTGGCGCCGCGCAGCACCGCTGCCGCGTCGGCGCTTCCGCCGCCGAGGCCGGCGGCCACGGGGATCGCCTTCTCGATCGTGATCCTCAGCGGCTCGAGCGGCGCTTCGGGCGCTGCGTCGCGGAAGGCGCTCAAGGCGGAGGCCGCCAGGTTCTCGCCCGGGACGCCTGGACACCTGACGCTGTCGCGGCCTTCCGGCGCGGGCTCCAGCCGCACGCGGTCGGCCAGCTCCAGCGAGGCGAACAGCGAGCACAGATCGTGCAGGCCGGCTCCTGAGCGCGTGCCGACCCGCAGAATCAGGTTCACCTTGGCCGGAGCGCTCTGGAACGCGCTCATCGCGGGCTGCCGCTCGGGCGCAGCCCGTCCAGGGCCTCGTGTCCCAGCAGGCCGGCGAGCCGGGCGAAGTCCGGCGGCGGCAGGCGCTCGGCCCGGGCGTCGGCGGGGTGGCCCAACTCCTGAAGCGCCGCCCGCGCGCGGGCGCGGAGGTCGCGTGGCGCGCCGGGCGCCAGGGCCAGCGAGCCCGCGAGCGCCTTCCGGCGGTGAGCGAACGCCGCGTGCACGAGGGCCCGCACCGCCGGGGGCGGGGTGGGCGCCGCGCGGTGTAGCGCCACCAGCGCGGACTCCACACCGGGCTCGGGGTGAAACACGGTGCGTGGCACTCGCCGCAGCACGCGCACCGCGCAGGCCAGTTGGGCCAGCACGGAGGTTGCGCCGTAGGTCTTGTCGCCTGGCGTTGCGGCCAGGCGCTCGCCCACCTCGCGCTGGACCATCGCCACCCACGCCGAGGCGCCCGGCAGCTGCTCAATCGAGTTGAGCAGTACGGTGGCGGCCACGCCGTATGGGAGGTTGGCCACCACCTTGTCCGGCTGTGGGCGCAGCGCCGCCAGGTCGAGTTTCACGGCGTCGGCCAGGTGCAGGGTCGCGTTGTCGAAGGGGTCGAGCGCTTCGCGCAGCGGGGCCTCCAGGAACGGGTCGACCTCCACGACGTGCAGATGTCCCACACGTGCCGCGAGGTACTCCGAGAGCACGCCCAGGCCGCCGCCCACCTCGAGCACGACATCGGCGGCCGACAGTTCGGCGGCCCGGCCAATCACCTCGAGCAGGTTGTCGTCGATCAGGAAGTGCTGGCCCAGCTCGCGATTGGGCCGGATGTCGAAGCGCCTCAGGCGGCGCAGGCTGGCCTGGCGCGGAAGGCCCGGAGCGCTCACGCGCCGAACACACGCTCGGCGTTGTGCTCCACAACCAGGTCGAGCTCCTCGTAGGCCACCCCGCGCAACTCGGCCACGAACTCCGCCGTGTAGAGGACGTTGGCCGGCTCGTTGGGCTTTCCGCGGACGGGCACCGGGGCGAGGTAGGGGGAGTCGGTCTCCACGAAAAGGAGCTCGTCGGGTACCTCGCGCGCGGCTGCCTGGAGCGCCTCGGCGTTGCTGTAGGTCACGTTCCCCGCGAAGGAGCACAGGTATCCGCGCTCCACACACTCCTCCACGCGGTCCGGCGCGGAGAAGCAGTGCATGACTACGGTGGTGTCACCCGCGCGCTCGGCAAGAATCGCGAACGTGTCGTCCTCGGCGGCACGCGTGTGTACGACCACGGGAAGCCCGGTCTTGGCGGCGAGGTCCAGCTGGGCCTCGAAGGCCCGGCGCTGGTCCTCCCGGGGGGCGGTGTCGCGGTAGTAGTCGAGGCCGGTCTCACCGACTGCGCGCGCCAGCGGATCGGCGCACGCCCGTTCGATCTGCTCGAGGTCGGCCGGACCGAACCCCGCCGACTTGTGAGGGTGGCGTCCGACGATGGCCACCACCCCCTCGTGCTCGCGTGCGGCAGCCAGCGCCCTCTCGATCGAGGGGCCGTCCATTCCAACCGTGGCCAGACGGCGCACGCCGAGGGTGCGGGCGCGTCGCACCAGCTCACCGTCGGGGGGCTGGCAGGAGTCGAGGTGGCAGTGGGTGTCGATCACCCCGACGCCTCCCCCGGTGATACCACTACGCGGCCGAGGCCTCGGGAGGCTCGACCTTCGGGAACAGCTGGCCGAGGTCTGAGATGGTGGCTCCGCCGGCATTGCCATCGCCGCCGAACCTCGCGTGCTGGAGAGCGCGGTTCTCTCGCCCCAGCGCTGCGAGCAGGCGCTCGGCCGACTCAGGCATCCACGGGTGCATCAGCACCGACACCACCCGCAGGCCCTCCGCTATCCCCGCCAGCACCTCGTCCAGGCGGTGGGCCTGTTCGGGGTCCTTCGCCAGCTGCCACGGAGCTTCGTCCTGCACGTAGCGGTTGAGGCGGCGCACGCGCTGCCAGATCTCATCGAGTGCGGCGCTCACCTCCACGCCGTCGAGCAGTCCGCCCACACGCTCGGCGAGGCCCTCGAAGTCGGCTGCCAGATCCGCGGCGGGCGGGGCGTCGGGCACCGTGCCCTCGCGGTAACGGCCGATCATCGCGAGCGTCCGGCTGGCGAGGTTGCCGTACTCGTTGGCGAGCTCGGTGGTGTAGCGCTTCTCGAAGCCCTCAGGCGAGATCGATCCGTCCTGGCCGAAGGAGACCTCGCGCAGGAGGTAGTAGCGCAGCGCATCGGTGCCGTAGAGGTCCATCACCAGGAACGGGTCGAGCACGTTGCCCAGCGACTTGGACATCTTGTGGTCGTCCATCAGCAGATAGCCGTGGATGAATATCCGCCTCGGCACCTCTAGGCCGCAGGCCATCAGCAGCGCCGGCCAGAAGACGGCGTGAAACTTGAGGATGTCCTTGGCGATCAGGTGCAGAGAGGCCGGCCAGAAGCGGTCGGTCAGGTCCTCGCCGGGACGCGCGTAGGAGAGCGCCGAGTAGTAGTTGAAGAGCGCGTCCACCCATACGTAGACCACCTGCTCGGGATCCCAGGGGACCGGAACACCCCAGGAGATGCGTGCGCGGCTGAGCGAGAAGTCGCGCAGGCCACCCTTGATGAAGGAGAGGGCCTCGTTGTAGCGGTTGCCTGGAAGGACCCAGCTGGGGTTGTCGGCGTACAGACGCTCCAGCGGCTCCTGGAAGGCCGACAGGCGAAAGAACCAGTTGTCCTCCTTCTCGCGCACGAGCTCGATCAAGTGAATCGGGCACCGGTCGCCCTCCAACAGCTCGCTGTCGGTCTTGAAGTCCGCGCAGCGCGGGCAGTACCAGCCCTCGTAGGTGCCCTCATAGACGTGGCCGTTGTCCTTAATGCGCGCGACCACGTCGGTCACGATCGCAGCGTGCTCGGGGTCGCTGGTGCGGATGAAGAAGTCGTTGGTGGCGTTCACCCGTTCGGCCACCTGCTTGAAGCGCTCGGCGTTGCGGTCCGCGAGCTCTCGGGGGGCCACTCCCTCCCGCTCGGCAGCCTGAGCGACCGGTTCGCCGTGCTCGTCGGTGCCCGTGAGGAAGAAGACGTCCTCGCCACGCTGGCGCATGTGGCGCGCCAGCACGTCGGCCGCGACCGTCGTGTAGACGTGCCCGAGGTGGGGCTCGCCGTTGACGTAGTAGATGGGAGTGGTGAGGTAGTAGGACACCTCCGGTCGATGCTACTGGCGGGCGATCGATGGACCGCTCGACCTGGCTCGGACACGTGCGAGCCCTTGCGCGCGGCGATCGGCGCGGCCTTCGGCCGCTCTCGGGCCACCCTCGCGCGCTCGTCCCATCAGTGCGGCGACCAGCAGAAGTCCCAGGCAGGCGATTGCCCGGCCTAGGCTGAGCCGATCGCCGGCGTTCCCCGGATGGGCGTCCACCGCCGGCGCGCGTGCTGCCGGCGCTGTCGCAAGCGCCGCGGCCGTTCGCGGGCCAAGACCCGGAAGGCGTCCGCGGTCGGCGAGCGGTGCGCCGCGGGCGGACTGCACCGCCTCACCGCGGCCCAGCGCCCGCAGCGGCCCTAGAGCAGGCGCCGACCAAGGCGCTCCGACCGCGGCCGGCGAGGGCCCGCGCCGCCGAAGGGGCAACCGCCGCGCCGCAGGTAGCCGCCTCCCTGCGGGCACCCGCCGCGAAAAGGGAAACCGTACGCGCCGGGCGCCAGGGACCCGTCGTGCCAAGGGAGTCCGTACAGGGAGCCTGACCGGCGCGGGAGCGGGCGCCACCGGTACAGGCAGCGGCTCGGGCAGAGGCGCCGCCCCCGGAGGCTCGGGCCCGGGCGCTGGGAGTGGCCCCAGCAGGTTGAGCGGGTCGACGTAGGCGTGGCGCGTGCCGGCCTCGCGCACCCCGAAGTGCAGATGGGGACGATGGGCCGAGCGACGTCCGCTGACCCCCACCGCCCCCAGGCGGTCCCCGCCGGCCACCGCATCGCCCTCCCGCACGGTGACCTCAGACAGGTGCAGGTACGAGGTGTCCAGCCGCCCGTCGGAGGTTCGCACGGACACGGTGAGCCCCGAGGAGCCCGCGGTGCCCGCGAAGCGAACGATGCCGCCGGCGGCGGCCCCGACCGGCGTGCCCGGGTCCGCGGCGATGTCGATGCCGCGGTGCTGGCCGCCGGCGTAGGGGTCGTCGCCGTTGCGGTAGCCGGTGATGACCTCACCGGCCACGGGCCATGTCCAGCCTGCGCTCGCGCCGGCAGGCGCGGCACACAGCAGCCACAGCGCGAGGAGCGCAGCGGCTAAGGCGATGGGCCGGGGCATGCAGCGAAGCTAGGGGCTATGCCGCCGGCCGTGGGCGGGCGCGAGCTGAACCGTCACGCAAGCGAAGCATGCTGTGACACCGAGGTCCGAACCGTCACTCGGTGAGCGCCCGGTAGAGCACGTTCGCGCTCCCGCCGGTCAGCTCGGCCACCGCGCTCGCCGCGGGCCGCGGCTTTGCTCCGGCGTCCACCAGCCGGCGCAGCTGTTCGAGGCCGGCGGGAATCTCCGGGTCGCTCCCACCCGCCCGGCGCCCGCTCGAGGGCCCGAACACCAGCACCACCTCTCCGCGCGGCGGCGCCGCGGCGTAGCGCGAGGCCAGCTCGTCCGCTCGCCCGCGCACCACCTCCTCGTGGATCTTGGTCAGCTCCCGGCAGACCGCCACCTCGCGATGGGGATCGAGCTCGGCCAGGAGCGCCAGGGTGGCCGGCACCCTCCTGGGAGATTCGAAGGCGACCAGCGTTCCGCCGCCCTCCGCCAGCAGCTTGCCCAGCTCGCCGCGCTTGCGCGGAAGGAAGCCGGCGAAGCGCCAGCGGTCAGCCGGCAGCGCCGAGGCCACCAGCGCCGCGATCGCAGCCGATGGCCCAGGCAGCACCTCGACTCCCACTCCCGCCCCCACGCACGCTCGTACGAGCACGTAACCCGGGTCTGAGACGAGCGGCATGCCGGCGTCGGACACCAGCGCCACGGTCTCGCCTCCACGCATGCGCTCCACCAGCTCGGCAGCCCGCTGCTGCTCGTTGTGCTCGTGGTAGCTCAACAGAGGAGAGGTCACGCCGTAGCGGTCCAGCAGCGTACGGGTGCGGCGCGTGTCCTCGCACGCGATCACGTCGGCATCGCGCAGCGCGGAGAGCACTCGCAGCGTTACATCTTCGAGGTTGCCGATCGGTGTGGGACAAACGACGAGGCTCACCGCCTGACCTCGTCCAGGGCCAGGAGGGCGGCCCCGAGCATCCCCGACTCGTCACCGAAGTGAGCCGGGACGATCCGCACTGCATTCGCGATCGGCGGCAGCGCGCGCTCGGCCACCACCTCGCGGGCGGGGCCAAGCAGCAGGTCGCCCGCGGCCACCGCGCCACCGCCCACCACCACCAACTCGGGGTCGAGGACGTTCACCAGCCCGCACAGGCCCGAGCCGAGCTGACGGCCGATCTTGGCCAGCACCTGGCGAGCGCCCTCGTCGCCTCCATGGGCCAGCTCGGTAACCAGTCCTCCTGTGATCTGGCCGCCCTCGGCCAGGCGCCTGCCCAGCTCCGAGGTCGGCGAGCGCGCCGCCAGCCCCTCCCCCACCACTCCGATGGCGTTCCCCGAAGCCAACACCTCCAGACAGCCCCGTCCCGGGCACTCACCAGGGCACTCGGCACCCTCATGGTCGACCACCAGGTGGCCGAGCTCACCCGCAAAGCCGTGCGCGCCTCGATAGAGCTCACCGTTGAGCACGAGCCCCCCGCCGATGCCCGTGCCCAAGGCGATGAGCACGGCGTGGTCGGACCCCTGAGCGGCGCCGTGGCGGTGCTCGGCCAGCACCGCCGCATTGGTGTCGCTCTCCAAGACCACCGGCAATCCCAGCCGCTCGCTCATCAGGTCACGGAACGGGATGTCGTCGATAGGGAGGTGATTGGACCAGACAGAAGTCCCCCGGTCCTTGCTCACCAGCGCCGGCAGTCCGAAGCCCACGGCCTCCACGTCGGGCGACGCGGCCCGCACCTCGGCGACGGCGTCGAGAATGATCTCCACGGTCTCGCGCCGATCGGCCCCTCGCCACAGGCGGCGCACGCGGTGATGGACCGTGAGAGCCTCGTCGACGACCCCTCCCAGGAGCTTCGTGCCCCCGGCATCTATCCCGATCACTCGTTGCGGCGGCATCCCTCGAACGATATTGCGGCAGGAGCTCACAGCCGCGCGAGCTATATACAAAGACCTTGGCCGACCGAGGCGATCGCCCCGAATACAAGGTCTACCGCTCCCGCCGCCCAGGCCTCCTGGGTCGTGGCGGCGGGCTGAAGGGCCTGCGCGACCGCGCCCGACCAGGGCGCAATCGAGAGCCCGACCGGGGCGAGACACCGCGTCGCCGGCGCGAGATCTCGCCGGGGCGGGTGCTCAGGTGGATCGCCCTCGCGGTTCTGGGCTGGCTGGCGCTCTCGCTGGTGTTGTTCTTCGTGAGCGCACAGCTCGAAAAAGGGGTCTCACCCAAGGCCGAGCAGGCGCTGGGGGGCAGCGGCAACCTCTTCAGCGGCGCGACGATCCTCGTGCTGGGCTCCGACGAGCGCAAGGGCGACTCGATCGATCAGACCCAAGGCGGCCGGGGACGGGCCGACTCGATCATGCTGGTGCGGGCGCAATTCGGCGGGGTGCGCAAGCTCTCCATCCCTCGCGACGCATCGGCGGAAATCCCCGGGCACGGCACCGGCAAGATCAACGGCGCCTACTCGCTGGGCGGCGCGCCGTTGATGATCAAGACCGTGGAGGGCTTCCTCGGCAACGGCCTCCAGATAGACCATCTGATCGAGGTGGACTTCGAGGACTTCCCCGCCTTCATCGATTCGATGGGCGGGATCACGGTGAACAACAAGACCAGGATCTGCGCACCCGAGTTCGACAACTTCTATCGGGGGTTCAAACTGCGCAAGGGTGAGCGCGATCTCAGCGGCCGGCGGGCCCTGGGCTTTGCCCGCGTGCGCAAGAACCCCTGCGCTCCGGCGGAAAACGACATCGACCGCGCCAGGCGCCAGCAGGAGGTTCTCAACGGCATCCGCCGCAAGTTGCTCTCGCCCTCCACCTTCCTACGCCTGCCCCTCGTGAGCTGGCGCGCGCCGAGGACGATCACATCGGACTTCAAGGGGCCGGGGCTGATGGCCCTTGCCGCCGACATGGCCACCGGTGGAGCCGGCGAGACACGCGTACTCGAACCCAGCTCGTTCGGCACCGGCGACCTGCTGTTCTCAGATTCCGAGAAGGCCACGGCGGTCGACGACCTGGTCGGGCGCTGATCAGTCCGAGGTGGCGGCGGCCTTCGAGGTCTTGGAGGACGAGTCGGAGCCCTTGGAGGACTTGGAGTCCGAATCCGATTTCGATCCTGAGTCTGACTTGGAGCCCGAGTCCGACCCCGAATCCGAGCCGGATTCGGCCTTGCTTTCCTTAGAGCCCTTCCCCTTGGACTTGCCGTAGTCGGTGTTGTAGAAGCCCGATCCCTTGAAGTGCACGGCAATCGGGTGGAACACGCGCTGCACCGGGGCGCCACACGTGGTGCAGGATTCCAGCGGGCCATCGATCATCCGCTGCATGACTTCAATCTCGTGGCCCTTCTCGCAGCGGTACTCATAGATAGGCATGGCACTCTGAGTATAGGAGTGCCGAAACCAGCCAAACCGGGCTGGGCTAGGGTGTCCGCCCGATGAGCCCCGACGCCGTGACCATGGACAAGATCGTCTCGCTATGCAAGCGGCGGGGCTTCATCTTCCAGTCCTCGGAGATCTATGGCGGCCTGGCCTCGACCTACGACTACGGCCACTACGGAGCGCTGCTCAAGTCCAACGTCAAGGCCGAGTGGTGGCGGGCCAACCTGCAGGAGCGCGACGACATGGTTGCCCTGGACGCCGCCATTCTCATGCACCCACGCACGTGGGAGGCGTCGGGCCACCTCGAGGGCTTCACCGACCCCCTGGTCCAGTGCCTTGGCAAGTGCAAGAGGCGCTGGCGGCTGGACCACCTGGAGGAGGCGGCGGAGGCCGAGGGGCGCGACACCGGCGATCTCAAGTGCCCGGAGTGCGGCGGCGACCTGTCAGAGCCGCGCAACTTCAATCTCATGTTCCAGACCAACATGGGGCCGGTGCAGGACGAGGGCTCGACCATCTACCTGCGCCCCGAGACCGCCCAGGGGATCTTCGTCAACTTCAAGAACGTGATGCAGTTCGCGCGCAAGAAGCCGCCGTTCGGGATCGCCCAGGTGGGCAAGGCCTTCCGCAACGAGATCACCCCGGGCAACTTCATCTTCCGTACCCGGGAGTTCGAGCAGATGGAGATCGAGTTCTTCGTGCCGCCCGACCAGGGTCCGGAGTGGCACGAGCGCTGGATGGCGGACCGGATGCGCTGGTACACCGACCTGGGGATCCGTCCCGACCGCCTCCAGCTGCGCAAGCACGGCGAGGACGAGCTGTCTCACTACTCGAGTGCGACATCCGACATCGAGTACCTGTTCCCCATGGGCTGGTCCGAGCTCGAGGGGATCGCCAACCGCGGCGACTTCGACCTCTCCCGCCACGCGGAGTACTCGCACGAGAAGATGGACTTCGTCGACCCGGGCAGCGGCGATCGCTACGTGCCGCACGTGATCGAGCCCTCGGCCGGCGCCGACCGCGGGACGCTGGCCTTCATGGTCGACGCCTACGACGAGGAGGAGGTGGAGGGGCGCGAGCGCGTGCTGCTGCGCCTGCACCCTCGCCTGGCTCCCGTGAAGGTGGCGGTGCTGCCGCTGGTGAACAAGGACGGCCAGCCCGAGCGCGCGCGGGAGATCTACGAGGAGTTGCGGCGGGTGATGCCCGCCGAGTTCGACACGGGCGGCTCGATCGGCAAGCGGTATCGGCGCCAGGACGAGATCGGGACGCCGTGGGGTGTGACGGTGGACCACCAGACGATGGACGACGGCACGGTCACTCTGCGCGACCGCGACTCACTCGACCAGTCGCGGGTCGCGACCGGCGAGCTCGGCGAAGAGCTCCAGCGCCGGCTGGCTGCGCCGTGGGTCAGCCCGAAGCTGGGCTGATCACGCGCTATACCCGCACGGCCGCGCCGCCGGCCTCGTAGCCCGAGGACTCGAACGCGGTGCTGGGGAGGATCCGCGCCAGCGGCTTGGGCAGCCACCAGTTCCACTTGCCCATCAGCTCCATGGTTGCGGGCACCAGCACGAAGGGAGCCGCGCCGACCAGCAAAACCAGCCAGGCGCCCAGTACAAGCCAGCGGTGACGCTCGAGGAATCCTGCGAGCCTGTCCATCGCTGACTGCATCGCGCGACCGTAGGCCGATTGTTGCAGGAGGTTGTGTGACGGGCGTCACTCGCGCGCCGTACGCCTGGACACTGGCGAGCGATCGTCCCCGGGCCTAGTCTGGCCGCCGTGCAGCCCCTGTTCGAGTACCAGTTGGAGCTCGCCGGGTACCGGACGCGTGCGCTGGAGCTGGAGGGCGAGGGCCCGCCGCTGATCCTGCTGCACGGCTACGCCGACAGCGCCGACACATGGCGCCTGCTGCTCGACCGGCTCGGGCGCACCGGCCGGCGGGCGCTGGCGCTGGACATGCCCGGCTTCGGCGCCGCGGCAGCCCTGGATCCGGGCGAGCCGATCCTCGACCAGCTCGGGCGCTTCGCCGCCGCTGCGGTGGAGCACACGGCCCCGGACGGGGGCGCAGTGGTCTGCGGCAACTCATTGGGCGGCTGCGTGGCGCTGCGGCTGGCCGAACGGCCCGAGCTCGCCCTGGCGGGCGTGGTGCCGGTGGCCCCCGCGGGCCTGGACATGGCCGGGTGGTTCGCGGTCATTGAGCGCGACCAGGTGCTGCGGGCCCTGCTGGCGGCGCCCGTCCCGATCCCCCGCGGCGTGCTCCAGCGCGTGGTGGGCCAGGTGTACGGGCGGCTGGCATTTCGCCGCCCCGGTGACGTCGAGCCGGAGGTGGCGCGCACCTTCGCCTCCCACTTCTCCGACCGCGTGGCCACCGGCCGCCTGATGGCAACCGGTCGCCGGCTGCTGCCCGAGCTGCGCGACTGCCTGAACCCGGAGGCGATCGCGTGTCCCGTGCTGCTGGTCTGGGGCCGGCAGGACGTGATGGTCTTCCAGACGGGGGCCGAGCGGGTGCTAGACGCCGCGGCCGACGCCAGGCTGGCGCTGATCGAGGACTGCGGGCACTGCCCCCAGATCGAGGCGCCCGCCCGGATGGAGGAGCTGCTTCTAGACTTTCCCGGGCCGCTTTCGCGCGCGGCCTGACTCGCACCCGTGCGGGCACGAGCGCCCCGTCAGATGAGACTGATCCCAGACCTCGAGAGCCTGATCGACTCGGCCGTGACGGGCTGGGACCACGTCGTGGGCCCTGGCGTAGCCGACCTGACGCGCACGCCGTCGTCGATCATCCACGAGGCGCCCCAGTGCACCGTGCGCCGCTTCCGCTCCCGCCGCCGCCCGCGGGCAGACCGCTCACCGGTGCTGCTGGTGCCGCCGCTGGCCGCCCCCGCCACCTGTTTCGACCTGCGCCGGGGATGCAGCCTGGCCGAGCACTTGACCGCCCTCGGATACCCGACCTACCTCGTGGACTACGGCCCCATCTCGTTCTCGGATCGGGCGCTGGGTCTCGAGCATTGGGTCGAGGACGTGATCCCGACCGCCGTGGACCGAGTCTGGGCGGACGCCGGCGGCAGGCCCGTCCAAACCGTGGGCTGGTGCCTCGGGGGCATCCTGACCCTGCTGGCGGTGGCCGGTGACCGCGAGATGCCCGTGGCGTCCGTGGCAATGGTGGCCAGTCCCTTCGACTTCGCGCGGGTGCGGATGTTCGCCCCCATCCGCCGGCTGGCCAACCTGACCGGAGGTGCGCTGGGCACCGCGCTCTACCGGGCGCTCGGCGGTGCCCCGGCGCCGCTTGTCAGCCGCGGCTTCCAGCTCACGGCACTCGATCGCTACCTGACCAAGCCGCTGTTCCTGGCCCAGAACCTCCACGACCGCGAGACGATCGCCCACGCCGAGGCCGTGGACGCCTACATGGCCCGCATGTTCGCCTACCCCGGCCGCACCTTCGGCCAGCTCTACCACGCCTTCTTCCGGGTCAACTCATTGGCGGGAGGCAAGGTGGAGCTGCGCGAGGGCAGTCGCATCGACCTCGCGGAGGTGACCCAGCCAGTGCTCTCGGTGGCAGGCAGCTCGGACGTCCTCGCCCCTCGCGACGCGGTGCACCACGTCGGCGGCCTGCTGCCCAACGCCGCGGACGTGCGGCTCGAGACAGCGCCCGGCGGCCACCTCGGCGTGCTCACCGGCCGTTCTGCCAAGGACACCACCTGGCGATATCTGGACGAGTTCCTGGCCGGGCACGATCCGCTGCGCGACTCGGTCAGCCGGTCGGCGGGTCGTCCGCCCGCTCAGCCGCCAGCTCGATCAGCTCGCTGAGGATCTGGGGCTCGGCGGCGCGAGCCGTCTCATCACGCCAAAGCCACCCCGGCGGGCCGAGCATCTCCGTGCGCCCGTCCGCCAGGTGGTCGGTAATGCGCTCCACCACCAGCTCCAGCGCAACCGCCGATCCCTGCGAGCGCAGCGGGGCTCGGACCACGGCGGCGCGGCCCGCGGCCGTGAAGGCCATTCCCTCGGCCATCACACAAATCGCGGCGTGGGCGTCGGCGCGGAGGCGCCCCAGGGTCTCGCGCCGGCGGCCCAGGGCCAGCAGCACGCACCGGTCACCCGCCCTGATCGAGGTGGACACGGGGATCGCGTGGGGCCCGGGCACGCACAGAACGGCCGCCGTGCCCGGCTCCCATTGGGGCAGGGTGTCCATGCGCTCCAAGACTACGGGTGCTCTCCGGACGGTCACATCTCTCGCCGAGGCCGGAGTAGCGTCTTGGCGGGATGCTCGTGCGAGGCCTGGTCTCGGCGTTTCTGGCGGTTCTCGTGGCCGCTTCCGCCATCGCGGCGCCGACCGCCGACACCGCGAAGCGGCGTGCGCGCGCCGGCAAGGCCCAGCTGAAGGCGTTCTCCTCCTGCGCGCCGCTGGTGCGCTACGCGCGCGGGCACGCCAAGCAGGGCCGCGGCGCCATTGCGCCGCGCCTCTCGCCCCAGCCGCCCGTCCGTTTCGTGCCCCCGCCCATGGGCGCTCCCGGGCCGGGAGGGGACGGGCCGGCGCCGCCACAGCCCATCGCGTTCCGCCGGACCGAGGGGTCCGAGACCACCTCGCCGACCAACGTCCAGGAGGCGGGGGTCGACGAGCCGGACCTCGTCAAGACGCGCGGCTCAAAGATCTTCGCCGCCGCTGCCGGCCGTGTGCACGCGGTCGAAGCCGGACAGGCGCCACGGCTGCTCGGGTCGATTACGGTTCCCGGGTTTGGTCACGAGCTGCTCCTATCGGGCAGCCGGCTGCTGGTGCTCTCCCACGCCTACGCCGTCCAAGCGACGCAGCGGGGGCCGTCGAGAAGGCCCTACGGAGGGCGCCCGGTCGCCATCCTCACCGAGGTCGACGTGCGGGAACCGGGCGCCATGCGCATCCTGCGCACGCAGCGAATCGGCGGGACGCTGGTCAGCTCCCGCCTGAACGGCGACACGGCCCGGGTCGTCGTCTCCTCTCCCGCACGTGGGCTCGCCGAGGCGGATCTGCGGCCGCGACTTGCCGGCTGGGTCCCGCGGGCGACGCTTCTGCGGCGCGGCACGGGGCGAAGCACCACGCGGCGCCTGACCGATTGCCGTCGGGTGCGCCGCTCCCGGGCCTATGCCGGCGTGGACATGCTCACGGTGCTCACGATCGACATGTCCAAGGGACTGCCGGCCGTGGACACCGACGCGCTCATGGCCGGCGCGGAGATTGCCTATGCCTCCCCGAGCAGCCTCTATGTCGCAGCCCAGCGCTGGGAGCCGGAGCCCAACTCGCCCAACGACCGGCCGCCCGACACCCGCACCGACGTCCACAAGTTCGACATCTCGAACCCTGGGCGCACCGAGTACCGCGGCAGCGGAACGGTTCCCGGCTATCTACTCAACCAGTTCTCGCTGTCCGAGCACCGCGGAGTGCTGCGGGCCGCCACCACCGAGACCCCGCTGTGGTGGGAGGGCACGCCCGCGCGGGAGAGCCAGAGCTTCGTGAGCACGCTCGACGACCGGGCAGGGCGGCTGGCCGAGGTGGGGCGAGTGGACGGCCTGGGGCGCGGCGAGCGGATCTACGCGGTGCGTTTCGTCGAGGACGCCGGCTTCGTGGTGACCTTCCGCCAGACCGACCCGCTCTACACCGTCGACCTGTCCGATCCGCGCCATCCGCGCGTGCTTGGCGAGCTGAAGATCCGCGGTTACTCGGCCTACCTGCACCCTCTCGCCGGCGACCTGCTCCTGGGCGTGGGCCAGGACGCCACTGACCAGGGCGACAGGCTGGGAACCCAGCTCTCGCTGTTCGATGTCTCGGACCTGCGCAGGCCTAGCCGTCTGCAGCAGCGCTCGGTCGGCTCCGGTTCTTCATCGCAGGTCGAGTACGACCATCACGCCTTCCTCTGGTGGGCGCCGTCCAAGCTGGCGGTTCTGCCGGTCGAGGACTACGGCGAAGGTCAGCAGTTCGTCGGCGCGATCGGCTTCGGCGTCGCGCGCTCTGGGGTGGCCGAGCGCGGGCGGGCTGCCCACGAGGTCAACGGCTATGCCGCGCCGATACTGCGCTCCTTCGTGGTCGGCGGCCGGCTGTTCACGCTCTCTGACGTCGGGCTGGAGGCCAACGCGCTTTCGAGCTTGGCCGAGGAGGGCTCGCTGAGGTTCCCCGCGCCTCCACCCGACGGGACGTGAAACACGAGAGGCGCCCACCGGGCGCCTCTCGAACGGCTTGGATGCAGCGAACGCCTAGGCGCCGGCTGGCGTCTTCTGCTCAGACGAACCCGCGCCCTGGGACGGGGTGGTGGTCGAGGTGTACTCGAACTCCTCCTCGGCACCGAAGAGCGTGTCGAGCACCTTCTTGCGCAGACCCTCGCTGGCCACCAGCGCAGCCACACCCCCGACGATGATGATCCCGAACAACGACTTGCGCTTGCGCCGCTTGGCCTTCACTGGCCCGCGCAGCGTGTCGGCCGCGCTCTTCAGCGAGCTGGCGGTCTCCTTGAGCTCCTTCTGGACCTTCTTGTCATCCAGAGCCTTGGCCGGACCCTTGCCGTTCAGCCGGGTGTAGGCCTTGTGTGCCGAGTCGTAGGCGGTACGCAAGTCATCGCGCAGCCCCTCGTCTTCGATCAGCTTCTGCACGTACGTATTTTTACGGGCCGCCTTGCCTGCCGCATATGCCCCGGCACCGGCTTTCGCGGCCTTCTTCTTCGCTGCCATAGCTCTCCTCAGGTAGCTCGCGAGTGAAACTTACCCGGACCCGGGCGGTTGCACACCGGTCCTTGCGGCCACCGGGGTCCGCGAGGCCCGTGCCCGGCTGCCCCTGCGGCGCGCCCCCAGGCCCCCTTCGGGCTCCAGCGCCTCTGCCAGCACCTCGTCCACGGTGTCGACGAACACCAGCTTCAGGCTGCGCAGCAGGTTGGGAGGGAGCTCCCCGGCATCGGTCTCGTTGCGCTTGGGGGCGATCACGCGCTTGAGCTCCGCGCGCTGGGCGGCCAGCGCCTTCTCCTTCAGGCCGCCGATCGGGAGCACCAGTCCGGTGAGGGTGATCTCGCCGGTCATCGCGGTATCCGACCGCACCGGCCGGCCAGTCACCAGGGAGGCGAGCGCGGTGGCCATCGTGATGCCGGCGCTGGGGCCGTCCTTGGGGATCGCCCCCGCGGGCACGTGCAGGTGCATGTCGTGGGTGCGAAACCAGTCGTCGGGCACCGTCTCGCCCAGCGAGGACACGCGGGTCTTGATGTAGGAGAGAGCAGCGAAGGCGGACTCCTTCATCACATCTCCCAGCTGGCCGGTGACCTGCAGCTTCCCCGCGCCGGGAAAGGCGGTGGCCTCGACGTAGAGCACGTCGCCGCCGACGGGCGTCCAGGCCAGCCCGGTGGCCACGCCGGGCTCCCCGGTGCGGCGCGCGGCATCGGGCTGGAACCGGCGCGGGCCGAGGACCTCGTTCACGACCTTGGGGCGGATGGTGCGCTTGGACCTGCGGCTGCCCTCGGCGTACTCGCGGGCCACCTTGCGACACGTCGCGCCGATCGCGCGTTCGAGGTTCCGTACGCCGGCCTCGCGCGTGTAGCCGTCGATGAGCTCCAGCAGCGCCTCGTCGGTGAACTCGATCTTCGATCTGCCCAGGCCGTTCTGCTCGATCTGGCGCGGCACCAGGTAGCGCTTGGCGATCTCCAGCTTCTCCTGTTCTGTGTAGCCCGACAGCTCGATCGTCTCCATCCGATCGCGCAGCGGCGGGGGAACGGGATCGAGCTGGTTCGCGGTGGTGATGAACAGCACTCGCGAGAGGTCGAACGGCAGGTCGAGGTAGTGGTCGCGGAAGCTCGAGTTCTGCTCGGGGTCGAGCACCTCGAGCATCGCGCTGGCCGGGTCCCCGCGGAAATCGGTGCCCATCTTGTCGATCTCGTCGATCATCAACACCGGGTTGGCCGCCCCGGCGTCGCGCATGGCGCGGAGGATCGTGCCGGGCATCGCACCGACATAGGTGCGGCGGTGGCCGCGAATCTCCGACTCGTCGCGTACCCCTCCTACCGAGATGCGCTCGAACTCACGGTGCATGGCCGCAGCGATCGACTTGCCCAGCGAGGTCTTGCCCACGCCCGGCGGGCCAACGAGGCAGAGGATCGAGCTGCGGGCGTCGGGCTTGAGCTTGCGCACCGCCAGGAATTCCAGGATGCGGTCCTTGACCTTGTCGATGTCGTAGTGGTCGCGGTCAAGCACCGTCCGTGCCTCTTTGAGGTCGATGTGGTCGTCGGTGACGTTGCTCCACGGGAGCGTCGCGATCCACTCGAGGTATGAACGGATGACCCCGTGCTCGGCGGCCTGGGGCGGCAGCCGCTCGAAGCGCTGCAGCTCCCGCTCAGCGGCGGTGCGCGCGTGCTCGGGCAGGTTGGCGGCCTCGAGCTGCTCGCGCAGCTCCTGCGTCTCAGCGGCCTGCTCGTCGACCTCCCCCAGCTCCTCCTGGATCGCCTTGAGTTGCTGGCGCAAGAAGAACTCGCGCTGGCCTTTGTGTATTTCCGAGTCGACCTGTGACTGGATCTTGGAGCCAATCGAGATCAGCTCCAGCTCGCGGGACAGCAGCTCCGATAGCCGCCGCAGCCGCTTGGTCAGGTCGCGCTCCTCCAGGAGCTCCTGGCGCTCCTCGGTCTTGATCCGGAGGTTGCCGCCGATCAAGTGCGCCAGCTCGGCCGGGTTCTCGAGGTTGGCCACCGCGAGCTGCAGCTCCTCGGGCAGGTAGGGGACCTGCCCGATGATCTGGGAGAAGGTCGTCTGGACGTTTCGAAACAGCGCCTCCAGCTGTGGCGAGGGCTTGACCTCGTCGGGTATCTCTTCGATCCCCGCCATCAGGTAGGGGTCGGTCTGCGTGAAGCCGGTGAGCTTCACCCGCTGCGCCCCGTGCACCAGGATCCGCAGCGTGCCGTCGGGCATCTTGACCATCCGGGCCACCGTGCCGGCCACGCCTACGTCGTAGAGATCCTCGGGGCCGGGATTCTCGATCTCGCCCTCGCGGGAGGCCACCATCACGAGCATCCGGCTGCCGCCCAGCACGTCGTTCACGAGCTTCACCGAACGCTCCTGCCCAACGGCAAGGGGAGTGAGGGTCTCCGGGAAGGGCACGCTGTCGCGCAGCGGCAGGATCGGCAGCGCTCCGGGCAGGCGGCTCGAGACGTGCAGTTCCTGGGGGCCCTCACCGTCGCTCGTGGGTATCTCGATCACGAGCCCCGGCCTTCCTCGATCGGCACCCGGCGCGTCTGCTGGGTGTGGCGCGCGAGCGGCACCTCGACCAGGAGGATCCCGTCCTCGTAGCTGGCCTTGGCCTGCTCGCCCACCACGTCGGCGCCCAGCTCCACCGACCGGCGAAATGGACCGCTCTCGATCTCGATCTGCTGGAAGAGCCGGTTCTCGGCCTGTTCGGCGCGCCGCTCGCCGGCGATCAGCAGCCGCCGGCCCTGGATCTCCAGGGCCACGTCCTCGATGTCCACGCCCGCGAGGTCGGCCTTGACCACCGCCCGCGGCGGATCGTCGGCGTAGTAGACGTCCACGGAAGGCGAGAACCCCCGGCCGCGGAACCCGCTGCGCTCGAACACGTCGCCGAAGAGCTCGTCTATCTCGCGGCGCATGCGGTCGAAGTTGGCGAACCGGTCGCGCTCAGAGGCCATGCGCGGAGGGTACCCGGGGGGGAGGCATCGCTCACGTATGCGGCCGGCAAGCCGAAGCGTCGGCGTCGGAGGGCGGGGCGGGTACGCGGCGTTAGTCGGGGTCAACCCGCCCCGCGCCCACCTTCAGATCTCGTAGACCGCGCCCTCCACCGCCATCTCCACCGGCCCGCCGAAGGCCTCGCTGGCCAGCTCGCGGGCGCGGTCCTGGTCCAGCTCGTCGGAGATGTGGGTGAGCAGCACGCGCCGCGCGCCGGCATCACGGCCGTGCTGCCCGGCCTCCTCGGGCGTCAGGTGGCCCCTCACTCCCGTGCGCTCCGGGCGCGGCAGCGTGGCCTCGACGAGGAACAGGTCCGCATCGCGGGCGAACTCGACCAGCTCCCTGGCCGGTCGCGAATCGGCGCTGTAGGCCAGACGGCCACCGCCGTTGTCCGACGCCACCGACACCGCGAAGGTGTCCACGAAGTGCGGCACCTCCGAAAAGGACACGCGCAGCGGCCCGATCTCGAGCGTGGCGCCCGGGTCGTACTCCTCCAGGCGAAAGGCGTTCTCTACCAGGGCGTCGTTGCCCCACAGCTGACACACGTGGCGGAAATGGTCACGCGCGCCGGGTGGGGCGTACAGTCGCGGTCGCGCGGGATGGTCGGTGCCCGGCCAGCGGTCGACCGCCACCGGCTGCTGGCGCGGCGCGTAGGTGAGCGCGTAGGAGAAGGGGATCAGGTCCAGGATGTGATCGGCGTGCAGGTGGGAGATGACCACGGCGTCCAGGTCCACGTAGTCGACGAAGCGGCGCATCTTCGCGAACACGCCGTTGCCGCAGTCCAGCAGCACCGTTGTCCCGTCCTGCTCGACCAGATACCCCGAGCAGGCTCCGTCCACGTCCTGCCAGGCCGGCGACTTACCGAGGACCGTGAGACGCATGGAGCGACTTTACTCGCGCGAACGCGGCCCGAGGCGGCCTGCAGCCGCCCGCCCGTCAGGCGCGGCCGGGCGCGGGAAAGGCGTAGGCCGTGCGGGTGCGCTCGGAGCGAAAGGCGAAGGTCAGCTGGCGCTGGGGTGCCAGGCCCCGCTCGGCGGACCGGAAGGTCGTGCAGGGCTCATCGAGCTCCAGGGCGCAAAGCATGTTCTGCTTGAAGAAGCAGTCCTCGCACTTCACGCACTTCGCATCCCGTTTCGCCATGCTCTAGAAGTCCCTTTCGTCTTGCCGTTTACGCCCTCGGACATCCTGCACGACCTTTGCCCCCGGCGCCACCCGCCTTCCCGCAAATCCGTGACTTTTCATTTTTGCCCAAATTGCAGGCTATTCGCCTTCTCACCCGCTCTTTGCGGGTTCAACGGGGGGGCGAATATCTGCGCCGGGGGGCCACCCTCATGCGTAGGTGCCTCATGGAGCTGGTGACCGGCGCGACCGGATACGTAGGGGGCCGCCTGGTCGACCGCCTGCTGGATGAGGCCCGCCCCGTGCGAGCGCTCGCCCGGCACGCCGGCAGACTCCCCGACCGCGACGGCGTGGAGCCCGCCATCGGCGACGTATTGACTGGCGACGGAATCCGTGCCGCGCTCGAGGGCTGCTCGACCGCCTATTACCTCGTCCACTCCATGGAGGCCGGCGACGAGGATTTTGCGGCCCGCGACCGCCGGGCGGCAAGGACCTTCGCTGACGCCGCGGTCGCGGCCGGGGTGGACCGCGTCGTCTACCTGGGCGGGGTGACGCCATCGGACGGCCTGCCGTCGCCGCACATCGCCTCGCGGCTGGAGGTGGAGGAGATCCTGCTCGAGTCCGCGCCCTCGGCCACCGCGCTGCGCGCCTCGATCCTCGTGGGCGCCCGCTCCTCCTCCTTCCGGATGCTCGTGCGCCTGGTGGAGCGCCTACGGGTGCTTCCGATGCCCGCCTGGCACGTGAACCGCACCCGGCCGATCGCCGAACGCGACGCAATCGAGTTCCTGGCCCGCACGCCAGGAGTGCCCGAGGCGGCGGGACGCTCGCTCGACGTGACCGGCCCCGACGTGATCACCTACGGGGCGATGATGGAGCAGATCGCCGAATCGATGGGGGTCGGGCGTACGTCGCTAGGCCTCGGGATTTCCCTGACGCCTCCCGCCAGCGCGGTGGTGAGCGCCGTGACCGAGCAGCCGCTGGAGCTGGTGCGCCCACTGATGGAGAGCCTGGAGCACGACCTGCTGCCCCGCGATGCTGAGGAGGCTCCCCGTATGTATGGAATCAGGCCCTTGTCGTTCGAACGCGCGGTCGAGCGCGCGCTGGCCGAGTGGGAGCGCACCGAGGAGCTGGCAGCCCGATGAGGGTGGAGCGTGAGATCCAGATCGACGCTCCCCCGCGCGACGTTTACGAGACGGTGATGGACCCCTCGCGGCTGAAGGATTGGGTGACCATCCACCAGTCGCTCGAGGACTCTCCCAGCGGACAGCTGCGCAAGGGCTCCAAGCTCACCCAGTGCCTCAAGCTCGCGGGGCGCCGGTTCAAGGTGCACTGGACCGTCGTTGAGAACGACAGCAGCGACCATGTCGTATGGGAAGGCCAAGGGCCGGTGCGGTCCAAGGCCAAGGTGATCTATGACTTCGAAGAGCGCGATGGCGGCACCCATTTTTGCTATGCCAACGAGTACGACCTGCCCGGAGGCTTCCTCGGACGGGCCGCCGGCCCCGTGATCCGCCGTGTGACGGGTGGCGAGCTGGACGCGTCCCTCGACAAATTGAAGAAGCTCGTGGAGTAACCCTTACTCGGATTGCGCTCTTCCTTGTGTAACACTGCGCTTTATTCGCCAGATGACACATGGAAGGGCACATGACCGACTTTCTGGATGAGAAGCGCAAGGAGATCGACTCGCGGCTGAAGGAGCTGAAGCCGCTGGTCGAGGAGTTCCACCGCCTGGAGAAGGCCGCCGCGGCACTAGCGGGTGTCGGCACGGACTCCGGCGCCGGCTCCTCTCGCCGGCGCACCGCCCGCTCCTCCTCCAACGGCCGCCGCCGGTCCAGCGGTGGCGGCACCAAGCGCCGCGGGCGCCCCCGCGGCAGCGGCAAGCGCGCCGCCGAGGCGCGCGAGCTAGTGAGCGCCCGGCCGGGAATCACCATTCCCGAGCTGGCCGACGCGATGGGCATCCAGGCCAACTATCTGTACCGCGTGATGCCCACCCTCCAGAAGGAGGGCCAGGTGCGCAAGCGCGGCAAGGGCTGGCACCCCGGGGACGGCGAGGCCTGAGACCCGGGATGCGGTGCTCGCCGATCGACGATCGGGCTGCTCCTAGCCGCCTAGTGGACCACTAGCTCAGCAGTCCCAGCTTCTCCACGGCCTGACGTTCCTCGGCCAGCTCGGCGTTGGTGGCGTCGATCCTCTCCTGTGAGAAGTCGTCGACCTCCAAGCCTTCCACGATCGACCACTCACCACCGGAGCAGGTGACGGGGAACGAGGTGATCAGGCCCTCCTGCACGCCGTAGGGGTTGCCGTCGGAGCGCACGGCCATCGACACCCAGTCTCCGTCGGGCGTGCCGCTCACCCAGTCGTGCACGTGGTCGACAGCGGCGTTGGCGGCCGAGGCGGCCGACGACGCGCCACGCGCCTCGATGATCGCCGCGCCGCGCTTGCCGACGGTGGGGATGAAGTCCGACTCCAGCCACTCGCGGTCCTGATCGATCGCGTCCCAGGCCGGCTTGCCGCCCACCTTCGCGTTGAAGACGTCGGGGTACATCGTGGGTGAGTGGTTGCCCCAGACCGCGAGGTTGGTCACGTCGCCCACCTGCGCCCCGGCCTTCTTGGCCAGCTGGGTCGCCGCCCGGTTCTGGTCGAGGCGAGTCATGGCGGTGAAGCGCTCGGCCGGCACGCCGTCGGCGTTGGACTGTGCGATCAGCGCGTTGGTGTTGGCGGGGTTGCCCACCACGAGCACCTTCACGTCGTCCGCCGCGCCGGAGGCGATGGCCTCCCCCTGCGGCTTGAAGATGCCGCCGTTGGCCTCGATCAGGTCGGCGCGCTCCATGCCCTTCGTCCGGGGGCGGGCGCCCACGAGCAGGCACACGTTGGCCCCGTCGAAGGCCTTTACCGCGTCATCGGAGACGTCGGTGCCGCGCAGCAGTGGAAAAGCGCAGTCGTCGAGCTCCATCGCGGTGCCCTCGGCTGCCTTCAGGGCATCCGGAATTTCCAGCAAGCTGAGCGCCACCGGCGTGTGCTCGCCGAGCATCTGGCCGCTGGCGATCCGGAACAGCAGCGCGTAGCCGATGGCGCCGGCGGCGCCGGTGACCACTACGCGTACAGGTGAGTCACTCACTGTCGGTCATCTCCTTTTGCAGGTTCGCGTCGATCGACGCGAGGAAATCCTGGGTCGTCTGGTAGGGCTGCTCGTCGCCGACGAGAAGGGCGAGGTCCTTTGTCATCTTCCCCGACTCGACCGTCTTCACGCACACGCGCTCGAGGGTCTCGGCGAACTCCGTGACCTCCTGCGTCTCGTCCATCCGCCCACGGGCGGCCAGCGCACGGGTCCACGCGAAGATCGACGCGATCGGATTGGTCGAGGTCTCCTTGCCCTGCTGGTGCTGGCGGAAGTGCCGGGTGACCGTGCCGTGGGCGGCCTCGGCCTCCACCGTCTTGCCGTCAGGGGTCATGAGCACGCTGGTCATCAGCCCCAGCGAGCCGAAGCCCTGCGCCACGGTGTCGGACTGCACGTCGCCGTCGTAGTTCTTGCACGCCCACACGTAGCCGCCCTCCCACTTCATCGCGGCGGCCACCATGTCGTCGATCAGGCGGTGCTCGTAGGTGATCTCGGCCTTCTCGAAGTCGGTCTTGAACTCGGCGTCGTAGATCTCCTGGAACAGGTCCTTAAAGCGCCCGTCGTAGCGCTTGAGGATCGTGTTCTTGGTCGACATGTAGACCGGGTAGCCGCGGTCCAGGCCGTACCGCAGCGAGGCCCGCGCGAAGTCGCGGATCGACTCGTCCAGGTTGTACATCGCCAGCGCCACCCCGGCCCCGGGGAAGTGAAACACATCGATCTCCGTCGGCTCGCCGCCGTCCTCGGGCTGGAAGCTCAGCGTGAGCTTGCCCTTGCCGGGCACCACCATGTCCTCGGCGCGGTACTGGTCGCCGAAGGCGTGGCGGCCGATGATGATCGGCTGGGTCCAGCCGGGCACGAGCCGCGGCACGTTGGAGATCACGATCGGCTCGCGGAAGATCACGCCACCGAGGATGTTGCGGATGGTCCCGTTCGGCGAGCGGTACATCGCCTTGAGGCCGAACTCCTCGACGCGCGCCTCGTCGGGGGTGATCGTGGCGCATTTCACGCCCACGCCGTGCTCCTTGATGGCGTTGGCGGCGTCGACGGTGATCTGGTCCTCGGTGGCGTCCCGGCTCTCGATCCCCAGGTCGAAGTACTTCAGGTCCAAATCGAGGTAGGGAAGGATCAGCTGCTCCTTGATGAACTCCCAGATGACGCGGGTCATCTCGTCGCCGTCCAGCTCGACGACGGGGTTGACCACCTTGATCTTCGGCAAGTCGGGCTCCTTGCTTCGCGGGCGCCGGGAGACTAACCGGACGCTCGCGTTCAGGTCAGCGGCCTTGGCCGCCGTGCCATGTCTTCATCGAGCGGCTACCAGGCACCCGGTCTGGTGGTTCCATTGGCAAGCTCTCGGGCGCGCGCCTCGCCTTCGTCGCAGGGAGTGCAGGCGCCACCTGCCACCATCCCCGTAGATGTTCGGTGGTGGCAATTCGATCCAGCTGGCTCGCGTATTCGGAATCCGGATAGGCGTGGAGCCCAGCTGGTTCATCGTCCTATTCCTGATCATCTACCTACTGAACGGCAGTTACGCCGACAAAGGGTTCTCCGAGGCAACCGCTTTCACGCTGGCGGTGGTCTCCGCGCTGCTGTTCTTCCTGTCGGTGTTGCTGCACGAGTTGGGACACGCTGTGGTGGCGCTGCGAAACGGGATCGGCATCGCTGGGATCGACCTGTGGATGTTCGGCGGCGTGGCCAAGCTGAACCGCGACACGGACTCGGCCGGTGTGGAGTTCCGGGTGGCGGCGGCGGGACCACTGGTCACGTTGCTCATAGCGGCAGCGAGCCTCGGGGCAGCGGCGCTGTTCTACGGCAACCAGGCTGCGGTCGACGCCTTCCTATTCGACGCGCCCACTGCCGAGGGTCCTCTCGCGGTGCTGGGCTACATCGCTTTCATCAATCTCGCCCTGCTGGTGTTCAACCTGATCCCCGGCTTCCCGCTGGACGGAGGGCGCATCGCGCGCGCAATCGCGTGGAAGATCACCGGGGATCGCTCCCGCGCCACCCGCTTCGCCGCGCGCCTGGGCCGGGGCTTCTCGTTCCTGATGATCGCCGGTGCCGTTCTGATCGTGATCTCCTCCCCCGACAACCTTTTCACCGGCGTCTGGCTGGGCTTCGTGGGGCTGTTCATCGGCCAGGCGGCCCGCCAGGCCGAGCTCCAGACCGAGGTGACCGGCCGCATCGAGGGCCTTCGTGTGGCCGACGTGATGGACGACCAGCCGGTGGGCATCCCGGCCTCGCTGACGATCGACCGGGCGCTGGACGAGTTCTTCCTGCGTTACCGCTACCCATGGTTCCCCGTGGTGGATGACGCCGGTCGCTTCACCGGACTCGTGACCTACGAGTCGGTGAACGCGGTGCTGGAGTCCGAGCGCGCCACGCGCACCGTGGAGTCGGTAATGGCGCCGGACACCACCGAGTCCGCGGAGGGCGGGCTGCGGGTGGGACTCGAGGAGCCCCTGGAGGCGCTGCTCGGGCGGGAGGTCCTCCAGCGCCTGGGCGCCATCGTGGCGGTGGACCCCGAAGGACGTCTGCGCGGAGTGGTCACCGCGGACCAGGTGCGTCGGGCGCTCACCGCTGCTGCCCCTGCCCCCTGAGCCTCACAGGGAGTCCAGCCGCCGAACGCCGTCGGATCCGAAGCGCCTGTCCAGCGCACCGTCGGGACGGAGCCGCATCAGCCGCGTAGGCGTTCCAAAACTGCCTCCCACAAGGCCCGTGACCGAGCCGTCCCGCGCCAAGGCGAGGTCGATCTCGGGTTCCGCGTTCGCAGACAGCGGACCAACACCCACGTCGAGGCGTCGCACCCCGCGGCGCCCGAAGCCCTTGTCGGCTCGGCCGGCGGCGGTAAATCGGGCGATGACGACCCGGCCGGTCGGGCGTTCCGCCCCGATGACCACGAGCCTGCCGTCGGGCAGGGCGTCCACCGCGCCGAGGAAGAACCCCTCGCCGAGCGCCGAGGCCAGGTCCAGCCCGCCTCGCTCCCCGAAGTCACCGTCCTGCTCGCCCCCCGGCGCGACCCGCCTCAGCACGGGCCGGTAGGGGGTCCTCCCAAGGGGCGTGGGAAAGTCGCTCAGGACCCCGACGGCCCCGGCCCCCAAGTCGATCAGCTCTCGGGCCGACTCCTCGCCCCCCCGCGAGCACGGAGGCCACCCCGTCCGTCCCGTAGCCGACGGTGGGCCTGGCGTTCTCGTCGAGGCGACTGACCTCGATTCCGTCCCCCAACAAGCGCCAGGCCGTCGTAGAGCCCCACCATCTCCTCGGGGTAGGCGCCGCGAACGCCCAGCCTCGGCAGGTTGAGGGCCCTCGCCTCGGTCTCCGACCGGTCCACGACCGTGCCGTAGCTGTCGACGAGCCTGCCGTCGGGAAGGGCTGCGAACGGCGTGCTGAGGTCGGGATCCACGGACACTCCCCCATCCCCGAATCCGGGGTCGAGGCGCCCCGACGCGTCCAATCGCAGCAGCACCGAAGGACCCCGCTCGCCACCGCCAATCAAGGCGGGGTCGAACGACGTGCCGTAGATGACCAAGCGCCCCTGGCGGTCGCGGATCACCCGGTCGACCTTTGGCCGGCAGCTGTCGTCGATGCTCCCGGCGACCACCCCCGCCCGACCCGTCGTCCTGCCCTCGGCGTCGAGCCTCGCGGCTGCCAGCGACTGCTGGCAGCCGCGGTCGCCGACAGGGCCGCGCACGCCGGGGACGAGCACCGACCCGCCGGCTCCGATCGCCACCGCCTTGCCCTCGAAGGGCTGTGGCGCCTCATCGCCGGGGATGGCTTCCGGCCCGCATCCGACCGCTGCCGTCGCCAGCGCCAGCGCCAGCGCTGCGAGCAGAGCCCCCGCTCTCTCGCTCATGCGTTTCCTCAGCGGTCGCTACCGCCTAGCGAGCGGAACTCTGGAGACGAGTCCCGTTCGGACGCGCTCTCCGGCTCGGCGCAGGGCCCACTCGCCCCGAGCTCCGCCCGGCCCACCTTTGGGGTGACCTCGAACGAGAGGCGGTAATCGCCGGTCTGAGCGAGGACGGATTCTCCGATCGGGTCCACCTCGACATTGTCGAACCCAAGTTCGCGCCAGTGCTCAGCCACCTTCGTCACGAGGCGCTCGGACTCCGGGTCCTTCGGCACGTCGAACTCCAGCGAGCCGCCGGGCGCGTACTCGCCTGCTCACCTTGCCGCGACTGTGCAGCCAGCAACTCCCCCGGCTGGATCTCCAGGCGCCCCATTCGCCGAGGGTAGGCGCACAGCCAACCGTGCGCAATTGACATTCGGCCACCGCACACCACGCCGCGCCAACCTTTGGCCCGCGGACTGCGAGCGCCCGTACCCCGGGAGAAGTATCCGTTCGCATAGAATCGCCTCCCCTCGCCTCGCCTCACCCCTCCCCAATGCCCCAACACGACGTTCTAGTCATCGGAGCCGGCCTTGCCGGCCAGCGCGCAGCCCTGGCAGCGGCCGAGGAGGGCGCCTCCGTGGGCATCATCTCCAAGGTCCACCCCGTCCGATCGCACTCCAACGCGGCGGCGGGCGGGATCAACGCGGCGCTCAACCCCGAGGACTCGTGGGAGTCTCACGCGTTCGACACCGTGAAGGGCTCGGACTACCTGGGCGACCAGGACGCGATCGAGATCATGTGCCGCGAGGCGCCCAACGAGGTGCTGCACCTCGAGCACCTCGGCGTGACCTTTCACCGCAACGAGGAGGGCAAGCTCGGTACTCGCGCCTTCGGCGGCGCGTCGGCCGCGCGCACCTACTACGTGGCCGACATCACCGGCCAGGCGCTGCTGCACGTCCTATACGAGCAGCTGATGAAGTTCGACACGATCGACCGTTACGAGGAGTGGTTCACCACCGCGCTGGTGCGCGACGACTCCGGGCGGATCGCCGGCGCCGTCACGCGCAACATGCGCGACGGCGCGTTCGAGCTGTTCACCGCGAAGTCGGTGATCCTCGCCACCGGCGGAAACGGCCAGGTGTTCATCCCCACCACCAATGCGCTCATCTGCACCGGCGACGGCATCGCCATGGCCTACCGCGCGGGCGCGCCGCTGATGGACATGGAGATGGTGCAGTACCACCCCACCACGCTTGCCGGGCTCGGCCTGCTGATCACCGAGGGGGCGCGCGGCGAGGGCGCACACCTCTACAACGCGCAGGGCGAGCGCTTCATGGAGTCCTACGCGCCCAACAAGATGGAGCTTGCGTCACGCGACGTGGTCTCCCGCGCGGAGCAGACCGAGATCGACGAGGGCCGCGGCTTCCCCGACGGCACCGTGGCGCTGGACATCACCGTGGTGGGTCGCAAGCGCATCCACGAGGCTCTGCGCGAGATCGTGAACGTGGGACGTGACTTCGCGGGCACCGACATCACGCGCGAGCCGATCCACATCAAGCCCGGCAATCACTACGCCATGGGCGGCATCAAGACCGACATCAACGGGCAGACCGAGGTGCCCGGCCTCTACGC
>Ga0136620_10000030_pt1 | contig 54177 bp, 60 predicted proteins | sample AntDrymUQ4162106_2_FD_104806 | JGI IMG/M metagenome (GOLD analysis project Ga0136620, IMG submission 104806) | Polar desert sand microbial communities from Dry Valleys, Antarctica - metaG UQ416 (21.06) | ecosystem: Environmental > Terrestrial > Soil > Desert | place: Antarctica: Dry Valley... | reverse complement strand
GAGCGGCACTCGTTGCAGATGCCGCGGCCCTTGAAAGGCATGACATCTTCGGTGCGACCGCAGAAAGCGCAGGTGCTCTCCATTTTGCGGATCGTGATGCCGGTGCCTTCGATCGAGATCAGGAGCTGGTCGCCCTCGCGGATGTTGAACAGGCGACGGGTTTCGGCCGGGATGACGATTCTTCCCAGGTCGTCGATCTTGCGAACGATTCCGGCTTCCACCCCCACGGGCTCCTCTGCGTGCTGGTCACCGACATTACCTTTCACGACCCTTCGCTGTAGCCTCGGGTCGAGATGGAATGGAGTTGGGTTGATACGCATTGCCATCTCCAACTCGACTCTCGTCCCGCCGCAGAGCTCCTCAACCGAGCGACCGATGTCGCGTGGGTCGTTGTACCCGGAGTCGATGCGGCTAGCAGTAGGGCCGCGCTCGAACTCGCCACCAGTTTCCCGGATCGGATCCTCGCCACGGCCGGGCTTCATCCCCACGAGGCGGAACGGTGGCCCGACGAAGAGGACGCCATCACTGAGCTCGCCAAGAAAGCCGCCGCGATAGGGGAGACCGGGCTCGACTTCTACCGCAACCTCGCCCCGCCGGATGCGCAGAAGAAGGCCTTTATCGCCCAGCTCGACCTCGCCGCCCAGCTGCAAAAACCCGTGGTGATCCACTGTCGGGACGCGTTCGCTCAGATTCATACGATCCTCGAACGGCAAGATCTCGGCACCCTCGCCGTGCTCCACTGTTGGACCGGCGGCACGAGGTGGACCAAGAGATTTCTCGACCTTGGTTGCTGGTTCTCTTTTGCCGGCCCGGTTGCGTTCGAGACCGGCGAGACCATCCGGCTCGGGGCCGCGCTGGTCCCCCCCGAACGAGCCCTGGTCGAAACCGACACCCCCTTTCTGTCGCCGCCTCCCTTCCGTCAGCAACCGAACGAGCCTGGCCGGGTGCGCCTAATTGGCGAAGCCCTGGCCGGCGTTTGGTCACTGCCAGTGAACGAGGTGGCGCGGATCACGTCTGCGAACGCCGCCACCGTTTTCAAGCGATGACCCGCACCCAGCTCCGCGAGCTTCTCGCCCGTCACGGCGTGACCCCCCGACCCACGCTGGGCCAGCATTTCCTAGCCGATCCGAATGTCGTCGACCGCGTTGTGCGAACGGCACGGGTCGAGCCGGGCCACCACGTTCTCGAGGTTGGGCCTGGAACTGGAAACCTCACGCGCGCTCTCGTCAGGGCCGGAGCGGAGGTGACGGCGATCGAGCTCGATCTGCGTCTGCAGCCGATCCTCGATCAAGAGTTGGCCGGCTTGGGGGTCACCCTGGTCTGGGCCGACGCCATGGACGTCGACTACGAAGCCCTGATTCGTCCGCCAGGCTGGAAGGTCGTCGCCAACCTGCCTTACCAAATCGGAACCCCGCTGCTGCTCGATTGGCTCCGGCTGGTGCCGGCGATCGACGCGTTCACAGTCATGGTTCAGCGCGAGGTTGCCGAGCGACTGGTCGCCGGCCCCGGCTCGCCGGCCTATGGGCTGCCGAGCGTTGTTGTTGGCCTCCACGCCACTGCGGAGTTGGTTTTCAAGGTCCCGCCCCAGGTTTTCTATCCGGCGCCCAAGGTCGAATCAGCAGTCGTGCGGTTGCTGCGTAAACCCGCCTCATCCAAGACAGAGGAGGCGATCAGGATCGCCACGGCCGGCTTTGGTCAGCGACGCAAGATGCTCCGCGGTTCCCTGGCTGGGATGTTCGACCAGCCGAGCGAAACGATTTCGAAAACCGGCATCGACCCTCGGCAGCGGGCCGAGGACCTCGGCCCGGCCGACTTTCTTCGCTTGGCCGAGGCGCTGTGAGCGTCTGGGAGTCGCCCGCCAAGGTCAACCTCAGTCTCGAGGTCGGGCCGCCAGAAGCGACGGGGTACCACCCGTTGCGCTCGTTGGCGATGTGTCTCGATTGGTGCGACCTCATCCGCTTCGAAGAAGCGGATGAGGACCAGCTCGTCATTCGAGGTGCCGATCTGCCAGACGGAGGTGAGAACCTGATCTGGAAAGCCATCTCGAGCAAACGCAAGCCCGAAGGCCGTCCGCAGCTCTCTATCGAGCTCGAGAAGTCGATCGCCGTCGCCGCCGGGCTCGGGGGCGGTTCGAGCAATGCCGCCGCCGCGCTAATGGCGTGGGCGGATCTCAACGGAACCGCGGTAACAACCGACGATGCAGCCGCGATCGGGGCGGATGTGCCCTTTTTTCTCGCCGGCGGTTTGCGGTTGCTCGAGGGATATGGCGAGCGGCTCACCAAGGTGAAGGCACAGCCCGAGCTGACGATGGCGATCGTGGTCCCACCCTTTGAGCTGGCAACGGCCGACGTCTATCGGGCCTGGGACCGGGCCGGGGAGCCAAAAGGCAAGAGCCTCGACGGCCGGCAACTTCCCCCGCCGCTACGCGGCCTCGGTCCGCTTCGCAACGATCTCACCCCGGCGGCGATCGAGCTGCAACCCGAGCTGGGTGACTTCATCGACGACCTCCGCGAGCGGTGGGGCCAGCAAGTCTTGATGAGCGGATCGGGACCGGCCTTGTTCAGTTGGTTTGCTGACGCTGGAGAAGCTGAAGGGGCGCTGGCCGCTGCCCCGAAGGAAGCACGGGCCGTCCGCGCTGCGAGGTTCCGCCCGCTGGGAGTCGACCGAGTGGAGTGAAACTAGGTTGCCTCGCCTCGGTACCGCCCAAGTTCCTCCCTGTCGGACAGCCGCCGACGCCGACGTCGCCTACGCGCCCAACCGAAGATCTCATCGGCGATGACTGCGATCAGAGCAGTGGTCAACAACAGAATCGGAAGTGGAACGGTGTACTCCGCGCCGAACAATTGAACCGGGACGTCCGTCGGGTTCTGCACGACAAACACAACGAAAACTATGGCGGCCACAAGGAAAACGGCCAACCCCCACGAGAATCCGGAGTCGGATCTCTTACGATTTGTCTCTGGAGCTAGATCCGGCTCCTTCTGGAACTCGTCGCCTTCCGTCATGCGGCATTTTACATCGGACTTTGAATCCGTTTTCGGTTAACGCCGGCCGAGAGCCGGCGTTAACCGAAAGGTCCGTCAGCGCTGTGGGATTCTTATCAGCAGCAGTTGCCCGCCTTCGCGCTTGAACGTGAAGTCGGGCTGGCCGTCTCCGTTGTTGTCGTCGCCAGGTGCTCTCTCGATCCATAGGGTGTGGGCCTGGACGTCAATCAGAAAGCTCCCGGGCCCAAAGGCAGCCGAGGCATCAATGATGCCGCTCGATTCCCAGGCTCCCCAGTTTCCTGGGGCCCGGCCATCGACGTCGGTTGGGCCGCCGTCGGCCGACTGGTTGACCTTGGCCACCACTTGGGGAGCACCGGCAAAAGGAATCAGCCAAAGCCGAGCCGTGGTGGCGGCCGGATCCGTCGAGCCCGCGGGGAACTGCTGATTTGATCCCGGGTCCTCCGTGATTAGCAGTCCGCTTGGGATGGTCTCGAGGTTGTCGGGCTGGTGGACCTCGCCCACGGTCTTGACCGGGTTGTCGTCTCCTTCCACAAAAATGGAGAGGGAGGACACTTTGGTCGGGTCGCGGGGATCAAAGACCATCTTCCAGACCCGACCGTTGGTCGAGAGCCCAGGCACGGGGTCGCCGACCGTTCCTCGTCCCGAATCGGCGATGTAGACGACGTTGCCCATACCGGGGCGCTTGTCGTAGGCCATATCTTCAACACGGACAAATTGGAATACGTTGTTCAAATCGCTCCAGTACTCGAGCACCCACTGCGGTCCATCGACCCCCAATGGGGTGGCGAAGCGGGGGTCTCGTTGCCAGCTCCCGTCGTTGGGCGGCGGGGGATATCCCAAGTCGGCCGCTTTCACTTCGGAACCGTCGGGGTTGAGACCGGTGGCGACAGTCTTGGGAACCTTGATGAAGTGTCCGGTTATCGACATGGTCGAGCCAGGCACGAAATCGTAGTAGTCGGTGACCCTCGGCGAATCGGACACGAATGCCCACAAATCTCCCTCGTCGGCGAGGAGAGCATCTGTGTTCGCGGCGATGTACGAATAGAGCTGAGATTGAGCAGGTACCGAGGTGACGGTCAAGGGTCCGCCGGCGGGAATGGTGAGGGCACCACTCGTGAAGGTGTCGTCCCCAGACAGCACGACCGGATATCCATAGCCCGGCACCGGAATGCTGTTCTCGTGGTTATGTCGACCCATCCCGTAGATCGAGTGGTATTCCCCACTTCGGATATCGAGGGCGACTACCAGTCCGGCTTCCTCTTCGGCCGGATCACCCGGAACCGGTGGCCAAGAGTCCTCTTGGCGGTAGACGTATTCGGGGCTCTCCTCATTTGTAAACAAGACATCGCGAGTAAAGCCCTCGGCTGCGGTAGCCAGATAGCTCGAGCAAAAGCGCTGGAAGCCAGCGCTGCTATCGATCACGAACGTTCCCTGCAATACCCCGGCCGTTTGCTGGTTGAGAATCAAACGGCTGACCTGGGCGTTGTCGAAGTCGTTCTCGCCGTTGCTCTCAGTCGGAGCGGCCGGAACATATGGAAACGGCACCTTGCTCGTTTCATGGTTGACATACACCTCGACCCCACCCTGAGAACGTAACCGAAATGCGATTCCATCAGGAATCGCCTCGAAGCGATACCCGCTCGAGAGGACGTCTCCCACTGTCAATAGTGGCGTGATCTGCACCCGCGGCATGACCGCGTCGAGCATCGACGGCCTTTCGGTTTTGAATCCGGCCTGACCTTGTTGGTCCGAGGCAGCCGCCGCGGTGGTTGACAAGACCAGTAACGCGCCGAACAGCGCGCTCACCACCCGAAATATGGGTCTGGATTTCACATCTGCTCCTTCCCTTCGATTGCTTCCGCCTCCACCCACTGGAGCGTCGCCCAGTTTGACAGAACGCGAGGCTCCGGGTCGCCGAGTCTTTGCTTTGTTAGGCGTCGTTTCAGGCGCCGGGCAGGCCTCCGCCAGAGTGCCGAACGCGCCGATCGACTCGAGGCTTGGGTATCCTGAGGCCGCCGTGAACCTGCCATTCGCCCGGCGCTTGATGGCTCCCGGTTAAATAGCACTCAGCTTCCCCTTGGGGGGTGGTGTAACCGGTAGCACAACGGACTTTGAATCCGTTAGTCGGGGTTCGAGTCCCTGCCCCCCAGCTTGAACACGAAAGCCTTTCGTTGAGCCTCACCGCGGTAGTCCTGGCCGCGGGCCAGGGGGTTCGAATGAAGTCCAGCCTGCCCAAGGTCCTGCACCGCATCGGCGGCCGGACGCTGCTTGATTGGGTGCTGGCGGCGGTGGAGGAAACGAAGCCCGAGCGGATTCTGGTGGTGGTCGGCCACGGCGCCGAGCTCGTCACGGCCGGCCTTCCGGACAAGGTCGAAGCCGTTCATCAACCCGAACAGCTCGGCACCGGCCACGCCGCCGACCTCGCCCTGTCCCGTCTCGACGCTCTCACCGACGACGACACCGTCCTCATCGTGTACGGCGACATGCCGCTGCTCACCTCCCAGTTGCTCGCGACCGCGGTCGCCGCCCGCGACGGCCATGCGGCGAGCCTGGTTGCCTTCGAGGCTGCAAATCCCAGTGGATACGGGCGGGTTCTCCGCGCTCGCACCGGCCAGCTCGAGCGGATCGTCGAGGAGAAAGACGCGAGCCCGGTAGAGCGCAAGGTGACCGAGGTCAATGCCGGGGTTTACGCGTTTGCGGCTGCCAAGCTTCGTCGAGCGTTGTCCTCCTTGGAGAGCAAGAACGCCCAAAACGAGTACTACTTGCCCGACGTATTGCCGATAATGAAGAACGATGGAGGAGTTGCGATCGTGAGCGCCGACGCGGCCGAGGTGGCCGGGGTCAATTCGCACGACCAGCTAGCCGAGGCGGAAGCAGAGATCAGGGCTCGCATCAACGCTGATTGGCAGCGCCAAGGAGTTTGGATGCAGGACCCGAGCCGGGTTTACATCGAGCCGACTGTCATCCTTGCCGCCGGAGTTCGTCTTTATCCGGGGGTCCATCTCGAAGGCGCTACAGCGGTGGCAGCAGGGGCAGTCATCGGTCCCGACGTCTTTGCGGTCGACAGCGCGATTGGCTCGGGAAGCCGAGTTTGGTATTCCGTGCTGCGGTCGGCGTTGGTGGGGGACGAGGTTGAGGTGGGTCCGTATGCCTCTCTGCGGCCGGGAACTGTCCTCGAGAAAGGGTCCAAGGCCGGAACCTTTGTCGAGATGAAAAACACCCGCGTGGGTGAAGGGGCCAAAGTCCCGCATCTGGCGTACATGGGAGACGCCACGGTCGGTGCCCGCACCAACGTCGGCGCCGGCACCATCACCTGCAATTACAACGGTTACGAGAAGTTCCCCACCACGATTGGCGCCGACGCCTTCATCGGTTCGGACACCATGCTCGTCGCCCCCGTCAACATCGGGGATGGGGCTGTCACCGGTGCAGGCTCGGTCATCACGAACGATGTCGAGCCGGGAGCGTTGGCGGTTGAACGTGCGGAGCAGAAAGCGATCCCCGGCTACGCTCAGCGGCTGAAAGCTCGCTACCCAGGCAAGAAACACTGATGGATGTTGTCAGCCGCAACCGGATGATGCTTTTTACTGGGGGGGCGAACATTCCCCTCGCCGAAGAGGTGGCTGAGCAACTGGCGGTGCGCTTGGGGAACCTTCATCGCGGCACGTTTGCCAACGGCGAGATCTACGTCCGGCCTATCGACAGCGTGCGGGGAGCCGACTGCTTCGTGATGCAAAGCCATTCGTCTCCCATCAACGACAACATCATGGAGCAACTGATCACGATCGATGCCTTGCGGCGCGCCTCTGCTCGGCGTATCACCGCCGTCATGCCGTTCTATGGCTATTCGCGGCAGGACAAGAAAGTGCTCCCGCGCGAACCGATCACTGCCCGTCTCATGGGCGATCTATTCATGACTGCGGGCGCGGATCGCCTCGTCTCTGTCGATCTCCACTCCGGCCAGTTGCAGGGATATGTTCCCCACTTCGATCACCTCACGGCGCTGCCGATCATCACCGACTATCTGCGGGAGCGCCTCTCCGGCCCAACGACGATCATCTCCCCGGACGCCGGCGGTGTGAAACGGGCCGAGAAGTATGCCCGCCGTCTCGACGGGACCGTCGCCTTTGTCTACAAGCGGCGCGACCCCGACCACCACAACGTCTCCAACGCCCATGAGGTTTCGGGCGAGGTGGACGGGAGACACGCCATCATCGTTGACGATATGATCGACACGGCCGGCACCGTCACGAACGCCGCCGAGCTGGTGCGCGAACGCGGCGCTCTCTCGGTGCGAATCGCCGCCACCCATGCCATCTTGTCGGACCCTGCCATCGATCGGATCAAGAACTCACCGGTAGAAGAAGTCATCGTCACCAACACCCTGCCGGTGCCCGAGGACGCGTTGCGTCTCGACAAGATCAAGGTCCTCTCGGTGGCCTCGATCGTTTCTGAGGCGCTCCATGCCATCTTCACCGAAAGCTCGGTTTCCGAGATCTTCCTCGGCGACAACACCTAGCCGTTAGCGGCTCGTTCCGATTGCGCCCGCTACGACCCCCATTCGGGGAGGAGCAGCAACTCGCCGGGAAAAATCAGGTCCGGGTCACCTGAACGGATTCGGCTCTGGTTGGCGGCGATGACCGCCAGCCAGTAGGGAGCAATGTCCGCGTCGGTGACTTTGTTGTCCCGAAGTTCTCGCAAGCGGCGCTCGGCCAGGAGCCACATGCTGTCGCCACGTTGCACCGTCACCTCGATCTCCCCCAGAGTCGTGGCAACGGCGGTCTGGCGCGGATTCTCGATCGGGAGGTAGAGGGTGTCGACCGGTCGCAGCACCGTGATTGAAAGCGGCTGGGTGGTGGTGGTGGCGGTGGTGGTCGTTGTTATTCTGGGATCGCCCGCTGGGACCGGAACGTAGCCGGGCGCAACCGAGGCGCTGGCGCTCGAGGTGGACAACGCGATCACCAGGCTCGAGGCGACACTGCGCTCGATCAACCTTCGCAGTGGCCGCCAGGTGACCCACGAGATCGCGCGAATCGCCGCCGGGACTGCAGTGAGATAGACGAGGATAAGCAGCACCCCCGATCCCAATAGCCAGTAGGCGATGGTCAACCCGACCAGGCGGGCCAAGGTTCCCAGGGCCAGCTCCAACGGCCCGGTTTGAAGGGAGGCGAGCGGGTAGTAGTCGGCGAGCCGGTGCAGGAAAACCACTGCCGCAATTAGGGCAACGATCACGACCCCGAGCGGCAACCGCCTTCTCATCAGTGGGAATCTATAGATCTCAGGGCTGCTGGGAAAGGGGTCTACGATGAAACGCCCCTCCCTCTTGATTCGTTAAGGAGTCAGTTTGCTAGTCAAAGTCGGAATCGCGGAGAGCAACCGGGTCATTGAGATCGAAACCGAGGACCCCGAGGCTTTCCGCGCCATCATCGAAGAAGCCTTTAGCCAGGCTCGAAGTGTCATGTGGTTCGAGGACACTAAGCGCCGCTTGGTCGGAGTCCCCGTCCCGCGGCTGGCGTACGTCGAGATCGAACAGGACGGTGGAGTCCGCCAGATTGGATTTGGACGGGCGACTAGCTGAGCGGGCTTAACCGGCTCGGCGGCGACGTTCGGCCAGCCACCGCTTGCGAAGCCGACGACGCTCGTCTTCGGCATAGCCACCCCAAACCCCGGATTCCTGGTTGGACTCGAGGGCGTATTGGAGGCAATCTTCGGCCACGCCGCAGCCGAGGCAAATCTCTTTGGCGGCGGCAATTTGGTCGATAGCGGGTCCGGTGGACCCAATGGGAAAGAACAGGCTTGGCTCGGAGTCGCGGCAGGCAGCCAGTTCCCTCCATTCAGTGGTGGTGATCGTCACCATCGTGGTAGTCATTCGACGGGTCCTTACTTTGTGAATCGTTTCACAAGATAGGCCATATCGAGCGAAACGGTGATTGTGAATTGAACGACAAGTACGGTAACAACCCCCCTTGTCCCCCGCAACGAATTTCGATAGTCAATTTCCGCGAACCCTGGGTTCGTATCCGTGTACAACCCGGATACCGGCCCAGAGAACGGGGGACTAGTCAGTGCGGGTGGTGGGGCATAGGGGATGGGCGGCGCGATATCCGGACAACCGTCTCGAGGGGATCTTGGCAGCCCGGGCGGTGTCGTCGATGGTCGAAGTCGATGTCCGCCGGACGTCGACAGGCGAGCTGGTCCTCTCCCATGATCCCGTTGACGACGACCAACACCTGGTCCGTCTCGTTGAATTGCTGGCCGAGATCGGCGACTTTCCGCTCAACATCGAGATCAAGAACTTTCCCGGCGAGCCGGGCTTCGAGCCCCATCACGAAACCGGGTTGGCAACTGCCGCCCAAGCTCGCCCCTTCGACCTCCTGACCTGTTTCTTCTGGCCGACCGTCGACGAGATCCATCGCAACTATCCCGACGTCTCGACAGGCGTCGTGGTTGACCGCGATTGGGACCTGGAGCTCGCCGCAACCCATGCCCTTGCCCTTGGCCATCGCTTTCTCGTCCCCCACTGGTCGTTGGCGCTCGCCCACGCCGAAACCACCAAGCAAGCGGTCGGCCAAGGGCTCGAAGTCGTCGTCTGGACCCTAAACGACCCTGGTCAGGTCCCAGAGTTGGCCAGCCTCGGGGTGAGCGCCATCATTACCGACGACCCCGGCACCATGACCGCAGCGCTGGAAGGACCGATGTGACGATCGAGGAAGAACTCAAGGCCGAGCTCAAGGACGCCATGAAGGCGCGCGATCCCCGTCGACGCGACGTCATTCGAATGATCGACTCTGAGGTCGCCTTGGCCCGGACGGCAGCTGGCTTCGAGGGTGAGGTCGACGACGAGCTTTACCGCAAGATCATTGCCTCGTATTCCAAAAAGATGGACAAGGCCCGGATCGAGTTCGAGGAAGCCGGCGAGCGCGGGCGCGAGATGGCAGAGAAGCTGGCCTGGGAGGTCGAGTTTCTGAGTCGCTGGCTGCCCACGAAACTCGGCGAAGCCGCCACCCGCGATCTCGTCAAAGCCGCTATCGCCGATTTGGGCGTGGCCGGCGATCTCAAGGCCTCTGGCCGAGTGATCGGCTCTGTCATGAAGAGCCATAAGGACCAAGTCGACGGCGGCCTGGTCAATCGATTGGTCGCCGAGGAGCTAGCCGCCAGCCCAACCTAGGGCGACGTTCACCACCTCGACGGTTGGCAACCTGTCGATGTCGGCCAGCGGCCACCACTGCGCCTGGTCGGTAGTGCCGTCCAGCTCTTGGATCAAAGTGCCCCCGGCGGTCACGCGATAAACGACCTGGATCACATGGATATCTGTTTGCCAGGTTCCGACGAAGGAGTGGAGGCCGAGGGCTTCGCCGACCTGGGGGCGCAGGCCAGTCTCTTCGAAGAACTCGCGCTCGAGACCAGCGACCGGCTCCTCGCCCCAATCGAGTCCCCCGCCGGGGAGCGTCCAGTAGCCCGCGTCCAGCGCGACCACGCTCAGCCGAGTCAACAAAACCGCGCCGTCGTCGATGGCGAGGCCGTAAACTCCGAGGCGAAATCGCCGGCCCAGTTCGTCGACCAACATGGGCGCCAGTATGACCCCGGTCTATCAGCCGATGCTGGCAACGCCGCATCCGCAGCCGTTCACCTCGGAGGATTGGTGGTTCGACCTGAAGTGGGACGGATTTCGCTGTCTGACCTACATCGACGGCGAGCGCGTCCAGCTTCGCTCCCGCAACGGCAACGACCTCGCTCACCGCTTTCCGGAGCTGCGCTCGATTCGCGCCTCGGAGCCAGTGGTGCTCGACGGCGAGATTGTCGCGATCGGCGAGGACGGCAAGCCTTCGTTCTTCCTCCTCGGCTACCAACCGCCCCAACTCGTGGTCTTCGACCTGCTGCATCGTGACCGCTCGCTTGTCAGCCTTCCGCTCGAGGAGCGCTGGGATCAGCTCAACGCGGTCGAACTGTTCGGTCCGATCACCCGCTCCCAGCCAACCTCAACGGAGGGAGAAGCGCTCTTCGAGGTGGTCAAAGCGAGTGGGCTCGAAGGAGTAGTGGCCAAGCGCTCGGGCTCTAAGTATCTACCTGGTAGGCGGTCACCCGATTGGCGCAAGATCGTTGCCCGTTCGCAGCTGAACGCAGTTGTCGGTGGGTATCTGCGCGGCACCCGGGGAAGTTTCGGGTCATTGCTCCTCGGGCTTTACGAGGGCGATCGACTTCTCGTCGCCGGCTCCGCCGGCTCGGGCCTCGACAACCGCTCCATCGCCGAGCTGTGGCCGGTGCTGCAGTCACTCGAGCGGCCGACCTCCCCGTTTGCCGAGCACGCTGATTTCATGGGGGAGCCGGTCTGGGTGGAGCCCCGGTTGGTGGCCAGGATCGAATACCGCGAATGGACCCCGGTGCGACGACTGCGGGCCCCGGTCTTCAAAGGAATTGTCCATGACCTCGACCCGGCCGACGTCACTTGGGCGAACGAAGCGCCGGATCTCTAGCCGGCTTTGCGCTTCTTGGTGGCTTCGACGCTCGCCTTCAACGCTTCGAGCAGGTCGACGACCTTCGTGGGCTCAGGGCTTTCCGGAGCCACGATCTCCTGGCCTTCGATCTTCTTCTGCGCCGCCTCTTCGATCGCTTCCCGCGTGAGGTCCTTGTAATCCGCCGCCTCGAAGGGATAGGTGAGGCCATCGATGAGCATCTCTGCCATCTTCACCTCTTCGGGGCGGACGTCGGCCTTGAGGTCGAGCTCCTCGAACTCGGCCTCACGGATCTCGTCCGGCCAGTACATCGTCTCCATCACCAGCACTCCGTCTTTAGTCCGGAGGATGGCGAGGGTTTGCTTGTCGCGAATCGCCACCTTGCAGATGCCGACCCGGCCCTTTGAGTTCAACGCGTCGAGCAGGATGCGATACGCCTTGATCCCGGTCTTCTCCGGGGCGAGGTAGTAGGACGACTTGTAATAGATCGGGTCGATCTCGTCCTCGTCGACGAACTGCACCACGTCGACCAAACGGTTCTTGTCGCCGGCGGTCGCCGCTTCGAGCTCCTCCTCGGTGAAGATGACGTACTGCCCCTTCTCTACTTCGTAGCCCTTGACGATCTCCTCCCAGGCGACTTCCTCGCCGTCGGCTTCGGCCACTCGCTTGTAGCGGATGGGCGAGCTGTCCTTCTCCCGCAGCATCTTGAACTTGGGAGTTTTCGACTCGGTAGCGGTGTACATGGCCACCGGGATCGTGACCAGACCGAAGGAAACGGCCCCTTTCCACATTGCTCTTGGCATCGGCGAATAGTAATCCCGGACGGGGCTTCTTCGCCTAGCGACGGCGCCGCGAACGTTTCCGGGAAGGGGTGACCTCCCTGAGCAGAATCGGTTGCTCCCCGCGCAATACCGGCCCCGCCTCGTCGGTCAAAGCCAGAGTCCCGTACTCGCCCTGAGCTTCGAGCACGCCGAGAGCGATGAGTCTCCGGAACACCGCTCGCCACTGTTCTTCGCTGAGGTCGGTTCCGATTCCGAAAGTCGAAAGCTCGTTGTGGCGGTTGGCGATCACCCTTTCCGAGCGCTTCCCGACCAAGAGCTCGATGTGATACGCAAACCCGTAAGCGACCGCACGGCCCCCGCCGTGTCGAACCCTGATTACCGAGGAAAGGGCTTTGCGGGCCGCCTCGGTGGCGTCCCAAGTAGTCGGCGGGTCGAGACAGTTGTCACAATTGCCGCAGGGTTTTGATTCCTCGCCGAAGTAGGAGAGCAGCTCGACCCGCCGGCAGGTATGGGTCTCGACCAGGGCGAGCAGGGCATCGAGCTTGTGGCGCTGGATTCGCTTCCACTCCGCCTGGGCCGTGTTCTCGGCGATAAGCCGCCGTTGCTGGACGACGTCGCCGAGTCCGTAGATCATCCAGGTCTCCGCTGGGAGCCCATCGCGTCCGGCCCGCCCGGTTTCCTGGTAGTAGCTCTCGATGTTCTTGGGCAAGTCGAGATGGGCGATGAAGCGGACCTCAGCCTTGTCGATCCCCATCCCGAAGGCGATGGTTGCCACGATCACGATGCCGTCGTTGAGCGCGAAGACGTCTTGGTTGACGCTGCGGGTGTGCTGGTCGAGCCCGGCGTGATAGGGGAGGGCCGGCACCCCGGCGGCAAGCAGCCACCCGGTGACCGTCTCCACCTTCTTACGGGTCGAGCAATAGACGATGCCAGCCTCGCCGCGATGCGACTTCATAAAGTCGACCAGCTGGGGTTGCGCTTTGGTTCGTTCGACCACCGTGTATCGAATGTTGGGGCGATCGAAGCTGGCGATGAACCGACGGGCGGACTCGAGCCGGAGCCGCTCGACGATGTCCTCCCGGGTTTGCTCGTCGGCGGTAGCTGTGAGGGCGACCCGGGGAACAGTGGGGTAGCGATCGGCGAGGAGCGCCAGCTTCAGGTATTCGGCGCGAAAGTCGTGACCCCAATGGCTCACACAGTGGGCTTCATCGATGGCGAAGAGGCTGAGACCGCTGGTGTCAACTAGGCGATCAAGCTGGTAGAGAAACCCCTCCTGGGTCACGCGTTCGGGGGCGGCATAAAGAATGGAGAGCTCGCCGGCTCGGAGCCGAGTTTCCACCTGTTGGGACCCGGTCCGAGAGAGGCTTGAGTTCAAAAAGGCGGCGTGGACTCCAGCCGTCTCGAGGGCGTTGACCTGATCCTGCATCAGGGCGATAAGTGGACTTACCACGATCGTCACCCCGAGCCCGGCTCGATGGCGGACGATCGCCGGAACCTGATAGCAGAGGCTCTTACCGCCCCCGGTCGGCATGAGAACGAAGGCGCTGCCTCCGCCGGTGACGTGGTCGATGATCTCGGCCTGCTCGCCCCGAAAAGCTTCATAACCGAAAACCTCGCGCAGGACCGCACGAGGGGTGTCGTCAGTCGCTCGGTACAATTTCTGGTCCTGGCCCTCGTAGCTCAGGGGATAGAGCACTGGCCTCCGGAGCCAGGTGCGCAGGTTCGAATCCTGTCGAGGGCGCTGCTAGACGATCCTGACCCACCCGTGAGGGTCTTCTGCCTTGCCGACGTGGATCTCGGTCAGGGCTTCTCGCAGACGCATTGTGTTGGTGCCCACTTCGCCGTTGCCAACGGTGATCTCCTCGCCCTTGTGGATGAAGGTGCCGACCCCGGTGAGGACTGCGGCGGTTCCGCAAAGAGCTGCCTCTCCCTCCCATGAAAGAACCTCGTCGACGGTGAGCGGCCGCTCCTCGACGCGATAACCGAGGTCGCGGGCCAAGGTGAGGGTCGAGTCGCGGGTCACCCCGTGGAGGTAGGCATCGGTGAGGGGCGCGGTCACCACCGATTCATCGTCGACGAGCAGAAAGTTCGTCGCACCGGTCTCCTCGACCAGCCCGTCGGGGGCAAACAGGACCTGGTCGGCGCCGAGATCCTCGTGCGCAGCTACGACCGTGCGTAACGCACTGACATAGTTCGCTCCGGCTTTGGCCATCCCGAAGGCGGCAGTTGACCGTCGGGTCTCTTCTTCGATGAGGATTCGCAGCGGCCTTTTCCCACCGGCGAAGTAGTCACCCACCGGTGAGGCAATGACGAAGAATTCCCCGGACACCGGTGGATGGGCGGCGGCCCCGATGTTGACCTCGGTGCCAATGAGGGTGGGGCGAAGGTAAAGGCTGCCCGGAGGGTCGGGAATCTCGTCGCGATTGGCCTTGACTACAGCCTCGACCATCTCGATGGTGAGGCTCTCCGGCGGCGGTGGCAGACACAGCATCTTTGCGCTCTCGACGAGCCGATCGGCATGGGCATCAAGCCGGAAGATCCGAGCCGAATCGTCGGTGCCCCGATGCGCCTTGAGCCCTTCGAAACAACCCGAGGCGTAGTGAAAGATGTGGGCGCCGGGGTGGAGCGAGTACTCCTTGATCTTGTGGACCGTCCAATCCGAGTACTTCCCCTGCTCGAACCTAGCCGACGCCATCTGCGGCGAGAAGGCAGTTCCGAACGGTGCTGGAGCCATAAGACGGTGAGCGTAACGCCTTCCAATTCTCGCGCATCAAACGCGACCTATTCGGTTGCGTTTGATGCGCGAAAACGGGAGGGTTCCCCTCCAAAGGAGGAGCGCCCAGAAGACACCGCCGACCAGAAGGCCGATGATCGTGGTCGGCACCGATCCGAGGCCGACGCGGCTGACAAAGCCTTCGATCAGACCGGCGACAACGAGCCACGGAACGGTGCCACCGGCGACGCGGAAGGCATTGGCGGCTTCAGTGGTGAGCGCTTCGCGCCGGGTTTGCTTGCCCGGCCGCAGCATCGCCCAACCAAGACTGAGGCCCGCCGCCCCACCGACGACGATGCAGGTCAGCTCGAGGACGCCGTGGGCGGCGATAGCGGCAAGCATCACCTCACCATTCCCGGCCCCTAGCGCGAGGCCGCTCACTCCGCCGAGGATCAGCCCGTTCAACAAGAGCAAGTAGCCCGTGCCGAGGCCAAACGTGATGCCGAGCGCAAAAGCGGCCAAGGTCACGCGGATGTTGTTGACCATCACGAACGTCGAGAACCCGGCCAGCCCGACGACACCCCTGCCCTGGTCGGTCGACTGTTCCTCGGTGACCCAGAGGAACTCGGGCGGCACCACCGAAGTGACCGCGTCCGGGTCGGCCAAGCCCCACAGCATTCCGATCAGGCCAGGGCCAAGCAGCGCAACCGCCGCCACGGCGAGGAGGCGCCTGCGGGCCCACAGCAGCTGCCAGTAACCGTCGGCGAAGAAGGCGACGAGCGACTCGCGCCGAGATTGCCGCTCGTAGACGAGCGCGCGCGACGACACGGCCAACTTCTCCAGCCGCCCGACCAGCGGGTCGCCAGGGAAATGGCGTCGGGCAATCGCAAGGTCGGCGGCGACGCCGCGATATCCGGAGGCGAGCGCTCGGATGTCGGCGAGAGCGAGCTTTTCGGGTCGTTTGCCGGCGGCGGAGATGAGTGACTGCAAACGGTCCCAACGAGCCTGGCGGTCTTCTACGAAACTATTTAGCTTCATCACGTGCAGCTTGACGACCAGCTCAAGATCAGGACTCCGGAAGGAGTTGAGCTGAGCCTCACGCTAGCCGGGCTCGGTTCGCGGATCGTTGCCACCATGCTCGACGCCGTCATCCAGTTCGTGGTGATTCTGATTTTCATCGTCGCGGCCGCGCTACTCCCGGGAGAGATGGGCGATCTGGGTTTCGGTTTGGTTGCTCTCTTCGTGTTTCTTCTCTTCTTCGGTTACCCGATCCTTTTCGAGGTTCTCGACGGCGGCCGGTCGATCGGCAAGAGGGCAGCAGGGCTCCGAGTCGTGAGACTCGATGGCGGCGCAGTCGGCTTCGCTGCAGCAGCGATACGCAATGTGTTGCGACTGGTCGACATCCTTCCCGGCGGCTACGCAGTGGGGGCGATTGCGATTGTTGCCAACTCGAGGAATCAGCGATTGGGCGACATGGCCGCGGGCACAGTGGTGATTCGCGAGAGGACCGCAACGACCCCGGTGACTGTTGCCCCCCTGCCGCCGGGAGCTGTTCGCTACGACGTCACGAGAATCTCTCAAGAGGACGTGGCGCTGATCAGACGCTACTTCGCGAGACGGGACACGCTGGCGTCAGATCGTCGACAGCAATTGGCCAGCACCATCGCTCAGCGTCTTGCCGTCAAGGTGGCGCTTGCCGAACCGGCGACCAACCCTGAGGAATTGCTGGCGACCATCCTCCATCAAAAAGCGGGCGGCTAGTTCCGAAGCGTTACCGTTCGGCTTCATGGAGTCCTTCACCCTGCGGCCACTTGGAATTCCCGAGATCATCGATGCTGCCATCCGCATCATCCGGCGGCGTACGCGCCCATTGGTCACGATCGCCGCTGTCGTCTTAGTTCCGATCGCCATCGTGCAGTATTTCATCAGCCGGTCGCTGCAGGCGGGCGTCGCCGGACTCCAAACCATTTCCCCCTCCGCCGACCCCAACGAGGTGTTCGAGCAGATGATGGAGAGCCTAGGGCCCCTGCTCGTCGTCAGCCTGACCACCGGCGCCATAGGTTGGTTGGCGCAACTGCTGGTGTTGTTGGCCCTGACCAAGGCCATCGTCGACATCTATCTGGACCGCCCTCCGGAGTGGAAAGAGTCGCTCAGGTACGGCCTCCGCCGGCTTCCCGCCGCGATCGGCGCCTCCGTCATCGCGTTCATTCCCTTATTGGTGGGCTTCCTGCTGTATGTCTTGCCTGGTGTCGCCCTGGCCACCCTTTGGTCATTGACCGGAGTGGCGATTGCGGCCGAAGGCAGGGGGCCCGGTGCGGGGCTTTCCCGTTCCTTCGATTTGGTCAAGAAGCGTTTTTGGCCGATGCTCGGCGTTCTCATCCTCTCGATCCTGATCACTGTCGTGATCGGGTTGGTCATCGGGTTGGTCATCGGCGCAGCGACCATCGCCACTCCCACAATCCAACTCGAGGTGCAAACACTGCTCAGCACCGCGATCAGCATCTTCACCACACCGTTTACGGCAGCGATCCTCACGGTGGCCTACTTCGATCTGCGGGTTCGACTCGAGGGTTTCGACCTCGAGCTCATGGCCCAAAGCACCACTGACAGCCCGGTGCCGCCTGCACCCGAAGCGCCCGTTTTCCCACCACCTCCGGACGACAATGACCCGTTTGGGCTCGGTCGTCCCGGCGGTCCATGACGATCGACCCCGAACGCGTCCGTCAGGAGATCGATCGCATCCTTTCGGCAGCCAAGTATCAGGGAGCGAGGCCGAATCCGATCGGCGACTGGTTGACGCGTTTCTGGTTTCGAGTTATCGATTGGCTCGACCGTCTCATCTCAGCGGTGCCCGGCGGGCCGCGAGTGTTCTTTGGCATTCTGGCGTTGTTGGTGATCGCGGCGGCGGTTTGGGCAACTCTGCGTCTCGGTGAGCGACGAAATCGGCAAATCGAAGCCTTCGACCTTGCCCGTATCTCAGCTGAGCGGGGGCTTGATCCCGAAGAGCTCGAGGCTTCAGCCGCGGCCGCCGCGGCCAGAGGGGACTTTCGCGAATCGGTCCGGCTCCGCTTCGTCGCCGGATTGCTGCGACTCGATGCCAAGCAAGTGATCGACTTCACGCCGGGCGTGACCAGCGCCGAAGTGGCGGCTACGCTCCGCCGCCCCCGGTACGACGAGCTCGCCCTGACCTTCGATGCCATCGTTTACGGGGATGAGCTCGCCGGTCCACCGGATGAAAGAGCCGCGGTTGAGGGTTGGCGAGAGCTCTTGGAATCCGTGTGAGAAGCACCACGCTCACCGCCGAGGGCCGCATGCTCCGCCGTTGGCTGGTCGGGGCCGCGATTGCGATCATCCTCTTCAATCTTGTGAACCTCGCCCTCCGCGCGCTTCGACCGACCGAGGAAGTCTTCGCTCCGCCAGGCTCGAGCTATGGGACGAATGCCGATGCGTCCCTTGCCTGGGATGAGCTCCTCGACGCGCTCGGATTTCGCACCACCCGCCTCGAGCAGCCGCTCTCTACCGTCCAGCTCGGGTCCGGCCGGCTCGGGACCGACGACACCTTGGTGATCATGGAGCCAGGGTTTTGGCAGCCGGAGCCCGCCGACATTGATCGGCTTCAGGAGTTTCTCGAAGGGGGAGGACGATTGGTGCTCGGTGGGCAGATGCCGGATGAGCTCATCGACGGTCTTTTTGAAGTACCACCAACCTACGACTTCGATGGCCCGACTACGTCGACAGTTCTGGTCGGAAGCGAGGTGACGGAGGAAGTTCGATCGATCACCGGCCCGGGGTTCGGGGTGTTCGACGATCCCGGAAGCGGGATTGGTCTCATAGGCAATGCATCTCAGGTTTTGCTTCTGGCGCAGAGCCTCGGACAGGGCAACATCTTCTATGTCGCCGATGCCGCAGTCTTTTCCAATCGGTTCATAGGCGAATCCGACAACGCATTGTTGGCAGTGAACCTCGCCGGAGGACGGAGAGTCGTGTTCGACGAGTACGTCCATGGCTTCGGAGGCGAGGGCTTTTGGCAGAACGTGCCGGGCAGGTGGCAGGTAATGATCTGGCTGCTGGGTCTGGCGCTGTTGGTTTGGATGGTTGCCGTCGGCCGCCGATTCGGTCCGCCCGAAAGGGTACGGCGCGACTTGCCGCCGGAACGGCGAACCTATGTCGATTCCCTGGGGGGGCTCATGGCCCGAGCGAAGCAGCCCGAGGCGGCACGAGCGATCGTGCAAAGGGCCACCTGGCGAGAGTTGATGGGTCGGTCGGTGGTGGACCCCTCGCGAGAGGCGCTCATCGAGGCGGCCGTTTCGAGAGGGCTCGAACCAAATGATGTCGATCTGATCATCGCTGAGGAACGACATGAGGCCAGGCGTCGGAGCGAGGAGGACCTCATCGCGACCGATCGCATCCTCGCCCGAATCTCAGGAGGGCAAAAGTGAGAGAGCTGCGAGATCGCTTTCACCAGGAGATTGCCAAAGTCGTCATTGGCCAGACCGCGGCGATCGACGCCCTCTTGGCCGCCGCGCTCGTCGGGGGCCACATCCTGCTCGAGGGAGTGCCGGGCACGGCCAAAACCCTCCTGGCCCGAGCGGCGGCCCGCGCTCTGGGGCTGTCGTTCTCCCGGGCTCAGTTCACTCCTGACATGCTGCCGTCCGACCTCACTGGAACGGTGACGTTGCGCGGTGGCGACCTCGTCTTCCGACCTGGCCCGGTGTTCGCCAACCTGTTGTTGGCCGATGAGATCAACCGCACTCCTCCCAAAACTCAGGCCGCGCTGTTGGAGTCGATGGCCGAGGGGCAGGTGACGGTTGACGGGGTCTCTCATCTGCTTCCTCAACCGTTCATCGTTGCCGCTACCCAGAATCCCATCGAGTACGAAGGCACCTACCCATTGCCGGAGGCGCAGCTCGACCGCTTTCTGATGAAGATCGAGATGGGCTATCCGAGCGCCGAGGACGAACTCGCTTTGCTCCGTCTCGATCGCGACGGCCTGATGCCGGCAACTTTGGGCGACGTAGGTGCGGTCGCCTCGGCCGAAGATCTTCTTGCCAATCGTCAAAGCGTGGCCGCTACGACGATTCATGAGGACGTTTTGAATTACCTCTCTTCTGTGATCAGGCGGACCCGTCAGCTTCCTTCGGTCGAGTTGGGAGCGAGCCCACGAGCCGGAGTCCACCTGCTGGCGGCGTCGCGATCGATCGCCTGGCTGGCCGGTCGCGAGTTCGTGACTCCTGACGACGTCAGCCGTATTGCGCCCGCTGTGCTTCGACACCGAATCCTGATCCGCCCGGAGGCAGAACTCGAGCGATACTCCGCCGAGGACGCGATCAAGGCGGCGATCGCTTCGGTTCCCGTGCCGCGGTGAGCCCGACCCCGCGGGCGGCTGGTCTGCTCGTCATCGCCGCACTTTCCGCGCTCGTCATCCCGCCTTGGTTAGCGGCCGGGTTGTGCCTAGCGATCGTGGCGGCAGTAGTCGCCGATGCCTGGCCTGCCCGCCACCTGCCCGATTTGGAAAGACGAGTGCCACGCAGCCTCGCGCGGGGCGTGCCGGCGGAGATGTCGGTGACAGCAGACGGCGGTGCGGCTAGTCGGCTGTCGGTGCGCCAGCCGGCCCCGCCCGACGTGCGGATCGAGCCGCAAGAGAATCCAAATCCGTTGCGGGCGACGATCACAGTTATGCGGCGCGGGCGCCACCGGCTCGAACCGGCCGCGACCAAAAACCAAGGCCCGCTCGGGCTTGGCGCCTGGTATCACCGGGCCGGGACCGGTGACGAGTTGATCGTCTATCCCGATCTCCCGGCGGCGCGCCGGTTGGCGGTGGCCGTGCGCCAGGGCCGTTTTGCCGAGGAAGGGCGGCGCAGCCGCGGTCCGTTGGGTCTCGGCACCGATCTCGAGCGAATTCGCGACTACCAACCGGACGACGACATCAGACAGGTGAACTGGCGCGCCACTGCCCGTCGAGGATCGCCGATGAGCAACCAATGGCGGGTCGAGCAGGATCGCGAGATCATCTGCCTCATCGATTCCGGTCGCTTGATGTCAGCTCCGATCGGCGACCGGACCAGGCTCGACGCCGCTGTCGATGCGGTCGCAGCAATCTCCGCGGTCGCCGACGAGATCGGCGACCGGGTCGGAGTCGTCGCCTTCGATCGCACCATTCGCCGGCAGCTTTCCCCCCGGCGGGCGGGCGGCGTTGCGGTGGTGGCCGCCATCTTCGACCTCGAACCCACTCTCGACGAATCCGACTACGCCCTCGCTTTCCAAACCGTTGCCTCGGCGAAGCGATCCTTGATCATCGTGCAGACCGATCTCTTGGATTCGGCCGCGGCTCGCCCGCTCCTCGAGGCGACCCGGATTCTCTCTCGGAGGCACGCCGTTGTCGTCGCCTCGATTCTTGACGACGACCTCCAACAGCAAGTCGAGACTCCGGCCGCCAATTTGGCCGAGGCCTATCGGACGGTGGCGGCACTGACCGTCCTCGAAGAGCGAGCGGAGGTGGCGCGCCAACTGCGCGGTACCGGAGTGGAAGTGGTCGAAGCCCCGCTCCGGCTGCTTTCCTCGGCCTGCGTCGGTGCCTACCTGCGCGCTCGCTCCCGGGCACGGCTGTAGATACCAGACACCAGATACCAGATCTGGCATCTGGCATCTGGCATCTGGCATCTGGTACGTGGGTCCGGAATACCATTCCGGCACGAATGGCTGTTGGAATTGGAATTCTTGGTGGTGGCATAGTCGGGGGGTCGCTCGCCCGGCGGCTGCTCGACGATCGATCGGCGATCGCCGCCCGAACCGGGCTCGACCTCGAGCTGATCCAAGTGGCTGTGCGCGATCAGAACCGAGCTCGCAGCTTCCCAACGTCCTATGCCTCGTCCAATCCCGAAGCAGTGATCGATCACCCCGACGTCTCGTTGGTAGTGGAGCTGATGGGTGGGTTGGAGCCGGCCGGTAGTCTCGTCAGACGCGCCCTCGAGCTCGGCAAGCCGGTGGTGACCGCCAACAAGGAGCTGCTCGCGGCACGCGGACCCGAGCTTTTCGATGTCGCCGCCGCCAAAGGAGTTTCGCTGCTCTTCGAAGCCGCCGTTGGTGGTGGCATTCCCTTGATTCGACCTCTCACCGAATCCCTGGCGGGGGAGAAGCTTTCACGGGTCCTCGGGATTGTCAACGGCACCACGAACTACATCCTCTCGGCGATGGAGAGCGAAGGCCAGTCGTTTGGGGAGGCGTTGGCGGCGGCCCAAAAACTCGGTTTCGCCGAGGCCGACCCCACCGCCGATGTCGGTGGGCACGACGCCGCAGCCAAGGCCGCCATCCTCGCGGGCCTGGCATTTGGCACCTGGGTGCAAGCCGAGTCCGTCTACCGCGAGGGCATTGACACTCTCGAATCGGCTGACCTCGAAGAGGCCCGCCAACTCGGCTATGTGGTCAAGCTGCTTGCTACCGCCGAACAACGAACAGGCGGAATCTCGGTGCGGGTCCATCCTTCGCTCGTGCCGGTTGCCCATCCTCTGGCCGCGATTCGGGGAGCAACCAACGCGGTCTTCATCGAAGGTCCCGCCGTCGGCCAGTTGCTGTTTTCTGGTCCCGGTGCCGGCGGCGAGCCCACCGCAACCGCAGTGTTGGGTGATGTCATCGACGCCGCCCGCGAGCTGCTCGCCGGGGTGGAAGTCACTCCCCGTCTGATCATCGGCTCCGGAGCCACCGTCGATCTTGCCGAGGTGGACACCTCTTATTACGTGCGCATGGTCGTCGCAGACAGCTACGGGGTGCTCGCGGCCATCGCTTCGGTCTTTGGCGACAACGGAGTCTCGATCGCCTCGGTGCGCCAGGATGGACGCGGCGAGGATGCCAGCCTGATAATCGTCACTCACTCCGCCGCGGAGCGTTCCCATCGCGCCGCCTTCGATCGTTTGCGCCAGCTGGAAGTTGTCAGGCAGGTAGCGGCCACGATTCGGGTGCTCAACTGATGCGTTACCTCTCTACCCGCGGCGATCCCGACCGCCCGCCTTTCGCCACCGTCCTGTTGGAAGGGCCGGCCCCCGACGGGGGGCTTTATGTTCCGGAAAGCTGGCCCCCCTTGACCGTGGCCGCCACCTATCCACTGACCGTTGCCGCCACTCTCACTCCTTTCGTTGCGCCCGATCCGTTGGCTAGGGACCTTGGTGGTTTGGCCGAGGCCGCTTTTGCGAAGTTCCGTGATCCCGAGGTGGCCCCTCTCCGGGACATGGGCGAGGGCCGCTTTCTCCTGGAGCTCCATTGGGGGCCCACTCTCGCTTTCAAGGACCACGCTCTCCAGATGTTGGGGCGGCTTTTCGACCAGGTGCTGGCGCGACAAGGACGCCAAGTCACTGTGTTGGGAGCGACTTCGGGGGACACGGGCTCGGCAGCGATCGCTGCCTGCTCAGGTCGAAGCAACATCAATGTCGTGATCCTCTTTCCTGAGGGCCGGGTCAGCGAGTTCCAGCGCCGCCAGATGACCACAGTGAAGGATCAGAACGTCAAGGCCGTGGCAGTGGCGGGGACGTTCGACGATTGTCAGGACTTGGTCAAGCAGGCGTTTGCTGACCCGTCCTTGGGCCAGGACCTGGTGGCGGTAAATTCGATCAACTTCGCCCGGATCGCCGCGCAAGCGGCCTATTACCTTTGGGGCTCATCCCAGGTGGCTGCGCCGGAGGTCGATTTCGCCGTGCCGACCGGCAACTTTGGCAATGTCTTCTCGGGTCTCGTGGCACGCAAGGGCGGGGCCCGCATTGGCCGGTTGATTGTCGCCAACAACTCGAACCACGGCCTGTTCGATCTGGCCGGGCGGGGCATCCTCCGCCTCGGTGAGGTGGATCAAACTCTCTCCCCGTCCATGGACGTGGGGATCCCATCCAACCTCGAGCGTTACCTGTTCTTGCTGGCCGGCGGCGACTCCCTTCGGGTCACGACGTGGCAGATGGAGTTGCGCACCAAGGGAGAAATCCGGCTCCCTCCCGAGTTGCTTTCGAAGTTCCAATCGGATTTCAACTCCGACTGGTCTGACGACTCCGAGACAACGGAGACCATCAAGCAGGTCTACGAGGAGTTCGGAGTTTTGGTCGATCCTCACACCGCCGTCGGCTGGCAAGCAGGTGTCCGGCAGAAACGCGACGGCATCCCGATGATCACCCTCGCCACGGCCGACCCGGTCAAATTCAGTCCTGCGGTGACGGCCGCCACCGGAGCGACTCCGCCATTGCCACCCGGGTTCGAAGGGGTGCTGACGGCGGCCGAACGCGATCAGCGAATCCCCAACGACTACGAGGCTCTGGCGTCCTTGTTGAGCAGGTGACTTGTAAAGCACCGCGGCCTGCTACTATTCAGTTCACCGCCCGCCTTTCAAGTGCGGGTTGCTATTGGTCCCGATTCCCTTGATCCCCGCTGGTCATCAACTGTGTAGTAAGGGAGTCCGGACTTTTCCCCTCGACACGAGCGAGAAATGAGCACACGAGCGCAACTGCAAAGCAAGTCGATCAACGAATTGCGCGAGATCGCCGAGGCAGTCGGCGTCGAAACCGACGGACTGCAGAAATCGAAGCTGATCAGCGCCCTGATGGCTGCCGGAGGCATCACCGACGACGAAGGTGATACTCCGTCTATCGAGCTACCTACGGCCCGCGTCCGCGTTGATCAACCATCGAATGGCAACGGTGATGTATCTCGTTCGGGCGACGACGAGTCCGACGACGTCGCCGATGCGGTGATCGAGGCCACCGGGATTGAGCTTGATAGTGATGGGGAATCGTCCGATCCGTTTGATCGGGACGATTTCCGCGGCAATCGACGTCGCCGCCGTCGCCGGGGCAGTCAGGGCGGCCAGCCGGGATCAGGGAGCCAGCGAGAGCCCCGCGAATACCAGTCCAATTATGAGCAGGTACCCGAAGGTGACCTCGAGGTGCGTGAGGGTTATCTCGACATCCTTCCTGAGGGCTACGGCTTTTTGCGGGTTAACGGCTACCTGCCGGGCGACAACGACGTTTATGTTTCGGCGGGTCAAGTCCGCAAGTTCGGGCTTCGAAAGGCCGACCTGGTGGCCGGTCCTATTCGTCCGGCACGTGCGCAGGAGAAATTCCCCGCCCTCATCCGCATCGACACGGTCAACGGTGGCTCGAGCGAGGAGGCCTCCCGCCGCCGCCGCTTCGAGCAGCTCACGCCCCTCTTTCCCGACGAGCGTCTCCGGCTCGAAGTCGAAGGGAAACCCAACGGTGTCCTGACCCGGATCATCGACCTCATCGCTCCAGTCGGCAAAGGCCAGCGCGGTCTCATCGTTTCCCCGCCGAAAGCCGGCAAGACGACGGTTCTCAAAGAGATCGCGCAATCGATCACCGTCAACAACCCCGAGTGCTACCTCATGGTGGTGCTGGTCGGGGAACGGCCGGAAGAGGTGACCGATATGCAGCGAACGGTCAAAGGCGAGGTCATCTACTCGACCTTCGACCAGCCGGCCGAGGAGCACACCCAGGTGTCAGAGCTGGCGATCGAACGTGCCAAGCGTCTCGTCGAGCAAGGCTCCGATGTGGTCATTCTCCTCGACTCGATCACCCGGCTCGCCCGGGCTCACAACCTGGCGGCCCCCGCTTCGGGAAGGATTCTTTCCGGCGGTGTCGACTCGACGGCCCTCTATCCGCCGAAGCGCTTCTTCGGGGCGGCCCGCAACATCGAGGAGGGCGGCTCGCTCACGATCCTTGGCACCGCTCTGGTCGAGACTGGTTCGAAGATGGACGAGGTGATCTTCGAAGAGTTCAAAGGCACCGGCAACATGGAACTGCGGCTCGATCGCAAGCTGGCCGACAAGCGGATCTACCCGGCGATCGACCTCGAACCGTCCGGCACCCGTAAAGAAGAGCTTCTTTTCGACCGTATTGAGCTCGCTCAGGTTTGGAAATTGCGCCGGGTTTTGCTCGCCCTGGAATCAGGAGCCGCCCTCGAGTTGTTGATTGATCGACTGAAGAGCTCGAAGTCGAACGAAGAGTTCTTGTCGGAAGTCGCCAAATCAAGCAGTTGAGTTTGTAAGAGGAGCCATGAGAGCCGAAATCCACCCCAAATACGACGAGACCACGGTGCTTTGCTCCTGCGGCAATCGCTTCACCACCCGCTCGACCAAGCCGGGCGAGCTCCACGTTGAGCTTTGCAACGACTGCCATCCGTTTTTCACCGGCAAGCAAAAACTGGTCGACTCCGGCGGCCGGGTCGAGAAATTCCAGAGGCGGTACGCGGCTTCGAGCTACGGCTCAAAGAAAAGGCAGAAGGGCGAAACAGCTCCCACCGAATAGAGGGGTCCGACCCCTCATCTGGCGGTCAGCCCCTTCATGAGCACCGAGCCCTCCCCGCCCGCGGCGATGACAGTCGGTGGGCAGGCCGTGATGGAGGGGGTAATGATGCGAGCCCCCAACGCCTGGGCGGTGGCAGTGCGGCGGCCCGACGGTGTCATCGAGGCGATTCGAAACGATCTTCCCCGTCTTTCGGCTCGATCGAAGTGGGCTCGCGTCCCGTTGGTCCGCGGGGTTCTCGTCCTGGGGGAGTCCCTGACGCTTGGATTCCGGGCCCTCTCGTGGTCGGCGCAGAAAGCTGCCGGCGACGCGGAAGAGGAGCTAAGCAAAGGTCAGATCGCCGTTTCGATGATCGTCGCCCTGCTGTTCTTCGCCGGGCTTTTCATCGTTGCCCCTGCCGCCGCCGCTCGCTTCCTCACAGATGACCGTTCGTTCTTGTACGCTGCGCTCGAAGGACTGGTCCAGTTGGGGATCTTCCTCGGCTACCTGTGGGCGCTGGGCCGCTCTTCGGAGCTGCGACGCATCTTTGCCTATCACGGGGCAGAGCACATGTCGATCCATGCCTACGAGGCCGGGGAGCAGCTGTCGATCGATCGCGTCAGCCGCTACCGCCCTGAGCACCCCCGCTGCGGCACCTCGTTCCTGCTCCTCGTCATGCTGATCGCCATCATCCTCTTCGGACTGTTAGGGCGCCTCCCTTGGCCGCTCCTTATCCTCAGCCGTCTTGTGGGCATCCCAGTGATCGCCGGCATCTCCTACGAGCTGCTCAAGGTTTCGGGCGGGCATCAGAACACTTGGTGGGGCAGATTTCTAGCGGCGCCGGGGCTTTGGCTGCAGAAGCTCACCACCCGGGTGCCCGAGGAAGACCAGATCGAAGTGGCGGTGGCCAGCCTGCTCTCCTCCCTCGAACCGCCGCAGGTCGACGAGGTCCTTTCCCGGGGCCCGGTCCCCGAAGCCGCCCTCGCCGCCCGCGCCCTTTAACACCGTGACCGATTTCCTCGACCAGGCACTTATCGCGCGTCTCGAAATGATGGTGGCGGCGTTGGCCCAGGTGGAGGAAGAGATGGCCGCGGGGGGAGACGATCCGTCCCGATACGCCGAACTCGGCAAACGCCACTCCGATCTGGCACCGGTGGTCGATCTCTACCGGCGGCTGCAAGCGGCCGCAACCGATCGGGCCGACGCGGCGTCTTTGGCAGACACTGAACCGGACTTCGCCGATCTGGCTCGGGAGAAGGCCGAGGAGGTGGCCGAGCTCACCAGCGCCCTGCGGACCGAACTCAACCCGGCCGACCCCAACGATCAAAAAGATGTGATCCTGGAAGTGCGGGCGGCGGCGGGGGGAGACGAGGCGGCGATCTGGGCCGGCGACCTGCTCCGCATGTACGAACGGTACGCCGAACGACACGGCTTCAAGTTGGAGTCGATGGACAGCTCGGAATCAGAGGCGGGAGGCTTCTCGAAGGTGACAGTCGCGGTTAAAGGCAGGGGAGCCTTCTCGCGGTTCAAGTATGAAGGTGGCGTTCACCGGGTGCAGCGAGTCCCGCGGACCGAGGCTCAGGGACGCGTTCACACCTCAACCGCCACTGTGGCCGTGCTGCCCGAGGTCGACGCAGTCGATGTCGAGCTCGACCTCAACGACGTGCGGGTGGACGTCTACCGATCGCAGGGCCCCGGCGGCCAATCAGTCAACACCACCGATTCCGCGGTGAGGCTCACCCACGTCCCGACCGGTCTCGTGGTGACCTGCCAGGACGAGAAGAGCCAGCTCCAGAACAAAGAGAAGGCATTTCGAATCTTGCGCGCCCGTCTTTACCAAGCTCAAGCCGAGGCGCGTGACGCCGAGCTGTCGGGGGCCCGCCGGGCCCAAGTAGGCACCGGCGAGCGCTCAGAGAAGATCCGCACGTACAACTACAAGGAATCGCGGGTCACCGACCACCGGCTCTCGCTCACGATCCGGCGGCTCGACCAAGTGCTCGAGGGCGATCTCGACGAGCTGGTTTCGGCCATGGCGACCAAAGACGAAGCCGATCGGCTAGCCGGCGCCTGAGTCGCGTCAGTTCAGACTGGCGGCGCCGTTCTCCCACCACAACCGCAGGTCCGCCGTGGTTCCCTCGGAGAGCAGGATGGCGTCGACCGTGATCAGGTCTTCGTCGTAGCTCCAGAAGAACCAGGCGTCTTCGCCGTCGGCATAATCAACGGTACGGCCGATGATGACGTCGTCGGCGGCGGTAAAGCTCCAGGTGTCGGATACGCCTTGGTAATCCAGGACAAGGCCGTCGTGGTAGCTGTTGAGCTCGGTTAGCGAAGGCCAGAGATCGACATAGGCGGTGATCTCGAGACCATCTACCAGCAGGTCGCAGCTGAGCTCGGCCAAAGATCCGACGCTGGCTGATGCGCGGCGAACTCGACAGTCCGTCGTATTGGCAAACTGCAAATAGGTTAGAAGCCGATCTTCTTCGGGCGTCCGGGTCAGGCTTGTCGACACTTGGGAACCCTCGTTTGCCCACCAATCATTGAGCGCATCGAGATCGCCGTCGGTGCGAAGAGCCTCGCCCGAAACCGGGAACGACGGGTTGTCGTCATAGGTCCAATATTTGACGGCCCGTCCGTCATCGAGGATGTACTCGGATGCCAAACCGCGCTGAATCCCTTCAAAGGTGAACCAAGGAAATGAGGGGTCGGACTCGGCGCGGAACTCGGTTCTGCCATCGAGCGATTTGACCGAATTCCAAACGGTGTAGTAGACGGTGACCCCCTCGGAGTCGCAAACGATCTCATGCTCGATGCCGTCGCCGACGAACTCAGCCGGGGCGACGGCCTCGCATATCGAGGGATTTGCCCAGTCGAAGAAAGCGAGCAGTTCGGGGTCGAGCTCCGCGGTCGTTCCCGATGTGGTCGAGGACGACTGCGAGGTTGTCGACGGCGCGGGTTGAGTGGTGCCGGCCGTCGTCGTGTCAGGCATCGACACGAGTCGCGCCGCCGTCCTCGTTGAGTGAGCGCCGGCCTGATTGAACGCATCGAGCTGGTACTCATAAGTGATACCCGCTTCGAGCGAACCGTCGATGTATTCGGTCACTCCTGGGGAGACCGTGGTCAGCTCGGCGCCATCTCGGAAGATCGTGTAGCCGTCGAGGTCGTCGGCGCCCTCTGAGGGAGCGCGCCATTCCAGCCGGGCTTGGGTTGCCGTGAGCGCTTCGATTTGGAAAGCCGTCGGCTGGCCGGGGGTGGCCCCAGCCTCCGTACGGGGCCACAACAGAAAAGCGACCAGGGCAACCAGACCCAAAGCCCCCGCCGCCACCGGCCACAGCCAGCGGGGACCGTTCTTCTCTTTCGTTTGCACAACCAGAGGTGAGGGCGGCAGAACCGGTTCAGGGGGCGGAGGTGGGGCGGTCGTCGTCGCGGAGGCGTCGATGTCGGAAAGCAGGTCCTTGATTCGGTCCACGAGGAGCTGTTGATGGTGCGCCAGCGGCGGCGGGAAAACGTCTACCCATTGCACCAACGCCAGCAGGTAGGCCAAAGTCCCCGACACCTTGACGTCGGCAACTCTCACCGGAAGCAATGGCTTGCCCTGCTCGATCGCCAGGTTCACCTCGCGACCGACATGGCGCGAGGCCAGGGCATCCGATGAGACGAGCACCACCATCATCGACGACTTGTTGATGGCGTTGAGGACCTGATCCGGCCACGACTCGGGACCGCGAATGTCGTCTGGAGCCATCCATACCCGGTAGCCAGACTCGGAGAGGATCCGACGGAGCTCGCGCGCTTCGACCGCGTTGGGGGTGCCCTAGGAGAGGAAAAGCATCGGCTGGGGCTGGTCGCCGTTGCCCTTGACCAGCGGTTCGCTCGCCGGCGGAATCTTTGTGTCCTCGGTTGAGCTCGTCATTTCGCTTTCGATGCTCGCCACAGCGTGTGCTCTCTAGAGATCGCGGCTTCTGAGGACCCAACGAATCGTTCCCACTCTTCGTCGGTCGCTTGATGTTCGATCAGGGCGGCCACCGAAGCGAGTTCCTGGGCAGCCACCGAGTAGGACGTGGCCAGGGTGCCGTACTGCTTGGTCTGGATCCAGGCGGTAGCTGCAGCCACCATCGTGGCAAAGATCCCGAGCAGGTCGCCTTGGGTTTCAAATAGACGAACCGCTTTGAGGAGGCCGGTTCCTACCCCGGCCACCTCCAAAGCCAGTGTGACGGTGAGCCAAATCCGCAGACGCCTCGTGTTGTGGGCCGCTTTGGCGGCATACCAACGGCGTTGATCCTCTATGCGTTGGCTCGCGTAGGCGTGCTTTCTCGCCTCGAGCCCCAGTTCGCGCATCGTTCGCATCTCGGCGGTGATTTGGGCACTGCCAGAGCCCTTGACCATCGTCAGCATCACGTCGCCGAGATCGCCGAGGATGTCCGAGAGCCGGGCGATGAACAGCCGGTCGACCTCCGACTTCGAGAGGACGAGCCCAAATGGATCCCCACCGACGGCATATCGCCAGGCCAGGGTCTTGACGGACTCAGCCGCCGCCCGTCCTTGATACCAACGAGCTTCCGGCCGCTGGGTCGAGGCAACGTGACGCATCGTCAAGGCGGCGAGGAAGAAAAGGCCCGCTAGCAGACCTGCCAGGTCGACTGCCCCTACGGTGCCCAAGGAGACGGCGCCCGCGATCGCCCCAGCGATGAGAAAGATCAACTCCATCCGGATGTTTCGCAGATGGGCCCGCTGACCCCAAAGCGAAGTGGCATCCGCTTCGTGGTGCAGCACCGGATAGGTCATTAAGGGAACGGCGGTAGTTTCAGCCGGACTCACCATTTGATACCGTCGCTCCAGCCAGCCATGCCCGCGGCGATGCTAGGACGCGTTCACCTCAGCGGCCCTTTGCAGCCAGGGGTTTTTCGACCCCTTACTTGGTCTTTACGACCTGAGTTCCCCCGGCGAACTTGTCATGCCAGCCCTGTCGTGTTGGCGAGTTGTTGATCGTCACCGCGATGTAGATCACAATCGCCAGTTGGAGGAGCCAACCGATGATCGGGATAATGGTGAGGGCATAAAACGCGTTGCGTTTGAGGGCTTGCTCCATGGTGGGTTTGCCACCGCCGGGTCCCTCGGTCCGCAGACTCATCACCATCTTGCCGACGGTCTGACCCATGTTGGATTCCATGAACGCGAAATACGCAACCGTGATCGCAGCGGCGATGACGAAATACAGGAGAATACGCCCGCCTGAGAATCCAAATCCAAACCCCATCGGGCTAATGAATCCGCGGAACAGGATCGCCGACACAATTCCATTCACAATCGCGAGAACGATCCCGTCAATCACGCGGGCGATGAATCGGGTCATCAGATCTCCCGGGGCCCCGGCGCCGCTCGCTGGCGCCGGCAGCGGCGGAGGCGGAGGCGTCATCGGCTGCGGTGGCATCGCGACATCGGGCGGCGGCATCATCGGCTCCGGCCCGGGCATCGCGGGATCTCGTGGAGGCGGGGATCCAGGGTCAGTCACAGTTCTCTCCTCGTGCAGATAGCGTCGCGACGTTAACGAGTCCGACACCGCGACCACGGGCAATGTGCTATGAATTCTCAACAGCTCCCAGACCACGAGATGCGAAGGCTCCGGGCAATCGCTTCGAATGAAGGTGTGCTTCTCGCGCTTGTCGAGGCGCGGCTCGCGGGTGAACCACTCCAATATTTGGAGGGAAACGTCCAATTCGGCCCGGTGGAGGTGCTGGTCGATTGTCGAGTCCTGATCCCTCGACCGGAGACGGAGAATCTTTTCGATCTGGTCTCGAAGGCGGCCGTCGCCCCGGAGGTCATCGTCGACCTCTGCACCGGGTCGGGCGCCCTGGCTCTGGCATTCAAAACGGTCTTTCCGACTGCTCGCGTTATCGGCGCTGACATCTCGCCCGACGCGCTTGCGGTGGCGCGGTCGAACGGTTCCGAAGTTGAGTGGCTGGAGGGAGATCTGTTTTTCGCTCTGGGGCCCGACTTGCGGGGCGAAATCGACCTTCTCGTCGCCAATCCGCCCTATGTCTCCGAGGCCGAGTGGGACACATTGCCGGCGGACGTTAAGCGCGAACCGAGGAGTGCTCTCGTCGCCGGCCCGGCAGGCACCGAGATGGTTGAGCGGATTCTCGGTGAGCTCGATTCTTGGCTGGCGCCCGGTGGCGAAGCGTGGATCGAGATCGGTGAAAAGCAGGGATGGTTAGCTGGCGAGTATCCGGTCGAGGTGGTCGAAGATCAATATGGAGTCGATCGGTATCTGCGATGGACCTAGAACGGATCGTCCCATTGCTGACCGCCGGGGAAGTGGTGGGCCTTCCGACCGACACCGTTTACGGCATTGCCGCCGACCCCGCCTCGAAGGCGGCCGTCGACAAGCTCTTTGCGATCAAAGGTCGCGGGCTTGGCAAGCCGATCGGTCTCCTTTTGGCGAGCCTTGCTGAAACGATCGAAGTCGTGCACCTGCCCCCTTATGCGTTGGAGTGGGCCGAGCGCTACTGGCCCGGACCGCTCAATCTGGTAGCGGCGCCCTTGGTTGAGCTGGCAATCGGCACTCACGATTCATTAGCTGTGCGAGTGCCAGCCCACAAGACGACGCTTGCCATCCTGTCGGCCTTTGGTCCGCTGGCGGTCACCAGCGCCAACCTCGCCGACGGACCTGAATCAAGATCGGACACCGACGCCAGAGCCCTGCTCGGCGACAGCGTCGCGTTCTATATACCCGGCACGAGTCCTGGGGGCCGGGCCTCAACCACAGTCGATGTCCGCGGCCCTGAGCCGGTTCTCTTGCGTCCGGGACCGATCGCCCTCTAGCGCGAAATTCGGCACGTGGCGAACGCCTAGAACGCAATTCGGCACTAGCGAAACGGAAGCCGTTTCTGTGGTGCCGACTTCGGATTTTGCCGTTCGTCACGTGCCAAATTACGGGGGTAAGGTCGAGGCGAGATGATTGACATGCGGCCGCTCGAGCAGGTCGACCCCGAGATTGCCGACCTGATCCGGCGCGATGTCGAGCGGCAGAACACTCACATCCATCTGATTGCCTCGGAGAATTTTGCCTCGCCGGCGGTGATGGCTGCATCGGGCTCGGTCTTCACCAACAAGTACGCCGAGGGGTATCCGGGGCGGCGTTACTACGAGGGCTGCGAGGTCGTCGACGAGATGGAGTCGTTGGCAATCGACCGCGCCAAGGCGCTGTTCGGCGCCGACCATGCCAATGTGCAGGCGCACTCCGGGGCCCAGGCGAACATGGGGGTCTACTTCTCCTTGATCAAGCCGGGCGACACCGTGCTCGGCATGCGGCTCGATCAAGGTGGCCATCTCACCCACGGGTCGCCGGTCAACTTCTCCGGCCTCTATTACAACTTCGTCGCTTACGGGGTGGACCCCGACACGGAGCGAATCGACATGGACGAGGTCGAGCGTCTCGCCAAGGAGCACCGACCGAGGATCCTCCTGGCCGGCTACTCCGCCTACTCGCGCACGCTTGATTACGAGCGGTTCCGCCAGATCGCCGACGATGTCGAGGCGATTTTCATGGTCGACGCAGCTCATTTCATCGGTCTCGTCGCCGGCAAGGCCTACCCCAACCCGGTCCCGCATGCCGACGTCGTTACCGCCACCACTCACAAAGCATTACGCGGCCCCCGCGGCGGCCTCATCCTCGCCCGCGCCGACTACGGCTCCCAGGTCGACAAGGCGGTCTTCCCCAATGCGCAGGGAGGGCCGATTATGAGCCAGATCGCAGCCAAAGCGGTTTGCTTCAAAGAAGCCTCAACGAAGGACTTCGAAAGCTACGCCCATCAGATCGTCGCCAACGCCGCGGCGATGTCGGCGCGGATGCAGGAAGAAGGAGTCCGGATAGTTTCCGGTGGCACCGACAACCATCTGTTCCTCATCGATCTGCGCTCGGTCGATCCCGATCTCACCGGCAAGGACGCCGCCAAAAAGCTCGACCAGGTCGGGATCACTCTCAATTTCAACACCATCCCCAATGACCCGCGCCCGCCATCGAAGGCGAGTGGTTTGCGAATCGGAACCCCGGCGATGACGACGATGGGGATGACCGAGACAGAAGCAGACGAGGTCGGCAGCCTGATCGCGCAAGCCCTGCTCTCCGAAAGCGGCGAGCTCGAGAAGGTCGAAGCAAGAATTCGCGAACTGGCAGCTTCCTTCCCTCCTTACCCCGCCGATTTCTCCGGTCACGTCTGATCCACTAGACTTTGTGAAAAGATTCACAAGATGAGCGACCCCAACCGCCGCCCATACGCCGAGGACTCCGCCCGATCCCAGATCGCCGAGTCCGCCGGGGGTTGGTCGGCCTCGGGCTCGTTCTTGGGATCGATCCTTGCCGGCACCCTCCTCGGCTACCTCGCCGACCTGTGGCTCGACACTCGGCCCTGGTTCATCGTGGTCGGGATCATCGCCGGGTCCTATGCCGGGTTCATGACCATGTGGAGACTCGCCAAGGGCATGGACGACGTCGATCGGAAGCGGCCATGAGCGAGCCGTTGCCGATCGCGGTCGAGACCCCAGTCGAAGCGCGCCTGGCCCGCAACATGGTGGCGCGCTCGATCTATCTGGTCCCGTTGGCCTTTGCCCTTGGCGGGCTGCTGCGAGGACTTGACGGTGCCTGGGCCGCCCTGATTGGGCTCGCCGTGGTCGCTGGCAACCTCTATCTCTCCGGAAAGCTGTTGAGCCTGGCGATCCGGGTATCGCTCACTATGTATCATGCCGCCGCCCTGATCGGCTTTGTCCTTCGCATGGCCCTCATCGCGGGGACGATGTTCATGGTGGTGCGCTTTGTCGAGATAGACAGAGTTGCATTCGGAGTCTCGGCAGTCGTCTGCTACATGGTGCTGGTCACGCTCGAAGCGATCTCGGTGATGCGGGATCGGGAAAGGAACCTGGATTGGGCGGGTTGATTGCGTTAGTCGCAGCCGTGCATCACGAGTGCGACGTCGTCAACGAAGTGGTCTGCGTGCCCGCGGATGTCAAGACCCTCTTCGAGTTCAAAGAACCTTGGTTCACGATCGGCCCGGTCAACTTCACTAGAACCTCGTTCCTGTTTCTCCTGGCCGCGCTAATCGTCGTTGCTCTGCTCTTTTTTGGGCTTCGGCGCAATCGGATGGTGCCGAGCAAATTCGAGGCAGCGATCCAGAGCCTCGTCGAGTTCGTCCGCGATGGAATTGCTCGCGACATCATCGGCCCCGAAGGCGTCAAGTACACGCCCTATTTGCTTTCGATTTTCATGCTGATCCTGGTCGGCAACTTCTTCGAGCTCACCCCGTTCATCAACTTCCCGATCATGTCCCGGATGGCAATCCCGTTCTTCCTCTCGCTCGTCACCTACTTCATCTTTGTGATCGTCGGATTTGCGAAGAACGGGCTCTCCTACGTCACCGCCATCGTCTGGCCGAAATCGGTCCCCGTTGCCCTGCGTCCGCTCGTAGGTCTGATCGAGTTTGTTTCAACGTTTGCGCTTCGGCCTTTGACCCTGGCGGTGCGGTTGTTCGCCAACATGGTCGCCGGGCACCTGATGCTCTCGCTGCTCCTGGGTTCAGGCGTGGCCTTTATTTTGGCCGTGGGCGAAATCGGACCCAAGGCGGGGATCGGGATCTTCTGGTTCGCCTTCGGCCTTTTCATCTTCTTGTTTGAGATCGTCGTCGCCAGCTTGCAGGCCTACGTGTTCACCCTGCTGTCGGCGGTCTATATCCAGTCTTCCCTACACCCAGAGCACTAAGGAGGCACAGATGGAAGGCAATATCGAGGAACTGAAAGGAGCAATCGCTCTGATCGGCTACGGCCTCGGCGCAATTGGCGGTGGTGTCGGCGTCGGCTTGGTGGTGGGTCAGGCCATCACGGCTATGGCCCGTCAGCCTGAGATGGCAGGAACGGTCCGGACGACCATGTTCTTGGGTATCGCTTTCACCGAAGCGCTGGCCCTGCTCGGCTTCGTCCTCTTCTTCATCGCCTAGGGAGCTATTCGTGCGCACCAATTTGCAATTGGCGATCCTGGCTCAGGAAGAAAGCGGATCCAACATTTCCTTAGTGCTGCCGGAAACCAATGAGCTGATCGCGGGCATCGTCTCTTTCCTCATCGTCTTCTTCTTCGTCTGGAAGTGGGCTCTACCCGCGATCAACCGCATCTTGGAGGCTCGGCAGAAGGCGATCACCGGCAAGCTGGAAGACGCCGAAAGGGCGAAGAACGAGGCGGAAAGCCTTCGCAAAGACTATGAGAAACAGCTCGCCGATAGTCGAACTCAACGAAATGAGATCCTCGACGAGGCCCGGAAGAACGCCGAGCAGATCAAGGCTGATCTCTTGGCCAAGGCCCAAACGGAGGCCGACGGGATTGTCGCGAAAGCCAGAGAAGAAGCCGATAACGAGAAGTCGCGTGCATTGAGCGAGGCGCGCCAGGAGGTCGCCAACCTGACCATCGACCTTGCCGAAAAAGTCGTTGGCCAGAGCCTCGATCGCGAAACTCAACTGGGATTGGTGGAGCGCTACATCGCGGAGCTGGAGGAGAAGTAGTGGCAGCAACCGACCGGATCGGCGGCTACGCCTCAGCGCTTTTCGATCTGGCCACGGCTGAGGGCGACAATGAACGGACCGAACGCGAGCTCCACACGATCGCCCAGGCCTTGTCGAATTCCGACGAGTTGCGCGAAGCACTCAACAACCCGGGGCTCCCTTTCGATCGGAAGCAGGCGATCATCGGCGATCTCTTGGGTGGCAAGGCTTCAGATCTTGTCCGCGGGCTGGTTTCTTTCATCATCGGCCAAGGCCGGGGAGCGGACCTGGGGGCGATCGTCGAGAACTTCATTGCCCAGTCGGCTGCTTCGCGGTCGAAAGCGGTGGCCGAGATCCGCTCGGCGATTCCGCTCGACCAGGCAACCGTCGACCGTCTCGCGCGTGCTCTTTCCTCAGCCACTGGCAAGGATCTCGAGGTGACTGTGGTGGTCGATCCGGACGTGATCGGTGGGATCATTGCGAAAGTCGGGGACGTGGTGTTCGACGGTTCAGTTGCCCGCCGCCTGTCCTCGGTTCGCCAGGCCCTAAAGAAAACAGGTTGAGGAGTAAGAACGAATGGCCGAGTTGACGATTTCGCCAGATGACATCACCGCCAGCCTGCGCGAACGCCTCGCCGATTGGCAACCCAGTCTCGAAGAAGAAACAGTTGGCTATGTCACGGCAATCGCCGACGGCGTGGCCCGGGTCAAGGGTTTGCCTAACGTGATGGCCTCCGAGCTGCTCGAGTTCCCCGGCGGGCTCATCGGGGTTGCTCTTAACATCGACGAAGCCGACCTGGGGGTCGTCCTCATGGGCGAGGCTTCCCACATCGAAGAAGGCGCGACTGTCAAGCAGACCGGCAACGTGCTCTCGGTTCCGGTCGGAGATGCCCTTCTCGGCCGGGTCATCGATCCTCTCGGTAACCCCATCGACGGCAAGGGGCCGATCAACTCGGACGAGCGTCGCCTCCTCGAAACTCAGGCGCCAACGGTGGTCCAACGCCAGCCGGTTGGCGAACCTTTGCAAACCGGCATCAAGGCGGTCGACTCGATGACTCCGATCGGGCGGGGACAACGGCAGTTGATCATCGGCGATCGTCAGACCGGGAAGACCGCGATTCTGATCGACACGATCATCAATCAGAAGCAGTATTGGGGCACTGACCGCGCCGTCAAATGCATCTACGTCGCCATCGGACAGAAATCGTCGACGGTCGCCGAGGTCGTCGATGTCCTCACTCGCGAGGGCGCCATGGAATACACAGTTGTGGTCAACTCCCCTGCGTCCGATCCCGCCGCGTTGCAGATGTACGCCCCCTACTCCGGATCGGCCATTGGCCAGCATTGGATGTATAAGGGCGAACATTCCTTGATCATGTTCGATGACCTCTCCAAGCAGGCCGTCGCCTATCGGGAGATCTCGCTTCTGCTGCGTCGCCCGCCTGGGCGCGAGGCGTACCCCGGCGATGTGTTCTACCTCCACAGCCGGTTGCTCGAACGATGCGCCAAGTTGTCCAATGAGATGGGAAGCGGCTCGCTCACCGGCCTCCCGGTGATCGAAACCAAAGCCAATGACGTTTCCGCCTACATCCCCACCAATGTCATCTCGATCACCGACGGCCAATGCTTCCTCGAGTCTGATCTCTTTTACCAGGGCATCCGGCCGGCGATCAACGCCGGCATCTCGGTGTCGCGGGTCGGGGGCAACGCCCAAGTGAAGGCGATGAAGAAGATTGCCGGTCCGCTTCGTCTCAATCTTGCTCAGTTCCGCGAGCTCGCAGCTTTCGCCGAATTCGGTTCCGAGCTCGACGCCACGTCGTTGGCGCAGCTCGATCGAGGCCGGCGCGTGGTGGAGGTGCTGAAGCAGGGCCAGTTCGACCCGGTGCCGGTGTCCGAGCAGATCGTCGTCATCTACGCGGTCACCAACGGGCATATGGACAAAGTGGCCGTCGACGACGTCCGCCGCTTCGAAAAAGGCCTCCGCGAACATGTGGCCAATCGCTACGGCGACATTCTCGATCATCTCGAGGAGACCGGGGAGATTTCGGACGAGGAACGTCTCAAGGAAGCGATTGCCTCGTTTGCTGAGACCTTCGAGGCCAAGAGCGAGTAACGGCTGAGCATTGGCAAGCGCTGAACTTCGTGACACCAGGCGGCGGATCCGCAGCGTGCTGGCGACGCAGAAGATCACCCGCGCCATGGAGCTGATCGCTGCGTCCCGGATCCCCAAAGCCAACGCCCGCGTGACCGCCTCCAAGCCCTACACCGCCAAGCTGATCGAGGTCATCCAGAACCTGGGAGCGGGCGGGGCGGGGTCGTCCCATATCCTGCTTGAACGGCGCGACCCCCAGACAGTGGGGGTAGTGGTTGTATCCTCGGATCGAGGCTTGGCTGGGGCATATGCCTCGACGATCATCCGCATGGCCGAGCAGCGCATTATCGACCTGCGCCGGGAGGGAAAGCAGATCCGAATATTCGCAGTGGGCAAGAAGGCGCAGGCCTATTTCCGCTATCGGGGCTATCGAATCGAGCGGGTCTTTCTCGGGGTAACGGACACCCCCGGCTATGGCGATGCCCGCGCTCTCGGTGACGCGGTGATGGGAACTTTTGCGTCAGGTCAAATCGATGCGGTGGAAACCTTTTTCACTCGGTTTCAATCGGCCGCGAGCCAGAAGGCGATCAGTTTCGAGCTTCTGCCGATCGAACAGCCTGCCGCTGGGGAAGGCACATCGGCGGTGTCTTACGCATACGAACCGGCGCCAGACGAGATCCTCGATCGACTCCTGCCCCGGTACGTTGAGGCGATCCTCTTCAACATGCTGCTCGAAGCGTCGGCTTCCGAGCACGCCGCCCGGCGTCGGGCGATGAAGGCCGCTACCGACAACGCCGACGACCTGATCAGAACGCTGACCGTCTCGGCCAACCGCGCCCGGCAGGCTGAGATCACCACCGAGATTTCCGAGATCGTGGGCGGGGCCGAGGCCTTGGCGTCCGCACGCTAAAGAACGCTAGAAGGAGCAGCGATGGCTGAAACCAAATCGGTGGGACGCATTGTGAAAGTGGCGGGACCGGTGATCGACGTCGAGTTTCCTCCCGGTGAGCTCCCCGAGCTGCTCTTTGCCCTCGAAGTCGACATCTCCATCGGCGGCGACACGAAAACCCTGAAAGCAGAAACCGCTCAGCACTTGGGCCAAAACAAGATCCGCGCGATTGCCCTTGCTCCCACGGACGGTCTCGTACGCGGAGCCGAGGTTCGCAATCTCGGCGAGCAGATCTCGGTCCCAGTCGGCGACCAGACGCTGGGCCACCTTTTCAACGTCTGGGGCGATGCTTTGGACGCGCCCGATCAGGTTTTCGGCGAACCGCGCTGGCCGATCCACCGTCAGCCGCCGCATTTCGAAGACGTCGAACCGCAGAAGGAAATTTTCGAAACCGGGATCAAGGTCTTGGACCTAATTTGCCCTTATCTCCAGGGGGGCAAGATCGGACTGTTCGGGGGCGCCGGAGTCGGCAAGACGGTCTTAATCCAAGAGATGATCCGGCGGGTTGCTCAACAACACGGTGGGGTTTCGGTCTTCGCCGGTGTCGGCGAGCGGACCCGGGAAGGTAACGACCTCTTCCTCGAGATGACCGAATCCGGGGTCATCGAGAAAGCTGCGCTCGTCTTTGGTCAGATGGACGAGCCGCCAGGGGTGCGGCTGCGGGTGGCGCTTTCGGCGCTGACCATGGCTGAGTATTTCCGCGATGTCCAGCGCCAGGACGTGCTGCTCTTCATCGACAACATCTTCCGTTTCACCCAGGCGGGTTCGGAGGTTTCGACGCTGCTCGGCCGGATGCCGTCGGCAGTGGGTTACCAGCCGACTCTGGCGGGAGAGATGGGACAGCTCCAGGAGCGGATCACGTCGCTCAAAGGCCGTTCGATCACCTCGCTACAGGCGATCTACGTGCCCGCCGACGACATCACCGACCCGGCCCCGCACACCGCTTTCGCTCACCTCGACGCCACCACGGTCCTCTCGCGGCCACTGACTGCGCTCGGGATCTACCCGGCGGTGGACCCGCTCGACTCCACGAGCCGCGTGCTCGATCCGCAGGTGGTCGGCGACGAGCACTACGACACCGCCGTCGAAGTGCAGCGGGTTCTGCAGCGTTACAAGGACCTCACCGACATCATCGCCATCCTCGGTATGGATGAGCTTTCCGAGGAGGACAAGCTCACGGTCAACCGCGCTCGACGGATCCAGCGCTTCTTCGCCCAACCACTGTTCGTCGCCGAGCAGTTCACCGGCCAGGCCGGCATCTATACCCCCCTCGAGCAAAACATCGCTTCCTTCAAGTCGATCCTCGCCGGTGAGCTCGACCAGCATCCCGAGCAGGCTTTCTACATGGTTGGCGACGCCGACGATGTGGCCGCCAAAGCCCGAGAGCTCGAGAAAGCGAGCTGATGGCCAAACCCTTCCAGGTCGACGTCGTCTCGCCCGAAGCCACGATCTGGTCGGGTGAGGCGACTTTCGTTGTTGCCCGGACGCCCGACGGCGAGATTGGCATCCTCGCCGACCACGAGCCGCTTCTTGCTGCGCTGGTGACTTCGGCCGTGGAGGTCGAAGGCACCGATGGCTCGCGGACCATCATCGGGGTCCACGGTGGGTTTCTCCAAGTCCTCAAGAATCAGGTGACCCTCCTCACCGATCGCGCCCAGATCACGCGCGGGACCAAGGAACAGGCCGCCGAGCTGGCAGCAACCCTCGCGGCCGAAGATTCCTAAACGCACTCCTGCGTAACCTGGCGCCCCCAAATTGATCAAATTGGCCCGGGGTTTTTACGATTCGGTGAGGTCGTTGGCCGGGATGCTGAGGAACGCATCCGCCACGGTCGGATCGAACTGGGTTCCCGACTTGTCGACGATCTCGGCGCGGGCCGATGCGACGCTGATCTTTTGTTGATACACCCGCCCGGTGGTCATCACTTCGTAGGCGTCGACGACGGCGATGACCCGAGCCGCCAGCGAGATCTCCTCGCCGGCGAGACCATTGGGGTATCCGGTTCCGTCCCAGCGCTCATGATGCTGGCCGACCCCGTCGGCGTAAACCGAGAGCCAGCTCCGGACCGGTTCGATCAACGCCATACCGTCGTTGGGATGGCGCTTGATGACCTCAAACTCGGATGCAGTCAGTGGGCCCGGTTTCTGAAGGATCCCAGTTGAGATCGTCAACTTGCCGACATCGTGCATCAGTGCGGCCCAACGCAACTTTTCGTGGTCTTCGATCGGGAGCCCGATGACCCGAGCCATGTGGAGGGCGTACGCGGCGGTCCGCTCGGAATGACCTCTGGTGCCGGGATCGTGGGAGGCGAGCGCTTCGGCCCGTGAATGCATCAACTCCGTCGCTTGGGAGAAATCGATGGTGCGCGGCGCTGGGTGAGGCTTCCACCGCGCCGGAACTGGGGACGCAAGAGGTCTCACTCCCGATCTATCGGCCTTGGGCCGGAGAGTCTGTAGACGACTATGACTCGAGGGAGCGGACAAACTGGCGGGCCGCCGCCTCAAACCCATTGGCGACCGCGGAGCTGATCACCGGGAACATGAGACCGGCCATGAGCCCCCGCGACGCGATTTCCATGCCTACCCGGACGTTGGTTTCCTCTCCGACCGGGTCCAGATCCACCTCGATCCGCCCGTCCATTTGGTTGGTGTCGATCTTCATGACCATGCGGCGGCGTTCATCCGCTTCGACCCGTCGCGCCTGACCGCGATAGTTCTTTCCGGCGATGGCCAGACCGAAGTCGTAACTGAGCAAACCCAACTCGTCAAAGCGCGGATTGGAGACCTCAGTGACGCCGCCGATTTCCTTCCAGGTCTCGGGATCTTGCAGAGCCGACCAAACCTGGTCGATTCCCACGCTGGCCACGGCGGTATGCGAGAAAGCCTGGCTCGGCACGACGAGACCTTATCTGCTTCTAGCCTTGGCTCATGTCCCTCACCGCCACCGAATTCTTGCGAATTGCGCTCGATCCCCATCGGCTCGCGGTCATCGGGCTGGCGGCAAGCGGCCCGCTCAACCTCGACGATGCCGCGCATCGTTTGGGGATCACTATCGGCCAGGTCAGGCGAGCGGTCAGCCGATTGGTCGAAGTGGGTTTGCTCGACGCGAACCTGGCCCTTGATCACTCGGTGCTGCGGGCGTTGGCGGCGACGCTGCCTGATGAGGAACCGGTTTCGCCGCTTGTGCTCGAAGGTCCATGGACCGAGGACGAGCGTGACGTGCTCGGCCGGTTCTTTGTCGGGACTCGCCTCAACGAGATCCCAGCTCAAAATGCGCGGAGGAGGGTCGTCTTGGAACGACTGGCGCAGGAGTTTGAGGTGGGGCTGCGATACAGCGAGAAGGAGATCAACTCGATGCTCCAGGTGTTTCATCCCGACTACGCCGCACTGCGCCGCTACATGGTTGACGAAGGATTTCTGAGCCGGGCCGACGGCAGCTATTGGCGAAGCGGCGGTAGGGTCGAGGTTTCCAGATGACCGACTCGTCACCGATCTCAGGTTGGTTGCAAAGGCTCGACGCCGTCGAGGAGCGGCTGCAGCGCGAGGTCGACAAGAGCGGCGGAACCACCTCGCCCGACCCGGGAACCGGTGAGGCCTGGGAACGCGGACAGCTATGGGGGCACATCGCCGAGTTCGTGCCTTTCTGGAGCGGGCAGATCGTCGACCTCATCGACGAATACGTCGGTCAACCGATCGGCTACGGTCGGTCCAAGGATGGAGCCGAGCGCAAAGCCGGAATCGACGCTGGTATGGAGATTGCGATCTCCACTCTTTGGGCCGAGGTCCGCTCAGATCTCTCTGACCTGCGTCACATTCTGACCGCACTTCCCGCTGGCTGGCAGCGGGCAGTGGGTCTTCACCCCGCACAAGGCGAACAGCCGGCCGAAGCCATCATCGAACGAACTCTGATCAGTCACCTCGAGGAACACGCCACTCAACTCGAAGCCATCTCCTGACTTGGCTGGGCTGCTTTCCTTTCACGCCCATCCCGACGACGAAGTCATCTCGACTGGCGGCGTGCTCGCCCGATATGCCCGGCTAGGGGAGCAAGTCGTGGTGGTCACGGCCACCGACGGGGCCGAGGGGGAGATCCATAACTACGAAGATCCCGATTCGCTCAAGACCCAACTGGCCGAGATAAGAGCCGGGGAGATCAGAGCCGCCCTCGACGAGCTCGGGGTGAAACATCACGAGTTTCTCGGATATCGCGATTCGGGGATGATGGGCACGGAAGCCAACTCGCATCCGCTCGCCTTTTGGCAGGCCGACCTGTTCGAGGCAACTCGGCGATTGGTCAGGCTGATCCGTCGTCACCAGCCGGAGGTGATGACGGTGTACGACCCGTTCGGCGGGTATGGCCATCCAGATCACATCCAGGTCCACCGCGTCGGCACTGCCGCCTTCTTCGGTTGTCGCGATCTCGGGTGGTTCCCGCTGGAAGAAGCCGAGGAGTATTGGGCCCCCTCCAAGCTCTATTGGAACGCCTGGAGCCGGAGCCGCACCCAAGCCATAGCTCAATATTGGGACGAGCCCGAAAACCCCGAGGACAATGAAGAGGACTGGTGGGCGAATCGCGGGATCCCCGACGAGGAGATCTCAACGGTGATCGATGTGCGCGAGGAGGTCTCATTGAAAGAGTCCGCTTTGCGCGCCCATCGCAGCCAGATCCCGGCTGATTGGTTCTTGCTTCGGATCCCGGAGGAGGGACGGGCCCGGGTGATGGGATATGAGTCCTTCCAGCGCATCTTCTCGACGGTCCCGAGCGCGCTACCGGAGGACGATCTCTTCGCCGGTTTGCGGTGAGCACAGCCGAGCGATGGCGTCGCCAGCTCGAAGCCTGGGCTCTGCCGGCTCATCTTCTGGCGGCGGTCGACGATTCTCCCTATCGATGGACTAAGCACGTATGGAAGGGCAAGGGGCAGCGAGGGCTCGACGCCGACTCCGGGACCCCGACCACAGCAATCGTCCAGGGCCTGGCGGGGGAGGCGGGCTCGGTGCTCGACATCGGGGCGGGGACCGGCCGGTCGTCATTCCCGCTTGTTCTCGGTGGGCATCCGGTGACGATGGTTGAGCCCAATCCAACGATGCACTCGGCTTTGCGCGAGCTTGTCAACGACCAGACAGTCGCGATCGTCGAGGGGCGCTGGCCGGACGTTGCCAACCAGATTGAAACCCATCAAGTGGTGATGTCCGCCCATGTCGTCTACGACGTGGCCGACGTCGTCCCCTTTCTGAAGGCGATGGAAGACAAAGCCGCCGCGGGGGTGGTCATCGAAATGACTCCCGATCATCCCTGGGCGCATCTGCGGGAGCTCTATCTCGAGTTCCACCAGCTCGAGCGGCCAACCGGCCCGACCACCGAGGATCTGGTGTCGGTGGTTGGGGAGCTGGGCCGGGAACTAGAGCTGGAACGATGGAGCCGGCGCAGCGACATGGTCTACGAATCGACAGACGAAATCGTCGAGATCACCGCGCGCCGCCTAGCGCTTCCATCGTCGCGCTGGCCCGAGCTCGCCGCGCGCTTGGCCCCGCGCATCGTCGGTGGACCTGGGGATTACCAGCTCGGTTCCCTCGAAAGAGAAATTACAACCCTCTGGTGGAGGACCGCCGATAGCCTCTAGCGATCATGCTCATCGCCCGTGATGTTCGCCTTGAGGTCGGAACCCGTCTCCTTCTGGAAGGGGCGTCCTTCAGCGTGCAAGCAGGTGACAAGGTCGGGTTGGTGGGAAGGAATGGGGCAGGCAAGACCACACTGATGCGGACGTTGGCCGGTTACAACCCGCCGACCAGCGGTTCGGTCCTCCGGTCGGGGAACCTCGGTTATTTCTCACAGGAAGCGGCCTTGCCCGACCTGGAACGTCCGGACATGACTGCGCTCGAACGCATCCTTTCGGCTCGCCAGATCGGGGCTCTGCTCCGTCGCATCGAGGAAACTCGCAAGAAGATGGAGCGCCTCGAAGGGCCAGCCCGCGACGAGGCGATTAGACGTCACGCCCGCTTGCAGGACGAATTCGATGCCAAAGGCGGCTTCATCGCCGAAGCCGAGGCGAAACAAGTTGCCGCCAACTTGGGGATCGGGGTTGACGAGCTCGACCAATCCGTCCTGACGATGTCGGGTGGCCAACGCCGGCGGGTCGAGCTCGCGCGAATCCTTTTTGCCGAAACCAAGACCCTTCTCCTTGACGAGCCCACCAACCACCTCGACCTCGACGCCAAAGCTTGGTTGGTGGATTTCCTGTCGACTTATCGCGGCGGCGTGCTCATGGTTAGCCACGATCTTCCGCTGCTCGACGCCGCCATCACCTCGGTGCTAGATCTCGACAACACTCAGCTCGAGGCTTACCGCGGCAACTACTCCGGCTTTCTTGTCGAGAGGAAGAAGCGACGCGAGCAGCGCGAACGCGAAAGACGTCATCAGGATCAGGCCATCGATCGCCTCGAAGCCAACGTCCGCCGCTTCAAGGGAACGACCGAGAAGATGGCGAAGACCGCTCGCGCCTGGGAGACCCGGGTCGAACGGATGAAATCGGAGTTGGTCGAGGTGCAAAAGTCCGGAAAGAAGGTTGCAGTTCGATTTCCGCAACCAAATCCGAGCGGGGTAAGACCGCTGATCGGACGCGGTCTGGCCAAATCGTTCGGCGACAACCTGGTCTTCGTCGACATCGACCTCGCCATCGAGCGGGGCGAACGACTCATCATCATGGGACTTAACGGCGCCGGTAAGACCACGCTGCTGCGGATCCTGGCCGGAGAGGAGACCGCCGACCTGGGCGAAGTCGTTCTCGGCCACAACGCGACTCTCGGGTACTACGCGCAAGAGCACGAGCAGATCCAGGTGGGGATGACAGTCCTCGATCATGTCCGTTCGGTTTCTGATCAGGTCGACTTGGTGCTGCGGACCCTGCTCGGCCATTTCTTGCTAGCGGACAAGATCGACCAAGACGCCGCGACCCTTTCGGGTGGCGAGAAGACGAAGCTGGCTCTGGCCATGGTGGTCCTCGGCCGTCCCAATGTGCTCCTGCTCGACGAGCCAACCAACAACCTCGACCCGCAAGCCAAGTCAGCGCTCTTGGAAGCCTTGCACCAGTATCGAGGGACGATCGTCCTCGTTAGCCACGACACTGATTTCGTCGCCCAGCTCGAACCCGAACGAGCACTGATGATGCCAGAAGGCAAAACCCTCTACTTCGACGAGTCGCTGCTGGAGCTGGTGGCCCTGGCCTAACCCCTCCCTTCCGGGAGAGTCGAGGCGATTTACCCTCACCTTTGTGACGGAAACGGGTCTGATCCAGTTTGTACAAACCGAGCTATCGAGGCTGGCCGATCCCGCCAAGGCCGCTCCGATGCAGGCTTACATGAAGACGGACATGCCTTTCTACGGCGTGCCGAAGCCGCTGCGGGCGCCGATTGCCCGGGAGTTGAAGAAGCGGTTCCCACCGAGCACTGCCATCGAGTATCGACAGCATGTTTCCGACCTATGGGCTTTGCCCCACCGCGAGGAGAAGTATCTGGCGATCGGCTATGCCGAGTCGTTCCGGCAGTTCATCAGCTTCGACCAAGTCGATCTATACGAGCGCCTGATTGTTGAGGGCGCCTGGTGGGATTTTGTCGATGAGGTAGCCAGTCACCTGGTTGGCCGGGTGCTGCTCGACGACCAGAAACGGATGCGGCCGGTGCCCAGGACGTGGATCGACGGGTCCGACATGTGGCTCCGCCGTACTGCGATCATCAGCCAGCTCGGGCACAAAGAGAAGACCGATTGGCCGATGCTTTCGGATTTCTGCCTACGTCGGGCCCACGAAAGGGAGTTCTTCATCCGCAAAGCCATCGGCTGGGCATTGCGGGATTACGCGCGGGTCGAGCCAGATCTTGTGCGCGACTCGCAAACGACCATCGGGCGGAGCTTTCCGGCCTGTCCTACCGCGAGGCGACGAAGCATCTGTAAAACCAAAGATAAGCTCGAATGGTGCCAGAGAACCCAGCCATAGTTGCTTTCCGGTTCCCCGACTTGGCAGAGGCGCGCAAGTTCTACGTCGACCAACTGGGCTTCACCGTTGCTCGCGAGACAGATGAGCACGAGAACATGTCGGTTAGGTTCGGTGGCGCCCAGATGATGCTCGAAGTCGACCGGGCCAACTTTTTCGGCGACACGTACAACCAATCAATTGCGGCCAGGCGTGGGAACCCCGGGCCCAACTCGATCTACATCGAGGCCGACGACCTTCAAGAGCATTACCGCCGTTGTCAAGACCTGGGTATAAAGATCGTCGACCCGATCGGCGAGAGATCTTGGGGCCAGTCGGAGTTCACCGTCGAAGATCCGGCTGGGAACTTCCTCAGCTTCTGGAAGCAAACCGAATGACGGTCTACCAGCGAATGGGCGAAGTTCCCCCGAAGCGACACACCCAGCTGCGGCGCGACGGCCGTCTTCTCACCGAACAGGTGATGGGAATGGAAGGCTTTTCTGGCAACTATTCGATCCTCTACCACCTCGAAACCCCATGCCGGGTGATGGCCCTCGGCGGCTTCGAGCATCTGGAGAAGAAGGAGTGGGTGCCTGACCAGCATCAGCACATGCTGTTCGCCACCGCCGATCTCGATGCGATCGGTGATCTCGTTACCGGCAGGCGACTGTTGATGTGGAACAACGACGTCGAGATCTGGTTCTGCCGCCCGCGCGAAACCCATGAGGGCTATTACCGCAACGGCGAAGGCGACGAAGTCATCTTCGTCCATCAGGGTGGGGGAGTGGCCGAGACGATCTTTGGCGACCTGACCTACCGCGAAGGTGACTACATCGTCATTCCGCGGGGGACCACATACCGCCTCGTCCCCGACGGCGAGCAGAAGTATCTGGTCTTCGTCTCACCCGGTCAGATCGAAATCCCCAAGCGTTACCGGAATGAGTACGGGAACCTGCTCGAGCACGCTCCCTACTACCACCGCGATATCCACCCTCCAACCGAGCTCAAAACCCACGAAGAGAGCGGCGAGTTCACAGTCACGGTGAGGGTGCGCGGCGGGCACCAGCGCTACCTCCTTGATTACCACCCGTTCAACGTCGTCGGATGGGACGGATTCGTCTACCCGTGGACCTTCAACATCTCCGACTTCGAACCGAAGTCTGGGCGCCTTCACCAGCCCCCACCGGCCCATCAGACCTTCGAAGGACCGGGCTTTGTCATCTGCTCGTTCTGTCCAAGAAATCTGGAGTGGGATCCGCAGGCAGTGCCCATCCCCTATAACCATTCCAACCTGCAATCAGACGAGATGATCTATTACGTATCCGGCAACTTCGAAAGCCGCAAAGGAATCGAAGTCGGATCGATCACCCTCCATCCATATGGGATCCCACACGGTCCCCAGCCCGGCCTGGCCGAGAAAGCACTCGGCGCCACCTCGACTTCCGAGCTGGCTGTGATGTGCGACACCTTCCGACCATTGCGACTCGGCGACTTCTCTCAAACCATTGCCAACCCCGACTACATGTTCAGTTGGTACCAACCCCCGGCTGAGACTCCAGCCGAACCAGGAACCATCGCCTAGAAGTCGCCGATGTGCTTCTCCATGCGAACGAGGGGCACCGGCACTCCACCACGATCGTCTTCGAGGCGCTCTAATGGTCGAAAGCCATAGGCGGTGTAGAGCGGCTCACCCGACAGCGTGGACATCAACTCCAGACGGGTGAATCCCTCTGTCTTGGCGGCGGCTTCGCAAAGTGACAGGATCAGGCGGCCCACACCACGCCGCGTAAATGACGGATTCGTATACATCGCCCGGACGCGGGCCGGCTCGGCGGCAGGGTCGAGCAGCTGACTGTCACGACCCGGGGTTTGATTACCGCCATAAAGAGTCGCCCGCCGGCTCCATCCGCCGCATCCAGCCAATGCTCCGTCCGACTCGACGACGAAGTACGTCTTATCGTCGATCAACTGGGTGTCGATGCCCATGATCGCCCGGCTGGATGCGATCTGGGCGTCGTCGAGGAAGGGGCGCTGCAACTCTGCGATCGCCGCTTCCATCAATTTCGTGAGCGCCAGAACATCGGCCGGCACCGCCAGCCGACTCGTGAGGTCCGCCATCGCCCCGAGGACGGTACCTTGCAGCAATGCAACTAGGAATGATCGGCCTCGGTCGGATGGGGGCCAACCTTGTCCGCCGCCTGATGCGGGCCGGGCACGAATGCGTCGTCTACGACCTCAACCAGGACGCGGTCTCCGAACTTGCCAACGAGGGCGCCCTCGGAGCCACCGAGCTCGACAAGTTTGTTGCCGCGCTGAACCCACCCCGCGCGGTTTGGATCATGATCCCCGCCGCCTTCGTCGACTCGACCATCGAGCAGCTTCAGCCGCTGCTTGAGCCCGGTGACATCCTGATCGACGGCGGCAATAGCTTCTTTGAAGACGACATCGTCCGTTCCAAAAAGCTCGACGACCAGGGAATCGTCTATCTCGACATCGGCGTCAGTGGGGGGGTGTACGGGTTGGAACGGGGCTACTGCCTGATGATCGGTGGCGACCGGGCGGTGGTCGAGCGCCTCGATCCGATCTGGCATACGCTTTCCTCAGGCCTCGAAGCCGCCCACCGCACGCCCGGCAAGGAGGGTGATCCCCATCCTGGGGAGATGGGCTACCTCTACTGCGGCCCCGCCGGCGCCGGGCACTTTGTGAAGATGGTCCACAACGGGGTGGAGTACGGGGTGATGGCCGCTTACGCCGAAGGGATGGCGATTCTCGATCGGGCCGATCTGGGATCGGCAGCCCTTCGCAAAGACGCCGAAACCGCTCCGCTGCGCGATCCCTGGAGATACCAGTACGACCTCGACGTCTCCGCCATCGCTGAGGTGTGGCGGCGGGGGAGCGTTGTTACTTCTTTCCTTTTGGACATCACCGCCATGGCCCTTTCACGCGACCGAGAGCTCACCGAGCTCAGTGGCCGCGTCTCCGACTCGGGGGAGGGGCGGTGGACGGTGCAGAGCGCCATCGATCTTGGCGTTCCCGCGCAGGTCATCGCCGCCGCCCTTCACCAGCGTTTCGCCTCCCGCGATGAAGGGGACTTCGCCGATCGCGTCCTCTCGGCGATGCGCCAGGAATTCGGCGGCCACGTCGAGGTCCCGGCCGGTGGCTGAGCGAGCCGACGCCCTCCTCCTCTTTGGCATCACCGGCGACCTTGCCAAGAAAAAGCTGTTCCCCGCGCTCTACGACCTGGCCGACGTCGACCGGCTCGACATTCCGGTCATCGGTGTCGCCTCGTCCGAGGGGACCGACGAAGACCTGCGGCTGCGCGCCCGCGAGTCGCTCGACAACGCCGGCAAGAAGATCGACGACGAAGTGTTCAATCGGATGGTCGCACGGCTCACCTATGTCGCCGGCAAGTACGAGGACCTCGACGTCTATCAGCGAGTAGCCCAAGCAGCCGGCGACGTGAATATGCCGGTGGCGTATTTGGCCATTCCGCCGTCCCTGTTCGAGACGGTGATCACCGGTCTCTCCTCCGTTGGTCTCAGCCGCGGCCGGGTCGTCGTCGAGAAGCCGTTCGGTCGCGACCTGGAAAGCGCCCGCCACCTGAACGCCCTCCTCCACCAGCACTACCCGGAAAGCTCGATCTACCGCATCGATCACTTTCTTGGCAAGGAACCGGTTCTCAACCTCCTGGTGTTTCGCTTCGCCAATGCTCTGCTCGAGCCGGTCTGGAATCGGCACTACATCGAGAATGTCCAGATCACCATGGCGGAGTCCTTTGGAGTGGAAGGCAGGGGGTCTTTCTACGACGGGGTCGGAGCACTGAAGGACGTCTTCCAGAATCACCTGCTCCAAGTGGTCAGCCTCCTGGCGATGGAACCTCCGGTTTCCGCCGGCGCCGATGCGCTTCGCGACGAAACCGTGAAGGTGCTCAAAGCGATCGACAGCATCGAGCCGGCTGAGGTGGTCCGCGGCCAGTACGACGGTTACCTCCGTGAAAAGGGTGTCGCGCCCGACTCGAACACCGAGACCTTTGTCGCGTTGAAACTTGAGATCGCATCTTGGCGTTGGGCGGGAGTTCCCTTCCTCGTCCGGGCGGGAAAAGGGATGGCCACCACCTTGACCGAGGCCGTCGTCGAGTTCAAAGCGCCGCCCCGGATGCTCTTTGCCGACGCCGACCGCCCGGCCCACGCCAACACCCTGCAGTTCCGGATGAAGCCCGACTATCTGATCGGTCTGAGCCTGCAGGCAAAGAAGCCGGGCGAGTTGCTTGTCTCCCATGACGTTGATCTCGATGTCCAAACCGAGACCGAGCTTGGTTTCGAAGGGCCGGAGGCTTATGAGCGGCTGCTCGGGGATGCTCTCAGCGGCGACCAGCGTCTCTTTGCCCGCGAGGATGCGGTCGAGGAGGCGTGGCGAATAGTCGACGGAGCGATTACACACCCCACCGAAGTTCAGCCTTACGAGTTTGGGACCTGGGGCCCCGCAGCCGGCTCGAGCTTGATTGGGCCGCGAGGACATTGGCATGCGGGCGAGGACCTCTCCGACTGATGGCATCGCATGTCGTCCTGGTGCGACACGGTCAAACCGAATGGACCATCACCGGCCAACACACGGGCCGTAGCGATATCCCGCTGACCGACTTGGGTCGCCAACAGGCCCTCGCCTTGAAAGGGATGCTTGATGGATACGACTTCGCAGAGGTCTTCGTTTCTCCATTTTCTCGAGCCAGGGAAACAGCCGAACGAGCCGGACTAGCCGGCATGGGATCGGTTGAGGTTGATGAAGACCTGGCAGAGTGGGACTACGGCGTCTACGAGAGCCGGCGCACCCGCGACATCCGCCAGGAGATCCCGATGTGGAGCGTGTGGACCCACGAGATCATCGACGGCGAGTCGATCGCGCAGCTCGGCGCTCGCTGCGATCGGATGATTGCGCGCACCGAGAAGGTCGACGGCCAGGTCGCCCTTTTTGGCCACGGCCACGCCCTACGGGTGCTCGGGGCGAGATGGATGGGGTTGCCTCCGACCGCAGGTGCCAACCTGGTCTTGGAGACGGCATCGATCTCGATCCTCGGTTGGGAGCGCCAGAACCGGGCCATCATCCATTGGAACGACTGCTGCCACCTCCGGGCGGAGGAGCATCCGTACTAGGCGAAGACTTAGTTGAGGGGAACCGCTCGAGACCGCGAATCCTGAGAAAGACTTGGGCGCCTGTTCATAAGTGTCCTGACACTTTGGTGATAGGGTTCGCAAAGTCCGCTAACGGGAAAGCGATTTGACTGATTCGGGCTGGCGACAAACCGAATACCCAACAGCTAGGGCCGCCGTTCTTTGGTTTGCAAAGCCCCTGCTCCTGGCGGGGGTTTTCTCTTTGGGCGATCGATGGGGACCTTAAAAGAAGGAGAGGCCAATGACCACAGCCACGGCCACGAAAGATGCCACCCAGCAGCCTGATGCGGCAGCCGATCCCCTAATCCACATTCTCTGGATCAATGCGGGTCTTAGCTGTGACGGCGATTCGGTAGCGCTTACCGCGGCCACCCAACCGAGCATCGAGGAGATCGCGCTAGGGGCTCTGCCGGGCTTGCCCATGGAGTGATTAGAGGACGCACGTTGGCCTTGGCGGTCGTGTTGCTCGTTTTGGCATGTGGTGGGGAAAAGGGTGTGACGATTGCGACCACTCGGCTGTCCGACACAACTTTGGCGGATGCGACGACAACGGCGCCGGAAGCGACCCCGCAGGCAGGAAACTGCGCCACCTCCCTTCCCCAGCTGCACAGTCCAGTGATGCCAGTCATTTACGCCTTGTGCCAGGACGGCCTATCAATGCCGCAAGCACTGGCTCGTCCGCTCGTGGTTCCTATGACTCTGCAGTCCTTGGTTACTGCCTTGGTTCTCGGCACCTCGCCGGAGGAGCAGCAACAGGGTCTGTTTGTTGGCTTTGACTGGGTAGACCCGGTCGAGCGCTCACAAATTTCGGTGACCTCAGAACTCGACGCCTCGGGCCTGTTGACACTTGACTTCCATCGGAATGGCAGTCGTTGGGGGCCGGGAGCTTTGGCTGGTACTTCCAACCAACTCTTTGGGTTTGTCGATCCGCTCTATGCCACGGTGTTCCAGTACGACCAAGTCGAGGCACTCGACCATTCGACACTGTGCTGGAGTGAGATGGGTTGTAGCGGAGTTCTCACCCGGGCGGATTGGGAGTCTATGGTCTCGGGGAATCAGAGCCGAGACGTTGGGCTGGGCTGCGGTCTGCGGGGTGCGTGGTTCGACCCAGCCTGCGGAGCTGAGGTGCCCAGATGCGAAGACGAGCTCGTGGTTGTCCCGGTCATGGAAGGCGCGACCGGTTCGGCGGCCTATGGACTTGAGCTTTCAGCATCCACAGCCTGCTTTGTCGACATAACGGGATCGGCGATAGTTGTATCCATCGAGGG
>Ga0136620_10000028_pt1 | contig 54886 bp, 56 predicted proteins | sample AntDrymUQ4162106_2_FD_104806 | JGI IMG/M metagenome (GOLD analysis project Ga0136620, IMG submission 104806) | Polar desert sand microbial communities from Dry Valleys, Antarctica - metaG UQ416 (21.06) | ecosystem: Environmental > Terrestrial > Soil > Desert | place: Antarctica: Dry Valley... | reverse complement strand
GTCAGATAGTCGGCGTAGATGGCCGAGCACCCCGACTTCTTGATCGACCGAAGCCTCGGGCGCAAGCACTTGGCGGCGGCGCTGTCCGGGCTCGGGCTGACAGTGCACTCGCTCGCGTCCGTGTACGGCGAAGCCGCCGCCCAAGAGCTCGACGATGAGATCTGGCTGGCCGATGCCGGCGCAAGCGACTGGGTCGTGCTGATGAAGGACGACGCGATCCGCCGGCGTCCGGCCGAGCGCGATGCGCTCGCAGATGCCGGCGTGCGCGCCTTCTGCCTCACGAACGCCCAGCTGGGCAAGGTCGAGCAGACGGCGCGCTTCGTCGACAACATCGACCGCATCCTCCGGCAGGCTGGAACTCCCGGCCCCTATATCTACGGCGTCTACGACAGGTACATCAGGCGACTCTGGCCGCCGCTCCCCTGAGCCGCGGCTCAGGCAACCCAACGCGCGTCAGCCAGCTCGTCGCGATAGCGACCGGTGGCAAGGTAGGCCCGTAGTCGACGGCCCTCAGCGATGGGGCTTTACCTTGCCGATCGCCTGATTGGGCGTCTTGGCCTCGGTGGCGTACACCTCGCGGTAGCCGGACTCGTCTGGGGAAATGTCGGGATCGGTCGCGAAGACGAGGTAGCCACGCTGGCTCGCACGCTCGGCGTTGATGTCCGCGACCCGCTCGCGCTCCTGCTCGAGTTCGCGCGCCCAGGCGTACAGGTCGATCTGCGTTTCAGGCGGAGGAGTCATCCTTGCGGGAGCCCTGACTTCGGGTCATTGCTGCGGGGCGTCATTGGGGAACTATCACGTCGGGGCCTCGATTCCCGTAACCACGAGGCGTAACTTCGGGGGAGGCAGTCGCGTTAGGCATGCTGCTTGACCCCTGAGCCATCGCCACGAAACGCCGCCGACAACCGCCGCGCCGCATCACCCCTGGGCTTGTACGCCAGGTACTTCTGCGTCGTCGCGAGATCCGCGTGTCCCATCCACTCCATGACCTCCCGTGGGTCGGCGTGCCGAATCGCGTGCGTACCGAAGGTGTGCCTCAGGTCATGGAAGCGCAACCGTCGAAGCTCGGCCCTTTCGAGCGCAGCCTTGTAGCGATCACTCAGCGACTTGTAGACCAGGTGCCGCCCGACCTCGTCGCAGAAGACGACGTCCTGCTGGCCGGTGAACCGCTCCCGTTGCCCGAGCCGCGCAAGCGCCTGGGCGACCTCCTCCATCATCGGCACCGCCCTCCCCCGGCCGCTCTTCGGCGTCCCCTCTCTACCAGCGGTCCAGTTCCGACGCACGCGGATGGCGTCGGCTTCGAAGTCCACGTCCTCCCAGCGCAGCGCCAGCAGCTCTCCCAGGCGCAGCCCGGTGAACGCGGCGGTTAGGTAGAGCGACGCGTCGCGCTCGCAGCTGGCCGCCCGCACCAGAGCCATGACCTCCTCCCGCGAGAACACGTCGATGCCGGCCCGGCGCGGCAAGCGCGGTCGTTCCACGTTCGCGACCGGGTTCCGCGGCAGCCCGTAGACCCGCGTGGCTCGCTTGAAGATCCCGTGCAGCGTGACCAGGTACTTCTGCAGCGTCCGGTTCGACAGCTTGCGCCGCTTGGTGAACGCAGCCTTCCAGCGCTCGATCGACTCGGTCGTCACGTCCTCGATCAACTCTCCGCCGAAGGTCTCCGCGAGTACCCGCGTCATGTTCCGGTAGTCGGTCACGGTGCTTGGCTTGCAAGCCCGCTCCTGCTCGACGTAGCGCAGCCACTCCTCGGCGGCCTGCGAGAACGTGGTTCCCGTTCGCACCATGCCGGCCAGCTCGCCGCGGCGCGCGGTCGCCAGCGTCTCGTCGAGCCACCCCTGCGCGGTGCGCTTCGTGAAGTAGCCGGCCGCAGGCCGACCCCTCTGAGTCCACCCCGGCCCGAGCTTCTTCTGCACCTGGCGCCCGTCGGGCAGCCTGTACTTGGCGTACCAGACGGGCCCGCTTCTGCGTTCAGCGCGGAAGACGTGGCCGCTCACCGGCCGGTTGAGAACCGCAGACACAGCCCAAACGTACACTCTTCTCGGGACATATTCGGGACATATTCCCGACGGCGCCGATCAGGCGAAACCTGAAATAAGGCTCTGTGCAGGGCTTTCCGAGTGGGCCGGCCAGGACTCGAACCTGGGACCTACGGATTATGAGTCCGCTGCTCTAACCAACTGAGCTACCGGCCCTGCGGTGATGCTAGAGGCGGATCCACCACAGCGCCGAGCGCCGATTCACGGCCCCCGAATTCGTCGATCAACCTCCACTCGCCCAGTCCGCAACTCTCGGGCGCCCGGTCGGCAAGGCCCAGAGCTGACGGCTCCGAAGTCCTAAGCTCGGAGGTTCATGGCCGATTCCCGGTTAGCGCGCTGGCGTCGTGAACGCAAGGCTCGACGCGCGCGACGTGCGCGGGATGCCAAGCGCATCCGGAGGTTGAATAGGGCCATCGCCCGTCGTGTCAGGCGGCTGCGCGAACGGGCTGCACGTCGGCGTCGGCGGGCGTCGGATCGCCTCTGGGGCGGGTCGCGCGCGGTCACGAATGAGGTCATTCGCATCGTGGCCGGCCGTGCTCCGGTCACATCGCGTAAGCGTGTGGCCACGTTTGGCAACCCCGGCTCGGATCACCACGTTTCGCAGCTGACGGCCGACGCGGTGGACTTCGGGATATCTAATGCTCGCGGCCTGGCTGATGAGATCAGCCGCAGGCTGGGCGGCCCGCACGACGTCGTGGACTTCCAGCACTTCATCGTTCGCCGCAACGGGCGTGATTTCCGCGTGCAGATCATCGCCGGGCCGCACGGCACCGGGCCGCATCTCCACGTCGGCGTGAGGCGGGTCTAAGGAGCTGGCTGGCCCGCGCCGCCGAAGGGCGCCAGTACCCTGGTGACGAGGGCACTTGGCGAAGCGAGACGAGCGAGACGAGGGTCGCAGGGGCAAGGTCTGGGTCCTAGACACCGACACCAAAGGCACCGGGGCCCGGGTGATCCCGCTCGAGCAAGCGCAGCCCAAGGCGGAGCCCGACACCCGGCCCGTCTACGAGGCTCCCCCACGCCCGGCCGCTCCGACTCCGAGGGCGCCCGAGCCCCGCAGGCCCCGCCGCTTCCGGCTGGGCGACGTGATGACCGGCAAGGTCGTCGCGGAGGGCGTCGACGTGAGGACCGCGCTGGAGCTGCTCGCCGGGATGCGCAGCATCGTCGACGTGACCGTCGACGTCTGGGATCAGAAGGCCGACCGGTGGCGCCGGCTGTCCCACGGCGAGAAGATGACGCTATGGCGCTTCCGCGCCGGCACGCCATGACCGACGACCAGACGCCGAGACCTGCCGACTCGCCTCCCGAGCACCCAGCCGCCGAGGCGCTGGCGGCACCCCCCACGGAGCCAGTCACCCGGACCTTCGAGGGCCGCTTCTCCGTGGTGGGCGGGGTACGCCGCACGGTGGCGCGCGGCACGCTGGTCAACGCCGGCTTCCTGGTCGGAGTGAGCCTGATCGGCCTGGTAAAGGGCGTGCTCGTGGCCGGCTTTCTGAGCACGGAGGACTACGGGCTGTGGGGAGTGATCGCCGTCTCGGTCGTGACCCTGACCTGGCTGGCCCAGTCGGGGATCGGCGACAAATACGTCCAGCAGGACGAGGGAGACCAGGAGGCGGCATTCCAGAAGGCATTCACCCTCGAGCTCGCCTTCTCGCTCACCGCCATGGCCTTCGTCGCTGCCTGCATCCCCCTGGTCGCCCTGGCCTACGGACGCGACGACATCCTGCTGCCCGGCCTGTTGCTCTCCCTGGCCCTGCCGGCTGCCGCCTTCTCCAGCCCGGTCTGGGTCTTTCACCGCCAGATGCGCTTCGTGCGCCAGCGGCTGCTCCTGGCCATCGATCCGGTGGTCTCCTTCGCCGTCACGATCGGGCTCGCCGTGGCCGGCGCGGGCTACTGGAGCCTCGTGCTCGGCCTGTTCCTGGGGCCTTGGGCGGCGGCGGGCGCAGCCATGGCAGCCTCGCCCCATCCGCTGAGGCTGCGCTGGGAGGGCTCGACGATGAGGGAGTACGTCTCCTTCTCCCTGCCGCTGTTCATCCAGGGTGGAAGCGGTCTCATGATCGCCCAGGGCGCCGTGTTCGTAGGCGAGTGGCAGCTGGGATTGGCCGCCGTGGGAGCGATCACGCTCACCGCACAGGTGACCCAGTTCACCGACCGCGTGGACACGATCGTGACCGGCGCCCTCTATCCAGCGATCTGCGCGATGAAGGATCGCCGCGAACTGCTGTACGAGTCCTTCACCAAGTCCAACCGGCTGGCCCTGATGTGGGGCTTTCCGTTCGGCGTGGCCGTGTCGCTGTTCGCGGACGATCTGGTGCGACTGGGCCTGGGGGCGAAGTGGTCGGAGGCGATCCCGCTGCTCCAGGCCTTCGGGCTGATCGCGGCAGTCAACCACGTGGGCTTCAACTGGCACGCCTTCTACCGGGCCGAGGGCCGCACGTGGCCGATCGCCGCCGTGAGCGGGGCCATGGCGGCCGTGGCGGTTGGCGTAACCCTTCCCCTGATGGCCACCGTGGGCATCGAGGGGTTTGCCATTGGGTCCGCGGCCATGGTCGCGGTAGGCCTGGCGGGCCGCGCGTACTACCTGACCCGCCTCTTCCCGGGCTTTCGCATCGTGCGGCACCTCCTCCGCGCGATGGCGCCCACCGTGCCCGCCGCGCTGGGCGTCCTGGCCCTGCGCTGGGCGACCGACCTCGACCGTTCTGCGGTCCTGGCGCTGTCCGAGCTCGCGCTCTACGGGGTCATCGCCATGGCGGCCACCGCGGTGCTGGAGCGGTCGCTGCTTCGGGAGGTGGTCGCCTACCTGGGCCCGAAGGATCGGCGGGCGGCCACCGCGGCCGTCTGACCTGGTCCTCGGCTAGTGGTCCATCCTCGAAGTTCGTGTCCGTTTGCCGGCTGCAAATCGTCGCCTGGCCGCGCCCGCGATGCTCGCCAATGCGCTGCATTGGCTGCGCTCGCGGGCTCGCCCATGGTCGATTTTCGCTCGGCAAAGCGACCACGAACTTGTCGGACGGACCACTAGTTGCCGAGCGCCGCGTCGATGGCCCGATCCAGGTCGTCCGCGCTGAAGGCGCCCTCCAGCCGCGCGGCCACGCGCCCCCGGCGGTTCACCGCGAACAGCCAGGGTTCGGTGGGCAGGTTCCAGGAGTTCACCTGGGGCCGGAAGCCCTTGTCGACATCGTTGTCGTTGTAGATCTCCTGGTGCACGAACTTGACCTCATCCCCCCGGGAGGCCTTGACCTGCTCGGCCACGTCCACCGCCGGGGCGCACACGCGGCTCCGGCACAGCCTCGGGGTCGCGAAAAGCAGGATCACCGGCTCCTTCCCGACCACGTCGGCGAAGTTCACGTCGTGCAGGCTGGAGGGTGGCTCGCGGGTGTCGATCGCCTCGATCTGACCGCCGGACTGGGCCGTGGTGGGGGTGTCCACCACCGGCGCGCGCTCCCCGACCTTGGGCACCTCGCCATGGGCCTTCACCGTGACGCTGGCGACGGCCGACGTCGCACCGACGAGCCTGTCGTCCAGCCGCGCCACACCGAGGATGTCGTACCGGCCGGCCCGGGGCAGCTCGAGGTCGGCCACGTAGAGGGACTGCGGGGCTTCGGGGTCCGAGGCCACTGACCGGCTCTGAAACTGGGGCTTGACCTCCAGCGATTCGTATCGCGCCACGAAGGGCCCGCGCGCGGGACCGCCGCCGGCGGGCGCGGCGTACATCGCCACCGGCGCGTCGGCGATCTGGGTACGGGCTCGGTCGAACAGCCCGAAGCCGAAGCGATTGCTGCCGGGTTGGAACTCTGAGCCGGCGGGCACGAGCCTCGGCCCCTCGGCGCCGAGTTGCTCGCGCAGCTGGGCGATCGTCTTCCCTGCGGCCTGGGGAAAGTCCTTGGGTGTGGCGGGCTGAAGCGGCGCCTGGGTGCCGTCGTCGCCCGTGCCGCCACCGCAGCCGGCGGCGGCCACCGCCATCAGGACGGCGACCGAAACGAGCGTTCGCTTCCGCGATGTCCCGCTCACCGGTCCAGGGTACGAGAAGGCTTGGCCGAGGGCGCAGGGCCGGTCGGCCACCGGGGGTAGGGTTGTTCCGTCCGGTCGGCAGAGCAGGAGGAGACCCTTGGCAGATCGAGCAGCACTCATCACCGGTGGTTCCAGCGGCATCGGCCTGGCTGTGGCGAGAGCCCTTGGCGAGGATGGCTATGGCCTGACCGTGTCGGCCCGCCGCCCCGACAAGCTCCGCGCGGCCGTGGAGGAGCTGCGCGAGGCGGGCCTCGAGGTAGAGGCCGCGCCAGCGAACATGGCCGAGGAGGAGCACATCAAGAGCCTCGTGGAGGGCCACCGCGAGCGTTTCGGGCGCCTCGACGTGCTGATGAACAACGCCGGAGTCGGCATCGGGGGCCCGGTTGCCGAGGCCGAGACCAAGAAGCTCGACATGCAGCTCGACGTGAACCTGCGCGCCGTCTACCTCACCACGCGCGAGGCGCTGCCGATGCTCAAGGAGGCCGGGGCCGAGCACGGCAAGGCGCTGATCGCCAACACCGCCTCGATCGCGGGCAAGCACGGCGAGGGGTGGCTGGCCGCCTACTCGGCCACGAAGGCCGGCGTGGTGGGCTTGACCCAGGCGCTGCACTCCGAGCACAGCAAGGACGGCATCCAGGCCACCGCCCTCTGCCCCGCCTTCGTGGCGACCGCGATGACCGACTGGGTCGACGGTGTTCCCAAGGAGGAGATGATCCAGCCCGAGGACATCGCCGAGGCGGTGCGCTACCTGCTGCGCACCACGCCCGCGTGCGTCGTGCCCGAGATCCAGTTCATCCGCCCGGGCGACGGCCTGTAGGCCCCGGCTCGCTCCAGGTCCTCCAGGGCTCCGGCCACGTCCGGCGCCGGCGCGTCGTGTTCCTCACTCACCGCGCGCTGCGCCTGCGCGCTGCGGTGGTCGGCGATCGCCTCGCCCAAGGCGCCATCGCCGCAGCTGGCCTCCAGCGCGATGCTGGACTCGAGCATGCCGACCAGCGTCCGCACCTCGCGCTCGGTGGCGGGGCGCGCGCCCTCGCCGGCGCCCGTGTAGCGATCCCACGCGTGCGCGAACCCGGCGAAGCTGGTGCGCCCGCCGTTGCGGTGGGCGGCCAGCATCGGGCACACGCCGCCGCCCGGGCCGGTGTAGGCGCCCACGATGATCGAGTTGCACTGCACGGCGTCAAGCATGGCGCTGCGAGTGTCGAGCGGCATGCAGTCGATGGCTGTGCGCAGTTGGCGCGCCGGTCCCCGTCGTATCACTCAGTCGCTTCCTTCGTTAGGTGCCATACGATGCCCGCCCCCGCGGGTCCGGCCAGGGTAGGCGGGGGCACTGGCCACTTCAAGAATCTCCTCCTGGCTGAAAGGAAGGTTGCATGAGGCTGGGTCTGCACGTGGGCTATTGGGGGCTCGGTCTGACCGCCGAGCAGCAGCTGGACATCGTCGGTGAGGCCGAGTCCGCGGGCTTCGATTCCGTGTGGGCCGCCGAGGCCTACGGCTCGGACACCGCCACGGTGCTGGCCTGGCTTGCCGCCCACACCGAGCGCATACGCATCGGCTCGGCCATCTTCCAGATGCCGGCCCGCACGCCGGCGATGACGGCCATGACCGCGGCCACGCTGGACAACATCTCCGACGGGCGCATGATCCTCGGCATCGGCTCCTCCGGCCCGGTGGTGGCCGAGGGCTGGCACGGCCAGCCCTTCGCGAAACAGCTGCAGCGCACGCGCGAGTACGTGGAGATCCTGCGCAAGGCATTGGCCCGCGAGCGGCTCGAGCACCACGGCGAGATCTACACGCTGCCCATTCCGGACGGGCCCGGCAAGGCACTCAAGCTCACGATCGCCACCGTCCAGAAGCGGATCCCGATCTACGTGGCCGCGATCGGCCCGAAGAACACCCAGCTGACCGGGGAGATCGCCGATGGCTGGATCCCCACCTTCTTCTCACCCGAGAACGTGGGCGAGTTCCGCCGCCTGCTGGAGGAGGGGGCGGCGCGAGCGGACGACAAGGCGATCGACGACTCCTTCGATGTCGCCCCGATGGTCAACGTGTCGATCGACGACGACGTGGAGCGAGCTCGCGACGCCGTGCGGCCGCTGCTGGCCCTCTACGTGGGGGGCATGGGCTCGAAGGACAAGAACTTCTACAACGCCCTGGTGCGGCGTTACGGCTTCGAGGACGCGGCCGACCAGGTGCAGGACCTCTACCTGTCCGGCAAGAAGGACGAGGCCGCCGCCGCGCTGCCCGCCGAGCTGATCGACCAGACCTCCCTGTGCGGTCCGAAGGAACACGTGGCCGAGCGGCTGACCGTGTACCGCGACGCCGGCGTGGGCACGCTGATCTGCACGCCGCTGGCCCTCGACCCAGAGGAGCGCAAGCGCATGATCCGCGAGTTGGCGGAGTTGGTCTGACCGCGGCCGGCGCCCTGCCCGTGCCGGCCCGGCGCTTCCTGCTCGCCGCCTTCGGCGATCCCGGGCACGCCTTCCCCGCCATCGCTCTCGGCCGAGCGCTGGTGGCGCGCGGCCACGACGTGTGCCTGCAGACCTGGACGCGCTGGCAGGAGCAGGTCGAGCGCGAGGGGATGGCCTTCTCCCCCGCGCCGCAGTACGAGGTGTGGCCGCCAAGCCGCCACCTCACGCCCTACCAGGTCGCGGTGCGCGCCGCCAAGGAGACCGTGCCGCTGATCGAGCAAGTAGACCCTCACGCCGTGGTGGTCGACATCCTCACCGTGGCCGGCAGCCTGGCGGCCGAGATGGCCGGGCGGCGCTGGGCGACCCTCATCCCCCACGTGCTGCCATACGGCGAGCCGGGCATGCCGCCCTACTCCGTGGGAGCACGGCTCCCGCGCACGCGTCTCGGCGCGATGTCCTGGGAGCTGATGGAGCCGCTCCTGCGCGGAGGAGCGGAGCGCGGCCGCCAAGAGCTCAACGGGGCGCGCACCCGTGTGGGGCTGCCCGAGCTCGATCACTCCCACGGGGGCATCTCACGGCAGCTGGCGCTCGTGGCCACCTTTCCCCAGCTGGAGTACCCGCGCTACGAGCGGGACCCGTCGGTCAGGGTCATCGGCCCGCTGCTCTGGGAGCAGCCGTACGAGGACGTGGACCTGCCCCCGGGTGATGAGCCCCTCGTACTCGTGGCCCCGAGCACCTCGCAGGACCCCACGCACCGGATGCTGCGGGCCGCGCTCGAGGGGCTCGCCGGTGAACCGGTGCGCGTGCTCGGCACCACCAACCGGCGACAGCCCGACCACCCGCTCGACATACCGGGAAACGCCCGCGTGGTCGACTGGCTCTCCTACGCCCGGACGATGCCCCATTGCGCGGCGGTTATCTGCCATGCGGGGCACGGCACCGTGGTGCGAGCGCTGGCCAGCGGCGTGCCCGTTCTGGGCTGCCCGGCCGCCGGCGACATGGCCGAGAACGCGGCCCGCGTCGCGTGGGCGGGCTGCGGTGTGTCGCTGCCGCGGCGGCTGGTCACACCGAGGGGCGTGCGGCTGGCGGTGCGCAAGCTGCTGGCGGATTGCAGCTACGCCGCCAAGGCGGCGCATCTGCGGGCCTGGGCCCAACGTCACGACGGGGGGGCGGTTGGCGCCAGCGCCCTCGAGCGGCTGGCTGGGTCAGAAGCCGGGGCTCGCGCCTGAGCCGGCGCTATCCTCCGGGCCGTCGGTCCCCGGTGATGTAACGGCAACATGACTGACTGTTAATCAGTTCTTGGTGGTTCGAATCCACCCCGGGGAGCTTCAGCACGCCTCCAGCAGAGGGGGCACACACCGAGCAAGATCAGGCGCGTGGCTTGGTCCCCACGCCCTTGAAGAACGTGTAACAGAACACGCCGTCGGCCTCGGTCGCTCGGTGCAGATCCTGGACGCCCGCATCGAAGCTGGGCGGCTCGATCAGACTCGCCGCGATCGCGGACTCGCGCACGCCCTCAACCATCGCGGTGAAGGTCTTCCTCGTGAAGCCGTCGACCAGGTCAGGCCGGCTCGAATCCACATAGACCATCCGGGGGGAAACACCGACCGCTTCGAGACCCGCCTCGACCATCAAGGGATAGAGCTGGCGCCCAATCAGCGCGTTTCCGCCGGCCATGCCCTGCAGCTCGACCTGGCACTGGATCGCCGCATGAGCCGCGGGGCTATCCGGATGGAAGAAGGTCGATCCGTGATCGCCCTCTATAACGGTGATCGTGCCACCGGGCCTGAGCAGTTCGTTCAGAGCTTCCAGCGCCTCCACCGGCCGCGAGAGGTGCTCCAGGACGAAACAGAGGAAAACGTGGTCGAAGGACTCGGTGTCGAAAGGCAGATCGAAGATGTCCCCTTGCCGGAACTCCACGTTGGTGAGTCCCGATGCGTCGGTCCGTCGCTTGGCTTCGGCGATCGAGTCCGCGGAGACATCGACCGACGTGAATCGAGCCTCCGCGCTTCGCTGGGCCAGGGTGACCGTCTGGGCACCGACGCCGCACCCGGCCTCCAGCACCGTGCTTCCGCGAGGGTACGAGGTGTCTGAGTGCAGCAGGTCGACCAGCGTTCCGGCCTGATCTCGCAGCCGCTCATTCTCTCGCGGCTGATAGCCGTGTACGTAGGTTTCGCTCAAGGGTCGCACCCTTCGCGCACTACCCCTCCTCGGCCATTCCCTCCAGGCCGTCGGCTCGCCCCGAGCGCTTGAGCAGCTGCAGCGTCTTGACCTCGATCTGACGCACCCGCTCACGAGTGAGCCCCACCCGGCGGCCGATGTCCTCCAGGGTCAGCGGGCCCTCTGGATCGATCCCGTAGCGCAGCTCGATCACCCGGCGCTCGCGGACGGGCAGCCCGGCCAGGACCTCCTGCACCTGGGCGTCGCGCATGACCTTGGCCACCTGCTCGTCGGGCCGCTCCAGCGCGTCATCGGGCAGGAAGTCTCCAAGCTGGGCCGATGAGTCCTCGCCGCCCCCCACGGGCGCCTCGAGTGACACCGTCTCCTGGCCGATCTTCAACAGCTCCTCCACCTTGGCCACGTCCATCTCCACGGCCACGGCCAGCTCCTCCGGCGTGGGATCGCGCTCGAGCCGCTGCGAGAGCGAGCGACGTGCCGCGTTCACGCGGTTCATCCGCTCGACCATGTGCACGGGGATCCGGATGGTGCGCGACTGGTCAGCCAGCGCGCGCGTCATCGACTGGCGAATCCACCACGTGGCGTAGGTCGAGAACTTGAAGCCGCGCCGCCAGTCGAACTTCTCCACTGCCCGGATCAGCCCCATGTTGCCCTCCTGGACGAGGTCCAAGAGCGTGAGGCCACGACCCTGGTACTTCTTCGCCACCGAGACCACGAGGCGCAGGTTGGCTTCGATCAAGGCGTTCTTGGCAGCCATGTCGTGCTGCTCGACGCGCTTGGCCAGGCGGACCTCATCCCCCTTGGTGAGCAGGGGCACCCGTCCGATGTTCTGCAGGTAGAGGCGGACCGCGTCCTCCACCCCGCCCTCGGGCTCGGCCACCGGCACCCCGGCCGTGACCACGCCGCCCTCGTCGAAGGCCTCGTAGGGATCGTCCGCCTCGCCGCCCTCAGCGGCGGCTTCCCGGCCGTGCTCGACTACCTCGGGATCCGCCCCGTCCAGCTCATCGCTCATGTGGCCTGCCCCATCACCGTGTCCATCTCGTTGCGCACCCGCTGCTTATCGGCAGACAGCTGCTTCTGACGCAAGCGGTCTCCGTCCCGGTCGGCTTGGCGCAGCTCCCGTGCGATCCGCCGGCTGTCCAGCGCCAGGAAGCTCAGCTGCAGCGAACTCTCGCTCAGCATCTGGGTGTCGTCGGCGTGCAGGAACGCCCCGGCCACCAGCTCACGCAGCTCAGGATCGTCCGCCGGCAAGGCCTCCAGCGGGTCTTCGAAGTGCTCGGCCAGATACTCGCCGGCTCGGCGGGTGAGCGACGAGGAGAAGTGTGCCGGCTGAAGCCTGGCCAGGTACTGGCAGCCCAGCGCGCCCGACACCAGGCACAGGCCCAGGAACACGCGCTCGGCCTCGAGCGAGGCAGCTCCGGCCCCCGTCGGGACGGCGCTCCGCCCGTCCTGGGACCCCGGCTGCGCCGGACCGGGCTGCGGCCCCGGATCCCCGGCCGCAACGCGGACCGGAGCGTCCGGACGGGGCGGCGCCGCCACGGCCCCGGAGGTGACGTAGGCCGCGGGCACATCCAGGCCATCGGCCACCAGCCCCACCAGATGATCCCGGCGGGCGCTGCGCTCGGGCGCCTGGGCGATCAAAGCGCGCGCCTGCGCCAGCGCCCTGTCGCGTCCCTCGGGGGTGTCGCGATCCGCATCGGCCAGAACTCTCCCGACAGCGAACTCAACCACAGACACCGCGCGTTGGAGTCTGGTGCCCACGCCGTCGCGCCCTTCCGCGGCAACCAGCTCGGCGGGATCGGCCCCTTCGGGCAGCTCCACCACCCGTAGCTCCAGCTGGCGCTCCTCCGCCATACGGGCCACTCGCAGCATCGCCTCCTGCCCCGAGCTGTCGGCGTCCAGGGCCAGGTAGATCCGGCCCTCCTGGCCCACCGCGCGAGCCAGCTCGGCCAGCTGCTCGTTCGTGAAGGCCGTGCCCATGATCGCCACGGCCTCCTCGACCCCCGCCTGATGCAGCGCCAGCACGTCGGTGTAGCCCTCGACCACCACCGCGCGCCGCTCGCGCGAGATGGCCGGGCGTGCAACGTCGATGCCGAAGAGGTGACGGCCCTTGTGGTAGAGCTCTGACTCGGAGGTGTTGATGTACTTCGCCCCCTGCTCGGAGCGCATGGCTCGCGCGCCAAAACCCAGTACGCGCCCGCGCGAGTCGGCCAGCGGGAAGATGATCCGCTCGCGGAAGCGGTCGAAGACGCGCCCGCCGCGGCTGCGCTGGGCCAGGCCGGCGGCGTGCAGCTCGTTCTCGGTGAAGCCGTCGCGGCGGGCCCCACTCAGGAGGCGATCCCAGGCCGAGGGGGCGTAGCCCACCCGGAACGCTCGGAGCACCTCCTCCGACAGCCCGCGCTCGGACAGGTAGTCGCGCGCGCGCCGCGCCTCGCTGGAGTCCCACAGGTAGGTGGCATAGAAGCCGGCGGAGCGGTCCAGGAGCCCAAGCAGGCGCTCGCGCCGGCGGCGACGCTCCTCCTCCTCGGGATCCTCGCGCTCTCGCTTGAGCTCCACGCGGTAGCGGTCGGCCAGCTGCTCCACCGCTTCGGCAAAGTCCAGCGCCTGGGTCTCGCGCACGAAGGTGATCGGGTCGCCTCCCTTGTGGCAGCCGAAGCAGTAGTAGAGCTTCTCGCGGGGATCGACGGTGAACGACGGCGTGCGCTCCTCGTGGAAGGGGCAGAGCCCCACCCAGCGCGAGCCGCGCTGGCGCAGATCGGTGCGCTGGGAGATCAGCTCCACGGCATCGACCGCCTCACGCAGCCGCTCGATCGAGTCCTGGGTGTAGCGCGCCATCTCTAGAACCCCTGCGGCACGCTCAGGTCGGAGAAGGCGCGGATTGCGTAGCGGTCAGTCATACCGGCCAGATAGTCGACCACGCGCTGGTGCTCGGCGGCGTCCGGGTCCGGGGAGGGCGGAGGGTGCTCCGCGTAGTGATCGAACAGCACGCGCAGCATCCGCTCGATCCGCTCCCTCTCGCCCTGGGCGCCGGGACCCAGGTACACGCGCTCGAACATGAAGGTGCGCAGGCGCAGCATCGCGCCGCCCACGTCTTCGCCCTGCACGATGTCGCCGGCCTCTTCCGAGCGCTCCAGCAGATCCCGGACCAGAGTCTCGATGCGGCGTGAACCGGTCGGACCGAGCACCTCGAGCTCCTCCGGGGGCAGGTCCGCCTCAGCGATCACGCCGGCTCGGACAGCGTCGTCGATGTCGTGGTTGATGTAGGCGATCCGGTCTACGACCCGCACGATCCGGCCCTCCAGGCTGGCGGGACGGTCAGGACCGGTGTGGCACAGGATGCCGTCGCGCACCTGCTCGGTGAGGTTGAGTCCCTGGCCATCGCGCTCCAGGCGCTCGACCATGCGCAGCGAATGGTGGTTGTGGCGAAAGCGCATGCCGTAGCGCGCGGTCATGCGCTCGTCGAGCACCGCCTCCCCGATATGCCCGAAGGGGGGATGACCCAGGTCGTGACCGAGACCGATGGCCTCGGTCAGGTCCTCGTTCAGTCGTAGCGCGCGAGCCACGTTGCGTGCAATTCCACAGGCCTCGAGCGTATGGGTCAGGCGCGTGCGGTAGTGATCGCCCTCTGGAGCGATGAACACCTGCGTCTTGTGCTTGAGCCGGCGAAAGGCCTTGGAGTGCACGATCCGGTCGCGGTCGCGCTGGAAGGGGGTGCGGTGCGCCGAGTCTGGCTCCGGCCACTCGCGCCGTGCCGGATAGGACGGCGTGGCCGTCTCGGACAGCCACTCCTCCTCGCCACGAACGATGCGCGCGGCGAACTCGGTCTGCTCGCCCGGTCTGCTGTCGACGCCCACCGGTCCATTGTCTCAGCAGTGGCTGGATGTGAGCCTGGAAGGCGAGCTTTGCCATCAGCACGGCCAGGATGGCCGCCGGATGCGAGCCTGGAAGGCGAGCTTTGCCATCAGGACGCGGCCGGGATGGCCGCGGAGCTACTCACTGAGCGGGGCGAAGCCCTGGGCGCGCGCGTACAGCTTGTAGAGACGCAGGCTGCCGGCAAAGTCCGGCTTGCACGCCTTCTGGAGGATCTCGTACGCTCGATCGTCAGGGAGGGGCGATTCGTTCGAGCGTTCACCCTGGATCGTGAGCTGGTCGCGCAACTCGATCACCGTGGCCTCGCGCTCGGCCCGCGAGCCGTGGCGCCAGTCGTCGCAGTCGGCGAACTGAACCACCGAGCCCGCGCTGCGCCGGCCTACCGACTCTGTCCGTTCGTCCCCTGAAGCCCCGGCGCGGGCCGGCGCCTTCTCGTTCTCGTCGCCGCCACAGCCGGGCAGCAGGGCCGCGGCCACGAGCACGGCGGCCAACCCCCACGCCCCCGTGGCGAGCGGGTGTTCTCGGACGGCGGGCATTACTCGCCCGTGATCAGCTCCGCCATGCGGCTGCGCAGCCGTTGCGCCCGTGCCGTCTTGGCGAAGCGACGCGCCGCAAGAGCGAACTCACGGCTGCGCGCGCGGGCCGCGGCAGTGCCCGGCCGGGCAGGCGTGGTCCACCAGTCGCAGTCGAGCGGACCGGTCTCCTCGTCGGGCCCCATCGAGCAGTCAACGAGGTATCGCTCCTTGGCCACGTCGCCGTTGCCCCGGCTCGATTCGCGGTCGCCGCCCCCGGCGCAGCCGGGAAGCGCGTTGGGGGGCAAGCCCGGCGTACGGCCGGCGTTCCCTGCTCCCGTGACGCTCGCGGGGCTGCCGTCCGGTCCAGTGTTGCCGTACCAGCAGTTCCAGCGGTTCGAGGAGAACTCGTCCCACCAGAAGTCGTTGCCGTTGGGCATCGTGGGCGCGCCGGCCAGGCTGTGCGTAGCGCTGAACTGGTCGACCGTTGCCGGGAACCTAAAGCCCGGCGGGACCTGGCCCATCTTGTTGTTGTAAAAGCGGTTGTTGCAGGAGGTCGAGAGGCCGTTGGCGGGCGCACCCTCACACGACACGCCCGGCAGGATCTCGCCCTCGGCCCCACAGCTGGAGTTGGTTCCGAACTTCACCGACTGCGGCTCACCGCTGCATGCGCTCGTCAGCGCGTCGGGCACGGCGAAGAGCATCGCCCCGTCGCGCCAGTTGTCGAAGATCCAGTTGTCGTGCACGCGGGCGTCGTTGATGCCGGCGTAGATGATCCCGGTGCCCACCGGCACCCCGATCAGCGGCTTGACCGGCGTGTCCTTGCGGTACAGGTTGAAGTTGTTGGAGTAGATGAGGTTGTTGTCGATCTCCGAGCTGTCCGCCGGGAACCCCGGATGGCCGGCCGCCGAAACCGTGTCGGTGGCGATGCCCGTGGCGTTGCCGTAGATGTGGTTGTTGGTGATCCGGACTCCGTTGCCCATCGACCCGGAGTAGCCGAGCCCCGACCCGCGCAGGTCGCACTGCTTGATCACGGTGTTCGCGCGTGGCGCGTCGGGGTAGAAGCTCGTGGCCTGCGCACCGGTCTCGGGCGCGGCGCCGGGGTACACCACAGCGTCACCGGAGCCGAAGCCGTCGCAGTTCTTGACCACGGCATGGTCGCTCGTGAAGCTCAGATGCCCGTAGTCGGCGTTCCAGTAGAACTTGGTCTTGTCGAGTAGGACGCCGTCGGTCTCCTCGGTGTAGAAGCCGAACTCGAGCCCGCCGCGCATGAGGAAGTTGCGGCCCACGAAGCCGTCGCCTCGATCCACGCGCATGACCACGTGCTTCGAATGGCCTGCCGGCTTGGCCGACGGCCCGCGTGTGGTGTATCCGTCGCCGGCGTCGAGGATCACATCAGTGGGCCTGGGACCCGAACCCTCGATCTGGAGGTTGCACCGGACGCATTGCCCCAGCTCCTGCTTGGGGATCCCCTGGCGGCTCATCAGCGGCTCAGGGGGCGGCTGGCCGAACAGCGCCCGTCCCTGCACATAGACCAGGTTCTGGTCGTTCGGGCAGTTGACCTGGTAGGCGTAGCTGGGGGTCGGCGAGCCGCTGGCATCCTTCTGGATCATCGAGGGGTTGCAGCGCGGGTCGTTGAGCTTCTGGGCCCGCGACTGCGGCTCGCGGTAGAGGCCGGGCATGATCACGATCCGGTCATTGTTGCGCGAGGCGTTGACCGCCTTCTGGATCGAGCGGTACTTGCACTTGGCCCGCAGCTTGCGGTTGATCCGGTTCCACCGCCGGGCCTGCTTGAGCTTGAACTGGATGCTCGGCTGGCTCGGGCGGAGCTTGAAGCCCCTCTTGCGCGCAGCGCGGATCGAACGAATGGCCTTCCGCAGCGATTTCTTGCCCTTCGCGCCCTGGCAGACCACGCGCACCTTGCCGGGGCCCTTGCCCGTGACCGCGGAGGACAGCGAGCGGGCCTTCGGCACCGCACCACCGGCAGCCGGCTGTACCGACGTGTCAGCAGCTGGGTCAGGCCAGTACGAAGGGCGCTCGAGGTGCGCCATCGCCACGCCCGGAAGCGCGAACGCGAGCAAGCCGAGGCACACGATCAACTGCCAGCGAGTCCCTCGCAACTTCAAATTCACGTCTCCCGTTCGTGGCTTGCCGATCGCGAGCCTAGTTCACAGGTCAGGAGGGCGCCAGTGCCAAGGGCTCAGGCCGCGGCTTCGGTGATGGCGGCCTGGGCGGCGGCCACGCGCGCGATCGGGACCCGGTAGGGCGAGCAGCTCACGTAGTCCAGCCCCGCCATGTGAAAGAACGCCACCGAGTCTGGATCGCCTCCGTGCTCGCCGCAGATGCCGAGGGCCAGGTCGGGCTTGGCCTCACGCCCCACCCACGCGGCCAGTCGCACGAGCCATCCCACGCCCGGCTTGTCGATCGTCTCGAACGGGCTGCGGTCCACGATCTTGCGTTCCATGTAGCGATTGAGGAACCCGCTCTCCACGTCGTCGCGCGAGAAGCCCAGCGCGGTCTGGGTGAGGTCGTTGGTGCCAAAGGAGAAGAAGTCGGCCACCGCGGCGATCCGGTCGGCCACGAAGCAGGCCCGCGGCAGCTCGATCATCGTGCCGACGTGCACCTGCAGGTCGCCGCCGCCCTCCTCCCCGATCACCCGGTCGACCTGCCCGCGCATCAGCTCGACTTCCTGCTCGTAGGCCACCAGCGGAATCATGATCTCGATCTGCGGCGCGTCGCCGGAGCCCTTCTTCACTGAGAGGCCGGCGCGGATGATCGCCCGCACCTGCATCTCATAGACCTCGGGATGCAGGATCCCGAGTCGTACTCCGCGGGTGCCCAGCATCGGGTTGGTCTCAGCCAGGTCGTGCACCCGGTCGAGGGTCTCCTCGAGCAGCGCGACGTCGGCCGCGTCCTCCATGCGCGCGTGTTCCAGCTCGGCGGCCAGTTCCTCGCCGCTGGGGAGGAACTCATGCAGCGGCGGGTCGAGCAGGCGGATGGTCACGGGCAGCCCCTGCATCTGCCCGAACAGTCCCTCGAAGTCCTCCTGCTGGAGCGGCAGCAGCCCGTCCAGGCAGCTGCGCCGGTCCTCTTCGGTGGCGGCCATGATCATCGCGCGCATCTTGGGCTGGCGGTCGGACTGCATGAACATGTGCTCGGTGCGGCACAGCCCGATGCCTTCGGCGCCGAACTCGCGCGCCCTCCGCGCGTCTTCGGGTGTATCGGCGTTGGTGCGCACGCCGAGGGTGCGCATCTCGTCGGCCCACACCAGCACCTGCTCGAACTCCTTGCTCACCTCGGCTTCCTGAAGCGGCACCTCGTCGGCGGTCACCAGCCCGCGGCTGCCGTCGATCGCTATCACGTCTCCCTCCGAGAGCTGGGTGTCGCCCGCGCGAACCGTCCTGGCCTTCAGGTCGACGTGCAGTTCGCCGGCACCGGCCACGCAGGGCTTGCCCATCCCTCGCGCCACCAGCGCGGCGTGGCTGGCCTTGCCGCCCTCGCTGGTGAGGATTCCCTTCGCGGCGTGGAAGCCCCCCACGTCGTCGGCCTCCGTGAATGGACGCACCAAGATCACGTCGCGCCCTTCCTCGGCTGCGTGGATCGCATCCTCGGCGGTGAACACGATCGCTCCCCGCGCCGCCCCCGGGGAGGCGGCCACGCCCCTCGCGATCACCTCGAACTCGGCGTCCGGAGCAAAATGGGGGTGCAGCAGGGCGTCCAGCTTGCCTGCGTCGATGGTCATGAGGGCCGCATTGCGGTCCAGCAGCCCCTCCTGGACCGCGTCCACCGCGAAGCGCACAGCGGCCTGCGCGGGCCTCGCGGCGTTTCGGGTCTGGAGCATGAAGAGGCTGCCCTCCTCCACTGTGAACTCGGTGTCCTGCATGTCGCCGTAGTGGCGCTCGAGCTTGGAGAGGATTGCCATCAACTCTTGGTGGGCATCCGGCATCACCTCTCGCAGTCCGCCCAGGTCGCGCGCCGTGCGGACACCCGACACCACGTCCTCCCCCTGCGCGTTGAGCAGGAAGTCGCCGGACGGCGTGGGCTCGCCGGTGACCTCGTCACGGGAGAAGGCCACCCCGCTGCACGAGGAGTCGCCCTTGTTGCCGAAGACCATCTGCTGCACGTTGACCGCCGTGCCCCATTCGTCGGGGATGCGCTTGATACGGCGGTACTCCACCGCGCGCTCGCCCATCCATGAGTCGAACACCGCATGGATGGCCTGCCCGAGCTGCTCGCGCGGATCCTGAGGGAAGTCCTCGCCGGTCTTGTCCTCAAAGAGGTTCTTGAGGTCGTCGGTTAGCGCCTTGAGGTCATCCACCCCGAGCTCGGTGTCGTCCTCGACGCCGGCCGCCTTCTTCCGGGCCTTGATCGCGTCTTCGATCGCCTCGCGCTTGATCCCGCGGCAGACGTTGCCGAACATCTGAACGAAGCGCCGGTAGGAGTCCCAGGCGAAACGCTCGTTGTCGGTGGCCCTGGCCAGGCCCTCGACCGACTGGTCATTGAGGCCGAGGTTGAGCACCGTGTCGAGCATGCCCGGCATCGACTCGCGCGCGCCGGAACGGACGGAGACCAGCAGCGGATCGTCGTCGTCGCCGAGCGTCTTCCCCGCGTGGCCCTGGAGCTGGGCCAGGGCATCCTCCACCTGCTCCTGCAGGTTCTCGGGGAACTCACCGCCCGCGCCCATGTAGGCGACGCAGGCTTCAGTGGTGATGGTGAAGCCGGGGGGCACCTTCTCGGCGCCCAGCACGCGGGTCATCTCGGCCACGTTGGCGCCCTTGCCTCCGAGCAGGTCACGCATGTCGCGCGATCCCTCCGCGAAGTCATAGACGAGCTTTTCTCCAGCAGCCACCGCCAAGAGGGCTCGCAGTCTATGCCGCAGCCCTGGGACACTCCTCGGCGTGGAGATCCTGCTGGCCCGCCATGGAGAGACCCAATGGAGCGCCGACGGCCGCCATACCGGGCTCACCGACGTGCCGCTCACAGACACCGGACGAGACCAGGCCAGACAGCTGGGCCCGCGGTTTGCCGGCCGGGAGTTCGCTCTCGTGCTCTCGAGCCCCCTCAGTCGCGCGCGCGACACCTGCGAGCTCGCGGGCCTCGGCGATCGCATCGAGCTTCGCGACGAGCTGGTGGAGTGGGACTACGGCGACTACGAGGGACTGACCACGCCACAGATCCGCGAGGAAGTGGCCGGCTGGGGGATCTGGACCCACCCCGTGGCCGGCGGCGAGACGGTGGAACGGGTGGGCGTTCGGATCGACGGGGTCATCTCAGAGCTCGCCGGCGCCGACGGCGACTGCATCGTGTTCGCACACGGCCACGTGCTGCGTGTGCTCGCGGCGCGCTGGCTGGGCCTGCCGGCGCGCGACGGCGCATTGCTGGCGCTGAACACGGCCACGCTCAGCGTGCTGGGCTACGAACGTCAGCGGCAGGTGGTGCAGCTGTGGAACGACGGCTCACACCTGGAGTGAGCGCCCGGGTTCAGGCGACGCGGCGGAGCCGCACGTGGGCGTGGTGCTCGAGGGTCTCGCCCAGCGCGCGGTCGGCCTGGGTAAGCGCGCGCTCGGCCGCCTGGGGCGCGCCGGCCAGCGGCTGTGCCAGCGCCTGCACCATGAAGCTGTGGGCCTGGCCGTCCAACGGGAAGGAGCCGGCCTCGCAACCCGCGCAGACCACACCCCCTGCCGACGGCGAGAAGCCGCTCAGGTGCTCTGTCTCGCCGCATGTGGCGCACGAGGCCAGCTCAGGCGCGAAGCCGGCGGCCAGCAGCAGCTTGGCGCGGAAGGCCAGCGACTGCGCGCGGGTGGCCGCCGCCGGATCGGAGTCCAGCAGAGCGAGCTGATTGCAGAGCAGGTTGTAGGCGGCGCGATTGGGCTCAGCCGAGTCGAACAGCCGCAGCACGGCCTCGCAGGCCTGTGAGGCACGTTCCAGCGACGCCTGGGTCTCCCGCAGAGCGGGGTGCGCGTTGACGCTGTCGACCGCGCTGACCGTGCACAGCTCGCCGCGCCCCTCGTGGAGCACCAGCTTGACCCGGCTGAGCGGCTCCAGCCGCCCGCCCAGGCGCGAGCGGACGCGGCGCACGCCCTTGGCCACCGCGCCCACGCGTCCACGGTCGGCGCTGTAGAGGTGCAGCACGCGGTCGGCCTCGCCGAAGCGGATCGAGCGCAGCACCACCGCCTCGGTCTTGAAGGATCCGGCCACGCCTACACTTTGAGGCAGATGACGGACGCGAACCAGTCGACCAACGGCACGGCCCCCGTGCGGCTCTTCACCACCGATCCGTGCTCGTTCTGCCGGCAGGCCAAGGCTCTGCTGGACAGCCGGGGTGTGGACTACCAGGAGATCAACCTGGCGCGCGACCCTGAGGGGCGCGCCGACCTTGTGGCGCTCACCGGCCAGATGACCTTTCCCCAGGTCGTGGTGGGCGAGCGCGCGATCGGCGGCTTTCGCGAGCTGATCGAGGCCGATCGCGACGGCAGCCTCGAAGACCTGCTCGCGGCCTAGCTGCGCCTCCGCCGCGGCCGCGGCTGGCACTTGGGGCACACATAGGTTCCCCGCCCCGCCGCGCGCATCTTTCGGATGATCGTCTCGCAACGCGGGCACGGCTCGCCCTCGCGGCGATGCACCTGGAACCGGTCCTGGAAGCTGCCCCTCGCGCCGTCGGCGTGGCGGAAGTCGTCGATCGTGGCGCCGCGGGCATCGATGCCCGCCTCCAGCGACGCCACGACCGCGTCGCGCAGTGCCGCCAGCTGCGGGCGCTTGAGCGTGCCGACAGGGCGCAGCGGGTGAATCCGTGAACGCCACAGCGCCTCGTCGGCGTAGATGTTGCCCACGCCCGCGATCCGCTCCTGGGTGAGCAGGAACGCCTTTGCGGGCGCGCGCCGGCCGGCCGCCAGATGGCGCAGGCTCTCGGCGGTGAAGTCAGGGCCCAGCGGCTCCACACCCAGGCGGGCATCGAAGTAGGCGCCCAGCGCCGCGTCGCCCAGCAGCACCACCCCGGTCCCGAACCGGCGCTGATCCACGAAAAGAAGCCGATGGCCGCCGCTCAGGCGCATCCGCACACGTAGGTGGGCGCGCCCCGGCTTGTCGTCGGCCTCGGCTACCAGCAGCAGATTGCCCGTCATGCGCAGATGCATCACCACCGCCACTTCTTCCTCCAGCGCCAGAACGAGGTACTTCCCACGCCGGGCCACTCTTTCGATCCGCCGTCCCCGCACGGCGTCGGCCAGCTCGCCCGGGGCGGCGGGGTCGCTCCAGCGCGAATCCAGCACCTCCATGGCCTCCAGCCGCTGGCCCTCCAGGTCGGGCGCCAACTGGCGGCGAATGGTCTCTACCTCGGGCAACTCGGGCATCAGCCGCCCTCCCGGCGAATGTCGCCGCTCACCGCCAGCGACCGCTCGATCACCGGGAAGACTGCTCGGTTCAGACGAGCGAACTCCTCGACCGGCACGGCCAGCTCGATCACATACTCGGTCCTGCCTTCGAACACGTGCAGGCTGCGCGTGCGCAGTCGCGCTTGCGACAGCGTCTGGTCACCGACCAGCTCCACGGCCCGCGACCCACCCGCCTCGGTGGTGCGCGAGCTCACCGTGTCGAAGCTGTCGCTGCGCTCCTCGGCCGCATCCACGAGCCGCCTGCGTGCCGCCTCCAGCTCGCGGGCGTCGCGAGGAAGCTGCTCGTCACGCTCGTAGGCGAAAGCCGCCACGAAGCCCTCGCCTACTCCGGCACGGAAGACTCCCGGCGCCGGCACGGCGCCCGCCTCGACGTCGGCGGGCAGCCGCAGCGAGAGCCCGACGCGCGGATAGTCCAGGTCCCGGGTCTTGGCCGAGGGCGTGGGAGAGAGAGAGCCCGCGGGCTCCACCTGGTTGCCGCAGCCAGCTCCCACGAGGGTGGCCACGAAGACGGTCAGCGGGACGGCGCGACGCACGCGGCGGTTCTAGCATGCGCGCCCGGCGCGACTGGGCCTCGAGCGGCCGGCTCGCGCCTGCGCCTCCGACGCGATCGCCAACCGTGCGCTTGCCAAACCCGGTGGATTGTGGGAGCGTCGCGCCCCGAAATCGCTCACCTCCCCGAAAGACCACACCAAATGTCACCGCGACGTGCCGCGTCGATTGCGGCTCTCTGCACGCTCGCCGCCTGGGCCACCCTGGCCACGCCAGCCCTGGCCGCGCCCACTGCGCTCTCGGGCAATCCGCTGACCGTCTACGTTGGCGAACGGGGCCAGCTCCAGTCCTACCGCGCCGGCAGTGACAGCGGCATCTTCTTCGCGCCGTCGAAGACCCTCGGCGACGCCGGCTTCTTCCTCGCGTTCCCCAACCCCTCGCCGACCGCGCTCGCGGGCACTGTCTACGGGTTCACAGGCTCCGCCGGGCCCTCCGGCCTGGAGGAGTACAAGCCGGTCTCCCAGAGCCCGGCGACCGGCAGCGGAACGGGATCCGATCCGCTGCGCCAGGTCACGACCTACGCGGTGGCGCCGGGTACCGGCCCCAACCTGCTCGAGGTCACGCACACCACGACATACGTCAACGGCACCCAGCAGTTCGCACTGCGGTGGGACGTCAAGAACGTCTCGGGGGGGCCGGTGACCTTCAAGGCGCTGTCCGCGGCGGACTTCTTCTTCGACGGCAGCGACCGCGGGACGGGGATCTACACCGACGGGCCGCCGCGCTTCATCGGCGGGACCAACGCCGACACGGGCAACTCGGGGGGCTTCGCCGAGGTCCTCTCCACGCCGTGGAGCGCGTACCAGGCCCTGGAGTGGGGCAGCGCGCCCGACCAGGTCTGGGGCAAGGTCCAGGGGTCCGCCCAGAGCACGGCGGCGACCTTCGACAACACCGTCGTAGGGGAGCCGGTCGACAACGCCGGCGGCGTCGAGTGGGACCAGTTCGTGCAGACCGCGGTCCCGAACGGACAGACGCGCTCCTTCGAGCTGATCGCGCGCAGCGCAGTGCCTTCGGCCCTGCAGCTCAACCCCAGCAATGCGGGCGCGCCCAAGGGCGTGCCGGTGAACATCACCGCGACCGCCACCAGCACCGACGGGCTGCCCTACGCGGGCAGGACGCTGCGCTACCAGATCACCGGCGCCAACCCCGGGGCAAGCAGCCTGGTTCTGTCTGCGAGCGGCACGGGCACGATCACCGACCCGGGCACCAACGCCGGCAACGACACGATCGTCGCCTTCGTCGACTTCAACCGCGACGGCACACGGCAGCCTGCCGAGCCCCAGGCCTCCGCCCTGGCGACCTTCGTGGACAAGGTGGCGCCCTCCTGCAAGGTCAAGGTCAGCGGTGACCGGCCGGGCGGCGGCGGCGCCGGCAAGCCGCTCGTCATCACCGTCAACTGCAACGAGCCGGCGACGGTGACCACGGCAACGACATTGCAGACGATCCCCAGGGTCGGCCGGAGGTCGGCGAAGGTCGACGCGGCGGCGAGGCGCAGGAGGCCGGTCAGGATCAAGCTCAAGCCCAAGACCGCGACGGTCGCGCCCGGCCGTGCGGTCCCGATCAAGATCCGCGTCCCGCGCTCGGTGGCCAGGAAGTACGCCGGCAAGACGCTCAAGGCGACGGTCAGGGTGACCGCCAAGGACTCCGCGGGCAACGTCAAGCGGGTCAAGAGGGTCAAGAGGATCAAGCTCGCCAAGATCAAGAAGAAGGCGAGGCGTCGCGGCTAGGAGAGTGATTCAGCTAGCCGACGGTAGCCCGAGGATGCGCCCGGAAGTAGACGTCCTTCAGGCGCTCGCTGGTCAGGTGGGTGTACAGCTGGGTGGTGGCCACGTCGGCGTGGCCGAGCATCTCCTGAACGGAGCGCAGGTCGCATCCGCCGGCCAGCAGGTGGGTGGCGAAGGTGTGGCGGAGGGTGTGCGGGCTCATGCGGTCCGCCAGCCCCGCCGTGGTCGCGTGGCGGCGCACGATCTTGTAGAGGCCCTGCCGGGTGAGAGCGCCGCCGCGGAAGTTCACGAACAGGTGGCTCTCCGGACGCGACTGGACCAGCGCCGGGCGCCCGCGCTCCAGGTAGCGCTGCACGGCGGCGGCGGCTGCCCGGCCGAAGGGCACCACGCGCTCCTTGGACCCCTTCCCCCGGGCCCGCAGCACAAGATCCTCGAGATCGAGGTCTGAGATCTCCAGCCCGGTGGCCTCGGAGGCGCGCAACCCACAGGCGTACATCAGCTCCAGCAGCGCGCGGTCGCGCAGGTCGCAAGGCGTCGTGCCGCGCGGCGCTTCCAACAGCTTGCCCACCTCCCCGCGGCTGAGCACCTGAGGCAGCTTGCGCCCGCGGCGGGGTGGGGTGAGGCTGGCCGTCGGGTCGGTCTCGAGAATGCCTTCGCGGCGAAGGTGGCGGTAGAACGAGCGCAGGCAGGCCGCCTTGCGGTGGACCGTGGCCGGCGAAGCCGAGCGCCCGTCGTTGCCGTCCAGCGCCGCCAGGAAGTCGGCGACGTGACTCGACTTGGCGCCGATCGCATCCAAGCCTCGCCCCTCCAGGAAGCGCCCGTATTGCAGGAGGTCTGAGCGATAGGCCTCGAGCGTGTTGCGCGACAGTCCACGCTCGAACTCCAGGTAGGCCAGGAAGTCGAGCACCAGATACTCGAGCGGGCGCTGCTGCAGGGGCTGGGCGATCGTGGCCATCCCGTCCTGCTTCGCGCCGACCGGCGGGACCCCTTGACCTGCAAGCGCGCCTTCAGGCGGCCTACGGTTGCCGCACCCGCTGCCCCCAACCGGCCGTACACTGTCGGCCCGCCCGCGGAGGGTGGCCCACATGATCTCTGCAGACCTTCAGAGCTTGCTGGAGATGGCGCCGGATCCGACCGTCATCGTCGATCGCGGGATGCGTATCGCGGTCGCGTCGGAGTCGGCGGCGCTGCTTTTTGGCCGGCCCCGCTCGGAGCTCCGCGGATTCCCGCTCGAGAAGCTCATCCCCGGCGGCGTGCTCGATCCGGAGGCCAAGCTGGCCGTCCGCCGGCCCGACGGCACGGCGTTTCCGGTTGAGATCTCGGCGCGAGTGATCGAGGTTGACAGCCACCGTGCCCTGGCGGTGGCGATCCGTGACGTGACTGAGCGGCGCGAGCGCGCCGCCGCACTGCGAGAGGCCGGCGAGCGCTTCAGGCGGCTGTTCGAGGACGGGCCGGTGGCGATGGCGCTGGTGGGTGATGACCTGCTGCTTGGAGAGGTGAACGCCGCGTTCTGTGCGCTGACCGGGTATAGCGCCGAGGCGCTGCGAGGGCTCACCTTCAACGACATCACGCACCCCGACGACCGTGATGTCGGTCTGCGGCTTGCGAAGGGGATTCTCGCGGGCGAAATAGCAGGTTCAAAGATTGACAAGCGTTACCTGCGCAAGGACGGCGAGCTGGTGTGGGTGGAGGTCACTATCTCCTCTATCCACAGCGAGGACGGTAGGCCTCTAAAGATCCTCGGCGTGATCCAGGACATCACCGAGCGCCGGCTCGCGCTCGCCCACGCCCACGATGAGCTCGATCATCTCGCGCGCGACCGCGATCGCATCCTCGAGTTCGCCGGCGAGGGGATCTACCACGTGGATGGCGACGGGCGCATCACGTTCGCCAACCCCGCCGCGGCCGAGATGCTCGGCTGGCCGCTCGAGTCGCTGATCGGCAAGCCCGCCCACGAGCTGCTCCACCACACCCACGCCGACGGCTCGCACTATGCCCGCCCCGACTGTCCGATCCACCGCCCCTCCCCCGAGCGCGCGGTGCAGCACGTGACCGACGATGTCTTCTGGCGCGGCGACGGGCAGAGCTTCGCCGTCCACCACACCAGCGCCCCCGTCCGCGAGCCCGGCGGCGAAGGGGCCGTCGTCGTGTTCACCGATGTAAGCGAGCAGGTGGCGATGGAGGAGGCGCTGCGTGACTCGCGGGCTCGTGCCGCACGCGAGCGCATGAAGGTTGCCGAGGCCGAGCGCGCACGCTGGGCGCGCGAGCTGCATGACGAGACACTGCAGGGCTTGGCCGCACTGCACGTGCAGCTGTCCTCCCGGATCCAGGCCTCGACGGTCGAGGAGATGGCCCTGCGGATGCGCCGAGCACAGGAGCAGATCGAGGGCGAGATGGACAAGCTGCGCGGCCTGATCGCCGATTTGCGCCCCGCCGCGCTCGACGAGCTGGGACTGGAGGCCTCGGTCCGCGATCTAGCCGAGCGCATACAGGTCATCTATGGCATCGAGGTCGACACGAGCCTCGAGCTTCACGACCCCAAGGGCGCACCGCGACGGCTCGCACCTGAAGTCGAGACCACGGCCTACCGCATAGCTCAGGAAAGCCTCAGCAACGCCGCCCGGCACGCGGGCGCCTCGCGGGTTCTCGTCGAGGTTGCGCAGGAAAACGGCGCACTGCGGGTGCGCGTGACCGACGACGGCGGTGGCTTCGACCCCGACAACGAGAGCGCGGGGTTCGGCCTGCGCGGCATGCGCGAACGGGTGGAGCTGCTCGACGGAGAGCTGCGGATCGACTCGCAGCCACCCGGCACGCGGGTCACCGCAGTGCTGCCGGTCGACTGAGACGCCTGCTTACAGCTGGGTAGGCACGTCGGACGCCTCTATGAGACCCCGTTCGAGGGCGTACTCCACGAGGTCAGAGCGGCGCGAGCGCCCGAGCTTGCGCTGGATGCGGGCTCGGTGGCTCTCTACCGTGCGCACGCTCAGGTAAAGCCGCGCGGCCATCTCGCGGTTGGTCAGGCCGCGGGCGATCAGGCGCAGCACCTCGATCTCGCGCTCGCTCAGCTCCGCCGCAGCGCCGCCGGCCGCGGCGACGTTCGCAGCCAAGCGCGCCCCGAGCTGGGGCTCGAGGTACGTGCCGCCCCCCGCGGCCACCTCGATCGCTTCGAGCAACTGGCTCTCGGCGGCCTCCTTGGGCACGTAGCCGGATGCGCCCAGGCGCAGCGCCTCACCCGCGAAGCTTGGATCGCGCTGGGCGGTGAGCACGACAACACGAGTGTCTGGGCAGCGCTCACGCAAAGTTGGAATCGCCGGGAGGCTCAGCTCGCCCGGCATATGCAGATCGAGCACCAGCACGTCGGGGCAGTACTCCACGACAGCCTGGATGGCGGTGGGCACGTTGCCCGCTTCGGCGACGACCTCGATCGAGGGCTCGGAATCGAGCAGCACCCGGAGGCCGCTGCGGACCACGACGTGGTCGTCGGCAATGACGACTGTAAGCGGCTCGTAGCTGGACATCGGTGGAGACCCCCAGGACGGATCCTGCCAGGCCGCCCTCGCAGATCACACGTTCAGTACTTACTACTTAACCGGGTTGGGTAGTCCGCGCAGGCAATCTGTGCGGCCGATTGCGTCTTGCGAGGAGGTCCTTGCACCCACATAGTCCAGTTGCTTATGGCCGAGGTGCTGACCCCTGCCCCATCGACGGGCTTGGATGCGAACGGGCTACCGGCGACGCGGCCCCTTCCCACCATCTCCGGGCTCGCGACCGCGACCCCGGACAGCTCGTTCGACCAGGCTCAGATGTTGAACCTGCTCGGCTTGGCGGACGACCCCTTCGCCGAGGAGATCTTTGCTCGCTGCGGGGTGCGCACCCGCGGGCTCGAGGTCTCACCCGAGCGGCTTCGCACGACGCTTCAGCAGCGCACCCATGCCACGGAGGACCAGCTGGTGCGCCTGGCGACCCGGGCGGTCGACGTCCTCGAGCTCGAGTCGGATGCCGTGGGCGTCGTGGTGACTGCCAACTACTACTCGCTGGGCGGTCCGACCCTCGCCCACCGACTGGTCGATCAATACGGCCTGCGCTCGGACACGGACAAGTACCACCTCGTGGGGGTGGGCTGTGCGAGTGCGGTGCCGCTGCTGCGCCTGGCCTCCCAGGCGCTGCGCGACCGGCCCGGCGAGCAGGCGCTCGTGGTGGCCGCCGAGAGCGTCAGCGGGTTCATCTCCCCTGTCGCTCCGGGCGACGAGAAGGTGAAGATCGTGGGCTCCGCGCTGTTCGGCGACGGGGCTGGGGCCGCGCTGGTCTCGCTCGAGCCGGAAGCCCGCGGTCCCGCCATCGTCGCGACCGCGGTGCACCAGGTGCCAGGCACTCTCGACCACGTGCGCTTCGCCGTGGCTGGAGAGGACAGCCACATGCGGATCGCGCGCGAGCTGCCGGAGCTCGCCGAGACAGGGATTCCCGCGCTCGTGCACGAGTTCCTGGGCCGCCAGGGCCTCGACACCGGCGCGATCCATCACTGGCCGGTGCACCCCGGCGGGAGGGGTATTCTCGACGCGCTCCGGCAGGGACTCGGCTTGAGCAGCGAGGACGTGGCCCCGAGCGCCGCCGTGCTCGCCGACCACGGGAACGTGGGGACCCCGTCGGCCTTCTTCGCGCTCGAGCGCATGATCGCCGACCGCCGGCCCCGGCCCGGAGAGCGCGGCCTGGCGGTAACGATCGGTCCCGGCGTCACCGTGGGCCTGATGCTGCTGCAGTGGTGAGCCAGGCGACAAGCCAGGAGGTGCGCTTGTGAAGGTGATCGGTGCTGGATTCGGACGCACGGGGACGATGTCGCAGAAGGCGGCGCTCGAGCAGCTCGGCTTCGGGCCCTCGTTCCACATGATCGACGTAGCCCGTCGCCCGGAGCTGCTGCCCGGCTGGCAAGCCGCTGCGGACGGCGAGGACGTCGACTGGAAGGCCCTGCTCGACGGTTGGGGGTCGACCGTCGACTGGCCGGCCTGCACCTTCTGGCAGGAGATCTGGGCGGCTTTCCCCGACGCCAAGGTGCTCCTAAGCGTGCGCGACCCGGAGGCGTGGTACGCCAGCTGCATGAAGAGCATCCACGCCTCCGCACAGGCCGCGGCCAGGGGCGAACTCGAGGGCGGCAGCGTAGAGGTCTCCCCCGAAGCCATGAAGATGATCAACGGGCTGATCTGGAACGGAACCTTCAACGGCCGCTTCGACGACAAAGACTTCGCGATCGGCGTGTACCAGGCCCACAACGAGGACGTGAAGGGCAAGGTCCCGGCCAACAGGCTGCTCGTCTACGACATCAAGCAGGGCTGGGAACCGCTATGCGAGTTCCTCGACGTGCCTGTGCCCGACGGCCCGATGCCGCACCTCAACGACGCCACCTCGTTCCGGGCGATGGTCGGACTTCCCACCCTCGCCTAGGCGGCCTCCCGCAGGTACGACCTGAACCAGAGAAGCCCGATCAGCGTCTTGGCGTCGCGCAGCGCTGCGATGGTCTCGTCCAGCCGGTCGATCTGCAGCGGCACGATCTCGATGCGCTCGTCCTCGTCGGACTCGCGACTCTCCTCATAGAGGTCCTCGGCCAGGAACAGGTGGTTCTCCTCGGCCAGCAGGCCGGGCGAGTTGTAGAAGCTCACGAGGTGCGTCCACGTCCGGGCGCCCATGCCGATCTCCTCAGCCAGCTCACGCCGGGCTGTGGCCTCGAGCTCCTCCCCGCCCGGGGGGTTGCAAAGGGGGGCGGTGCCCCCCTTTGATGACCTCTCGATCTTGCCGGCAGGCAACTCCAGCAGCGACTGCTCGCCGACCGGCTCGCGCGGCTGGCGCACCATCCAGATGCTCTCGCCGTCGAAGGGCAGCACCGTTACCGCGCCGGGATGGCTGACAATCTCCCGCGTAGCCTCCTTGCCGTCGTCGTAGCGGAAGGTGTCCACGCGCACGCCTCCGATGTGGCCTTGCCAGATCTCCTCGCTCGCAATGCGCTCGAATCCCATCAGGCGCCCTCCTCCACGGCGGCGCAGCGGTCGATCAGCGCCAGCGCCAGGTCGAGCATGGTCTCCAGCGCATCGACGGTCACGCTCTCATCGGGCTGGTGGTTGCGCTCGGTGCCGTTGGCCAGGTTGAGCATGGGCATCCCCGCGGCGATCAGCGCGTTGGCATCGCTGCCGCCTCCCGTGGGCACGTAGCTCGGCTCGATGCCCATCGACTCCAGCGCCGCCGTGGCCACGCGCACAGCCGCTGCGGTGCGGGGGAGGCGATACGCACGGAACAACTGCTCCACCGTGGTCTCCACGTCACAGCCGGCCTCGCTGGCCGCCTCCGCGCAGGCGTCCACCATGTCGCTGACCACACGGCCTGCCTCGGCGTCGTCGAGGCTGCGGGCCTCCAGCTCCACGCGCGCATGCTCGGCCACCACGTTGGGCGCGCTGCCGCCCTCGATGACGCCGGCGTTGGCTGTGGTGCCGGCGTCCAGCCGCCCCAGGCGCATGGCCGTCAGCGCCCTGGCAGCCGCCACGATCGCGCTGCGCCCCTCCTCGGGCCTGATGCCGGCGTGGGCCGCGGCGCCCCGGAAGCGCGCCTCGATCCGGTAGTAGGTGGGAGCGGCCACGATCACCTCCCCGATCGGGCTGGCGTGGTCGAACACGAACCCAAACTCGCTGGCCAGGGTGCTGCGGTCGACCTCCTTGACGCCCCGGAGCGCAAGCTCCTCGGCGGTGGTGAAGAGCAGCTCGACCCCCACCGGCGAGCCCTCCGCTGCCAGCCTCCGCGCCACGCCTAGAAGCACGGCCACGGCAGCCTTGTTGTCGGCCCCCAGGATGGCTTCGTTGCGGTTGCGAAACACGCCGCCGTCGCGCTGCACGTTCACGGGCCCCGCGAGGGGCACGGTGTCCAGATGGGCGCACAGGAGAACGGTGCGGGCGCCCTCAGCGCCCGGGATCCGCACGATCAGGTTGCCGCAGTCCGAGCCCACCGCGGCGGCTGAGAGATCCTCCTCAACGTCCAGCCCGGCAGCGCGCAGCTCCCCGACCACCGCTTCAGCCACCGCCCGCTCACGCAGTGACGGGCTCTCGATCTCACACAGGCGCACGAAGTCGAAGCACAGCCGCTCGCGCTCCTCGACCGAGGCTCGCCGTGCCCCTGCGGCCATGCTCACGTGCTTCCCGCCGAAGCTACCGGTGAGGTGAGGGCGTGCCAGAGCGCGACGGTCGTTGAGGCGGGGGGCACTACGCCCGGGCTTCGGCGTCCACCCGGTCGCGGATGCCCACCGAGGGCTCGACCTCGGGGGCGCGCTCGCGCGCGCGCTTCAGGGCGGCGCCCAAGAAATCGCGGAACAGCGGCTGCGGACGCAGCGGGCGCGACTTGAACTCCGGGTGGAACTGCGACGCGACGAAGAATGGGTGGTCGGGCAGCTCGATGACCTCGACCAGGCGATCATCCGGCGACGTTCCGGAGCAGACCAGCCCCTCGCGCTCGAGCCGGCGACGCAGGTGATTGTTGACCTCGTAGCGGTGGCGGTGACGCTCGTAGATCACGGCCTCGTCATAGATCTCGCGGGCGCGGGAGCCCTCGTGCAGCTTCACCGGATCGGCTCCCAGCCGCATGGTTCCCCCCATGTCGCGCACTTCCTTCTGCTCGGGGAGCAGGTCCACCACCGGGAAGGGTGTCTCGGGGTCGAACTCGGTGGAGTTGGCGCCTTGCATGCCCGCCACGTGGCGTGCGAAATCGGCCACTGCGATCTGCATGCCGAGGCAGATGCCCAGGTAGGGGACGCCGCGCTCGCGGGCGTAGCGCGCCGCGCGGATCTTGCCCTCGATCCCCCGGACGCCGAAGCCGCCGGGAATCAGGATCCCGTCGCACTCCGCGAGCTCGGCGAGCGCCTCCTCGCCCGTGAGCTGCTCGGAGTCGACCCAGCGCACCTCGACCTTGCCCCCGTGGTGGGCGCCGGCGTGGCCCAGAGCCTCGATCACCGACAGGTAGGCATCCTCGAGCTTGGTGTACTTGCCCACCAGGCCGATCCGCACCGTGTCCGCTGCGGCCTCGTAGCGCTTGACGCCTGCCTCCCACGCGGAGAGGTCGGGGGCCTGGGTGTCCTCGATGCCGAAGTGCTCGAGGACCTGATCGTCGACGCCCTCGGCACGGAAGTACAGCGGCACCTTGTAGATGTTGTCCACGTCACGCGCGGAGATCACCGACTCCACGGGCAGGTTCACGAACAGGGCGATCTTCTCTCTGATGTCGCGCGACAGCGGCTCCTCGGAGCGGCACATGACCATGTCCGGCTGGATTCCGATCCGGCGCAGCTCCTGGACCGAGTGCTGGGTGGGCTTGGTCTTCAGCTCGCCGGCGTGGCCGAGGAAGGGCACGAGCGTGAGATGCAGGAACATGCACCGCTGCCGGCCCTCGTCGACCTGGAACTGGCGCAGCGCCTCAAGGAATGGGAGGGACTCGATGTCGCCTACCGTGCCGCCGATCTCGGTGATGACGATGTCCACGTCGTCGGCCTCGGCCACGCGGCGGATGCGGTTCTTGATCTCATCGGTGATGTGCGGGATCACCTGGACCGTGCCGCCGAGATAGTCGCCGCGCCGCTCGCGCCTGATGACCGAGTCGTAGATCGCGCCAGTGGTCACGTTGGACGCGCGGCTGGCGTTGACGTCGGTGAAGCGCTCGTAGTGGCCGAGGTCGAGATCGGTTTCCGCGCCATCCTCGGTGACGAACACCTCGCCGTGCTGGAACGGGCTCATCGTGCCCGGGTCGACGTTGATGTAAGGATCGAACTTCTGGATCGACACCGACAGTCCGCGCGCTACGAGCAGCTGTCCGATCGAGGCCGCCGCAATGCCCTTGCCAAGCGAGGAGACGACGCCGCCGGTCACGAAGATGAACCGGGTCTGACTCACGGGCGAGCACCTCGGATAGGCACATCCCGAGAGTAGCGCGGGCACCGGCGTGATAGCCGTCGCCTCACGCCGCTGCCTCCAAGAGCTCCTCTGCGTGGCGGCGAGCCCCTGCGTCGGAGCTCTCGGCCCCGAGCATCCGGCACAGCTCCTCGACCACGCCCGCGTCCTCGATCTGCTCCACGCTCGTTCGCGCGAGGTCGGCCCCGGCGGTCTTGGACCCCTTCGAGGACTTTACGATGCGGAAGTGGCGATCGGCCACTGCCGCTATCTGAGGGAGGTGGGTGATGCACAGCACCTGTCGGCCGCCGGCGAGCGAGCGCAGCCGCTCGGCCACCGCGCGAGCGGTCTGCCCTCCCACCCCTGCGTCCACCTCGTCGAAGACAAGCGCGGCGGAGCCGCCCTCCCCGGCGACTGTCATGAGCGCCAGCATCACCCGCGACAGCTCGCCACCCGAGGCGCTCTCCCGCACGGGCGCCGCGGGCACGCCCGGGTTGGCCGCGAGCATCAGCTCGACGCGCTCGGCTCCCTGGGGCCCTATCTCGTCGCGCGGCTCGAGCTCCACCGAGAACGAGGCGCCTTCCATCGCCAGCGCAGACAGCTCCTTGCGCACGCGCGTGGCCAGCCGCGGCGCGCCGGCCCGGCGCCCGACGGACAGCTCGCCCGCCAGCAGGGCACGCTCGGCCTGAGCCTCGGAGAATTCGGTCGTGGCGCGCTCCAGAGTCACCTCGGCCCCCTCGAGGCGCTGGCGCTCGGCTCGGCAGCGCTCCGCGTGCGAGAGCACCGCTTCAACCGTGCCGCCGTGCTTTCGCTTGACCCGCTCGTAGGCGTCGAGGCGCTCCACCACCTCGTGCAGGCGCGCCGGGTCGGCGTCCAGGCCGTCGAGGTACCCCCGCAGCTCGCCCGCCACGTCCTCGGCCTCGAGGCGCAGGGCACGCACGCGCTCGGCCAGTGCGTCCAGCCGAGGGTCGGCCCCGGCCACGGCGTCCGCCGGGCGCTCGGCCTCGGCCAGCAGTGCCGCGGCTCCGGGCCGGTCGGGATCGTCGGGGGCGATGGCCTCGCCACCCGCGGCGGCCGCGGCGCGCAAGCCGTCCACCTGGCACAGGCGTTCGCGCTCGGCCACCAGCGCGTGCTCCTCCTCCACGGATGCCTCCAGGGCATCAATCTCCTCGATCTCGAAGGCGAGCAGGTCCAGATCGCGGTCGCGCGTGCCGGCGCGGGCGTGCAGGTCGGCGAGGTCGGCCTCGGCGGCGCGCACGCGCGCATGGGCGCCGGCCACCCGGGTGCGCAACGCGAGGTGGCCCGTTCCGCAGAACCCATCGAGCAGCTCCAGCTGTGCCGAGGCCACGGTGAGCTTGCGGTGCTCGTGCTGCCCGAAGAAGGCCACCAGCCGGCTGCCCAGCTCGCGCAGGTCGGCCGCCGTGGCCGAGCGGCCCTGGACGTAGGCGCGGGTACGCCCCTCGGCGCTCACCCGGCGGGCGAGCACCAGCTCTGTGCCGTCACCGCCGTCGACCCGCTCTCGCAGATCGGCCAGCTCCGGCGCGTCCAGCAACCCGGGCGGCGGCTCGAAGACGCCCTCCACGTAGGCCTCGGAGGCCCCGGGGCGCACGATGCCCGACCGCGGCTTGCCGCCGAGCAACAGATCGAGGGCGTGGGCTAGCACGGTCTTTCCGGCTCCTGTCTCGCCCGTGATCACGCTCAGCCCGGCCTCCGGCCCGGCCGGGCGCAACTCGGCCCGGTCGATGAGCAACAGATTCTCGATACGCAGTTCGAGGAGCACCGATCCTGTCTACCAGCGCTCCCCGACGGAGCGGGACGCGTCCCGCGGGCTTGATCCGAGACGCGCGCGAATCGTCACGGAAGGTGCGGGATCAGTAGCTCAGGCGACCGAACTTGTCGCGCAGGCGGTTGTAGAAGGTCGCGCCCTCGACCTGGGCCAGCAACGCCATCCCGTCGCGAAAACCCACCTCCACCCGCTCTCGCGGCCCCAGGGTGCAGATCCGCCGGCCGTCGGTGGTCACGTCGACCGGCTCGTCGTGCGAGAGGTTGGTCACCGAGAGCCCGTCGTCGGGCGCCACGACGAGCGCTCGCGCCGTGAGCGTGTGCGGCGCGATGAACGAGACCACGTAGCCCTGCACGCCCCAGGCCATCACCGGCCCGCCGTTGGCGAGGTTGTAGCCGGTGGAGCCCGCGGGCGTGGCCACCACCAGACCGTCGCAGCGAACCTCGCCGAGCTCCTCCCCCACCACCGAGTACCCCAGCTCCGCCACACGGAGATCCTGGCGGCGGTGGAAGGAGATGTCGTTGACCGCCAGATGTTCGCCCGACGCAGTTTTCACCAACAGAGCGGGCAGGCGCAGTACCTCGAACTCCCCGCGCAGCGCCCGGCCTATGCCGTCATCGAGGCCGTCGCGCTCCACGGTGGCGAGGAAGCCGATGGCCCCGAAGTTGATCGCGAAGACGGGCACGTCGCGGCCGGCGTAGCGGCGCATGGCGGTGAGGATCGTCCCGTCGCCGCCCATGACCACGGCGAGGTCGGTGGGCCCGTCGGGATCGCCACCGATCTCCACGCCGGGGAGATCGCTCAGCCCATGCTTGTCGACCTCGTCGTCGGGCACGCACAGGGTGATCCCGGCCTGCGCCGTGAGCGTGGCGAGCCGGCGCAGAGCGCCCTCGGTCTCCCCCGGCGCGCGGCGCGTGAAGACGGTGACCGTGCGAGGCGGGGTCATGGCTCGACCGTTCGCGCGGCCGCCTGAAGATCCTTCACCGCGCCTGCGCGGCCGGTCTCGGCCAGCCACACGAAGGACTCGCGATTGCCCGCCGGGCCGGGGAGGCCCGACGACGCGAAGCCCAGCACCTCGCAGGCGAGGCGCTCGCGCGCGAAGGCGGCCACACACACCAGGGCCTCGCGGCGATCAGCGGCTTCGCGTACCACGCCGCCCCGGCTCACCCGCTTCCGGCCCAGCTCGAACTGGGGCTTGATCATGGCCAGGCAGTCGAAGGTCGCAGCCGCGGTGGCGAGCACGGCGGGCAGCACCTTCGTCAGAGATATGAACGAGACGTCGGCCGTGATGAGCTGGGGGCCCCAGGGGAGCATCTGCGCCTCCAGCGCCCTCGCGTTGGTGCGCTCGAGGACCGTCACACGCGGGTTATCGCGCACCGACAGGTGGAGTTCGCCGTAGGCCACGTCGAGGGCCACGACCTCAGCCGCGCCATGGTGCAGGAGGCAGTCGGTGAAGCCGCCGGTCGATGCGCCCACATCCAGGCATCGCCGTCCAGCTACGTCGACACCGAGCACCTCGAGGGCGTTGCGCAGCTTTACGCCCCCGCGCGAGACGAAGGGAGGGCGCTCGGCCAGCGCCACCTCGACGTCATCTGCCACCGGCTGGCCGGGCTTGAGCGCCCGCCGGCCCTGGCCCCCCAGGCGCACATCCCCCGCCAGTACGGCCGCGGCCGCGCGCGAGCGCGACTCGAAAAGACCGCGCTCGGCCAGCAGCGTGTCCAGCCGGCGCTTGGGCATGCGGCCAGGGTATCGGCGCATCGTGTGATGCTCCTCACAGAGGACAAGGCCAGGCGAGCGTACGTTCGTAGGCGTGACTTTCACCGCTGACACCCGCGCCGGGCTCGTGACCTTCATCGGCGCCTCCACAGTCCTGACCCCGTTGGTCCTGGGGCTGAGCGCCGCCGCCATGGCGGTCGGCCTGGTCACGGGAGCCCTTGCGATCGCCCTCGGCATGGCCGGCACGGCCCCCGAAGGACGCGGAGTGCTGCCGCTGTCCACCCTGGCCTCCTACGACCAGGGCTTGGCTCTCGGCCTGGTCTTTTGCGCCGTGCTGTTCATCATCGCCGCGCAGGCTCCGGCAGTGGCGCTGTTCGCCACCGCCGCGCTTCTGCAGGCGGTCGTGTCGCTGAGCACCCGCTACAGCAGCTCCCGCCGCGTCTCACAAAACTTCCTCCAATAGATCACATATGCATCACTCCTCCCTCGGAAACGGCTCGCCATTGGCGGGCCGTTTCCCGTTGTGGGGCGACCGCCCGATCTCTCGCTGCGCATTTACCCTCTGGCCGTGGATCGCGAAGCGGCCAAAGCCGAGGCGGAGCGGCTCAGCACGCTCAGGGATCGCGGCGCGGGGCGGGCGCCCCGGCCCGAACCGCCTCGAGCTGAGCCGCGAAGGCGAGCCCTCCGAACAGGGCCACAGACGTCAGGAAGGCCCACAGCAGCAGCCCGATCGTGCCCGCCACCGGCCCATATGTGGAGCCGAAGGACTCGGTGGCGTCGACGTACACCTTCAGCACCCCCATGAAGATCAGCCACAGGACCACCGCCACCCCGCCACCGAAAGCCAGCCACGATGCCTCCGGCTGGCGCCGGTAGGGCGAGACCTCGAACAGCAGCGAGACCGCCCCCACGACGCAAACGAGCCCAAGGGGCCAGCGCGCGACCGCCCAGGCCGTGTCGAAGCCGTCGCTCCATCCGGCGGCGTCCTTGACGGCGGTGCCCGCCACCAATACGACCAGCGACAGCAGGGCCAGCGTCCCTGCTGTCACGGCCAGCACCATCCCGAGCAGGTACTTGCGCAGGAACGGACGGTCGCGCTCCACGCCGTAGATGCGGTTGGCGCCCCGCTCGACCTGCGCCAGCGCGGCCGTGCCGGCGATGAGCGCGGCCACGAAGCCGGCGGCAAGCGCCGTCTCGCCCGTCTCCCGCCGCACGCTGCGCGTACCCTGCTGCAGCGCCTCGGTGAGAATGTCGCCGACGGCGCCCGGGGCCAGCTCGGCGATCGTCTCGCGCACGACCCGCGCGAAGCTCTCCTGGTCCAGCGTCGCGGCCAAGCCCACGATGGCGATGATGGCCGGGAGCAGCGTCAGGCAGATCTGGAACGCCAGCGCCCGCGAGTGGCTGAAGCCGTCGGCGGCGCGAAAGCGTGTGATCGCGTCCGTGGTCAGGCGGCGCCGGCCGGTCTCTCGCAGGGTCTCAAGGGCCTCGTCGCCCTCGAGCTCGCCGTGGGTGGTGGGGACTGAGGCAGCGGTGGTCACGGCGGGCGCCATCTTCCCCGACTGCGCCCCCCGGCGGCCCGACCGCCCCTCCCGTCAGGCGTCGAAGCGCTCCCGCAGCGCCCTGCCGCGCACGCGAATCTCATTCAGGTCACCCGGGTCCATGCGATCGAGGGTGCGATAGGGCATGTTGAGCCGCCGGTTGCCCCGGAGCATCTCGGTCTGGCGGTCGAGGAAGTCCCAGTAGTCGACCTGCACCCCGCGCTCCTCGAGCTCGGCGGCGAAATGGCGCATGGCCGAGAGCACCAGGTGCAGCTTCTGCCGGTGCCAGCGTCCCGACGCCAGCTTGGCGCTGGACTCCACGAGCAGCACGCGGTCCGCGCCCTCGAGCGCCGGGTTGTCGTGAGAGAGCTGGTCGCCGAGAACCCAGGCGGTGATACCTGCCATGTGCGAACTACGAGCGAGCGGGGCAATCGGCGCAACCGGGCGGCGTGCTAAGCGAGGGCGCCGCGAGCGCTGAGGATGGCCTCTGCCACCTTCTCGGCCAGGGCCTTCGGCGTGAGGCCCACTTCCTCGCGCAGCAGCGCAGGGCTGCCGTGTGTCACGTACCGATCGGGCAGTCCGATCCGGAGCACCTTCACGTCGCCCGCGAGGTCGTTGTCGGACAGGTGCTCGAGCACGGCCGACCCGAAGCCGCCGGCCAGCACGTTCTCCTCCACCGTCACGAGCACCTCGTGATCGGCGGCCAGCGAGGCAATCAGGTCGGCATCCAGCGGCTTGGCGAAACGCGCGTCGGCCACCGTGGGCTCGATGCCGTGCTCGTGGGCCAGCAGGTCGGCTGCGCCCAGCGCCAGGGGCACCCCGTAGCCGTAGCCGAGGAAGGCCACGCGCTCGCCTTCGCGCAACACCTCGCCGCGGCCGATCTCCAGCGTCACCGGCTCATCCGGCATGACCACGCCCTCGGCCGCGCCACGCGGGTAGCGCAGGCCGATCGGCCCGTCGTCGTGGGTGAGGCCGGTGTGCAGCATGTGCACCAGCTCGGCCTCGTCGCGGGGGGCCATCAGCGTGATGTGAGGGAGGCAGCGCAGGTAGGAGATGTCGAAGGCGCCGTGGTGTGTGGGTCCGTCGTCGCCCACCAGCCCGGCGCGGTCCATCGCGAACACCACGGGCAGCTTCTGCAGGCATACGTCGTGCACGATCTGGTCGAAGCCGCGCTGGAGGAACGTCGAGTACACCGCGACCACCGGCCGGGCGCCCTGCAGCGCCAGTCCCGCGGCGAAGAGGACGGCATGCTGCTCGGCGATGCCAACGTCGTAGTAGCGGTCCGGCATCGCCTTTTGGAGGATGTCCAGGCCGGTGCCGGTGTTCATCGCGGCGGTGATGCCGATCACCCGCTCATCGCGACGGGCCTCGGCCACCAGAGCCTCGCCGAACACCTTCGTGTACTGGGCCGGCGCGGGGTTGGGGTCCTTGGCCGGCTTGGGCACCTTGGGCGCGGGAGCGCCGTTCACGATCGACGCGGGCTTGGCGGCATGCCAGCGCTCCATGCCCTCCAGGCCGCCCTCCTCGGCGGGGGCGAAGCCTTTGCCCTTGATCGTCTTGCAGTGCACCACGACGGGACGGTCGGCCTCCAGCGCTTCGCCAATGGCCTCGCGCAGCGCGCCCACGTCGTGGCCGTCGATCACGCCCACGTAGGCGAGGTCGAGTTCCTCGAAGAACAGCCCCGGCGCCCAGTAGGCCTTGAGCGACTCCTTGACGATCGGGCCGAGGCGCTCGATCCGCTCGCCGATGCCCGCCGGTAGCTTGGTCAGGCTGGTCTCCACGTCCTCGCGGCGCTTGTGCAGCTTGGGGTTCATACGCACCCGGTTGAAGTAGCGCGAGAGGGAGCCCACGTTGGGGGCGATCGACATGCCGTTGTCGTTGATCACGATCACGATCGGCAGGTGCAGGCCCCCGGCGTTCTGCAGCGCCTCGAAGGCCACGCCGCCCGTGAGCGCGCCGTCACCGATGACCGCCACGACCTTGCCGTCCTCGCCCACGCCGGAGCGCATGGCCTCCTTCAGGCCGACCGCGTAGCCAACGGACGTGGAGGCGTGCCCCGCGCCCATGATGTCGTGCTCGGACTCGAACACCGAGCAGAAGGGGGCGAGGCCGCCGTACTTGCGGATCGTGTGCAGCTCGTTCCGGCGCCCGGTGAGCACCTTGTGCGGGTAGGCCTGGTGGCCCACGTCCCACAGCACCTTGTCGCGCGGTGAGTCGAGCAGGCTGTGAATGGCCACGGCGATCTCGGCCGAGCCGAGGTTGGCGCCGAAGTGGCCGCCGATCTCGCCGATCGTGTCGATGATCAGCTCGCGCACCTCCTGGGCCACCTGGGCGAGCTGGACGTCGTTGAGGTCTGTGAGGTCGGCCGGGCCGTCGATTTTGTCCAGTAGCGGGGTCATGTCTGTCGGGTGAGGATGTAGTCGGCGATCTGCTCGAGCTGCTGGGTGGGGCCCCCCGCCTCAGCCAGCGCAACACGGGCCTCGTGGTGCGATCCTCGTGCCAGCTCGCGCGCCCTGTCCAGGCCGAACACGCTCACATAGGTTCGCTTGCCGTGACGCTCGTCGGAGCCGCTCGGCTTTCCGAGCTCCTCATCCGCCCCGGTCACGTCGAGGATGTCGTCAACGATCTGAAACAGAATTCCGAGCTCCGCGGCAAAGCGGCCTAGGCTGAGTGTGGCAGGTCCGCTCGCGCCGCAGAGGAGCACGGCGCACCCCACCGATGCTGCGATCAACCGTCCCGTCTTGAGCTCGTGCAGGCGCCGCAGGGCCGCGCTCCCGTCCGCGTCGCCGGCGGCGGCCCTTGGGTCGGCGCTGACATCCAGGAACTGGCCGCCCACCATGCCCCCGGCACCCACCGATGCGGCCAGATCCCTCGCCGCCGCGATCACGTTGGCCGGCTCGCCCGACTGTTCGGTGAGTGCCAGCCGGAAGGCCTCGGCGAACAGCGCATCCCCCGCCAGGATGGCCACGTCCTCGCCGTAGGCCACATGGCAGGTGGGCTGCCCGCGGCGCAGGTCATCGTCGTCCATGGCCGGCAGGTCATCGTGAATGAGCGAGTAGGTGTGGATCATCTCGATCGCGGCGGCCAGCGGCAGAACGGCGTCGGGCTCGCGGCCCAGCGCCTCGGCGGTGGCCAGCGCCAACACAGGGCGGATCCGCTTGCCGCCCGCCAGGAGCGAGTAGCGCATGGCCTCCTCGAGACGCTCGGTGCCCGGCTCGCGGGTGAAGCTCAACCCGGCGAGGTAGGCCTCCACGCGCTCCTGAAGCTCGACCGGGTAGGCCGTGGTGGCCGCCGCGCCGGCGCCGGCGCTCACAGCAGCTGCTCCTGCCCCTCCACCGGCTCGTCGCGCTCGGCCTCCCGCCCCGCGCGGTCCAGCTCGGAGCCCACGCTGGCCGCCAGCTCCGAGCAGCGGTCCACGAGCTCGGCCGCCTCGTCGGTTTCGAGCTCGCCGGCGCGCAGCCGCGCGGCCGTCTCCTCCAGCTCGCGCACCAGGCCATCGAGGGTGCCGCTCATGCGCCCACCCGCTCGCGGTACACGGCGCCGAGGATGCCATTCACGAAGCCGGGGGCGTCGGTGCCGCAAAGCTCCTTGGCCGCCTCCACCGCCTCGTCGATGGCCACCTCGGCGGGCACGTCCTCACGGCGCAGCAGTTCGAAGAGGGCCACCCGCAGGATGCTGCGCTCCACCGGGGCGATGCGGTCGAGGCTCCAGCCCTCGGCGTATCGCCCGATCAGCTCGTCCAGCCACTCGCGGTCCTGCTCCACGCCGGCCACCAGCTCGCGGCTGAAATCGCGCGATCCGGGTTCGAGCAGATCGCTCGCGGTGCGCGACGTCACGTCGCCCTGATAGAGCGCCACCACCGCTGCCCGCCTCTGCTCGCTGCGCCTCATGACCTCACTGCTACGCGCGGGACATGTACTGGCCCGAGCGCGTGTCCACCTTCACCCGGTCGCCCACGTCCACGAACAGCGGCACGCGAACGCTCACCCCGGACTCCAGAGTGGCCGGCTTGTCGCCGCCGCCCGACGCGGTGTCGCCGCGCAGCCCGGGCTCGGTCTCGGTCACGGCCATCTCCACCGAGGTGGGGAGCTGCAGGTCCGCAGGCTTCTCGTCGACGTAGAGCAGCTCGACCTCCTCGTTTTCGGTGATCCACCGCAAGGACTCGGCCAGGCTTTCCTGGGGGACGGCGATCTGCTCGTAGTTCTGCGAGTCCATGAAGTGGGCGTCGGAGCCGTCGGCGTAGAGGTACTGCATGCGCCGCGTCTCGGTGCGCACGGGACGGAACTTCTCGCCGGCGCGGAAGGTGCGATCGATCACCGCGCCGTCGACAGTGCGCTTGAGCTTGGTACGGACGAAGGCACCACCCTTGCCCGGCTTGACGTGCTGAAACTGCACCACTTTGAAGACGGTGCCCTCCACGTCTATGTGGGTGCCGTTCTTGAACTGGTTGGTGCTGATCACGACCCACAGGCTATCCCTCGCGCGTGTCTAGTCGGAGTCGGAGTTGGCGAGGTGGGTGCCACAGTGGCGGCACCTGACGAGGTAGGCGGTGGGCGAGCCGTCCTTGCGATGCACCATGAGCAGAGGCGCTCCTCCAGCTCGTCAACCGCGAACACAGGTCCGGTGTAGATGAAGCCGCGGCCCCGCCCCGCACCTCCGACAGATCGTGTCGACCTCGAGACGAGCCCCGTCAGCAGCGGGTCCGGATGGTAGGGGGCTCGGGCCGCGGCTCGCTCATGGCCGAAGGGTCGCACGCGCTCAGCCGAGCAGCCCGGGCGGGAGGTCATCAGGCAGCCGGCCCTCCTCGGCCAGCTTCTCCAGGTGGGCTCGGAGGGTGAGCCCCGCCGCCGGTCGCAGCGGGTCCGGCACATCGGACCACGCATGGTCAAGCAGCCGGTCCTCGCTGCGCGCGCCGGCTTCCAGCGCCTCGAGCAGGCGCCGCTCGCGGTCCAACCGGTGGGCGATGTACTCGTCCAGCTTGGCCGCCGGATCCCAGACATAGGGGCCATGTCCCGGGCAGAGCACCTCCAGATCGAGCCCGCGGAGACGGTGCAGTGAGTCCAGGTAGGCCGACAGCGACCCCTCCCCGGGGGCGATGAACACCGAGCCTTGACCAAGCACCGTGTCCCCCGCGAAACAGACCTGCCCGAACAACAGGCTCACGTGATCGGGCGCATGACCAGGGGTGGCCAGAGCTCGGAAGGGGCCCACCTCGTCCCCGTCGCGGGGGAGGACCACCGGTATGCCCCCCGCGCGCGCGGCCAGAGGCTCTGCACCCTCGGAGTGGTCGAAGTGCGAATGCGTCAGCACGATTCCCTCGATGGTCTGTCCCGCGGCGGCAAGCACGGCGTCCACGTGCGAGTCGTCCGCCGGGCCTGGGTCCACCACCCATCCGCCGGCCCCGTAGGTGTTGGTTCCGTCGAGTGTCAGCGGTGAGGCATTGCCGGCGCGTACGCGCCAAACGCCTGGAGGGTGGTCGTCTCGCATGACAATCGAAGCGAATCCTGCCAATTCTCGAGGCGATCCCAGCGCAAAGTCGGCAGCGTGGCTAAGGCGATGGTAAGCCGCGCGCCGAAGAGGGAAGAACAACGAATCCACGCCCCGACGTCCGATCAGCACGGAGACCCCCTTGGCCGCGATGCCGCTCACCACAGCCGAAAGGCCCCAACTTCGTTTCTGCCTGCGCATCGGCGGAGGGGCGCAGGCCCCCTCACGCGCGCGCACCGAGCTGTCGCGCCTGCGGGACGAGCTCGAGCCCCCCGTGCTGGAGGGCTCACGCCTGCTGGTCACCGAGCTCGTGACCAACGCCGTGCGCCACGCAGGAGTAGCCGCCATCGAGCTGTCCGTGGCCGTAGGACCCGATCTCGTGCGCATCGAGGTCTCCAACCCCGGCACGCCCTTCCGCCCGCGCCTGAACGAGCCCGGCGCCGAGCAGGAGTCCGGCTGGGGTCTGTTCCTCGTCGACCGGCTCTCAGACGAGTGGGGCGTCATCGACGATGCGGACCGCCAGCGCGTGTGGTTCGAGCTGCGTCGCTGACTGGACCGTCGGTCCGGGCGCCGAGCCCGATCTTTGGCCGTTGGGCGGAACACATCCTCGCGTCTTGAGCCGAACATGAAGGCGTGAGCCAACGTGTTCGTGTCACTCGCTACGCGCTCGTGCCCAGCGCCCCCCGGGCGGCCGCCTCCGCGGTTGGGATGCGCCGCTACAGCCTCGCCCGCCTCGGCGTGAGTACGCGCTCGGCGCTGGGCGAGGACCGCCACGAGCGACTGGAGCGGGTGGCCTCGGCCGCCCGCACTGCGCAGGGCCGCTAGACCAGCTGCAGCTGGCCGCCGTCGGGCGGCGGCCCGGGGTCCTGGCCGAGAAGCGACCGGAAGCGCCGGGCGGCCGTGGGCGCGTCGTCGTCGCGGTTGTTGTTGAAGAAGACGTGCACCTCGCCCGCGTCCTCCGCCAGGCCTCGGGCCCGGCCGGCGATCTCCTCGAGCTCCTCGTCCCCGTATATCCAGCCGAAGCGCTCGGCCACCGAGTCGCCCCTGAGGTAGCCATTGGTGTCGCGTCCGTGGATGCGCACATACGCGAAATCGTCGCGGGTGACGGCATCCAGCCCCGCCGGCATGATCGGGGTGGCGTCACCGGGCGGGGCGTCCACGTTCACGAACGCCACCTCGTTGTCGTCGAACCAGCTCAGCGTCTTCTCGGTGCGCTCGTCGTCCACCCAGCGGCGGTTGCGCAGCTCGATGGCCAGGCGGTGCGGCTGGATCGCCTCCACCAGAGGCTCCAGCTCCGACAGCTCGTTGCGCTTGGGCGAGAAGGCGGGCGTCAGCTGCAGCAGCAGCCCGCCGAGCTTGCCCGCCTCTTCCAGCGGCTCGACCGCCGTCAGGGTCTCACCGATCAGCTCCTGCTCCAGCTCCGGTGTGAGCTGCACGCGCCCGCGAGCCGTGGTGGTGGCCCGATCGCGCAGATCCGGGGGAAGCGAGTCGAGGCCCGCCGAGTGGCGGGACAGCAGGCGGTGCAGCTTGACGTCGAAGGTAAAGCCGTCCGGCGTGATCTCCGCCCACCGGCGCACGTTGGCCTCTTCGGGCACAGCGTAGAAGCTGGAGTTGAGCTCCACCCCCTCGAAGCGCTCCGCGTACCACGGCAGCCTGTCGCGGGCGGCCATGCCTTCGGGATACCAGTCCTTGACGAACCCGGGGTCCGCCCAGCTGGAGGTGCCGATCAGGATGCGCCCGGCCATCAAAGAGCGATAGCAGCGCAGCCGGCCAGGACCACGCAGCTCAGCACGGTGCCGAGGATGCCAAGGACCTCGCCGGGCTGTGCCTGGCTCGGGCGCGGCAGGCCGCGCTTGTCGGCGTCACGCCGCGCCGAGCGGCCGAGGCCCCAGCCGGTGGCCGAGATCGGCAGGGTGAGGAAGCTCAGCAGGCCGAAGGAGACAAACAGCAGAGACAGCCCGACTACGCCGAGCACGAGGCTGGCCACCGCGCTGGCGCTCGAGGGGGAGGCCGGGGCGGGCTGCGGCAACGAGGCGAGGGCGGGCGCGGGCAGGCCGGCGAGCGTGGCGGACAGCTGGGCCTGGTCGGTGGCTGCAAGCACCCCGGCCAGCCGCTCCTCGAGGTCCTCCAGCGTCAGGCGTCCCACCACCCAGTGCTCGCGCAACTGCGCCGCCACTCGATCTCGGTCGGAGTCGGCGACCAGGTAGGCGGCCTGTGCCGGGGGTGCCCATCGGGGGATCGGATCGATGTATTCATTTTGGCAAGCGCACGCGCCCGGCGTGTCGCGCCTCTAGGCTGCTGGCATGTCACTACCTGCGGAGGCCTGGCACCTGGATCGCATCTCGCCGAGGGCCTATCAACACCCCGCCGACCGGGCCGCCACGGCGGCGCTGCAGAAGGTGCCCTACCTCGACCAGGTGGTGCGCAAGCTCGTGGCACTGGGTTATGAACGGGCGCTGCGCGCGGCCGCTCTGGGCGCCTCGGTACGCCTCGGTCAGGACCAGTTGCCCCGCGTGTGGGTCCTGCACCGCGAGGTGTTCAACGTCCTGGACATGGAGGCGGTGCCCGATCTCTATCTGACCCAGTTCCCGCTGGCCAACGCTTTCACGATGGGCACCGACCGGCCGATCGTGGTCATCAACTCCGAGCTCATCCGCATCCTCGACGACGAAGGCCGGCGGGTGGTGCTGGCCCACGAGGCGGCGCACGTGCACTCCGACCATGTGCTCTACCGCACCGCGCTGCTGATCCTTCTCCGGCTGGGGAGCAGCGTGCGACTGCCGATCCTCGCCGGCCTGCCGTTGCTGGCGATTCAGATGGCCCTGCTCGAGTGGTCGCGCGCGGCGGAGCTGTCGTGCGACCGCGCCGCTGCGCTGATCACGCGCGACCCACAGGCGGTGTCGCGCGCGCTGATGGTCATTACGGCGGGGGAAGCTGCGGAGGAGCTCAACCTCGACGCCTTCATAGCCCAGGGAATGGAGTACGAGCAGAAGGGCACGGGGATGGAGCGCCTGACCAAGCTGATGCAGGACCTCAGGGTGACCCACCCGATGCCCGTCCGCCGCGTGAAGACGCTGCTCGACTGGGTGCAGACTGGCGAGTACGACCGCATGGTGCGGGGCGAGTACCTGCGCCGCGGGGACGAGCCGTCGGCGAGCGAGGAGGCGTCGGCCGCGAGCGACCACTACGGCGAGCGGATCGGGGACGCCATTCAGCAGGCGGGCACCTCGGTCTCCGAGGTCGGCCAGCAGCTGGGTGACTGGCTGCAGCGCACCACCGGCCGCGGCCGCCAAGACGACCCGCCTGCTTCCTAGTGGACCTCAAGGCCAGGGCGGGGGCCGCCGAAGAAGCACTATGTGGAGGCACTCGAGCTCTTCTCGACGACCATTTCGGAGCACGGGATCCCGTGGATCCTGGGCGTGGGCGCCCTGTGGGCGCCGCTCACGGTCCTGATGCACGAGCTGGCACACGCGGCTGCGGCACTCAAGCTCACCGATGGCGAGGTCAGAGTCAGCTCCAGCGTCGCCGAAAATGGCTGGACGCTGGCGGGAGACCGGCTCGAGGTCGAACTCTCTCCCTGGATCTTTCTCGGGATGGGGCGCTGCACGTTTGAGCCCGCAACGCTTAGGCGACCTCGAGCGGAGGCATGGGTGGCTGCAGCCGGCCCGGTGTGGTCGTTCGTGGGCCTGCTCGGGATTTTCGGCATGGCGCTGTTCCTCCAGAGGCTCGAGGAGCCGCACGGCTAGCGCCTGCCCCGCCCGAAGCTGTTGGCCGCCGGCACCGCGGCCGCCAGGTCGGCCGCCGAGACGCCAGGAGTGCCCGGCTTGGCCTCCCCCGACTCGCTGCTCCACGTGCGCCGCGGCTCTATGTGGCGCACCTCGGCACGCGGCAGGTCGCCCCGCTCCAGGCGGCGCACGTCGTGCACCAGCACGTTGATCACGCCCTCGCGACGCTCCAGTCGCCCGTCGGCGATCACCAGCGACTCGCCACGCACGGCCAGCCGGCAGCGATCGTGCACCGGCGGGGGGACGATCAGGTTGATCGTTCCGTGCTCGTCCTCGAGCAGCATGAAAGTGACGCCCTTGGCGGTCGCGGGGCGCTGACGGGCCACCACCAGCCCCGCAACCGTGACCGGCCTTCCGTGGCTTGCGGTGGCCAGCTCGGCGCTGGACACCGCGTGCTGAGGCATCCCCGGTCGCATCAGCTCGAGAGGATGCTCGCGCAGCGTGATGCCGGTCGAGCCGTAGTCGGCCAGCAGCCGATCCCAGGCGTCCAGGTGGCGCAGGCCGGGCGCGTCGTGGGGCTCCAGCGGCAGCGCGAGCTGTGTGCCGTTCTTGGCGTTGCGGCCGACCGGCACGCCGGGTGCGGCCACGCCGAGCAGCCACAACGCCTAGCGCCGGCGACCCTCGTCGGGCCCCTCCACCAGCGTGTCACAGGCGCCGGCCCAGGCCAGGCGCTCAAGCGTGTCGGCCCCCGCCCCTGACCGGGCCGCCAGCTGTGCGACCGAGCGGTAGGGGCCGCTGCGGTCGCGTTCGGCAACCAGCGCGCGCACCTCGGCCTCCTTCACTCCGTTCACATGGCCCAGGCCGATCCGCACGGACCCGGACCCAACTCCTGACGACTCCACCGAGGAGCGCAGCCCGGGCGTTGACCGGGCGAGCACCGCAGGCCCACCCTCCACCGAGCACTCCACCTCCGACGCGCGCACACAGGGCGGCAGCACCTCCACCCCCCGCCGCTGTGACTCGTGCACCAGCGTGTCGGACGGATAGAAGCCCATCGGCTGCTCGTTCATCAGCGCGCACAGGAACTCCGGCCCGTAGTGCACGCGCAGCCAGGTGGACTGGTAGGCCAGCAGGCCAAAGGCCGCGGAGTGCGACTTGGGAAAGCCAAAGCCCGAGAACCCCACGATCTGGTCATAGACGCGCTGTGCGGTCCCGGGATCGACGCCACGCGCGATAGCGCCCTTGATGAAGCTTTCCTCGTAGGAGCGCATCGCGGCCTCGGAGCGCTTGCGGCTCATGGCCCGCCGCAGCCCCTCGGCCTCTCCCGCCGTGAAGCCGGCGAATTCCATCGCCACCTCTATCACCTGGTCCTGGAAGACGATCGCCCCCAGGGTGTCCTTGAGGACCGGCTCGAGCGAGGGGTGCTCGTAGGGCACCTCGAAGTCCGGATCTTCGCGCAGCGCCTTCTTGCGCTCGATGTAGGGGTGCACCGCCCCGCCGAGGATCGGCCCGGGGCGCACCAGGGCCACTTGCACGGTGAGGTCGTCCAGCGACTCGGGCCGCGTGCGCTTGAGCATCTGCATCTGGGCGCGGCTCTCGATCTGGAACACGCCCATCGTCTCCGCCGCCTGGACTTGGCGGTAGACCTCCTTGTCGGCGAAGTCGATTCGGGAGAGGTCGATGCGCTCATTGCGCGTGCGGTCGATCATCGCCACGCAGCGCTCCACCGCCGAGAGCATCCCCAGGCCCAACAGGTCCAGCTTGAGAAAGCCCGCGTCGGCGCAGGACTCCTTGTCCCACTGCACCATCTGGCGGCCCTCCATCGCCGCCGGCTGGATCGGGCAGAGGTCGATCAGCGGCTGGGTTGAGATGATCATGCCGCCGGGGTGCTGGGACTGATGGCGCGGCAGGCCGGCCGCCTGGCGTGCAAGGCGCACGAGCGCCTGCCAGCGCGGCGACCCCCCACGTGCGGCGGGCGTGCTCTCAACCTCGTCCTCGATGTCGTTGCCGGGCTTCCACGGGTCCACGGTGCGGGCCAGTCGCTCTATATCCCCCGGAGGCAGCCCCAGTGCCTTTGCGAAGTCGCGCACGGCCGAGCGCACCTGGTAGGTGGCAAAGGCGGCCACCAGCGCCGAGCGATCGTGGCCGTAGCGCTCATGCACGCGCGGGATCAGCACCTCGCGGATGTCGCGCGGGAAATCGAGGTCGATGTCCGGCAGCGCGGTCAGGTCCTCGTTGAGGAAGCGCCCGAGGTGCAGCTCGTTCTCGAGCGGGTCCACGTGCGAGAGGCCGGTGAGATAACAGACGATCGAGGCCACGCTGGACCCCCTCCCCCGCCCCGGTGGCAGCACGGCGCGTGCGGCGTCAGTTCCCCGCACCTCGGCAGCCACCTCACGCGCCAGCTCGAGCATGTCGCGGTGCAGCCAGAAGAAACCCGACAGGCCAAGGTGGCGAATCACCGCCAGCTCCTCCTCCAGCCGCGTCAGCGCGCGCTCGCGGGCAGCGCCCGTGGGGTAGCGCTCGGCCAACCGGTGAGCGCACGCCTCGGCCAGCTTGGCGTCGGCGTCCGGGTCCTCGGAGCCGGGGTAGGAGTAGCCGAGGTCGGAGGTGATGTCGAAGCGAAGCCGCTCCGCCAGGACCGCGGTCTCCGCCACGGCCTCGGGGTGCTCCGCGAAGCGGTCGGCCATCGCCTCCGGCCGGGCGAGCACGTGGGAGGAGTTGCCACGCCGCTGGGGCTCGCACTCGTCCAGCGTGCGGCCCAGCCGCACGGCCACCATCGCGTCCTGCAGCAGCGCGCGCGAGCGGCGGTGGGCGTGCACGTTCCCGCTGGCCACGACCGGCACGCCCAGCCGCTCGGCCAGTCCCGCCAGCAGGCGATTGCGTCGGCGGTCGTGGCGGGCGAACGGCCGCTGCAGCTCCACCCGCAGGTTGGCCGCGCCGAAGATGCGCTTCAGTCGCCGCCCGGCCTCGGCGGCCTCGACGTGGCGGCTCCGCTCGACCGCCCGCGCCAGCGCACCGTGGCGGGCGCAGCCACTGAGACAGACCAGGCCCTCGGCGTGGTTTTGCAGCGCTTCGTAGGTGGTGACCGGCGGGAGGGGGTCAGCACTTCGAGACTGCCCCGAAGGATTCGGCATCCGTGCCAAATCCTTGCCTGGCCGCGTCGCGGCATACGCCGCCGTGATCAGGCGGCAGAGGTTGCGATAGCCCGCACGCGTCTCGCACAGCAGCGTGAGATGGCTGCCGTCCTCCATCGACAGCTCGGCGCCGGTGATCGGCCGTACGCCCAGCGGCTTGAGCGCCTGGGCGGCCTCCATCGACCCGTGCAGGCCATCGTGGTCGGTGATCGCCAGCGCCTCGTGGCCCTGCTCGGCCGCCGCCCCCGCCAGCTCCTGCGGGTGCGATGCCCCGTCGAGGAAGGAGTAGGCGCTGTGGCAGTGCAGCTCGACGTAGGACACGAACACATGTTCGCACCTCCGAAAGGTGTTCCGCAAGGGTTCGCCCGCGCCTTTCGCGGGTTTCGGCGACGAGGCGGAGATCCGCGAGGCGGTCGCGAGCGTGGTGGCTGAGCACAGCCGCCGGATCCTCGAGCGCCTTCCAGCGCCGAGATCCACCACGTGGGCGCTACCGCGGTGCCGGGTGCGCTCACCAAGGGCGACGTGGACCTGGCGTTGCGCGTGGACCGCCACGCGTTCCTCACATCCTGCGTGGAGCTGGGATGCCTGTACCTCGTCCACCAGCCCGAGAACTGGACCGCGACCTACGCAAGCTTCAGCGACCCGCAGGCCGGCGCCCCGCCCGTGGGAGTGCAGCTCGTGGTGCGGGAGTCGTCCGATGACCTGCTGTTCGTGGCGCTACGCGACCTGCTGCGGTCGGACCCGGACCTGCTGGCGGCCTACAACGATCTCAAGCGTGAGCACGAGGGCTCCCCCTACGACGACTACACCGACGCCAAGGAGCGCTTCTGGGAGCCGGTGCTCGCGCGGCTACGCGAGAGCGCTCACTCGTAAACGACCACGTCGGGCAGCGGCTTCAGGGCGTTCACCTCGCGCGGGCTCATCAGCCCGGTGTCCTCGCGGTAGAAGAGCTTGAAACCGGCGCGGAAGCGCCTGGGCACGAGCACGCGGTACTTGGCGAGCTTCTGTGCCTTGGTGCCGAATCCGTCCACGTTCAGCGTGAGCTGCACGCCGCGGGGGCTCTCCAGCGCCTCCGGTCGCTCGACCATGTCCTCGGTGAAGCGGTGCACCAGCAGCAGCTTCTCGGGCAGGTTGTGCTCGCGCACGATCTCCGACAGCCAGCTCGAGACGCTGTTGACCTCTGCCGCATCGACCGATCCGATCACGTTGCCCGGCACCTCCCCCGCGTCCATGCGCCACTCAGGGTCGAGCGCCAGGCTCACGTCGGGCTCGCGCAGCCAGCGCTCCAGCGCCTTGGCCTCGGTGAGGAAGTCCGCGCGGCCCGGCTGGATGTCGAGCAGCAAAATCGCGTCCACCTTGCGCGCCGCCCGTAGGTAGCGCCGGATGACGGCGTCCTCCTGGCGCGTGCGGTAGAGGTCGCCCTCGCCGGGAGCGGCGGCGGCCACCACGGCCAGCAGCTCGAAGGCAGGCAGGACCGGGCGCTTGCGGGTGCCGTAGGGGCGTGCCTGCTTGGCCAGCCGCTTGGCCGCCGCCGCGGGCGTGCCGATCCCCAGTTCGCCCAGCTCCTCGTCCTGCGGGGCGCCGTAGAAGCCCACGACGCGGCGATCGGGGAACAGCCGCCGCCCGCCGCCGGGCAGTTCCGGGGGCTTGTCGGCACGCTCGCGGGCGTCGCCGCCGGTGCCCGGCTCGCCTCCTCCCACCCCAAGCGCCACGCCAACCAGCAGCACTGCGGCCGCCATCCCCGCAAGCGCCACGAGACGGCGCTGGCGTACCGTGCGAGCGCGCTGCTCTGCCCGCCGAGCCTGGCGTTGTGGCTGGTCCATCTGGTGAGACCTTCGCATGTCACCCCCTCTGGGCGAACCACCCTCCGTCGGCGAGATTGCGAAACACGACGACGTTGCGCCCGTCATCCAGCACCAGCTCGAAGTAGCGCCGGCGAAGCGGGCGGCCGGTCCACCAGCGGTCCTCCACCACCCAGTCCTCGCATACCGAGTCGACCGTTGCCCCTTCCAGCGCCACCGGAACGCCCCCGGCGCCCGCACGCACACGGGCGGGGCGCGGGGTGCCCAGGCGCTTGGACGCGCGTGAGGTCATCGCCTGCTCCTGGGGGTGGACTCCACGAAGGGCGCTAGCACCGACCGGCGTTCGGGCAGCCGCGATTCGGGGTCCACGTCGAGCACGCGCAGCGCGGCTCCCTCCCCAGCCGCCTGGCGGGCCTGGCGCACCGCCTCGCCGAGGCGGGCACGGCGGGCGGCTCCCTGCTCGTCGATCAGCCGGCCCTGGTCCTGGGCGGGCGGCCCGAAGGCCTCGACCTCCAGCGCCAGCGATTCCGCGGGCGAGGGCAGTTCGGCCAGCTTGCCTCCGAGTGCGAGCCGGATCCGCTCGGGGTCGGCACTGGCAGAGCGCAGTGTCGTCGCCTGGCGCCAGGTTCCCCCGGCCACGAAGCGCGCCGACACCGCCAGCGCCCGCAGCGAGCGCCCGCGCCGCTCACGGCGAGCCAGCACGCGCGCGATCAGCATCTCCAGCGCTCGCTCGAGCTGCTGGCCGGAGGCCGCCTCGGGCAGATCTATCCGCTCCGAGACCGGCTCCGGCGGCCGGCGGGGCTCGAGCGGGGTATCTCGCCCGTGGGCAAGGTCGAGCGCGAGCAGGCCGGGGTGGCCGAAGCGCTCGGCCACCGCGCACGAGGGCAGCGCCGCCAGCTCGCCGAGGGTGTGCACCCCCAGACGGTCCAGCACGTCGGGCAGCGCCCCGAGCTCCGGGCGCGAGCGCAGCAGCGCCGCGGGCAGCTGGGCGAGGAAGTGGGTCGCGTCGCGCTGCTCGATCACCACGGGCGCCCGCCGCGGCCGCGCCTCGCGCGCGGCGCAATACGCCGCGAAACGGGCCGGACCCGCTCCCAGACGCGCTGAAAAGCTTCGCCTCTCGGCGTCCTCGGCCTCGCCCTTGGCCCACCAAGGGCTTCGGCCTGCGTCCTTTATGGGCTCGCTTTTCGCGCGCCGGCTGCTATCGAGCGACCGGCGGGTAGCGGCGAGCACGCCGCCCAGGTCGCCGCCGTGAATGCCACGCAGGCCATCGGCCTCGAAGAAGGCCGCGCCCGCGCACTCGGACTCCGGCGCGCCGCCGATCCGCTCGATCCGGTCGAGCACCTCGTGCCAGAGCCCGCGTACTCCTTCGGGGTCGGGCGGCACGAGCCGCAGCTCAGGGCAGCGCGAGAGCGCCTCGCCCAGGCGCATGCCGGCCACCACGCCGAACGCCTCGGCCGGCGCCGAGACCTCCCCCACCATCTGCTCGCGACCCGCCTCGGGGGCCAGCGCCACCGGCTGAGCCGGCAGCGCCCCGCGATCCCCCAGCGCGGCTAGGAGGGCGAAGCGGGGGACGAGGACGCATACGACCACAGGCGAACACATGTTCGCATATTGCGGGGAGGTCAACCAGGGGGTGAGTGCGCCGAGTGGTCCCTAGAAGCTGACTCAGAACCTCTCGCGGAGAGACTCGTCGTCCAGCGACAGGGCGACAGCTCCCCCGCGATGTGGCGGGAGAGGCGAGCGAGGCTCGCGTACACCGCTTGTCCCCTCCCAATCGCCATCAGGGGGAAGGTCCCAAGGCTCGGTCCGCCATACAGCCGAATGAAGTCCCGTCGTCCGCGTCCAACCGACCATGAGCCTGCTGCGCCGACTAAGCGGGACGGTGAGCACCATGACGCCGAAGGCTCCCGAAAAACTGGCAACCCGTCAAGACGCCAGCAGGGGTTCTGAGACAGCTTCTAAGACTGCTGGCCGCTGTCAACGACAGCGGGCGCCGGCAGACTGCCGCCGCGGGTCTCCAGCGGCAGCGGCTCCTGCTCCAGCGCGAGCTTGAAGTCGTGGCCGTTGGTGGCGTAGTCCATCGCCTGCGCTTCGGTGACCGTGCCCGAGACCACGAGCT